>ENA-ORCV01000035-ORCV01000035.1-marine-metagenome-genome-assembly--contig:-NODE-35-length-348432-cov-43.654008_pt1 | contig 348432 bp, 300 predicted proteins | sample MGYA00237779_ERZ508509 | MGnify/ENA primary metagenome ERZ508509 (study PRJEB26180, sample SAMN06268772) | marine metagenome | isolation source: Bioluminescent Bay, La Paraguera, Puerto Rico | place... | reverse complement strand
CTTGTAGTCCCGCCCAGACTTGAACTGGGGACCCCTACATTATCAGTGTAGTACTCTAACCAGCTGAGCTACGGGACTGTTTTTCTAAGCGCCAAGCTTTCTGAGCTTTGGCTTTTAGCGCAGCTCCCGCTTTGCAACTCATTGTGTAATATTTTAAAAAAAGCAAGGACAACTTTCTCAATCTCGTCACAGAAACTCTATTAAACCTGTGCTCCAGAAAGGAGGTGTTCCAGCCACACCTTCCGGTACGGCTACCTTGTTACGACTTAACCCCAGTTACCAGTTTTACCCTAGGACGCTCCTTGCGGTCACATACTTCAGGTACCCCCAGCTTCCATGGTTTGACGGGCGGTGTGTACAAGGCCCGGGAACGTATTCACCGGATCATGGCTGATATCCGATTACTAGCGAATCCAACTTCATGGAGTCGGGTTGCAGACTCCAATCCGAACTGGGATCGGCTTTAGGGATTGGCATCACATCGCTGTGTAGCTGCCCTTTGTACCGACCATTGTAACACGTGTGTAGCCCTGGACATAAGGGCCGTGCTGATTTGACGTCATCCCCACCTTCCTCTCACCTTACGGTGGCAGTCTCGCTAGAGTCCTCAGCATTACCTGCTAGCAACTAACGATAGGGGTTGCGCTCGTTATGGGACTTAACCCGACACCTCACGGCACGAGCTGACGACAACCATGCAGCACCTTGTAAATAGCTCCGAAGAGAAAGACTGTTTCCAATCTATGCAATCTACATTTAAGCCCAGGTAAGGTTCCTCGCGTATCATCGAATTAAACCACATGTTCCTCCGCTTGTGCGGGCCCCCGTCAATTCCTTTGAGTTTCAACCTTGCGATCGTACTCCCCAGGTGGATCACTTAATGCTTTCGCTCAGCCGCTTACTGTGTATCGCAAACAGCGAGTGATCATCGTTTACGGCGTGGACTACCAGGGTATCTAATCCTGTTCGCTCCCCACGCTTTCGTGCCTCAGCGTCAATCGTAGCTTAGTAAGCTGCCTTCGCAATTGGCGTTCTGTGTCATATCTATGCATTTCACCGCTACACAACACATTCCGCCTACCTCAACTACATTCAAGAACTTCAGTATCAATGGCAATTTTACCGTTAAGCGGCAAGATTTCACCACTGACTTAAAGTTCCGCCTGCGCACCCTTTAAACCCAATAAATCCGGATAACGCTTGGACCCTCCGTATTACCGCGGCTGCTGGCACGGAGTTAGCCGGTCCTTATTCATTTGCTACCGTCAAATACCTACACGTAGGTAACATTCTTGGCAAACAAAAGCAGTTTACAACCCATAGGGCCGTCATCCTGCACGCGGGATGGCTGGTTCAGGCTTGCGCCCATTGACCAATATTCCTCACTGCTGCCTCCCGTAGGAGTCTGGTCCGTGTCTCAGTACCAGTGTGGGGGATAATCCTCTCAGAACCCCTAAAGATCGTTGCCTTGGTGAGCAGTTACCTCACCAACTAGCTAATCTTACGCATGCCCATCTTGTACCGCCGAAACTTTAATCACAATAACATGCGAAATTGTGATACTATGAGATATTAATCCACGTTTCCATGGGCTATCCCTCTGTACAAGGAAGGTTGCATACGCGTTACGCACCCGTGCGCCGGTCGCCACCATCCGAAGACGTGCTGCCCCTCGACTTGCATGTGTTAGGCCTCCCGCTAGCGTTCATCCTGAGCCAGGATCAAACTCTCCGTTGTAAATATAAAAAGTTTAATATCTTTCGCTCCAGGTTTACTTGTCTCTCTCAGAAATCAACAAAGTTGTTTTATTATTAACCTTGCTTTTTTGTGCTTCAAAATTTTAAAGAACTTTGCGTAAAAAAACCAGCACCTCAATCTTACCTCTTAATGCCGGTCATCTACTTTTCTACTATTTTTCTCTGACAATCTCTTCTCCTTAAATCTTCTCTCATTTGCCAGAACTCGTTTCCCTTTTAACGGGGCGACAAAGGTAATTACTTTTTCAAAACCTCCAAAACTTTTTTCGCTTTTTTTGAAACTTTATTGCTAAAGTTTCTGCGGCTTTGACGCGGTCTTCAGTGCCGTTCCACCAGCCTTCCAATCACTCGTCTTTTACCCATCATCTTGTCACTTGAACGTTGCTTCGTTTCCAAAGCGGCTGCAAAGGTAATTCTTAATTTGTTTCTGCCAAATACTTTTTAAAGTTTTTTTTCGAAACTTTTTTTTCGAACCGTTTCGTTGTTCCAAAGACCGAAATCTCCTTCCCAACTACCGGCCTGCCTTTGCCGTTCTGTATCCCACCGTTTCTATGAACATCGCTTCTCTCAAAGCGGCTGCAAAAGTAAGCAAGGTTTTTAATAATGCAAGCTCTTTGATGAAAATAATTGCAGCTATTTTGAGGTTAAAATCGCAAGTAACTGAGAATCTGAATGGAGTGGATTAATAAATTTTTAGGGAGGCCGATTTAAAAAGACAATACACCCGCTGACCTTTCTCAAGGCACATACTTTTTTGTGAAGCTTCAGTCACCTCGACGATGATGTTTTCGCCTACATCGACCACACAAAACGCAAGGCCGTCTTTTAAAAATACGTCTTTCATAATCCCTTCTACCTGGTTGCGCAGTGAGATATTTTGCACCGGCTCTTTTGATAAAGCTATGCTTTCGGGTTTGATCAGGACTTTTAATTCCTGATTTATCGCTACTTCTTTTACGATGGTATTAAATATAAAGGAAGAATTACCTGTTTTATCAAGCAACTTTTCGCGGAAACACAAACAATTTCAGAATAGAATCACATATTATTGCGGCATAATTATTGGCAAACATCGATCCTCCATGTGTTCTCCCCGGTTCTATTATATATAATCTCGCAAAAAACTGGCCCTGCCCGTTCAGCACATACCCTTATCCTTAATTGAAATAAGTGTGACCTGTAATTTTAATGGGATGTTTTAGTAGAACTTTTTATTTTATCAGTAGATTTTCTGCTCTAAATGCCCCAAAAGAGTTTCTGCCAAGCTTAATATATACTGAATCTAAATCTCTTTTTACAACTAATACATTTTCGGACTTCCAATCGGGCCCTCTCTCCTCTTCTCCTTATGTAAGTGAGGTGTAAAACAAACTCCTCCTTAAGCTGTGCTTTCTGCCAGTACATATGGAACAAGGCTTGCTGGTTAGTTCCAAACTATATGCAACTATTTATTAAACCGATGTCTCTTCAATGCTCAAGTCGTCGAATAATTCTCGAAAATATTCCCTCGGTTGATTACACACGAAAAGACCGAACATAGAATCACTAACTTTTCCCCTGCGACCTCCAACGCCGAAGACATTCCGATGATGATTGATTTTCTGTGCCCGCTCATCTTTTATTGCGGACGTGGAATCTTTAGCTCATCTTTTAATCCTGCTGTAGCGCTCCTTTAATTATTATATATACCGTAATGATTCGTGCTTGTGTCGACACATTTCAGGATGGGACATTGGCATAAAAAAAGCCATCCGGTTTCCCGAATGGCTTTAAATATATTCTTTTGCTTGTATTAAGCGTTCAAAGTATAGCGGTCGAAAGCTGTTACAGCTAACTCAGCATCTGCTCCTTTCAGGTATTCTTTTACAGACATTTTTCCATCTTTAACAAAAGCCTGATTGATAAGTGTCACATCCTTGTACCACTTGTTCAACGAACCTTGAGCAATTTTTTCAAGCATTGCTTCCGGTTTACCTTCTTTGCGGTATTTTTCTTTTGCGAACTCTAATTCCTTATCAATTTCAGCTTGTGGAATAGATGCTTCGTCAACTGAAACAGGAGCCATAGCAGCAACCTGCATCGCGATATCTTTTCCTACCTGAGTATCAACTGCTTTATTGAAAGCAACAAGTGTTGATAATTTGTTTCCAGGGTGAATGTAAGGAACTACAGCCTCGTCGGCTAAACATTTGTAGTACGAAAGGTCAAGTTTCTCACCAGTTACACCAGTTTGCTCAGTAATTAGTGCTTCAATTGTAGAACCGTCAATCTCAATCGCTTTTAATGCTTCCAAACTTTCAGGTTTAGCTTCCAATGCTTTTGCAAGAATTTTCTCAGCAAATGCCACGAAGCTTTCGTTTTTGGCAACAAAGTCAGTTTCGCAATTCAATACGATTATCGCACCGAATTTACCGTCTTCAGTTGCACTTGCAAGAGCAACACCTTCAGCGGCGTCTCTGTCTGCACGTTTGTTAGCAATTAATTTACCTTTTTCGCGGATGATTTCCAGTGCTTTGTCGAAGTCACCTTCGGCGTCTTTCAGGGCATTTTTGCAATCCATCATCCCTGCGCCTGATACTTTACGCAATTTTACTACGTCTGCTGTTGTAAAAGACATAATTAAAATTTCTTTTAAATGGTTTATATATTACTGAACCTTTACTTACTCTTCAGAAGCTTCTTCTGCTTTTGCTGCCTTCTTTTTAGGAGCTTCTTCAGTTTCGTCTTCCTTATCTTTTTCAATTTTGCGCTCGCTCAATCCGGCTTTAATTGCGTCGCACATCTCACCCACAATAATGCGGATTGACTGAGAAGCGTCGTCGTTAGCTGGAATTACGAAGTCGATATCATCAGGATTTGAGTTCGTATCAACAATAGCAAATACAGGAATTCCCAATTTTTTTGCTTCGCGAACAGCAATTTTTTCTTTCAATACGTCAACAACAAATAATGCAGCAGGTAAACGGGTAAGGTCTGAGATTGAACCCAATACTTTATCCAGTTTCGCACGCTGACGAGTGATTTGTAATTTCTCGCGTTTTGAAAGGTTATCCCAACTTGTGTCCTTCATCATTTTATCGATGGAGATCATTTTTTTAACCGCTTTACGGATTGTTGGGAAGTTGGTAAGCATACCTCCTGGCCAGCGCTCAGTTACGTAAGGCATTCCTACCTCTTTAACTTGCTCGGCAACCAATTCTTTGGCTTGCTTTTTAGTGGCAACGAATAACACTTTACGGCCTGATTTTGCAATTTGTTTGATAGCTGCAGCAGCTTCATCAATTTTTACAACTGTTTTTTGCAGGTCGATAATGTGGATACCGTTTTTCTCCATGAAGATATAAGGCTCCATGTTTGGATTCCACTTTCTTTTCAGGTGACCGAAATGTGCACCTGCTTCCAATAATTCTTGAAAATTTGTTTTTGGCATCTGTTTACTTTTTCTATGCTCTAAAAGCAACCGCTGAGTAGTCCCGATTCATCGGGAATCACAGCCGTTTTAGATCCATATAAATTGATAAATAATAATCTTAACGTTTTGAGAACTGGAAACGTTTTCTTGCTTTTGGTTGTCCAGGTTTTTTACGCTCAACTTCGCGTGGATCTCTGGTAACAAAACCTGCAGCTTTCAACTGTGGTCTTGACTCCGGATCGATTTCCATTAATGCGCGGGTAACAGCCAAACGGAAAGCTTCTGCCTGACCTTTTGGACCACCACCATCAAGATTTGCTTTAATATCATATTTCTCTGCAACTGCTAAAAGGTTTAGCGGCTGCATAGCAATGTATTGCAATGTTTCTGCAGGAAAGTACTCTTTAAGTTCTCTTTTATTAATGGTAATATTTCCTTTACCTTCGCTTACGTAAATACGAGCAACAGCTGTTTTTCTACGTCCGATTGTGTTTACTACTTCCATTATTTAATCGTATTTAAATCAACAACTTTTGGTTTTTGAGCCTCATATTTGTGCTCTGCACCAACTACTACATGCAAATTTCGGTATAAAGCGCTACCCAATTTATTTTTAGGGAGCATACCTTTTACGGCTTTCTCAACCAAACGCTCTGGATATTTAGCTAAAATATCTTGAGGAGACATAGTACGCTGTCCACCTGGGTAACCTGTGTGACGAACATATACTTTGTCCGACATTTTTTTACCGGTTAATGCTACTTTTTCAGCATTGATAACAATTACGTTATCGCCACAATCAACGTGAGGTGTGAAATTTGGCTTGTATTTACCTCTTAACATTTTGGCAACTACACTTGCCAAACGTCCCAATACCATATTTTCGGCATCAACAACTACCCACTCTTTGTTTGCGGTAGCTTTATTCGCCGAAACAGTTTTATAACTAAGTGTGTCCACTTTTCTAATTTTTTATTGTTTAAAACACTTCTGATTTTACTTTTCGCCGCATTTTTTGTCTCAACGGAATTTTTCGACAAACTGCTTTACTCCAAGAAAATCAACTATTTACACTCCTTATTTCTAAGGATAATAATCGGGACTGCAAAAGTATTCTCTTTTTTTGGATTTCCAAAGAAATAACAGTCAAAATTTCAATTAGTTAAATGATTTTCTGGCCGATTAGTATTCCTTCTCTGAAAACGGCTGGAAATTGCCATATGCTGCAGGCTTCGCGACTTTTGCTTCAGATGAATTTAATGTTAACACCCTGATGTAAAAAAAAGAAGCCAGGGCGAAATTATTGTCGCTCACAAAATTATATACATTTGTAAGAGACAGAAATTTTAACAGCATGAGCAAAAAACCTAAAAAGTTTAAAAAGCGTTTTTTCAACTCCTGGATTACTTCGTTAACCAGTATTACGCTTGTGCTTATTTTGCTGGGCATACTCAGTTTCATTCTAATTAACAGCAAAAAGCTATCGGATTATGTGCGCGAAAAAATCGGGTTCACCCTCGTTTTGGCCGACGGCTTGCGCGAGACTGAAATCATTCGGCTTCAAAAAGTTTTAAGCGCTGCCGACTTTGTAAAATCAGTAAACTACATTGATAAAGAATCGGCGGCCAAAGAATTAACAAACGAATTGGGCGAAGATTTCCAGGGGTTTCTGGGGTATAACCCGCTATTTGCTTCGCTTGATATTAAATTAAATGCCGCTTACACCCATACCGACAGTCTTCAGGTTTTGGAACAGCGGTTTCTGGAGCACCCTCAGGTTACCGAAGTGTATTACCAAAAAAACCTGGTTAGCCTGATTAACGAAAACGTAAGAAGAATAAGCGTGGCCCTGCTGATTTTAAGCGGACTGCTCACATTTATATTCTTTGGTCTTATTAATAACACCATTCGCCTGTTGATTTATTCGCAGCGTTTTACCATAAACACCATGCAAATGGTTGGTGCCAGTAAAGGTTTTATTCGCAAACCATTTTTAATTAAAAGTTTATTCCTTGGTGCGCTTGGCGGAATTTTGGCAAACACCATTCTTATTGGCAGCATTTATTTCTACAAACAAGAACTTTACGGATTGGTAAATTTTGCCGACCTGCAAACAATCGCGCTAATTGCAGGCATTGTTTTTATATTGGGTTTTACCATCTCGTTTTTATCAACGTGGCTGGCGTTGGGCAAATTCCTTCGTATGAAATTTGATGAATTATTTTATTAATTATCTTTACCCCACCAATTACAGAAAATAATGGCAAAAAAAAGTAAAGAAGTAAAGGAAACTGCAGGCTTTGCACTGGGCAAAGAAAACTATAAACTCATGGCAATTGGTTTTGCCGTAATCGTTATTGGATTTATATTAATGGCCGGTGGCGGGAGCGATGATCCCAATGTTTTTAGCGAAGAAATTTTTAGTTTTCGCCGGATTACGCTGGCTCCAATCCTGTTGCTTTTAGGTTTTGGATTCGAGATTTATGCCATTATGAAAAAACCAAAAGACGATTAACCTCCATTTTTTATGACTGAACTCCAGGCATTACTTCTCGGTATCATCCAGGGACTTACCGAATTTCTTCCCGTTAGCTCCAGCGGACATCTTGAAATTGGACACGCGCTTTTGGGAATTAAAGATGAAAACAATTTACTTTTTGTGCTAACCGTTCATGTGGCAACGGTACTGAGCACCATTCTTGTATTCAGAAAAGACATCGCACTACTTTGCAAAGATCTATTTGCATTTCAATGGAACGACTCAACCGAATATATCAGCAAGCTCTTGTTTTCGTCTATACCAATAGTTATTGTCGGTTTTATGTTTCGCGATAAGCTGGAAAGCCTTTTTACCGGCAATTTATTTTTTGTGGGTTGTATGTTGCTTTTTACTGCCTGCTTACTTACCCTTACTCAATTTGTTAAAAAAAGCGATGGAAAGATCACCTTTGGCAAAGCACTGCTAATTGGCGTTGCCCAAACGCTGGCTGTTTTGCCGGGAATTTCGCGAAGCGGATCGACCATTGCAACGGGCTTACTGTTAAAAGGTAAAAAAGAAGATGTTGCCCGTTTTTCGTTCCTTATGGTTTTAATACCCATCTTAGGAGCTGCTTTTCTCGATATCGTAACAGGCGAACTACAGTCAACCAAAGTTGATTTACTCCCCTTACTCATCGGATTTGTAAGTGCTTTTATTTCAGGATGGCTGGCCTGTTCGTGGATGATAAAAATCGTAAAACGTGGTAAATTAATTTATTTTGCAATTTATTGCGCTCTTATTGGGCTAATTGCTATCTTTGCAGCCTGATTTTTCAAAACAGGCTTAATTTACTGGAAGATAGATTCTTAATGCCCGATTTCAAAAAAACATACGATTTCCCTGGCGGGGAAATTTTGCTTTTCGATAAAGAACTGGAATGGACATCGTTTGATGTGGTTAACAAGATAAGGTATAACCTGTGCCAAATGATGAGAATAAAAAAGTTGAAAGTTGGCCATGCCGGAACACTTGATCCGCTGGCAACCGGACTGGTACTTTTGTGCACAGGCAAAGCCACAAAAAAGATTGAAGAGTTACAGCTTGGTGAGAAAGAGTACATCGCAACCCTAAAAATCGGGGCAACAACTCCTTCATTCGACCTGGAAACAGAAGAAGACAGCCAGGCCGATTTTTCGCATGTAACACGAGAAAGCTTTGAAAATATACTGCCGCAGTTTATCGGAGAGATCGATCAGGTACCACCGGTATTTTCCGCGGTAAAAGTAAAAGGAAAACGCGCATTCGATTATGCCCGAAATGGCGAAGATGTAAAACTTAAAGCAAAAAAGATTGTTATAAGAAGCATTGAAATTGAATCGTTTAATCTTCCGGAGGTAAAACTTAAGGTTGTTTGTGGCAAAGGAACTTACATCCGATCGCTGGCACGCGACATTGGCGAGGCATTAAATTGCGGCGCCTACTTAACCGGATTAATTAGAACAAGAATTGGCGATTACAAACTGGAGGATGCTTTTAAGGTGGATTTTTTTCTGGAAAACTTAAATTTAAATGAAACCAATTGAAAATATCACCGTATAACGTGATTCTGAATTAAAAAACCAACTGACTGTATTATCTTTGCAGATCGCTTAAAAATGACTATTAATAAATAAATTACAATATGAAGTTATCAAAATTCAAGTACAATTTAGAACAGGAAAAGATTGCTTTGCACCCGGCGGATAACAGAGACGAATCGAAACTTATGGTGCTAAACAGAGCAACACGAACAATTGAACACAGATTGTTCAAGGACCTGCTTGATTATTTTGATGATAAAGATGTGATGGTTTTTAACGATACCAAAGTGTTTCCCGCACGTTTGTATGGTAACAAAGAAAAAACCGGAGCAGAAATCGAAGTTTTTCTTCTTCGTGAATTAAACCGCGAGCAGCGTTTGTGGGATGTTTTGGTTGATCCGGCACGTAAAATACGTATTGGTAACAAACTGTATTTTGGCGACGACGACTTACTGGTTGCTGAAGTAATTGATAATACAACATCGCGCGGTCGTACTTTGCGTTTCTTGTTTGATGGTCCTTACGACGAATTCAAACAAACGCTATACAGCCTTGGAGAAACACCTCTTCCAAAATTTATAAACCGCCCGGTACAACCTGAAGACAAGGACCGTTACCAGACTATTTTTGCAAAACACGAAGGCGCAGTTGCCGCACCTACAGCTGGTTTGCACTTTAGCCGCGAGTTGTTAAAACGTTTGGAGATCAGAGGGGTTGATTTTTCATACGTTACTTTGCATGTTGGTTTAGGAAACTTCCGCAGTGTAGATGTTGAAGACCTAACCAAACACAAAATGGACTCAGAGCAGATTTGGATAAAAAACGAAGCCTGTGAGATGGTAAACAACGCAAAGCAAGAGAAACGTAATGTTTGCGCCGTGGGAACTACGGTAATGCGTACGCTTGAAAGCTCGGTATCAACGCAAGGATTTTTGAAACCATTTGAAGGATGGACCAACAAATTTATTTTCCCTCCATACGAGTTTAGCGTTGCAAACAGCATGATTACCAACTTCCACCTGCCATACTCAACTTTATTGATGATGGTTGCGGCATTTGGCGGATACGATTTTGTGATGGAAGCCTACGACGTTGCCACTAAAAACGATTACCGTTTTGGTACTTATGGCGATGCCATGCTGATTATTTGATCGATAACTTACACGACAATATGGAAACCACGGAATTTATTTCGTGGTTTTTTTATTTCATTTCTGAAGCAATTTTGGCTATTCTGTAATTATTCCAATTCGTAGCACAACAGGTTTCCATCATCATCGCCTACTACCAGGCTCAGCGGTCCACCATTTTTTAATTGCCCAATCGCAAATTCACTGTTACCGTTCAACGGAAATCCATCGTACTGTTTTCCCTTCGCATCAAACAAATAAATCTCGTTTTCATCAGCATCGGTTACACCAATCATTTTTTGGGTTTCTGTAAAAGAATACAGATTTACTGCCAACAAATTATTGTCGAACTCTTCTTCAAATAGCTTATCGCCTTCTTCGTTGAAAACAAACAGCCCATCCTTGTCAATAAATACAAACTCCGGCTTTCCGTCTCCGTTAAGATCATCAACTTCAAACTGGTGATCTGATGAAAATTTACCGGTTTTATTTTGTGCAAATTTGCCGTCGAAGTACAGGTAAAAAACATCTCCATCATTGCTTGTGGTTACCATTTTGGGTACACCTTGTGTATTTAAAGTTATTTCGTTTGCCGATGGTGAAAATTTTGCTGATGAATTTACACGTGTCTCACCCCTTCTGTTTTGGATATAAACCTGGTTTTCATCGCTAAAAACAATATAATCTTTATTGCTCACCCTGAAAAACTGAATCGGGGTGGTTACCGTTCCGCTGGTTTTATCGAATATCCAACCGTTGAGTATTGACCCGTCGTGACTGTAAGCATAAACCTTCTTATCCTTGCAAGCCACAAAATAACGGTATTGGTTATTGTTGTTGTAATCAAACACATTGATACCGTTGGTAGCGGGCGATTTCAGAATAACCGGGAAGTTGGCCACACTTGTTCCGGTTCTGTCGATCAAGTAAATTTTTTCGCTGGTATTAAACAGGTATTGCAATTTACCATTGTTGTAATAATCCACCTGGTGAATCTGCCCCAAAATTTTTCCGCTAACCGGTGCGCTCCAAATAATTTTACCATCAGCATCAATTAAATGCAGTTGATTATTTACATCCTGAACAATTATTTCCTTATTCGCTTTATTCGTATGATTGATTACAACTTGTGGCTTTATGGCCACTTCGGCTCCTAACCGGCACTGCCATTTTGCGCGAACATCGTTTTTCGGCTTCTGCCGGTAACCCAGGTTCAGCGCGTTAAAATAAATGTTGTTTTCGCAAACCACCTGCCAACATATGGCATTAAACTTTCTGAATATCTCTTCATGTTTCTCCAGGCCCTTGTTTATGCCAGAATTGAATAACTCGTGGCGAAGCGCATAAAGATTATTCATATTGCCATAAACATTCAGATTCGCTTTGCTTTCGGCCGCTTTGTTAATCGTTTCATAGTCGGAATCTGTTCGTAATGTTTCTCCCGAATCCATATCGTCGAGGTATTTTTCCAACACTTTTGCCGAACTTGCAAAAATCAGTTGATCTTCACGGAAGGCAGCAAACCGGGCACGTACAAAATCAAATGCTCCACCTAACCAGATTCCCGGCAGCGTTGGATAAGGGAATTCGTATATCCGGTAGTTTTGTTCGTCTGACGATTTATACGTGCTCACCATACTTTCAAATTCAATATCTTTTCGTTTGGCATAATTCGCCAGCATTGCGTCAAAAAGCTCCTGACTTTCTTTCCTCGACTGGCCACTTAAAATAAAAAGCGAGCCCATCTCTGCCTCTGTAGGAATAGAAGTTATGGCTGCCAGCACCCTGTCTTTTACCAGGCTTCTTAATTTCTCGCGACTATCAGTACGGAAATTTTGCTCCATCATTTTTATCTTCTCTTCCCGGTCGTAATATGCCTCGGAGTGCACGAAATAGTTCTCCAGGTTTTTAAAAAACAGGTCTCTGTCGGAAAATGAAAATCCAATGTAAAACGACGTTGATTTTGGCAACAAACGATCGGCATTACTACTCACTGCTTCCTGCCCCTGTAAAACCGATAGAAAATGATTCAGCGAATCGTCGGCAGCGGTAATTCCGTTTAGTGTTAAGCGATTGTCGTGAAAACTCAAATCCAACTCACTCCAACTGGCGTAATCTTTAATTTTTAACACATCGCTTTTGAGGTTGATGCGGTCGGTTTCACCAAATTCGTTCTCCTTCTTTTTTGTTGTGGAATTGAGTAAATTGGCCCAAAACTCAGGAAAACGCCTGTGGTTAATATACCAGGCAACCTCCGATTGATTGGCAACGGTGCGGTTTACCAGATTAAAGTATCGGTTATCGGTAATGCCCGGCGCATCGAGTTGCCTGATACATTTCTCTACCAAAATTACTTCGGGGCTAATAATTACCAGGTTTCCGGCAACACTATAGCTCAATACATTTTCGCCATCCGAATCAAAAACATCGATTATGGCATAACCGTTATAGTTCCGTTTCTGAAAAGAAGTTCGTGCAATTCCCGTGAGCTTTTCAATTAAAAGCTCAAGTCCCTCGCGCTCTTTGGCACTTTTCAGGTTGCTTATTATAACCGGATACAAAACGTTCTTCCCGACAAAATCGAGTGCCAGTACAACCGGCCGTTTACCAAGTTGTTTCTGAATCTCGGGTTCACTCTCGATAACATTCTGTATGCCCGATACTTCGTTCAACAGGTTATTGAATTCGGGAATTCCCGATAATTCCATTACCACAGGATTATCAGTTGGAATAGCTTTTAGCCCGTCGGCCTCAAGAAACAGCGGTGCCGACAAAGGCACAGCTTTATATAAAGGCGACTCTTTGGTGAAAGCCACCTCATCTTTTGTAAAATAGAGAAACCCTGCCACTGCCGCGACTAAAATAAGGAGTATGATTATGAGGTACCGCTTCATTTTTCTATCTTTTTGTCAAAAGTAATAATAAGAGAACGCCCGGAGCTACCTTTTTCGTTTATGAAATTAAACATTGATTGTTAATAATTTAGGGATAACAAAAAAGGCCGGGATAACCCGGCCTCTTCATATCTCGTTTCTACGATTTTCTTACAGTGTTTTTGCTACCTCAATTTCGTGGTAAGCTTCAACGTGGTCTCCAACTTTAATATCATTGAATTTCTCGATATTCAATCCACACTCGTAGCCGTTTTTCACCTCTTTTACGTCTTCTTTAAAACGTTTCAGTGAACCTAATATTCCGTCGTAGATTACAATACCGTCGCGAATTACACGAGCTTTCGAGTTACGTGTAACTTTTCCATCGCGAACAATACAACCTGCAACAGTTCCCACTTTCGTAATTTTAAATACCTCCAGTACCTCAACAGTTCCGGTAATTTCCTCCTTAATTTCCGGAGAAAGCATACCTTCCATTGCGGCTTTTATTTCGTTAATGGCATCGTAAATAATCGAGTACAAACGAATATCAATTTGTTCTCTTTCGGCAATTTTACGTGCATTCAACGATGGACGTACCTGGAATCCAACTACAATCGCTTCTGATGCGGCAGCCAGCGAAATATCAGATTCAGAGATCTGACCAACTGCTTTATGGATAATATTGATCTGAATTTCTTCGGTTGATAACTTGATCAATGAATCAGACAGTGCTTCGATAGATCCGTCAACGTCACCTTTAACAATCAGATTCAATTCCTGGAAGTTACCAATTGCAATACGACGGCCGATCTCATCAAGCGTAATGTGTTTCTGCGTACGCAATCCTTGCTCACGGGCCAGTTGCTCACGTTTATTGGTTATGCTTCTTGCCTCGCGCTCATTCTCCATTACATTGAACTTGTCACCCGCCTGTGGTGCTCCGTTCAATCCAAGAATAATTGCAGGTTGCGCCGGGCCAACCTCTTTAACGTTTTGGTTACGTTCGTTGAACATTGCTTTTACGTGGCCGTAATACTGACCGGCAATAATAATATCGCCAACACGAAGTGTACCGCTTTGAACCAATAAAGTTGAAACGTAACCTCTACCACGGTCGAGCTCCGATTCAATAATTGTTCCCTGCGCCTTTTTATCTGCATTGGCTTTCAGCTCAAGCATTTCGGCTTCAAGCAATACTTTTTCAAGTAACTCTTCAATACCAATTCCGTTTTTGGCCGAAATATCGTGCGACTGGTATTTACCACCCCACTCTTCAACCAGGTAATTCATATTGGCCAGCTCTTCTTTTATCTTTTCAGGATTTGCTCCCGGCTTATCGATCTTGTTAATTGCAAAAACAATTGGAACTCCCGCAGCTGATGCGTGGTTGATCGCCTCAATGGTTTGTGGCATCACATTATCGTCGGCTGCTACAATAATAATTGCAATATCGGTTACCTGTGCTCCACGTGCACGCATTGCGGTAAACGCCTCGTGACCCGGAGTATCAAGGAAAGTAATCATTCTGCCATCTTCCAGGCTTACGTGGTATGCACCAATATGCTGGGTAATACCACCGGCCTCTCCGGCGATTACGTTTGTGCTACGAATATGGTCGAGCAGCGATGTTTTACCATGGTCAACGTGTCCCATCACAGTTACAATTGGCGGACGAGGTTTTAAATCTTCCGGATTGTCTTCCTCCTCCTCAATCGCTTCAGCAATTTCAACACTAACAAACTCTACTTTGTATCCAAATTCTTCGGCAACAACAGCGAGTGTTTCAGCATCAAGACGCTGGTTGATGGAAACAAACAGCCCCAATGACATACATGACGAAATAATTTCGTTTACGCCAACATTCATCATGGTAGCCAGTTCGGCAACAGTAACAAACTCGGTAACTTTAAGAATGTTCTGTTCCAGCATTTGCTGTTCCATGTCGGCCTGCATTCTTTCGCTGGCAGCGGCACGTTTGTCGCGACGGTGTTTTGCTCCTTTTTTAGTTTTGCCTTTTGTTGTTAAGCGGGCAAGTGTATCTTTAATTTGCTTTTGTACGTCCTCTTCGTTAACCTCTTTTTTAAGTGGTCGTTTTTTCTTTCCTGGTATTTGTTTATTTGCCTGGAATTTTCCTCTCGGACGATCGCCTGGTTTTTGCTGCTGTTGTTGTCTGTCAACAGTAACCTTTCCGGTTTCTTTAGAAATACGTTTCCTGCGTTTTTTTCTATCACCCTGATTTCCGGCATCTTGTTTCTTTTCAGGAAGATCAATTTTACCAAGGATGGTTGGGCCATTCAGCTTGTTAACTTTTGCCTTTATAACTCCTGAATTTTCATCCCTGTCTTTTTCTGGTCCCTGGCGCTCGGCAATTCGTTGTTTCTTGCGCTCCTGACGCTCTTTTTCGCGTTCTTCTTTTGTTTTTTTGGCAGGGCGTGTTTTCTGATTCATATTGCTCAGATCGATCTTGCCCACTACCTTTATCTTGTCGTCCGACTTTGGAGCAGTTGTTTCAATAAGGTCTTCCACTTTTTCTTTTGGTGTACTTTCGGCTTTTGGTGCAGCTTCCTCTTTTTCTGCTTTCGGTGCCGGTTCTTCTTTCTTTTCGGCTGCAGGCGCCTCTTTTATTTCTTCTTTTACAGGAACCTGTTTTTCAGGTTTCTTTTCTTCGGCTTTAACTTCGACAGGCTTCTCTTCTACTGGTTTTTCAACCTTCTTCTTCGGTTTGTTAAGCTCATCCAGATCAATCTTGTCGAGCACCTTAACCTTCACCTCAGGTTTTTTAACAACTTCTTCTGCCGGTTTTTCTTCAACCTTTTTTACAGCAGCAGGCTCTTCAATCTTTGGTTCTTTTTTCTCCTGTTCTTCAGCTTCGGGCTCCATCGAAATCACTTCTTTCTTTGGACGCTGACTTTTCAGGTTCATTTTTTCCGACTCTTTCTTGATTGTAATATCTACTTTATATTCCTTTTCAAGAAGTTGCACGGCGTCTTCTGCAACTTTAGTATTAGGGTTTGAATCGATTTCGTACCCTTTTTTATGCAAAAACTCAACAATGGTATGAATACCTACGTTGAACTGTCTTGCAAGTTTACTAAGTCTTGTTGTTTTGCCTGCTACCATATAATTCTTTATTTACTTTTCTAATTTGTATGAATAAAAACCAATTTGTATTGATGGTTATTATTCAAATTCTGAACTAAGGATTTTCAGAACCTCATCGATTGTTTCGTCTTCCAGGTCGGTTCTTTTAATCAATTCAGCACGCGGGATGTTTAATACGTTCTTGGCGGTATCGCAACCGATTCCTTTTAACGCATCAATTACCCAGCTTTCAATTTCGTCTGCAAACTCATCCAGGTTCACATCTTCATCGTCTTCTTCCATCTCACGATAAACATCGATCTCGTATCCGGTTAACTGGCTGGCCAAACGAATATTTAATCCGCCTTTACCAATTGCCAGCGAAACTTCTTCCGGTTTCAGATATACTTCTGCTTTTTTATCGTCTTCCAGAATTTTAATCGAATTAATTTTCGCGGGATTCAGTGCACGTTTAATAAACAACTGAAGGTTCGACGAATAATTAATCACATCGATGTTTTCGTTACGCAACTCGCGAACGATTCCGTGGATTCTCGATCCTTTCATTCCCACACATGCTCCAACCGGATCGATACGTTCGTCGTAGGATTCAACGGCAACTTTAGCACGCTCGCCCGGTACACGAACAATTTTTTTGATGGTAATTAAACCATCGAAAATTTCCGGAATTTCCAACTCGAACAAACGCTCGAGGAAAGCCGGTGCTGTACGCGACAAAATAATTAGCGGGTTGTTATTTCGTAATTCAACTTTATATACAATTGCGCGAACGTTATCGCCTTTACGGAAATAATCGGATGGAATTTGCTCTGATTTTGGAAGGATCAATTCGTTTCCTTCGTCATCAAGAATCAAAATTTCTTTTTTCCAAACCTGATAAACTTCACCGGTTACAATGTCGCCAATTTTATTTTTATACTTTCCGTAGATATGGTCTTTCTCCAGTTCCAGAATTTTACTGGCCAGGTTCTGACGCAAATTTAAAATGGCACGACGACCAAAATCGGCTAATTTAACCTCATCGGTAACTTCTTCGCCTACTTCGTAATCGTCGTCAATTTTCAGCGCATCGCTTAAAGTTATTTGCAAATTCGGATCTTCAATCTCGTCGTCTGCAACAACTTCGCGGTTTCGCCAAATCTCAAAGTCGCCCTTATCAATGTTGATAATCACATCGAAGTTCTCATCAGTTCCATACTGACGGATAAGCACACTGCGGAAAACGTCTTCCAGCACGCTCATCATTGTAACCCTGTCAATGTTTTTCAGCTCCTTAAATTCGGCAAAAGTATCTATCAGGTTAATATTTTCCATCTTTCATCGCTTTATTTAAATGAAATAACCGCTTTCGCACTTTTTATTTCGTCGTATTTTAAAATATGTTTTTTTACTACCAATTGCTTTTTCTTGTGCCCCTCCACTTTTTCGCGCTTCGAAGTCTCAAGTACTATGCCATCTTCACTATTTTCCAAAAGCAGCCCTTTCAGTTTTTCACTGTCGGCTGTTAAAACCTCAATTTCTTTTCCGGTATATTTTTCGTATTGCTGCCTTACTTTAAAGCTTTCGGTTAGGCCCGGAGACGAAACCTGCAACGAAAAGTCCTCTTCTTCTCTGTCGAGATTATGCTCTACATTACGACTGACAGCAATACATTGTTCGATGGTAATGCCGTTAAATCCATCAACGTACACATTAATGTCGTTAGATGAACTTATAGTCACATCAACAATAAACATCTGATCATCAAGACGTTCACTCACCAAATCTATTACTTTTTGTTTTGCTATCATTTCTCTATATGTAACAAAATAGGGAACCAACGGTCCCCTAAAAATTTCGCTTTTTAGAAAATTCTCGGCAAAAATAGTAATATTATCCAACATTAACAAATATGCGCAGTTACATAAAATGCTGATTTTAAACTAAAAAATCATTAACCGCATTCTGTGTATAACAAATTCATTTTTACCTGTCTTTGCGTTTTATTTCCTAAAAAAAACATTGTCATTTGTATGGTATACCAAAATTACATCAAAATGAGCCTTGTAATTTCATTTCTTTGCGTTTATGCTTCGTTAGAAAATTTCAACAGAACAGTTGCTATGCTTCAATTTTCTGCCTTGCCTAAACACAAATATTCTAAAATTACTTGCGGCCATTCCGATATAAATTCGGTATTACAGAAAGTTTTGTAGTTTTAAACCAATCGAAAAACAGCTTTGTGCAACAAGTCCAGCTCAATAAAAAGAAAATTATAAACGACCCCGTTTTTGGATTTATCAACCTGCAGTCTGATATTATATTCGATCTGCTTGAACACCCCATATTTCAACGACTCCGTTACATCAAGCAGCTGGGTTTGTCGTACCTGGTTTTTCCGGGTGCCAATCACACGCGTTTTGAGCACGCTATCGGTACTGTGCACTTAATGCGCCAGGCCATTACGGTGCTAAAAATAAAAGGGCACGAAATTACCGACGAAGAGGCCGAAGCGGTTAGCATTGCTATTTTGTTGCACGACATTGGCCACGCTCCTTTTTCGCATGTGCTTGAAAATACCCTGGTAAATATTTCGCACGAAGAAATTTCGCTGATGCTAATGCAAGAGCTGAACCAGCAGTTTAACGGCAAGCTGGATCTGGCCATCAAAGTGTTTACCAATAAATACAGGAAACAGTTTTTGCACCAGCTTGTTGCCAGCCAACTGGACATGGACCGGCTTGACTACCTGAGCCGCGACAGTTTTTTTACCGGAGTGGTGGAAGGCACCATTGGTATCGACCGCATTATTAAAATGCTAAATGTACACAACGATCAACTGGTGGTTGATGTAAAGGGAATTTATTCGATTGAAAAATTCCTGATCTCTCGACGCCTGATGTACTGGCAGGTTTACCTGCATAAAACAGTTGTGGCTGCCGAGTTTTTATTGATAAATGTATTAAAACGTGCACGTGAGATTATTACAAACGGCGGCGAACTGTTTGTAACCCCCACCCTAAAAGTTTTTTTAACGAATAATTTCACCCCTGAGGATTTTCGTTCAAACATTAAAATACAAGAGAGAAATGTATTGCAGTGGTACACGCTACTCGACGACAACGACATTTTGATCTCGATAAAAGAATGGCAAAACCATCCTGATCCGGTTTTATCGGAGATGGCAAAAAGTATAACAAACCGAAAACTGCCGCGAACAAAATTCAGCGACAAACCCATTTCTACAGCAAAAGAACAGAAGTATTTAAAACAAATTGAAAAGCAGCTGGTTCCCGATCCTGATCTGGCGAAATATTTCCTGATGACAGGCGTTATAACCAACAATGCATACAACAAACACTACGAAAACATTTCGGTTTTATACAAGGATGGAACAGTGAAAGAAATCAACGATGCATCGGATATAAACTTGTCTGCACTTGGAAAAACAGTGAAGAAGTATTTTGTGTGTTATCCTAAAGAATTGGACATTTACTAGTTAAAACCTATATTTGCATCGCCAAAAAAACAGATAATGGATTTTAAAGCTACGGATATCGCCTCTTTTTTGAATGGAGAAATTGTTGGTGATGGTGATGCGAAAGTATCAAATGTTTCAAAGATAGAGGACGGAAAACCAGGCACTTTGGCTTTCCTCGCCAATCCAAAATACGAGAACTACATTTACGAGACCAAAGCCTCGGTGGTATTGGTTAATAAAAGTTTTACTCCAAAAGAGGAAATTTCGGCTACTTTGATAAAAGTTGACGATGCCTACCAGGCATTTGCGTCGTTACTTGATTTGTATGTGCAGGCGAAAGCCAGTATGAAACAGGGAATTGAGCAACCTTGCTACATTGCAGAAAGTGCAACTCGTGGCGATGACGGTTACGTTGGAGCCTTTGCATACATCGGCAACAATGCCAAAATCGGGAATAATGTAAAAATATATCCGCAGGTACATGTTGGCGACAATGTTAAAATTGGTGATGACTGTATTCTTTACCCGGGCGCAAAAATTTACGATGACTGTGTTATCGGAAACCGTTGTATCATTCACTCAGGAGCAGTAATCGGAGCCGATGGTTTTGGTTTTGCACCTCAGGCAGACGGTACGTACAAAAAGGTTCATCAGATTGGGAATGCCGTGCTGGAAGACGATGTTGAAATTGGTGCCAACACCACTATCGACTGTGGCACAATGGAATCTACCATCATCAGAAAAGGTGTAAAACTCGACAACCTTATTCAAATAGCCCATAACGTTGAAGTTGGCGACAACACTGTTATGGCAGCTCAAACCGGTATTTCTGGCTCGGCCAAAATTGGTAAAAACTGTATGTTTGGCGGCCAGGTTGGTTTAGGTGGACACATTACTGTTGGCGACAACGTTACGCTTGGTGCTCAATCGGGTGTTGTTTCAAACCTTAAAAGCAATCAAACACTTCTTGGCTCTCCGGCCATCGAAATCAAAACGGCCATGCGCGCCTATGTTCTTCTGAAAGACCTTCCGGAAATTCGCCGCGATGTGCTTCAATTGAAGAAGACAATCAATACAGACAAAAAAAATTAAGAAATATTTCACTTTTCAATGGTTGTAAAACAAAAGACATTAGAAAACTCTTTTAAGATTGAGGGGAAAGGCTTGCATACCGGTGTTAATGTAACAATGAATTTTTTACCTGCACCGGAGAACCATGGCTTTAAATTTAAACGTGTTGACCTGGAACACCAGCCAATTATTGACGCTGATGTAGACCTGGTAATCGACACATCGCGTGGAACACTGCTTGAAAAAGATGGTGCGCGCATAGGAACAATCGAACATGCACTCGCCGCATTGGTGGGCATGGATCTCGACAATGTTCTAATTGAAGTAAATAACGAAGAAGCTCCGATTATCGACGGAAGCTCGAAATATTTTGTTGAAGCCATTGAGAAAGCGGGCATTGTTGAACAGGAAGCTGAGCGCGATTATTTCGAGATCAGCGAAAAAATCGAAATGTTCGACGAGAAATCAGGCTCGCACATTATTGCGCTACCCGACAACGATTACAGTTTAAATGTAATGATTTCGTTTCCGTCGGCAGTGCTGAACAATCAATACGCAACACTCGAGTCGATCAAGGATTTCAAAACTGAGATTGCCGAATGCCGGACCTTTGTTTTCCTTCGCGAAATTGAGTTTTTGCTAAGCCACAACCTGATTAAAGGTGGCGATCTGAATAATGCAATTGTAATTATCGATAAAGAGATTAGCCAGGAAGAACTCGACCGTTTGGCCGATCTTACCAATCATCCACGTGTTGAAGTAAAACCACAGGGTATTTTAAATAACCTCGATTTGCATTTCGACAACGAATGTGCACGCCACAAATTACTGGATGTAATTGGCGACCTGGCCTTGCTGGGCAAGCGCATTAAAGGAAGAATTATTGCTTCGAAACCAGGACACGGGCCAAACACCATGTTTGCTGCTACCCTGAAAAAGCAATTGCGTAAGGAAGCTGATGCAGCTCCAAAATGTAATCCAAACGACGAGCCATTAATGGACGTTAACCGGATAAAAGAATTACTTCCGCACCGTTACCCGTTTTTACTTGTTGACAAAGTAGTTTGTATTCACGAAGACGAAATTGTTGGTGTTAAAAACGTTACGGTAAACGAGCCCTTCTTCCAGGGACACTTCCCCGACGAGCCGGTTATGCCGGGAGTTTTACTGGTTGAAGCCATGGCTCAATGCGGAGGATTATTGGTGCTCAACAAACAAGAAGGACAATTTGCGACCTACTTTATTCGAATTGATAATGTTAAATTCAGAAAAAAAGTAGTTCCGGGCGATACGCTGATTTTCAAATTAAAATTAACTTCGCCGATTAGAAGAGGAATTGCCAATATGAAAGGAACAACCTATGTTGGTGATAAAATTGTTGCCGAAGGTGAATTTATGGCACAGATTGTAAAAAAGTAGATAAATAAAGACAGTTAAAAAGTATAACATGAAACAACCATTAGCCTATGTCCATCCCGATGCAAAAGTTGCCGATAATGTAGTTATCGAGCCTTTTGTTTCAATTGATCATGATGTTGTAATCGGTGAAGGGACAAGAATTGGTTCAAGCGTAACGATTTTACCCGGAACGCGAATTGGAAAAAATTGTAAGATTTTCCCGGGTGCTGTAATTGGTGCCGCTCCTCAGGACTTAAAATTCCAGGGAGAATATTCAACCGTTGAAATTGGCGACAACAACACCATTCGCGAGTTTGTGACCATTAACAGAGGTACCTCGGCAAAAGGTAAAACTGTAATTGGTAACAACAACCTTTTAATGGCTTACGTTCACGTTGCTCACGATTGTAAAGTTGGAAACAACATTATCCTGGTGAACAATGTACAATTGGCCGGAGAGGTTCAGGTTGACGACTGGGCAATCCTTGGAGGTATGTCTGCCGTTCACCAGTTTGTAAGAATCGGATCGCACGTTATGATTTCGGGTGGTTCGTTGGTTCGTAAAGACGTTCCTCCTTTTATTAAAGCAGGTCGCGAACCGCTTTCGTACGTTGGTATTAACTCTATTGGTTTACGTCGCCGTCAGTACAACAACGACAAAATTCGTGAAGTACAGGACATTTACCGTTACATTTACCAAAAAGGGTTAAACACTGCACAGGCTGTTGAAATTATTGAAGCAGAAATGCCGGCAACACCTGAGCGTGATGAAGTTTTACTTTTTGTAAAAGACTCGAAACGTGGTATTATTCGTGGTTATTTCCCGGATTAATTACCATCAAAAAATATCAAACAAAAAATGCCATCCGTCAACCGACAGATGGCATTTTTTTATGCAGCTTATTTCCTAATAATTTTTCCTAAACAATTGTTTTAATCCCTCATTACTTAAACCATGAGACAGATGTGGATTAAGTACTTCACCCTGTTTTCCCACCAATGTATAATGTGGAATTCCTGAGATGTTAAATTGTCCACACAAGTAATTCCATTCATCCTGCGAAACCCTGTAATGTTCGCCATCAATGGTTTTAATCATGTTATTGTAAGTCCCTTCGGGCGAACTTGGATTTGTAATATATACAAACACAACATCTTCATCTTTTAGCTCTTCTTTAAGCGGTGCTATTCTTTTAATCGCCGATCGACAAGGTCCGCACCACGTTGCCCAAAAGTCAACCAAAACTACCTTTCCCCGGTAGTTTTTTAGTATCGCATCAAAAATTTCCTCGGCCTTTGTTTTGGGCACATCGTTCACAATTGAATTCTCACCATGTTTCGTATTATTGATTTTTTCAATGGTATTGTCATTCATCAATTGGATATAATCGGCTACAAAAGGTGTTGTAATTCGTTCCTTAACTTCGAACAATTGAGGCTCCGAGAGAGGCGTAAATTCTTCAACTACCTTTCGGCAAACATCTTCAGATAAAAATACATCTGTTGCAAAACCTTGCCCTACACCAAAATGTTTCTCCATTTGTTCATTCCTCATCTCTTCAAATCGCAGGTTCACCAGCTGACTAATTCGTTCCGCTTTTGCTTTTGTGAGTTTTTGCCAGGCCTCAGAATGATCTTTATAAAATGCACCCCTCATTTTGCTGTAATCCGACTCCGCTATTTCCTTTTGCTTCGCAATAAACTCCTTTTCTGTATCAGTGAGCGTATTACCCTTTTCATTTAGGTATTCTTCAAACTTTTCATAGTCCATTTCATGGTTATTCTCTTCATAAAATGTCCTCAATTCACCTTCGTATTTCCTGTAAAATTTTCCCCCGACATCTCTCATGCTTTCACTAAGTTCCTTCATCCCCGAACTAACACCTAAACGCTCTATCTTTTTAAATTCATGTATTAAAACTTGTTCATCGGGGGTAAAATCGCTGTCATCCATTTGCAGCAGTATATCATCATGGGAAATGCCTACGCTTGTTCTAAGCAGCGGAAGAAACTTCAGTCGGTTATAAAATGTATCGAAATTATTACTGATAACAGCTAAGGGATTTTCAATATTTTCAGTAGTTATAAAATCATAATAATCGGCATCCGTTTTCTCTATTTCAATACCTAAGTCACGTTGAGACCGGGGAATTTTATTTTTTTCGCGATAAGCATTCTCATAATTCCAATCATATTCCATGGCATTGCTCATCGCATCGTATTCAATATCAAATTTCTTTATCTGATACGCCTGAGCATTTATTTCACCTTCATTTTTTAGTCGATCAAGTTCCTGAAGCCCCTTTTCGGCAAAACCAAAACAATACGCTTTATAGGCCTCCAAATCCATATCCAGAATTTTGTTTTGCATTTCCCTGTAATCCATCCGGGCCAGGTTGTTCAACTTTGCCAGATCGGTATTTACGGCAGCACAATCTCCCATAAAAATACCACCTCCGTTACTAGGAGTAATTATATGAAACAGATGAGCCCCCGGTTCCAAATGAACGGAACTGTAATAATTTGGCATTCGAACAAACACGCCATGCGGATAATAAAACGGGAAAGTTTTGGAAAACGAACCATCATCCTGAATTTCTACTAAATGAGTTTCTTGAGAGCCGGTAAGAATGTTATTAACATATATGTTACCGGTTTTTTGTCCGTAGCGGGGTTTGTAATTTAATACACATCCGGAATAGGTAACTGAATCGTATTTAAAAACAGAACGCGCATATTCTGAAACATTAGTTTTTGTTGCCGCAGTTCCATCTTTTGTATAAGTGCGAAGTGATTTTTTTGAATCTCCAATCAGCACTTCTCCGTTTTTTCCTTGTTTCAAAAAAAGGACTTTCTCTGTCTTTCCATCTGAGATTGTTAGTTCTCCTTTCTTTTCCGATCCACTAAAAGCCTGAACACTCCAGAGGCACCTATCGGTTACCACATTTTTTTGAGTGATATAATACTCTAAGCCACCACTTGTCGCATTAATCCAAGCACCCAAATAACTATCAGGCAATGAATTCTCCCCTTCTTTTGAATGAAGGGCAATATCATACAAAAACCAGGAACCGCCATCATTTGCCTCGCCAAAATCTATCGCTTTTACCGTATCAGAAATAGCAGGAAACACCAGTTGATAATGAACCACTCCCGAATCTGGCATTATATACTGCTCGCCAACCGGTATTCCTTTTGCAGAAGAAAGAAAAAGCTTTTCGCCGCCAACCGGTTGAATGTAGGACTCTTTTGGGATAAAGATCCAATTCCCCGGAGTGTATTCAGTCCTAAAATCCAAAATGGTAGCTGTGTCATTTATCTCCAGTTTCTTTATAGAAACATTTGAGCTGGTACTAAAGCCTACGTCCGGATTTGTAACTATTTTTTGAGCAAAAGAAGTGCATACAATAAGAATGCAAAGGGTAAAAAACATTAGTCTCTTCATAACTTACTTTTTGATTTTTGATTATTTAAAAATGAGCTATGAAGATAACCAAATATGACTTACTCCCGTACTCTATGGATCATAATTAACATTTTATAAGAATTATTTTCCGTGATTCCAGCCCTGGGCTTCCAGCGGAATTGACGAGCCGCCTGTTGTTTGCAGATTTACGCCTTCTCCCGCTTCTGTCATGTGACCAATAACAGTAAAATCAGGATCATTTTTTATTTTGTCATAATCGTCTAACGGCAGTGTAAACAACAGTTCGTAATCTTCGCCACCGTTTAAAGCTGCAACCAAAGGATTAATATTTAATTCCTCAGCCATTTGTTTGGTTTGATAATCCAACGGAACTTTGTCTTCAAACAAACTGCAACCAACGCCCGAGTTTTTGCACAAATGCATAATTTCCGACGACAAACCATCCGAAATATCGATCATCGAGGTAGGTTTTATTCCCAGTCGTTTAAATGCCGCAATAATATCTCCCCTGGCCTCCGGTTTTAACTGGCGCTCCAGAATATAATCGTAACCATCCAGTTTGGGCTGCATGTTCTCGTTCACTTTAAAAACTTCATTTTCGCGCTCAAGCAACTGAAGCCCCATATAGGCGCCACCCAAATCGCCCGATACACATAAGATGTCGTTTGGTTTTGCACCGCTTCGCATCACAATATCGTCTTTTTCAGCCTCGCCAATGGCAGTAATACTCAATGTTAATCCGGTTAACGAACTGGTTGTATCGCCCCCCACCAAATCAACACTATACTGCTCGCAAGCCAGGTGAATTCCTTCGTACAACTCCTCCAAAGCTTCTACCGAAAATTTTCCTGAAACTGCCATGCTTACCGTCACTTGTTTCGGAATGGCATTCATCGCAAAAATATCCGACAAATTCACCACCACAGCCTTATAGCCAAGGTGTTTCAGCGGAACATACATCAGGTTAAAATGAATTCCTTCGGTTAGCAAATCGGATGAAACAACCACTTGTTTATTCTTAAAATCAAGAATCGCTGCATCATCGCCAATTCCTTTAACCGTACTCTCGTTTTTTATGGTTACTGCTTTCGTTAACCGGTCGATTAAACCAAACTCTCCCAGTTCTGAAATATTCGTTTGTTTTCTTTCTTTATTCATTGTTAATAAAAGACCATTTAGTCTGTTTTTATACACTTTTCACCTGCAAAAGTACCTATAGTTTTATATCTTTGCAATTTATGCGTGAACAGGAACAAAAAAGCGTTGTTATTTAATCGAAATTGCTGTTATTTACTGCATTAAACCTGGGGAATTGCATGGGTAGAAAGCCATCAAAAAGATTCCGCAGCCAAAATTAGTTGAGTAGCAAGTTTTAAAGGAGACGCAAATTTTTTAATCATTCAAGATAGAGAAAGAGAGTCAGAAAATGGAAGAACAAGATAAAATATTGAATGACGTAACGCAAGGCGAATACAAATACGGTTTTATCACCAACATTGAAACTGATATTATCGACAAAGGCCTTAACGAAGACGTGATTCGTTTGATATCTGCCAAAAAGGAAGAACCGGAGTTCATGTTGAATTTCAGGTTGGAAGCTTATCGAAAATGGCTGAAAATGAAAATGCCAAACTGGGCCTATTTGAAAGTTCCGCCCATCGATTTTCAGGCAATAAGTTACTACGCGGCCCCAAAAAAAGGCCCTAAATATGAAAGTCTGGACGAGGTTGATCCGGAACTGATTGATACATTTAACAAACTGGGTATTCCACTGGAAGAGCAAAAACATTTGGCGGGAGTTGCAGTTGATGCGGTAATCGATTCGGTTTCTGTAAAAACAACCTTTAAAGAAACATTAGCCGAAAAAGGAATTATATTCTGTTCGTTCTCGGAAGCAGTAAAAGAACATCCAGATTTAGTAAAAAAATACCTGGGGCAGGCCGTACCTGTTGCCGACAATTATTTTGCAGCACTCAATTCAGCCGTGTTTAGCGATGGCTCGTTCTGCTACATTCCAAAAGGCGTTCGTTGCCCGATGGAATTATCAACTTATTTCAGGATAAACGCAGCCAACACCGGGCAGTTTGAACGTACACTTATTGTGGCCGACGACGATAGTTATGTAAGTTACCTCGAAGGTTGTACCGCTCCGATGCGCGACGAAAATCAGTTACACGCAGCAGTTGTTGAAATTATCGCACTTGACCGTGCTGAAGTAAAATATTCAACCGTACAAAACTGGTATCCGGGAGATAAAAACGGAAAAGGCGGTATTTATAACTTCGTAACAAAACGTGGTATTTGCCGTGGTGTATCGTCAAAAATTAGCTGGACTCAGGTTGAAACCGGTTCGGCAATTACATGGAAATACCCAAGTTGTATTTTGATGGGCGACAATTCGGTTGGTGAATTCAACTCAGTGGCAGTTACCAACAATCATCAGCAGGCCGATACCGGATCGAAAATGATCCACATCGGACGCAATACCAAATCAACGATTGTATCGAAAGGAATTTCGGCCGGAAAAAGTGAGAACTCGTACCGTGGTTTGGTAAAAGTAATGCCAAAGGCCACCAATTCGCGAAATTTCTCGCAGTGTGATTCATTGTTGTTGAACGATACTTGTGGCGCACATACTTTCCCGTACATTGAAGTGGGAAACAAATCATCGGTTGTTGAACACGAGGCTACAACATCGAAAATTGGTGAAGACCAGATTTTCTATTGTAACCAACGTGGAATCGATACGGAAACTGCAATTGGAATGATTGTGAACGGTTACGCCAAAGAAGTGCTGAATAAACTTCCGATGGAGTTTGCCGTTGAAGCCCAAAAGCTTCTGCAAATTAGTCTTGAAGGTAGTGTAGGATAAACAAATTTTAAATAACTCAGGGCAAGAGTTCAGGCTCTTTCCCGCAACAGTATAGGATTAACGATGTTAAAAATTAAAGACTTATATGCTTCCGTTGAAGGAATGGAAATCCTGAAGGGAATCAATCTTGAAGTTAAACCCGGCGAAGTTCATGCTATTATGGGACCTAACGGTTCAGGAAAAAGTACACTTGCAAACGTACTTGCCGGAAAAGAGGATTACGAAATTACCAAGGGCGAAGTTATTTTCGAAGGAGAAGATTTATTGGACAAGTCTCCTGAAGAACGTGCTAAAGACGGTATCTTTTTAAGTTTCCAGTATCCGGTTGAAATTCCCGGTGTACCAATGGTAAACTTCCTGAAAACTTCAGTAAACGAACACCGGAAGCACAAAGGATTAAAAGAACTTACTGCAGGCGAATTCCTGAAATTGATGCGTGAAAAAATGGATTTGGTTGACATGCATACCAAATTAACCAACCGCATGGTAAACGAAGGATTCTCCGGAGGTGAGAAAAAGAAAAACGAGATTTTCCAGATGGCACTGCTTGAGCCGAAATTAGCAATTCTTGATGAAACGGATTCGGGACTTGATATCGACGCATTAAAAACAGTCGCCAACGGAGTAAACGCGCTAAAATCGCCTGAAAGGTCGACAATTGTAGTAACACACTACCAGCGCCTGCTCGATTATATTGTACCCGATTTTGTACATATTCTTTACCAGGGAAAAATTGTAAAAACGGCCGGAAAAGAACTGGCTTTCCAACTGGAAGAAAAAGGGTACGACTGGATTAAATCAGAAAACGGAAATTAACATGAGCGTTTTAGTTGACAAAGCAGATTTATCGCTAAAATATACCGCGCATTACAACGAAGTAAAAGACGAGCTTTTTGCCAACTCGTCCGATATTTTGAACGCTCAACGAAAAAAGGCGTTTCAGAACTTTGTTTTGCAGGGTATACCAACGCGAAAAAATGAAAATTATAAATACACCAACCTGAATCCGGCATTTGTGCCCGATTTTAAATTCATCCACACAAGGGAGGAAAAGAAAGCCGATATGAGCGAGGTTTTTCGTTGCGATGTTCCGCAGCTGAATACCAATCTGGCATTGGTTTTTAATGGTTGGTTCTACAAAAACGAAACAGAAAAAGGAGATCTTCCGGAAGGTGTTATTCTTGACAGCCTCGAAAGCATTTCGAAAGATAGACCGGAGCTGCTGGAAAAATATGCCAGCCTGGCCAATGTTGAAGAAGACCCGATGGTGGCGCTGAATACAGCTTTTGCCAAAGATGGTTTTTTCCTTTATGTTCCGAAAAATGTAGTGGTTGAAAGTCCTGTCCAGATCATCAATCTGTTGCAGGACGAAAAAGATACATTCTCTACTCAACGGAATTTTATTCTTGTTGAAGATGGTGCTAAAGTTCAGGTGTTGTTATGCGATCATACGCTGAACCTGAACCAATACCTGAATAACTCGGTTACCGAGATTTTTGCCGGCAACAATGCTGAGGTGGAATTTTACACGCTGCAAAATCAGCACAACAAAGCCACAAATATCAATTCGGTATTTATCGATCAGCAGCGCGATTCGCGTGTTACAACACACACTGCGTCGTTACACGGCGGCTTGATTCGTAACAACCTGCAATTTGCGTTAAACGGAGAAAATGCCGAGGCGCACATGTTTGGAATGGCCTTTATGGACAAGAAACAACATGTGGATAATTTCACACAGGTCATTCATGCTGCGCCGCACTGCGAAAGTAATCAGATATACAAAAACGTGCTCGACGAAAAATCAACCGGTGCATTCTCCGGAAGAATACACGTGGTTCGCGATGCACAAAAAACAAATGCTTTCCAGCGCAACAACAACTTGTTGCTGACCGACGAGGCAACCATGCAAACAAAACCTCAGCTGATTATTGATGCTGACGATGTAAAATGTAGTCACGGTGCAACAGTTGGTCAGATTGATGAAGAAGCATTGTTTTACCTGCGTGCCCGCGGAATTAACGAAGATCAGGCACGTTTGATGATGATGAACGCATTTGCCCACGAGGTGGTAAAAGAAATCAAACTGGAGCCATTGCGCGACCGTATCGACGAACTGGTTGACAAACGCCTGAAAGGTGAAGTTTCCCGTTGTCACGATTGTGCTTACCAGTGCGATTGTTAAATATTACTTTGCGAAACTTTGCAGGCCGGGAATAAGAACAAAGTTTTAAACTCCTGACAAGTACAGAGTTTCGCAAAGTTTCTTTTTTTACTTTTCGCTATCTTCGCCTTATGAATTACGATATCGAAAAAATCAGATCATATTTCCCCATTCTTCAGCAAAAGGTTTACAATAAGCCACTTGTTTATCTCGACACGGCTGCATCGGCGCAAAAACCGGTTCAGGTGCTAATGAAACTGGAGCAGTTGCATAACGATTACTATGGCAACATACATCGTGGTGCACACTACATGGCCGATAAGGCCACGGTTGAGTACGAAGAGGTACGCGACAAGGTGAAGGTGTTTATTAATGCTGCTTCGCGAAAAGAAATAATTTTCACAAAAGGAACCACCGAAAGTATTAACCTGGTGGCAAGTAGCTTTTGCGAAAAGTATGTTTCGGAAGGTGATGAGATCATTGTTTCGGAAATGGAGCACCACTCGAATATTGTTCCCTGGCAAATTGAAGCAGGAAAACGTAAAGTAAAGATTGTAAAACTTCCGTTTAACGACAGCGGTTTGCTTGAAATGGATAAGTTGCCGGAACTGATCACTCCAAAAACAAAACTGATTGCTGTTAATCACGTTTCCAATGTTTTGGGAACTATAAATCCGATTGAGGAGATTATTGAAATAGCCCACCAACACGAAGTGGCTGTTTTAATCGACGGAGCACAAGCATCGGCACACATAAAAATTGATGTGCAAAAACTGGATGTTGATTTTTATGCATTCTCTGCACACAAGGTATACGGGCCAAACGGAGTTGGTGTTTTGTACGGCAAAAAGAAGTGGCTGGAAGAAATTCCTCCGTACCAGGGAGGCGGACAAATGATTTCGGAGGTTTCGTTCGATGGAACAACCTTCAACGAATTGCCATATAAATTTGAAGCAGGTACGCCTAATATTTCAGGATTAGCAGCTTTTGGAGCAGCAATCGACCTGATAAATGAAATTGGCGTCGAGAATATGGGATGCCATGAGCATGAGTTGCTGGAATATGCCACTGAAAAACTTAAGGCCATCGATGGTTTGAAGATTTACGGAGAAGCACCTCACAAATCGGGAGTGATCTGTTTTAACATCGACGGAATACATTCTTACGACCTGGGAATGTTGCTCGACAAAATGGGTATTGCCATTCGCACCGGGCATCATTGTGCCGATCCGATTATGCAGCATTTTGGCATGTCCGCCTGCGCGCGTATATCGTTTGGAATGTACAACACCAAAGAAGAGATTGATATTTTTATGGAGGCTCTGAATAAAGCAATTATGATGCTTTGATTTCAGCGCTCAGCTAAAAAGAAAATGCCATCCGGATTGAAAAAGCAATCGGATGGCATTTTTAATATTGGAAATTCCACTAAAAGTATTCCTAATAATTTGTCTCTTTAATTTCGAAATAAGCCTGCGAGTGCTGACAAGCCGGACATAATTTCGGAGCTGCAGTTCCTTCGTGAATAAAACCACAATTACGGCATTTCCACACCACTTTATCACCACGTTTAAACACTTTCCCTTCTTCAAGATTGTTGTACAAGGTACGGTAACGGTTTTCGTGCGCTTCTTCAACACGGGCAATCAGTTTAAATGCCATGGCAATTTCTTTAAAACCTTCCTCTTCTGCAACTTTTGCAAATTCAGGATAAAGTTCTGTCCACTCTTCGTTTTCACCATCGGCCGAAGCTTTCAGGTTTTCCATGGTAGTACCGATTTTTCCGGCTGGGTAAGTGGCTGTAATTTCAACCATGTTGCCTTCTAAAAATTTAAAGAAACGTTTGGCATGCTCCTTTTCGTTCATTGCTGTTTCTTCAAAAATGGCGGCTATTTGTTCCAATCCTTCTTTTTTGGCTTGTTTTGCAAAATAATCATAACGCATACGTGCCTGAGACTCACCGGCAAATGCTTTCAATAAATTCTGTTCGGTTTTTGTACCTGCTAACTTTGTCATTCTTCTCTTGATTTTTTAGTTTTTCTGTTCGGAAGTTTAAAGATAATGATTTCGACATTTGTAAACTATACGAAAAGTTAGTTTTGAATTAGTCTGAATAAACGACTTCCAGCATTGTCATAAACAAGAAATTTACGATCTTTGCTAACTCTTAAAATGATATTTATGAGCATGGAAGAAATTCAACAGGAGATAATTGAAGAGTTTTCGATGTACGAAGACTGGATGGACAAATATGGCTACCTGATTGAATTGGGAAACGATTTGGAAGAGCTTGACGCCAAAGATAAAAACGACCAGAACATTATAAAAGGATGTCAATCGCGGGTGTGGTTGGTAGCCGAACTGAAAGATGGTAAAATATATTTCAAAGGCGAGAGTGATGCCGTTATCGTTAAAGGTTTGGTGGCACTGCTTCTACGCGTTGTTTCGGGCCGTACACCACAAGAGCTGCTGGAAACAGAGCTGCACTTTATCGACGATTTGGGGCTGAAACAACACCTGTCGCCTACCCGTTCAAACGGTCTGCTTGCCATGGTAAAACAAATTCGTTTATACGCTGTTGCTTATAGCAAGATTGCAGGATAAGGAGGGAACGAAATGGATAAAAGAATAGACTTAATAATAAATAACCTGAAAGAGGTTTACGACCCGGAAATACCGGTAAACGTATACGACCTGGGACTGATTTACAACGTAGATATTGACGAAAATAACCAGGCAAATATTTTAATGACACTTACCGCACCGGGCTGCCCGGTGGTTGATGTGTTGGTTGATGACATTACGCAGGCCGCCCAATCGGTTGATGGTGTAGAAAAAGTTGATGTAGAATTAACGTTCGAACCGCCGTGGGATAAATCGATGATGAGCGAAGAAGCCCGGCTGGAACTGGGATTCTTTTAAAAAGCATATTTAAGAGGTTGACATTTTACAGAGTCAGCCTTTTTTTTGACACTTCATGTAGCTATTTTTGCATACTTGATTGATTTAAATTTGATTTTCTATGCAATATTAGCTATTTTTGTAAATATAAGATATGAACAACAACAGAACATACAGCAATATCCCGATGGAAATGCCGGTTGTTAGAGAAATAATTGGTGATTATCTCTCGCCAAATAATAAAATTAGCAGCATGGAACAAGCCGGAGACATTATCCGCCTACGACGAGGTTTATATGTTGCCAATCCTCAACTCAGTAACCAGGAGATATCGCGCGAACTCATTGCCAATAATCTTTACGGCCCATCATATGTATCTTGCGAAAGCGCTCTCTCTTATCATGGTTTAATTCCGGAGAGAGTTTATACAACCATCTCATCAACATTTAAAAGAGCTAAAAGGTACACAACTCCGCTTGGCGAATTTGAGTACATTACCGTTCCTCGAGAATATTTTCCGATTGGAATAGAACAAATAATTGTTGAAAATGAATATGCCTTTTTAATGGCATCGCCGGAGAAAGCACTTTGCGATTTAATCATTTCAACAGCTGGCCTGCGTTTTCAATCGGTAAAAGCTGCACGCGAATATTTACTTTTTGATTTGCGAATAGACCTGAGCGAACACAATTGGAACACAGAAATTATTTCGCAATGCGCTGAGCACAGAAGAAAAAGGCGAGAACTACACTTTTTACAGGAGGGACTTCAAAATGGCTGAAATATTTAATCAAATGTTGTCGAGGTACAACATTCAAACAAAAGAAGATAAACTAAATGCCCAACACGAGGTAATGCAACAAGTTTGTTTGGCAGGTTTAAACAGGGCGGGCTTTTTCGAAAAGGCCGCCTTTTACGGAGGTACATGCTTAAGAATCTTTCACCAACTCCCTCGTTTTTCAGAAGATATGGATTTTTCCCTTATGCACTCAGATCCAGAATTTCAACTGGAAAACTATTTCGATGTAATTCAGAATGAGTTTTCAGCTGTAGGAAGAAATGTAAGCATTGAGAAAAAAGTAAAACAAGAAACCAGTTCTATTGAATCTGCATTTTTAAAAGACAATACCGACATTGTAAACATCCGTTTTCAAACCCAACCATCTGTTAAAATAAAAATCGAAGTCGATAAGGATCCACCTCTTCATTTTAAAACAGAATACAAACTCTTACTTCTCCCCTTCTCGTTCATGACCCGCTGTTTTACTCTTCCTTGTTTGTTTGCAGGCAAAATTCACGCCCTGCTTTTCAGGACATGGAGAAATCGGGTAAAAGGACGAGACTGGTACGATTTTGAATGGTATATAAGAAACAACATACCTCTCAACTTCGATCACTTTAAAGAAAGGGCTGTTCAAAGCGAAGGAGATTACATGCGAGATATAACAAAAGACGGGTTTAAAGAATTATTAATCGATAAATTTAAAACAACCAACATAGAAAATGTAAAAGACGATATTAGTCGATTCATCTCGAATCCAAATGAGCTTGAAATATGGTCAACAGACTATTTTATACAGCTGCTTGATTTTCTGCAGTTTGAAAAATAAAAAAACCGCTTAGGAATATCCCAAGCGGCATTTCGATATCATTTTGCAATAAATGGCTATTCAATCTTCATCGGCTTATCTACTTTAGCCTTTAAAAGTGCTATATCAAGTACATCCATAATGGTATTTACAAAGTGGAACTTCAATCCTTTAATGTAAGCCTCTTTTATATCCTCAAGGTTTTTCTTGTTCTGCTCCGAAAGGATGATCTCAGTAATTCCGGCACGTTTGGCAGCAAGAATTTTCTCTTTTATACCACCAACCGGAAGCACTTTACCCCGTAGGGTGATCTCGCCTGTCATTGCCAGGTTTTTCTTCACTTTGCGTTGCGTAAATGCCGAAGCGAGCGATGTTACCATAGTTACCCCTGCCGAAGGACCATCTTTAGGAATAGCGCCTTCCGGAACGTGAACGTGTACATTCCACTTTTCGAATATTTCAGGATTCAGATCCAGCTCATCAGCGTGCGACTTCAGGTATTCGTGGGCCAGCATTGCCGACTCTTTCATAACATCGCCCAGGTTTCCGGTAAGCGTTAAAGCTCCTTTACCTTTACTCAGGCTGGTTTCCACGAACAGAATCTCGCCACCAACAGCAGTCCAGGCCAAACCGGTTACCACACCGGCAAATTCGTTACCCTGGTATTTTTCTTTTGAATACTCGGTAACCCCCAGGTATTCGCGCACATCAGCTTTGGTCAGTTTTTTATTGTACGATTCCTCAAAAGCAATCTTCTTGGCAATTCTACGAATCAGTTTTGCCAGCTTTTTATCCAGCTCACGCACTCCACTTTCGCGGGTGTATCCGTCAATAATCAACTCGATAATATCTTTCGGGAAAGTGATATCCGATTTCTTTAATCCATGATTCTCCAACTGCTTTGGAATCAGGTGACGTTTCGCAATCTCTACCTTTTCTTCTAACAGGTAACCGCTTACTTCAATAAGTTCCAAACGGTCGCGCAAAGGCGGTGCAATCGTACTCAGCGAGTTGGCCGTAGCAATAAACATTACTTTCGACAAGTCGTAATCGTGCTCGATGTAATTATCATGGAACTCGCTGTTTTGCTCCGGATCAAGTACTTCCAACAGTGCCGAAGCAGGGTCGCCATGGAAATGTTTCGACACCTTATCAATCTCATCCAGAATAAACACCGGATTCGATGATTTTGACTTTTTAATATTCTGAATGATACGCCCCGGCATAGCACCGATGTATGTTTTTCGGTGTCCGCGAATCTCCGATTCATCATGCAAACCACCCAAACTCATTCGTGCATATTTGCGACCAAGGGCGCGTGCTACCGATTTTCCTAACGATGTTTTTCCAACTCCCGGAGGGCCGTACAAACAAAGGATCGGCGCTTTCATATCGTTTTTCAGTTTCAACACGGCCAGATGCTCCAGCATACGTTCTTTTACTTTCTCCAGTCCGTAGTGGTCCTCATCCAACACTTTGTTGGCGTGTTTCAAATCGAAATTATCTTCAGTATATTCATTCCAGGGTAAATCGAGCAAAGTCTGGCAAAACGTGAACTGCACCGAATATTCGCCGGCGGCCGGGTTTAAGCGGCCCAGTTTTTCCACCTCGCGATGGAAAAATTCATCCACGTCTTTCTTCCATTTTTTCTCTTTCGCCTTTTCTTTTAGCGCATTAATTTCCTGCTCCACCGGGTTTCCACCCAGCTCATCCTGAATGGTTTTCATTTGCTGGTTCAACATGAACTCACGCTGTTGCTTGTCCATGTCGGTTTTCACTTTTTTCTGAATATCGTGCTTCAACTCCAGCATCTGCACTTCTTTCACCAAAAAGCTAATGGCTTGCACACCACGGTCTTTCAGGCTTTCAATTTCCAGCAACTTTTGTTTGTCGTCAACATTTATATCAGTATTCGAGCAAATAAAGTTGATCAGGAAAGTTGAGTTTTCAATATTCTTAACGGCAAAAGTGGCTTCGGGTGGCACATTGGCTGAGAACTGTGCAACCTTAATCGACAGGTCTTTCAGCGAACCAACAATGGCGTTAAACTCATTGTCATCTTTCGATGTAATATCGGTTAAGGGTTCAACCGATGCTTTAAAATAAGGCTCTTCACTAACGATCTCGTTTATTCTAAAACGGCGTTTCCCCTGAATGATAACAGAAGTCGATCCATCGGGCATTTCCAGCACCTTCATAATTTCGGCCACTGTACCAATCTCGTACAAATCGCCTGCTTCGGGTTTGTCAACCGTATAATCTTTTTGGGCCACGGTACCCAGCAATTTGCTTCCCTGGTTAACATCGCGAATGAGCTTCAACGATCGCTCGCGGCCAACGGTAATTGGCAAAACCACACCCGGAAACAAAACAGTGTTACGCAGTGGCAAAATCGGAAGAACCGACGGCACTTCCACATTCTTTAAATCCTTGTCATCGCCATCGGCAATAATTGGAAGAAAGTCTGATTCATTATCCATCATTCCCGATCCGAACATTGTTTGAAAAGCTGTATTTTTATATTTACCCATATTTCTTATTTATTATAATGACATTCTGTCGCTAAACAGACAGAACAGGCAAAACATTGCCGGTTTTATGTGCAGGGTACAATAACGCAATTGCCATGCCATTTAAGCAGACTGCTTACATTGTCGGTTTGTTCACCGGAATTCGGAAAATAACCCGACAAAATTGCATTAATACGTTTTGGGGAACGACATTTCCGAACGTATAGAAATAAAAAAAGCATTCATCAAAACGACGAATGCTCTTCTCTATATCGGTAAGAAATGTTATTTCTTTCTGTTTTCCATGTGTTTACCGTAACGGCTCATGAATTTATCAACACGACCTGCAGTATCCACAAGTTTAGTTTTACCAGTGTAAAACGGGTGCGAAGTGTTAGAAATTTCCAGTTTGTAAACAGGGTATTCAACACCGTCGATAGTCTCAGTCTCTTTTGTATCAACAGTAGAGCGGGTAATAAAAGTATGTCCGTTCGACATATCTTTGAATGCTACCAATCTGTATTCCGTTGGATGAATGTCTTTTTTCATTTTGCTTTATTTTTTTATTGAATGGTTACACTCTCTTGTGCAATCCATTCGAAAATTTATATTTCTACTCTAAATTTCGGGCTGCAAAGATATATATTGTTTGCAACTTTCCAAAAACTTATTCTATTTATTTGCTTATTAAACAAGTTGTTAAAACTACGAAATCAACGGTGCTTTTACAACCTTCTTACTCCGGTCGAACATATAGCGCATGGTGTAATGCGTTTTGGCCTTTTTAGCGCCTGTTGCCTCGTAAATTGCAATAATTTTCGGGTTAAAATCACCGGCCCACGACAACTCTACTTCGGTGTAATGTTGGTGCGATTTCTTTTTCATAATCTGCTCCTGGTGCCAGAAAATTCCTGACTCGATTCCTGCGCGCTGGTATTTAGGATCAACACCCATCAGGAAGATCCGGGTTCGATTCATCACCTTTTTCTTTTTGTAATAAAAGAACTTTAAAATACCCGGCAAATTCAGTTTCCCGTTTAGTTTTATCAGCAGCTGATTAATGTCCGGAATCATCACGAACATGGCAATCGGCTTATCTTCAGAATACGCAAACCAGATCATTTCAGGATCGAGAATTGCTTTCGACTCGGTCAGAAAATCATACAGATCGTCCGGATCGAGCGGTTTGTAGTGCTCGTGAAACGACCATGCTGCATCGTAGATCTCGCAGAAATCTTTTACGAATTTATCGGTTTGTTTAAAATCGAAATGTTTGAACTGATATTGTGGTTTTTTAGCCACCCAACCGGCAATTTTCCAGAAACGCTCGGGGAACGGAACGGTATAATCGAGATGAAAACAATACTGCTCGAAATACACTTCGAAACCAAATCCGCGAAACAGCTTTTCGTAGTACTTCGGATTGTAAGGCATACCAAAACCCTGTGGCATAAAACCATCAACCAGCAAACCCCAGTTCATGTAATTCTCGCCAAAGTTTATCGGGCCGTCCATGGCTTCCATTCCATTTTCCTTGTTCCAGTCGGCAGCCGCTTTAAAAAGCGTATTGGCTGCCTCCTGATCGTCGATGCACTCGAAAAAACCACAGCCACCGGTTGGCTGCTCGTAAGTTTTTGCCAGGTTGAAATTTATAAATGCGGCAATCCGGCCAATCAGTTTGCCACTATCGTCAACCAAAATCCAACGAATAGCTTTTCCGTTCCTAAAAGTTTTGTTCTTTTTCGGATCAAATATACTCTCAACCATTCCCTGCAAAGGAGCGGCCCAGTTCGGATCATTCTTATAAATTATGTGCGGTATCTGGTGGAACTGTTTTTTCGTTTTCTTGTCAACGACTTCTAGTAACTGCATTTCTCAAATTTGTCGCAATAATAGTTTAAAAAAAACAATAAGTATAAATTTTATTCAATAATCGGTGCCCTTACAAATTCTTTCTCCCGGTCGAACAAATAACGCATTGTACGGTGAGTTTGAGTGCGGTCGGCACCAAACGATTTAAACAGGGCATTCATCTTCGGATTAAAATCTCCGATCCAGCTCATTTCCATATCATTATACCATTTTTTTCGTAGCATTACTTTCTTTAAATGATGGAAAATTGCCGATTCAATTCCTTTTCCCTGATAGCCCGGCACCACACCCAAAACAATAACCCGGCAACGTGTAATGGTTTTACGTTTTTTGAGATAGAGTAACTTTAAGCCCTTCCACAAACTCAGTTTGCCGGTTTTTAATTTTTGCAGAATCTGGTTCAAATCAAGTATCTGCATAAAAAAAGCAATGGGTTTTCCGTTGTGATAGGCATACCAAATAAATTCCTCATCGAGAATAATTTTAGCCCCTGATAAAAGATCTTTCAGCAACTGAAATTTAATGGGTTTATAATTATCGTGATTTCCCCATGCTTTTTCATGAATTTCGATAAAATCGCGAATAAACCTGTCCTGATTCTTAAACGAAAAATGCTCAAACGAATAACCCGGTTTTTTCGCCACCCATTCTGCAATTTTCCAGAACCGATCGGGCAAATCGGGATTGGTAATGTCGAGCGAATAGCTGTATTGTTCGTAATAGGTTTTAAAACCGTAGGCGGCAAATAAATCGTTGTAGTACGGAGGGTTGTAGTTCATTCCAAACGTTTGTGGCCGAAATCCATCTTTTAGCATTCCCCAGAAAAAGAAATTCTCATCGAAATTTACCGGGCCATCCATGGCTTCCATGCCTTGTTCTTTCAACCAATTGCGAGCTGTATCGAAAAGTTTAAATGCGGCCTCTTCATCATTAATACACTCAAAAAAGCCACAACATCCGGTGGGCTGATCGTAACCCGAAGCATAATCCTCATCGTAAAATGCGGCAATTCGACCAACTAATTTTCCATCGTTTTTTAATACCCACCGCCCGGCATCACCTTTTTTGAAACGGCCGTTTTTTGCCGGATTAAAAGTATTTTCGATCATCAGCCGAAGCTGGGGAATCCAATTGCGATCCTTCTTATAAATTATTTCCGGGACTTTATGAAACTCGTCTACCAGGTGTTTGCCGGTAACCTGAATAACCTCCATAGCCTTTCTGGTTTATGCTTGAACAATATTCGAAAATAATACTTCGGCAGTAAAAATGAAAAAGGACTTACCCTTTTCAAACAGAATAAGTCCTCTTTTAAAATTGAGTTGAGGTGTAAACTGGTATTAGTCGCGGCTGGCAATTTTCGACAGCAAACGCAATATTTCAAGGTACAACCAGATTAGTGTTACCATCAGGCCAAAAGCTCCATACCATTCCATATATTTTGGTGCGCCTGACTCTGCTGCCCGCTTAATAAACGAAAAGTCGAGTACCAAATTTAATGCAGCAACAGCAACAACAACCAAGCTAATCCCGATGCTGAGGTTTGAATTGCCATGCAAAAACGACATTTCGGCACCAAACATTCCGGCAATAAAGCTGACAAAATATACCAGTGCAATACCGGCCGTAGCCGCAAAAACACCCATCATAAATTTTTGTGTTACCTTAATAATTCCCGAGCGGTATAAGAACAGCATCACCATAAAAACCGCCAGTGTTAACATCACAGCACGCATTACAATTCCGGAATACTGCATCTCAAATATGGCTGAAATTCCACCCAGAAACAGTCCTTCGAAAACCGCATATATTGGTGCTGATATTCCCGAACTCTTCGGGCGAAAAACAGTTACCAAAACGGTAATAAAACCGCCAATAGCGCCAACAGCCAGCCACGGCCCCACTGCCGCCAAACCGGCTTCGGGGTTTGTGGAAACAGCTTCAAAAAACTTATTCCAGGTAAATACCGCCCCGGCAATTACCAACAACAACATTAATGCTGTTTTATTTACAGTTCCGTTTACAGTCATTACATCCGACTGTGCTGTATAACCTGTGTTAAAAGTTTTTTCTTTTAAAACAGGATTTGAAGATTTTGTAAGATTCATCATTTTAATTCAATTAAACGTTCAATGCCCGGTTTTTAGTTTTTACCGAGACGTGACAAAAATAACAAACAACCTGCCACGAAGTTTCGGCATGACAGCTTTGCAGTTAAAGAAAGTTAATTCCCCAAGTTGCGAGACGCGAGTTGCGAATTGTTAGCCTCCAGTATCTAAAATCCAGCATCCAGACTATTCCTGAAACTGTTCCTGAAAATACTCACTGGTTAACTCCTCAAACAAACTCTCGCCAAGCTTCACCGCATTTTCCGATCCGCTCAACTGAAATTCTTTCGCCAGCTCTATGCATTGTTCATTCAGCATTTTCGAGCGGCTTCCCATTCCAATTACCGAACGATAGATTGGCGTGTATAATTTTTTGTCTTTTGCCAGGGTTGTCAGCTCGTCGAAAAAAGGTTCAAACATTTCGTCGATGGCTTTTTTGTCAGCTATTGCCAGTCGCCCAATTAGGTGAACTCCGGTAAAACGCACCAGGTGTTTTTTGCCGCGGCACCACTCCAGCGCTTTCACAAAAGCAAACTTGCTTTTCACCCATAAATTAGTTGAGGCCTGTTCGGCAATCTCGATATTCTCGAAACTTTTTGTCCAGAAATCCATCTGTTCTTCGGTCACTTCCTCCGGATTATCAATTAAGGTGGCCAGAATCATGGTTTCGCGCCACTGCTTGTTCCAAAGTTTTAGCGCCAGCAAATGATCGGCTTCGTACGATTGGGCAATTTCGCGCAAATCGAGCAACGACACTCCCCAATTCATTTTATACGAAATCCCGCGTTCATTCATCGCTGCCGCAACTTCACCGCTTTGCCGCAGTCGGATCACTTTAATCAGCTGCTGAAATTTCTTTTCCGTTTCGTGGTTATCGAGAATAAAATCCATTATTGCTATTTCCCTTTTTACTATTCAACGAACAAAAATATAAAAAGCACCAGTATTTCTTTGTTTTCGCGAAAAAGCTTAATCAAAGCAATTATTTTTATGATATTTACATCAAATGAGACACCTGTTTTTAGTGCATGAACTTCTCCAGTCATTTCAGAAATAGTATTCGCCGGTTTAACCAAAGTGAGTTTTATAAAAACATTGCTTCGCTTTTTACCGGAATGGTACTGGCCCGTGCAGTTCCCTTTGTTTTTGCGCTGGCGATTGCACGGCTGTATGCACCCGAACAGTTTGGCGATTTTGTACTTTACCTCACCATTGCTTCGGTACTTTCTATCATATCCACCGGCAAATACGAAAAGGCAATTATACTGGTTGAAACATCAGCTGAACGCAAGCTAATTGGGAGTTTTGCACAGAAAATTAATGCCGCCGTTAACTTAATTGCGCTAGTAATAGTTGGCTTAATCATCCTGGTTTGGCAGCCCGAGACAAGTCAAAAACTGCATATCCTGCTTGTTCCGTTTTACGCCTACTTTTTTAGCGCCATTCAATTGATCCGGAATATTTATATCAGCAAAAAACAGTTTAACCGGCTATCGGTTTTGGAAATCACAAGAGCTGTTTTAACCGGTGTTTTGCAATGCGCATTCTTTCTGTTTCCGGCAACAGGATTGTTTTTAGGTGCCGTTGTCGCTCAACTTTTTACCTTTTTTATTTTCTCATTTCGGGTTAATGAAGCAAGTTTATTTCGCCTCGGAAAATTTAATACAGAAGAAAAAGCACTGGCACAGCGTTACATTAAATTTCCAAAATTCTCGATCCTTTCAGAAGTGATGAATTTTGTAAGCAGTCAGTTGCCGGTTTTTCTTTTCAAACCATTTTTTGGCGACAAAATGCTGGGATTGTATTCTTTTTCGCACCGATACATCAGCGTGCCGGTTCAGCTGTTAAGCATTTCTATTTCCAGTGTTTATATACAGAACGCCAAAACGCTGGAGCAAACACCGGCCAAATTAAAAGAACTTACCTACTCACTCTTCCGAAAACAAGTATTGCTTGGCATCATTCCATTTGCAGTACTTGGTTTTTGGGGACAACAAATCTTCTCCATTTTCTTTGGAGAGGAATGGGCATTCTCCGGGTACCTCGCTCAGTTTATTGCACCCTGGCTTTATTTTGTAATGCTGGGTTCGCCACTTTCGGCCATCCTGATCGTTAAGGAAAAACAAAACGTATCGATGTGGTACAACGTATTTTTGCTGATTGCCCGGATTGCCAGTTTACTAATCGGCGGATTAATCCTGAAAGATGTTGTTTCCACCGTGATTTTATATAGTTTGTCGGGCGTGATATTTTTTGCGTTTTTAACCATTTACTCCTTGCTTTTGGCAGGCGTAAATTTGAAACAAGCAGGAATCTACTTCCTGAAAATGGTACTTTTGATTATTCCAATTGCACTGCTTAAAATCTGGTTGTAAAAATGTTGTATCTCAAAAAATATAATTGGTCGACTGAAAAAAATGTCAGTGTTTCCGGCTTTGCCTGGCTGGGAGAAGATTATTTCTGCGGACAAGATTTTGTAGCGCAGATACAAAAACATACTTCCGATTTTGGGCAATTTATAGATTTTGTTTCGCGCCTAAACGGACAATTCTCCATTGTTGTAAACAATGAAGAAGAAACATGGGCTACCTGTTGTCACACCTGGAGTTTTCCGCTTTTCTATAAAATCGACAACGGTAATTTTTCCATCAGCGACCAACCTGAGCAACTACAGCAAACAACTGCAGACAAAGAGATTGATGCTTTTGCATCCTCTTATTTTTTGCAATTTGGCGTAACACCTTTTCAGCAAACGTTAAATGCAACAATCGCACAAATTCAACCGGGCGAGATTGTCTGCTTCAAAAATAATTCAGGAAATGTAACTTCTGATTTTGTATTTCAACTTCAGCATAAAGCAAATGCAAAACAAACTCCCCTGGATGTTGCAACGCATTTCCGCAAGGTTTTTGAAAAGTTCTTCAACCAGATAGAAAACAAACAGATATTATTGCCGCTTACACGTGGCTACGATTCGCGTTTACTAGCTTGCCTGTTAGCAGAATTCGGTCATAAAAATGTTCTGTGTGCCACCTGGGGAAGAAAAAATAACAGCGAAAAACAGACCGCCCAAAAGGTGGCCAAAAAACTGGGATTTCAATACCAATTTATTGAGTATAATGAAGAACTGATTGATAACTTTAAAAACGACGCAAAATTTACCGACTACGCCAATTACTCCGGTCACTCGTCATCGATGCCGTATTTGCAGGATTATTTTGCAGTAAAATATTTGCGTGAAAAGAAACTCATCAACAAAAAAACAGTTGCACTTCCCGGTCATCCCGGCGATTTTTTAAGAGGTGCACATCTTAACAATTCAATTCTTGATCTTAAAGCATCAGAGTTGGGAGCAACGCTTATAAAAACACTGGGAACTTCACTGCCGGCAAATCCGGATTTTAGAGCTGCATTGCAAAAATACCTCGAAGAAAACCTTATAATACAGAATAGTCTTACACCGGCTGAAGCATACGATATCTGGGACTTACGCGAAAGGCAATGTAAATTTATCAGCAACTCGAACCAGGTTTATGCCTATTTCGGAGTTAATGTTTTAATGCCACTTTTCGATAAACAAAACCTCCAGTTTTTTGCCGGAACTGATGCCCTAAACAAAAACAGGGAGCAGCTATACAACAAAACGCTCGAAGATTATTTTTTCAAAAAACATGGGGTTGATTTTGATTTGAAACAAATCTCAGATCAGAAAGACTCAAAATTTCAAAACCTAAAAACCCGGATTATAAAAGTAGCGCCTCATCAATTAAAAACCTTGTACTACCCCATGAACGACGGAATATTTTACCGCGAAATAACCGGCCAACTGCGGCGAGATATAAAAATGAAACATCCGCTAAAACCCCATTCGTTTAATGCGTACATCGTTCAGTGGTATTTGCATTTTCTGGCTTCTCAAGCCAAATAACAAATCCGTTCATCCCAAATTTGGTTATATTTGTTAAAAACGAACAAAAATGATTCAACTTAAAGGCTGGACACGCAATACACTATTTATTGTCGGACTTCTTTTTATCATTTTTCTGTTGTGGTATTTTAGTGCCATCGTCACCTACATTCTTATTTCGGTGGTGCTGTCGTTTATTGGCCGCCCTCTAACCCGCTGGCTAACAAAAATTAAATACAAACGTTTTAAAATTCCTAAAGGACTGGCGGCTTTTGCAACCCTGGTAAGTTTATGGATTGTTTTTATTTCCTTTTTCAGATTCATTATCCCGCTCTTGCTAAGCGAGGTTGAAACCCTGTCGCAAATTGACTTTACGCTCGTTCTCGACTCCATTGAAGAACCCTTACTGAACCTGATGCACTTCTTCAGTAAGGACACCGTGAGTATCGAATCGAAGAATTTTATGGATATTGTTACAGAAAGCCTGGGGGCTGAAATCGATTTCTCGCAGGTATCAAATTGGTTCGGGTTGGTTGCCGGAACCATTGGAGAATTGCTGATCGGTTTCTTTTCTGTTTCGTTTATCACCTTTTTCTTTTTAAAAGAAGAAACCATGTTTAGCACCTTCATTATACTCTTGGTTCCTACTCATTTAGAAGAAAAAGTTGCCCACATACTCAATTCTATTTCCTACCTGTTACGACGCTACTTTATTGGTTTACTTTTAGAAGTTTTTATGGTAATGTTACTCGATACCATTGGCCTTACCATCGTTGGAATCGAATTCAACCATGCGGTTGTAATTGGGTTGTTTTGCGGGATGTTCAATGTTATTCCGTATCTGGGCCCTTGGATGGGGGCTGCACTTGGTTTGCTCATCGGGGCTGCTTTACATATTAATCTCGATTTTATGAATGAAGTTTTGCCAACTTTAGGCTGGATGACAGTGGTTTTTCTTTCTGTTCAGGTAATCGACAATGTTCTTTTTCAGCCACTTATTTATTCCAGCAGCGTAAAAGCACACCCACTCGAAATTTTTCTGGTAATTATAGCTGCCGGAAGTATGGCCGGAATTATCGGAATGATTCTTGCTATTCCGGTATACACCATTCTCAGGGTGATAGCTGCCGAGTTTTTCGAGAACATGAAACTGGTGAAAAAGCTTACCGAACATCTCGAAAAAGAGAAAACTGAAGGCTGAAAATCCCGCCTCTAATCGATATTAGAAATCGAAATTCCATTTCTCATAAATGTAACCAATCATATTTTTCAAACATTCTCAGCTATTTAACGTAAAAAATTTAATTCTTTCAGAACCTTAAGGTCTTTTTATTGTTAATAGGATAAGTCTGGATAAAAAGGCCTTTAATTTAATACTAAACTTAACAGAATGAGAGAACACTTCTTTTGGGGAGGTTTCATGAAAAAAACGCAAATTTTCATATCCCTGTTCGCATTTGTTACCTGTATTTTGCTTTCAACTAATCTGTATGCCGATTCATCCGAATCTGTTGTAACCGAAGGACATTCGCACGAAGATGTAAAACGTGGAGAACGTTTTTTCAAAGGATTATTACCCTTCGACCGGGAGTATTCGTCATGTGTTTCCTGTCACAATCTGAACCGGGTTGACACACTCAACTGGAATCCTTCGGCAATGGATATTGCAATTAAATATGTTGACAAGGATTTCGAATCGTTTCAAGCCTCGGTATTGAATCCGGTAGGTGTAAAAATGGAAGCTTCGCATGTTAATTTCGATATTTCGGAAGAAGATCTGAAAACAGTAAAAATTTATTTAGACAATTTGGCGCACACCGGAGTTCCTCCGGCAAAACCGACACATTACAACCTCATTCTGTTCCTGTTTTTAGGTTTATTAATTACCTGGGCGGTTGTTGAATTGATTTTTATCCGAAAAATTAAACTGAAATTCATTCCATTAATAATATTGCTTGGCGCTTTTGGCTGGCAGGTAAAAATGATTGTTACCGATGCCATTAAATTAGGCCGTCAGGAAAATTATGCACCCGATCAACCCATTAAATTCTCGCATAAAGTACACGCCGGCGAAAACGGTATTGATTGTATGTATTGCCACACAACTGCAGAACAAAGTAAATCGGCAGGAATACCGGCAACCAACCTTTGTATGAATTGCCATATTCTGATTCGTGAAGGAACAAACAGCGGCAAGTTTGAAATTGCCAAAGTAGTGGATGCCGCAGAAAACGGTCACTCAATTGAGTGGAAACGGATTCACAACCTGCCCGACCATGTTTATTTCAGCCATGCCGTACACGTTGGTTCAGGCAAACTCGACTGTATGCAATGCCACGGTCCGGTTGAGGAAATGGATATAATGGAGCAACACAGCGATCTGTCGATGGGCTGGTGCGTTAACTGCCACCGCGATACCGAAGTTGACTTTGGCAATAATGGCTATTACGAACATTACGTGAAGTTGCACGAAGAAATGAAATCGGGAGCGATCGACTCGGTAAAAGCAGCTGACATTGGCGCCAATGATTGTATGCGCTGCCACTATTAATCATTCAAGTTTAAAGCAGAATCAAACAAACTATGACAAAATATTGGAGAAGTTTAGACGAGTTGAATAATCCGGTTGAGTTTAAACAAAACGAAATTAAACTGGAACTGGATGCCAAGCGTGCTGTAATGAAAAAGGCGTCAGGCTCATCAAGACGCGATTTTCTTAAGACTTTTGGATTTAGCGTTGCAGCGGCAGCAGTTGTTGCCAGCTGTAAAAGGCCGGTCGACAAAGCCATTCCCTACCTGGTAAAACCGGAAGAAGTTACACCCGGGATGGCCAACTATTACGCATCGAGTTATTTTGAAGCCAACGAATATTGCAGTGTTTTAGTGAAAGTGCGTGACGGCCGCCCCATAAAAATTGAAGGCAACGATCTTTCATCAGTTTCACAGAAAGGTACATCTGCAAGGGTTCAGGCATCGGTTCTTGATCTTTATGATGACGCCCGTTTTAAGACTCCGTTGAAAAGAGGTGAGGCAACCAACTGGGAAGAAATAGACAGCTACATCACAAAAAAGTTAGTGCAATTAAATAACGACGAGAAAAAAGTTGTTCTGCTCACCTCAAGCATAATTTCGCCAACTACAAAAAAAGTAATTGCGAGCTTTCAGGAAAAATACGCAAATGTTGAGTGGGTAAAATACGATGCGGTTTCGGCAAGTGGAATTTTGGAAGCCAACCAACAAAGTTTTGGAACAGCATTGGTTCCCGACTACCGTTTCGAGCGGGCAAAAGTAATTGCCAGTTTTGGCGCCGATTTTTTGGGCACCTGGCTCTCGTCAACTGAATACACCAAAGGTTATGCATCCGGAAGACGGGTGCTGGATAAAGGCGATGAAATGAGTCGTCATTATCAGTTTGAGTCGGGAATGACTTTAACAGGATCAAATGCCGACGTGCGAGTACCCATAAAACCTTCGGAAGAAAAAACGATCTTAACAGCGCTGTACTACCAATTGATGCAAGCGAAGGGATTCATGACCATTGCAGCTCCCGGCAGTCCGGTTGATGTGAAAGGATTGGCTGAAGACTTGCTGGCTAACGAAGGAAAGTCGCTTGTGATTGCGGGAAGCAACGATGTAAATACCCAACTGATCGTAAATGCCATTAATAATCTTTTGGGAAATTACGGCTCAACGATTTTATTCGACAGACCATTAAATACACATCAGGCGATAGATGCCGATTTTGAAAAGGTAATCAGCGGATTAAAAAATAAAGAAATTGCCGGAGTACTTTGCTGGGGCGTAAACCCGGTGTACAATCATCCAAAAGGCGAGGAAATAAAGGCACTGATCTCTGGCGCTGAACTCTCGGTTTCGTTTTCCGATAGAAAAGACGAAACAACAGCTGCCTGCCATTGGGTGTGCCCTGCCCCACACTTCCTTGAAGCGTGGAACGATGCCGAACCTAAAAAGGGAGTATTCAGTTTGTCGCAGCCAACTATTTCAAAACTGTTCGACAGTCGACAGGTTCAGGAAACGCTGCTAAAATGGGCCGGCGAAGAACAGCCCAATTATTACGAGATTTTAAAAGCAAACTGGGAAGAGAACTTCACAGGCTTGCAATCAAAATATTCCGATTCCCGATTATTCTGGAACGATACCTTACAAAAAGGAGTATTCGAAGCTGAACCAACAGCTGAGGCACCGGTTTACAGCGAAAACGGATTAGATAATGCGCTGCAACTTGGCAATTCAGAATCACAGGGATGGGAAATTGTTCTCTATCAGAGTGTGGCTTTGAAAGACGGAAGTTCTGCCAACAATCCGTGGTTACAGGAGTTGCCCGATCCCATTGCAAAAATCAGCTGGGACAACTTTGCTGCAGTTCCTGTAAAATGGGCCGAAGAAAATGGGGTACAGAATGAATCGGTGATTACCATTAACGGTATTGAAATGCCGGTTTTTGTGCAGCCCGGACAAGCTCCTTACACCATTTCGGTAGCATTGGGTTACGGCCGCGAAACAGCCGGAAAAGTTGGCGACGGTGTTGGTAAAAATATGTACGCGCTGGCATCCATTCAAAACAATGCCAAACAACTTTGGTTAAGTGGTGCCAATGTACAGACTACTGACAAAACTTACGAACTGGCGCTGTCGCAAACGCATCATTCAATGGAAGGCCGGCCAATTGTTCGCGAAACAAATTTCGATAAATGGCAGCTTGATCCGGCTTCGGGGAATGAAATCCGCAAGGAACATTTGGAACACCACGTTTCCTTATATCCTGAGCAGGAATTTAAAGGTCACCATTGGGCAATGGCCGTCGACCTGGGAAGTTGTGTGGGATGTGGAAACTGCTCCATCTCGTGCCAGGCCGAAAACAACGTGCAGGTAATCGGTAAAGAGCAAGTTCGTAACCGCCGGATTATGCACTGGATTCGTGTTGACCGCTATTTCTCGAACGACGCAGAAAATCCTGATGTGTATCATCAGCCGGTAATGTGCCAACACTGCGACAATGCTCCGTGTGAGAATGTTTGTCCGGTTTCGGCAACACCTCACAGCGAGGAAGGGTTGAACCAAATGGCCTACAACCGCTGCGTGGGAACCAAATATTGTGTGAACAATTGCCCGTACAAAGTGCGTCGATTTAACTGGTTCCAGTATGTGCAAAATCCGGAATTCGATTACGCATCAAACAGCGATTTGGGACGTATGGTACTTAACCCTGATGTTACCGTTCGCTCGCGTGGTGTGGTAGAAAAATGCTCGTTCTGTGTGCAACGTATTCAGGAGAAAAAAGCTGAAGCTAAAGTTGCCGGAAGAATGCTGGAAGACGGAGAAGTGCAACCTGCCTGTGTTCAGTCGTGCCCGGCCGATGCGCTGGTTTTTGGCGACCTGAACGATGAAAACAGCAAAATAAACAAGCTCTTTAAAAACGAGCGCAATTACCATTTACTGGAAGAATTGCACACCCTGCCATCGGTAGGATATTTAACTAAAGTAAGAAACAAAAAAGCATAAACGCCTATGTTTAATTCAGCCGTAAGGGGAAAGCTAATTGATGGCGATAAGTCGTTCAGTCAGATATCGAAAGAGATATTAGCACCCATCCACGCCAAAACGCCACTGTGGTGGTACGCAGCCATGCTGGTGAGTTTAGGCATGTTCGGATTTGGTTTGTACTGCAAATACATTACTATTTCAACCGGAATTGGTACCTGGGGAGTAAACAACTCGGTAGCCTGGGGTTGGGCCATCATCAACTTTGTTTGGTGGATTGGTATCGGACATGCGGGAACCGCATTTTCCATTTTCCTGCTCATTTTACGACAGAAATGGAGAACCGCCATTAACCGCGCTGCCGAGGCAATGACCGTGGTTGCCGTGTTCTGTGCCAGCCTTTTCCCGCTGTTGCACATGGGACGTCCGTGGTTATTTTTCTTTATTTTCCCGTATCCGAATACGCGTGGCCCGCTTTGGGTGAATTTTAACTCACCGCTTTTCTGGGACTTTGTGGCGATTTCGGCCTACCTGCTAATATCAGCAAGTTTCTGGTATTTCGGTATGGTGCCTGATTTTGCAACCATTCGCGACACAGCAAAATCGAAAATAAAAAAGGCCGTTTACGGATTTTTTGCCTTTGGCTGGACCGGATCAAGCCGCGAGTGGTTACGTTTTGAAGGCCTGAGTTTTGTATTGGGTGGAATTGCCGCAGTATTAGTAGTTTCGGTACACTCGATTGTATCGACCGACTTTGCGGTTTCGGTACAAGCCGGTTGGCACACCACCATTTTCCCGCCTTACTTTGTTATCGGAGCAATTTTCTCGGGATTTGCCATGGTACTAACCCTGGTAATTACGATGCGTGGTTTATACAATATGAATGATTTTATTACCGACCGGCACGTTGATGCGGTTTGCCGGATCCTGATATTTATTTCGCTGATTATGGGAACTGCCTATATGACCGAAATATTTATCGCCTGGTATTCGGCTTCGGAGTACGAAACCTATATGTTCTTTAAAAACCGTTTGTTTGGAGATTATGCTTTCCAGTTCTGGGCCATGTTTACGGCCAACGCGGTTATTCCGCAGTTGTTCTGGTTTAAGGGCGTACGCAAACGCATGTGGATCGTATTCATTATTTCCATCATCATTAATATCGGTATGTGGTTCGAGCGTTTTAACATTGTGGTTACCACGCTTAGCCGTGATTACCTGCCTGCAGCCTGGGCCAATTACTCGCCCACCTATGTTGAAGTAGGATTTTTTATCGGTACACTCGGAATGTTTTTGGCAGGAGTTCTGTTGTTCTTCCGCTACATTCCAATGATTGCCATTTCGGAATTAAAAAGTGTGGCAAAATTCGACAAACCAAATAACGGACAACTAAAAGCAAAAAGTCATGAGTAAAAAATATATCCTTGGCGTTTTTGACGACGAAGCAACTTTAGTTGATGCCTTTGAAAAACTAAAAGACAAAGGAGTAATGCCGGTTGAGGTTTACACGCCCTACCCGGTACACGAAATATTGGAAGGTATGCCCATAAAAACACGCATTACACATGCAGCATTCTTTTACGGATTGTTTGCAGCATTGGGTATCCTCGGATTCCTGACTTATGCAGCAGTAATCGACTGGCCCTTACGTTACGGAGGAAAACCATTTAATGCCTTCCCGTCGTTTATTGTGGTAACTATTGTGGCAACTATCCTCTCAATTACTTTGCTTACGCTCTTTACCTTTTCGGCACGAGCGAAAGTATTCCCCGGCAAAAAAGCTGAGATCTTTCACGAGCGGGCCACCGACGATAAATTCGTTATGGTCTTCGACGAAGACGGTATTGCAAACGACAGCGAGTCGTTAAAAGCAATTCTAACTGAACATGGTAAAATTGAAAAATTATGAACTCGATAAAATCCATTAGAAAATATTTTGCACCGTCCTTTAAGGCGGTGAACAAGCATGGACAGCAGCTTATTGAAACTTTGAAAATTATTATTTTACAAGTTAACAATTTTCAAAGTTTCAATACCAAGAAGCCAAGCACTGTCCACACCGCCCTAAAGGACGGTGCAAAATTTGCCTTTTTACTTTTAACTTTTGCCTTGATTTCATCCTGCGATTACAACCGCCGAACAACCGGCTGGCAGTATTTCGATGATATGGTTACCTCGCCGGCTTACGAGAGCTACACGCCCAACCCGAATTTTGCCGACGGAAAAACCATGCAACCGCCTGTTCCGGGAACAATCCCTCGTGGAACGGTTCCTTATGCTTATCAAAAAACCGATGAAGACCGGGCACTGGCAGCAGCCACACTGGTAAACGAGTTAGAACCAAGCAAAGAGAACCTGCAACGCGGCGAAAAAATGTATGGTATTTACTGTATGCAATGCCATGGCGAAAAGGGCGACGGACAAGGATCGTTGTATGTAAGCAAAAAATACACCTACCCGCCGGCCAGTTTGTTGAGCGAAAAAATGATGGCCAATCCTGAAGCCGATATTTACCATGTAATTACAGTAGGCTTTGGAATTATGGGCGAGCACGGTTCGATGATAAAACCAGACGACCGCTGGAAAATTTCGATGTACGTAAAAGAGGTATTACAAAATTAAGAACGTCATTCCGTACGTCAGCTGACGGATTCGGAATCTCATTTAGATGCTGAAACAAGTTCAGCACGACGGAATAAAGAACAGATGAAGAATTAAAAGGAACAAGATATGGAAGACCGATTAACACTTTCCAATAAGTTTAAAATGCTCACCTACGCACTAATGGGTGTTGGTGTAGTTTCGTTTGCACTGGGTTTTGTTTTTGATGCCGAGCGCACCTGGGCAAACTACCTTTTAAACAACTATTATTTTGTGTCGCTGGCCATTGGTGCTGCCTTTTTTGCCGCCATCCAGTACATTACACAATCGGGCTGGTCGGCCATGTTTAAACGCGTGCCCGAAGCAATGGTAGCTTATCTTCCCTTTGCAGCGGTTTTCTTCCTGATTCTGTATTTTGGTATGCATTCGGTTTTTGAGTGGACCCACCACGAGGTTGTTTCGCACGATCATATTTTGCAGCACAAATCGCCTTATCTGAACGTGCCGTTCTTTTTTGCACGCGTTGTTGTATTTTTTGCGGCATGGATCATTCTGTCGAAAGTATTACGCAAATTATCGCTAAAAGAAGATGAAGTTGGCGGCATGTATTATTTCCAAAAATCAGAGCTCTATTCCAAGATTTTCATTTTTGTGCTCGCGTTTTCATTCAGCCTGTTTTCGGTTGATATGCTAATGTCGCTCGAACCACACTGGTTCAGCACCATGTTTGCCGGAAAAAGTTTTATGGCCGGAGTTCTGCACGCCTCATCTATAATTGCACTGATTGTAATTATACTGTCGAAACAAGGTAAATTCCCGCTGCTCAACCACAGTCACCTGCACGATTTCACCCGTTATATTTTTATGTCGAGTATTGTTTGGGGTTACTTTAATTTTGCCGAATTCATGCTCATCTGGTACGGAAATATCCCGGAAGAAACTTCGTGGTTTGTTCACCGCTGGCATGGTGCGTACAAAATCCTTTTCTTTGCCAATATCGTTATCAACTGGGCAATCCCGTTTTTGGTACTGATGCCACGCAAAAGCTCAAGGAGCAAATTGTTTATGATCCCGGTTATCCTGCTTCTGATTATCGGACAATACACCGAATTGTACTATATCATCTGGCCGGCAACGGTTCACGAAGCTAAGTTTGGCTTGCTCGAGATTGGTACTTTCCTGGGTTATGCCGGATTATTTTCGTGGGTAGTTGGCACAACACTCACCAAAGCCAGTCTGGTTCCGAAAAATCACCCTTATATGGAAGAAAGTATTCAGCACCATTTCTAAAATGCCTGTATCGCGTGTAGTTTAAGGCCTCCCTCGAATTACCGCTGCCCAATCCAAGGCCTTTTCCTTTGGTTTAAGAAAGAATTCTGCCCTATAACTGAGGCCGGAATGTAATACTGTTAGCAATTCTGACCTTATAACAACAACTTTAAGAGATAACGAAATCGAATTTGACCTTACATATCGGTTTCCTTTTGTATTCTGTGTGTGCGAATAAGTTATGCATTGTTTTCCAAATTCCCTTGTGCACGGCAAATGCTTTTGGAATTCATTTCCTGGTTTATTTCGATACGTTGAATATATTTTGAATAATATGCATAAACTTTTCTTACTATTGAAATAGACTTTGCTGACACAATACAGGGTCTGTAAAACAGCAAATAAAGAAAAAGCTGTAAATTATTAGTGCACTTTAACTTAGCGATCTGTTGTAAATGCGGCATAAAAGGTCAGATTGCAACATTAATCCACCGCAAAAGAGAAACGACAGGGCAGTAAGATGGGGAAAACATGCAGAAACAAGATCGGCCGGCGATAATCAGCAGAATAAGCGTTCCAGGAAACGATCACATTTAGAAATCGTCGTTTTGCCTATAAAAATCCCCCAGTGCCCAAAATATTAACTTGGAATAATTGAGTTTATGTTTACTTTTAGAACAGAAAACCAATAATTATTCCCATGTTACTAAATTCAATTCTCCCTAATTGGTCGGAAATCAGCGTATTCGAACAAGCTTTCTGGATCATTGCCATTCCGGCTACCGTTTTTTTTCTGCTGCTACTAGTTTTAACCATCTTCGGCGGAGATGCCGATGCAGACGTTGATGTTGACACGGATGTTGACGGTGACATAGCTGGCGATTCAATTCCATTCCAATTTATTTCATTAAAAAACATTGTTGCTTTTTTTACCGTATTCGGCTGGTCGGGCATTGGCTTTATCAGTATGGGCTTACCCCCCGGACAAGTTATCCTTTTCTCAACCTTATGTGGCCTTACAATGATGTTCCTAATGGCCTCACTGTTCTATTTCATGTCGAAACTGGCTGAAAACGGAACACTACGTATGGGGAATGCCATCGGCAAATTAGGTGAAGTCTACCTGGTAATTCCGGCCAAACGAGGAGGAATGGGAAAAGTTCAACTTAATGTTCAGGGATCGATGCGTACACTCGATGCCATTACCGATGATGAAGAAACTATCCCCACTTCTTCAATAGTTCAGGTACTAAATGTAATTGATGATCATATTCTCCTTGTTCAAAAACAAGGCAATTAATAACCCTTTTAATTAAATTTTATGAACGATTATTTTGTTATTCTTCTAAGCATTGCTGCTCTTTTTGTATTCATCATCATCGTAGCAATGATGCGGCGTTACAAACGCTGTCCTTCCGACCGTATTTTGGTTGTTTATGGTAAAGTTGGCAAAGGAGCAAACAGCGAAAGCCGCTCTGCCAAATGTATTCACGGTGGTGCAGCCTTTATCTGGCCGATTATTCACTCTTATGCGTTTTTGGATTTAACGCCAATTTCTATTGAAATCAATCTTAAAAATGCGCTAAGTAAACAAAACATCCGTGTTGACGTGCCCTCTCGTTTTACAGTAGGTATTTCTACCGAACCAAACATTATGAACAATGCCGCTGAACGACTGCTCGGACTTACGCAGGAGTCAATCAGCAACCTGGCAAAGGACATTATTTTTGGTCAGTTGCGTTTGGTTGTTGCCACAATGGACATTGAGGAAATAAACAGCAACCGCGACAAATTTCTTGCGGCTGTGTCATCGAATGTTGAGGCAGAACTCAAGAAAATTGGTTTGAAACTGATCAACGTGAATGTTACCGACATCAACGATGAATCGGGATATATTGAAGCTCTTGGTAAAGAAGCGGCAGCAAAAGCGATCAACGACGCTAAAAAAAGCGTAGCCGAGAAAAACCGCGATGGAGAGATCGGTCAGGCAGAAGCGCTGCAAGACCAGCGTGTACAAGTTGCAAGTGCTGATGCAACGGCTGTTGAAGGAGAAAACATTGCAAAAGTTACTATTGCAAACTCTGATGCCGACAGGCGAGAAAAAGAAGCTGAGGCAAACCGACGGGCCGTAGCTGCCGAAAAGGTAACTGACGCAAAAGCATTGGAAGAAGCCTATGCAGCCGAAAAGCTGGCAGAACAAGTTCGTGCCGAAAGGGACAAAGCTACCCAGATTGCCAACATTGTAATTCCTGCCGAGATTGATAAAGAAAAAGTTCAGATTGAAGCAGAAGCAGTGGCTGAACAAACGCGCAGAATTGCAAAAGGTGAAGCCGATGCCATTTATATGAAGATGGCTGCTGAAGGTAAAGGTATCTTTGAAATCCTGAGCAAACAAGCCGAAGGTTTCGAACAACTTGTGAAAGCTGCCGGCAACGATGCACAAAAAGCAGTACTAATGATGATTGCTGACAAATTACCGGAACTGGTTGCAACGCAGGTTGAGGCCATTAAGAACATTAAAATTGACAAAGTTACTGTTTGGGAAACCGGAAACGGCAAAGACGGTAAAACATCAACGGCTAACTTTATGCAAGGAATGCTTGGCTCTATCCCTCCTCTCGACGATATTTTTAAATCGGCAGGCATGGAACTTCCCAACTATTTAAAAGGTGATACTAAACCTGACGAACCGGTTACCGAGGAATCTGAAGTTTCAGCAAATAACGACGCTGATTTTGACGAACCAGAAGTAATCGACCCTGAAAAATAGACATTCATGTAAAGAATAGTTTGATTCACCGGTTTTCTTTGGGAAACCGGTTTTTTTATGCCTTTATTTATTTTTTAAAACCAAACCCGTAATTTGCAAGGGTTAAATCTTACTATTCAATAAAAACAATATGGAATTATTCGAAGCGCGCAATGTAAACAAGGTTTTTGCCAGCACTCAGGCATTAACCGATGTTAGCATTTCGGTGAAAGAACAAAGTATTTTTGGTTTGCTTGGCCCCAACGGCGCGGGCAAAACCACTCTCATCCGCATTATTAACCAGATTACCGCCCCCGACAGCGGTGAGATATTTCTGAACGGAAGAAAGATGAACCGGACAGATATCTCCCACATTGGCTACCTGCCCGAGGAACGCGGACTGTACAAAAAAATGAAGATTGGCGAGCAGGCAATTTACCTGGCTCAGCTAAAAGGCATGTCGTATCGCGATGCATCGAACAACCTGAAAAAGTGGTTCGAGAAGTTCGACATTATGCCCTGGTGGAATAAAAAGGTGGAAGAGCTGTCGAAAGGAATGCAGCAAAAAGTGCAGTTTATCACCACCGTTGTTCATCAGCCCAAACTCTTGATTTTTGATGAGCCTTTTAGCGGTTTCGACCCCATTAATGCCAATCTGCTGAAAAAGGAAATTCTTAACCTGAAAGCGGAAGGTGCAACCATTATTTTCTCGACTCACAATATGGGATCGGTTGAAGAACTGTGCGACCACATTGCGCTGATCAATAAATCGAAAAAGATTGAAGACGGGCCAACCGACGAAATCCGAATGAAATACAAAACCAACATTTTCGACATAAAATACAGGGGCGAGTTCCGAGAAATCGATTTGGCTTTAGGCACCGATTACAAAATCATCAGTCACGATGAATCGGATAAGGCAAACACCTTGAAAGTGCAATACATGAACGGAAAATCGAATAATGAATTGTTGTCGTCCATTATGCCGGCAGCCGAAATTCTGGCATTTGAAGAGCTTATTCCGAGCATGAACGATGTATTTATTAAAGCCGTTGAAGAGTCGAACAAAAACTAAACAAACCGTCATGAACAACACATTGCTAATATTAAAACAAGAGTACCTGAAACGGGTAAAAAAGAAATCGTTCATCATATTAACCATCCTTATGCCGTTTTTAATTGCCGGCGTTTACGGACTGGTCATCTATTTCTCGATAAAAGACGATACTGAAGAACGCACCATCGCGGTGTACGATGCCACCAATTTATTTCTTGGCGAATTCAGCGAGGAAGGCACAACAAGCTACCATTTTATCCCGAAAAATGAATATGAAACATTAAAAACCAATCTGAAAGGCAGTGGTTACTACGGCCTTCTGTTTATTCCATCAGATATTTATTCGAATAACCAGGCGCAACTTTTCTCTGAGAAACAGTTGCCGTTTGAATTGACTGAACAAATTGAGCGTAAACTCAGCCGTTTTATCGAAAATGATAAACGCCAGAAAGTAATCGAGGATTCTGGAATCCCTGATTTGGAAGAGCGCCTGAGCAAAACACGAACCAGTGTAAACCTGAGTACGCTCAAGGTATCGCAATCGGGCGAAACCAAAAAAAGCTCATCAGTAGTGGCTTTTATTGCCAGTTATGCCATGGGGCTTCTCATTTATTTCTTTGTGTTTATGTACGGCGCCATGGTTATGCGCAGTGTGATGGAAGAAAAGAAAAGCCGTATTATAGAGGTGATCATCTCATCGGTAAAACCCAGCCAGCTGATGGCCGGCAAAATTATCGGAACCGCTTTGGTTGGTCTCACACAGGTTGCCATCTGGCTTGTTTTAGGAGGCATTGGACTGGTAGTGGTACAGAGTTTCTTTTTCACGCCCGAAACGGCACAGCAAATGGGACAAAGTATTATGGAATCGCAGGGGCAAATGAATCCGGCAGCCATGCAGGCCGCACAACCGAACCAGGTTAAGGAGGTTATGGAAATGATTGGCAACCTGAATCTGCCACTTATTTTGTTCGCTTTCGTGTTCTATTTCCTTGCCGGTTATTTATTGTACAGTGCTTTATTGGGTGCCGTTGGTGCCGCTGTCGACAACGACGAAGATTCGCAACAAATGGTATTCCCGGTAACTTTCCCGCTGATCCTTTCGATTATGCTGCTGTTTCCCATTGCAAAAAACCCTGAAGGCCCGCTGGCATTTTGGTGTTCCATAATTCCTTTCACTTCACCGGTGGCTATGATGGCGCGTGTTCCTTACGAAATACCTGTTTGGGAGCTGTTGCTTTCAATGGGGCTACTTGTACTTACAACCATAGTATGCATTATGGCAGCCGCCAAAATTTACCGCATTGGTTTGCTAATGTATGGTAAGAAGGTAAATATTAAAGAATTGATTAAGTGGCTTCGGTATAAAGGATAGCTACAGAAATAGTAGGTTTTCTTAACAAAGAAGTGAAAAACATGATTTTTTTCATATTTATTATTTAGAATAAATAAAAATTACATATATTGCACCCATTATGAAGAACACCGGTAACAATATGATGATGTGTTGTTGTTTCCTGAAAAACGGGAAAGGTGTTGTAGTGTTTTAACTTGAGCTAAATTGCAAGATTATACGAGGCCTTTCCGTGAACGGAAAGGCTTTTTTTTTGTTAAAAGAATATTTACCGAAATAACTCAATAATTAAAAAAATGAAAGCTAAGAACATTTTAGAGACCATTGGCAACACGCCACATGTGAAAATTAACCGCCTCTATCCTGAGGACTACGAAGTTTGGGTGAAAGTTGAAAAAACAAACCCGGGAGGAAGTATAAAAGACCGTATTGCACTAGCAATGGTAGAGGATGCGGAAAAGAAAGGGATATTAAAAGAAGGTTCGGTGATTATTGAACCTACATCAGGAAATACCGGAATTGGATTGGCATTGGTGGCAGCCGTAAAAGGTTACCGACTAATTCTTACCATGCCTGAATCAATGTCGTTGGAGAGAAGAAGAGCTTTGAAAGTATTTGGTGCCGAATTGGAACTAACACCAAAAGAAAAAGGAATGAAAGGTGCCATTGCCAGAGCTGAAGAACTGGCCAGTGAACTTGAAAATGCCTGGATTCCTCAACAGTTTAACAATCCGGCAAACGTAGCAGTCCACCACAACTTTACGGCACAGGAAATTTTAAAAGACTTCCCTGAAGGTTTTGATTACCTGATTACCGGTGTTGGAACCGGAGGTCACATTACCGGTGTCGCTGAAGTTTTAAAAGAGAAATTTCCGAACCTGAAAGTTTTTGCCGTTGAACCGGATTCAAGCCCGGTAATTGGCGGAAAAGATCCAGGTCCTCACGGAATTCAGGGAATTGGTGCAGGTTTTATTCCGAACAACCTAAATACCGAACTTCTTGATGGAACAGTAGAAATCAGTAAAGACGAAGCTTTCGAGTATGCACAAAAAGCTGCTAGAGAAGAAGGTTTGTTTGTTGGTATTTCGTCGGGAGCGTCGTTGGCAGCCGTTGCCAAAAAGATTAAAGAACTTCCAAAAGGATCGAGAATTCTTACTTTCTCGTACGACCACGGCGAGCGCTACTTATCAATAGAAGGTTTGTATTAACCTGAATTAGAATTAAAACTAACGTCAATATACAGGAAGGGAATCATTCGAATGAGTGGTTCCCTTTTTCTTTTCCTGCATTCTAAGCACCATCAAGCAAATCTATCAAACAAAAGTTTACTGTGTGTTGTTTCTTTGTGTAAATTAGAAAAACTAATAATGAAAGGATTAACTATGTTTTTAACCGGACTTATTGCAGGCATACTTTTAACTGTAATTGTATTGATTGTTTTAATGCCAAAACAAATGTTTGTGGTGAACGAGAGTAAGCTGGGTTTTGACGAAACCGTTGCTGCCATTGAACAATCGGCAAAAGATAATAACTGGAGCATGCCGCATTTATACGATTTGCAGGCAACCATGAAAAAACACGGTTTCGAGGTTAAACCGGTGAAAGTATTTTCGTTATGTAAGCCCGATCATGCTTATCAGATATTAAGCAGCGATCAGGAACGTGTAGTTTCGGCACTTATGCCTTGCCGTGTTGCGGTTTACGAACGCAATGGGAAAACCTATGTTTCGATGCTGAACTCGGGCCTGTTCTCGAAATTTATGGGAAATAAAGTAAAAACCGTAATGGGAGCAGCCAGCGAAGAAAATAAACAAATACTTGCCCCCGTTATCAAGTAAAAACTAAAATCAATAAAAACAACCATGAAAAAACTAATGTATTTATTCATCCTGATTGGATTTGTTGCGTGCAACTCCGGAGCACAAAAAAACACTGAAGTAGCTCAGCCGGAGCAAATTGTTGAAGCCACTATTGATATTGGAGGATTACACTGCGATGCCTGTGTAGCCTCAGTAGAAAAAGGTGTAAATTCCCTGAGCGGGATTGAATCGGTAAAAGTGACACTCGCCGATTCATCTGCCATTGTAACATACAATGCATCGACAGTGTCGATCGACGAAATTGAAGAAAGCATTGAAAAGCGCGGATACACTATAAAGGCCGTAAATTAAATCACCGAAGTGGTTAAACAACTACTGTTCACAATGTTCTGGTGATAACTACGTAGGGTTTTCGGCATAATATTTGTAAAATTCCGTACATTGCAGAAAAGCCATATAAACAATGAAAGACAATTTTAAAAACGGAAAACCGGAATTAAAGGAAACAGGGCCCGTATGGAGCGTTAAAGTTGACATTCCATCTGCCGTTTCTGAAGATTCCATCCGGCTTTACAAAAAAGCCAGGGAATTGAAACTGAAAGTAATTTTGAATTAAATAAAAAGCTTTGACCGCGATTGGATCAAAGCTTTTTTTTTGACAAAAAAACAGGCCGCTTAAATAAACGACCTGTCACATATTTTCAGTATCGTTTAGATTAAAATCTTCGCATTAATATTATCAATACTTGCTTTCACTCCTTCAAAAGGTTTACCATTACCCTGGTTGTCGTCTTCCACAAAGAAATATTTCATACCAGCAGTTTCGCGTGCATCTAAAATACTCTTATAGTCTGCAACGCCGGCACCAACAGAAACAATATCGTCTTTGTCAACAGTGTAAAATGGTTCAACAACCTCGTCACCCATACCTTTAAAGTGAAGCAGTTGGAAACGCCCCGGATATTTGTTGAACATTTCAACAGGATCCTGGCCAGCTTTCAACGCCCAGTAACAATCCAGCTCCATAGTAATCAGGTCAGCATCCATTTCTTTCAGGAACACATCGTAGTAAGGTACCATTCCGTCGGTTGGTTTAAACTCGAAGTTATGGTTGTGGTAACCAAACTGAATACCTACGTTTTTCATGATCTCGCCAACTTTATTCCACTCGGCAATCATCTTTTTGTAGCTTTCGATATTACGGTCTTTTTCTTCAATCCACGGCTGAACGCAATATTCAACACCAATTTCGGCATGTGCATCGGCCATTATCTGGGCACTTGCAGTAGTAATTCCTTCGGCTTCAACACTGGTATGGCTACTTACTACTTTCATTCCGTTGTCTTCCACCATTTTTTGGAATTCTTTTGGTGCTACACCATAAAATTTGCCATCGGCATACGAAGCCATTTCAACAAACTTATAGCCCATATCGCCAATTTTCTTCAATGTACCTGCCGCATCTGCAGCCATTGCGTCGCGGATACTATACAATTGCAAGCCAACTCCCATTCCGGTTGCTGCCTTAACGGCTTCTGCTGCCTGTTCAACAGGTTTTTTACCACCCGAGCCGCATGCATAGGTTCCCAGTGCCAAAACACCAACCGTACCTGCCGTAGAAATCCTCAGAAACTCTCTTCTATTCTTCATGATTTTTTGTTTTTAGTTAGTTATACTGATATTAATATTTATTCAAATCGAACGCTCAACATAGTGAGTTAATTTTTGAAAGGGACTAAAATTATAAAGATTTTGCAGAAAATAACAAAATCGGTTAAATATGTCGCTTTAACACAAAAGCAATTTAATACAGATCAGCGTACCTGTTTTGCGTTTATACTTTGGAAAAACAAGTTGAGCAAATAAAGAAAATTCTTGAAGTTGACTATCCCCGTAACAGAGTCAAGGTGCATTACGCCAACATCATTTCAGCTAAATGGCTGAAACCCATATTTTCTTTATTTCACCCCTCTGTCAGCCATAGAGGCTGACATCTCCCCTCAATGGGGGAGAAAAAGCGGAACCCCAAGGTAAAGCCATGGGGAAATATTAAATTAAAACGGAAATCCGAGGCTAAGATGAAAGCGCGATTCGTTATCCTGGTTATTACCCGATATTAATAACTGCATGGGACCCATAAGTGAATCGTATTTAAATCCGAAACTATAGCCCCAGATATTATCACCAAATGGCTGCGTGGTGAGGTGATCGAACAAATCTTCGTAAGTACTGCCAGTGGCAGCTACATTAACTTTTGTTGTTACATAAAGTCCCGAAGCAATTTCCCAGCTTAACGATGACTTTGCAACCGCATAGTTGTAGGTGTAAATTTCGGCAAAATTAAAACCTGCCAAATCTTTAAACTGTAATTTGTCGGCGCCAAATTGCGATCCGCCCAACATATAGATTCCGTTTACTCCCGAATCTTCGGTACTAAAACCAGCACCCACCTCGAAATTATAGGTTAGCTTACCGGCAAATGTTTTGTACCAGTTATGATCGATGGTTAAAGTCGCATATGGTTCATTAATCTCGCCAATCAGATAATCTCTTGGTTCTGCAGTATTTAAGTCCATTTCGCTGTTGGCCGACAGAATGTGTTGAAAGCCAATATTCAGTTTTATACCTCTTTTCGGGAAGTAAAGATCGTCGGTGGTATTTACCTTGTAGTACAACTGATAACCCCAGTCGTGTGATTTCAGGTAATCAAAATCGGTTTCCGGATAAATCGATTGCAAATCGGCACGCGGCGTTAAACGGTTGTATTTATAAAATGCGTTGCCCCCCAACTGGTGATTCAAACCAAACAAATATTCCAATCCGTACCCTCCGCCAAAATAACCTCGTTTGTAATTGCCCAAACGTTTGCCGTCATCGTAAAACGGCAATTTGTAACTGTAGGTATTCATAAAGAAATAGTCGGACAGTCGCTGTTTCTTTCCAACGAACTTATTTAACTTGATTTCCAGGCCCGGATTTTCGGCAATATTTAACGAAAGTAACATGCGTGTTGCCGGAGCAATCATATTTCGCAAGGTAAAATTAGTAGTAATCCCAACCCCCAGATCATCGTCGTAACGGGGTGCCAGCTTAAGCATCGCTCTTGGTCTTTCTTTCACATGAAAAACAAGGATATTACCTTCGGTATCCGAATCTCTTTTTAACGAATAAGTCAGTTTCCCGAAATGCATAGAGCCATACATAAAATCGATAGCTTCCTTAATATCGTCAGCGCTAATTCTGTCACCAATTTCGATTCCCGATTTCGACAAAACAAAATTCCTGCTTAAATAATTCAACCCCGTTACTTCCATTCCGGTAATTCTTATTTTTTCAGGTTGAGATATTCGATCTACAGGCGTATATTCTAAATCGTATTTCCGAACCAGCGCTTTTATTTCGCTCCATTTTTCCCTGGCTGCATTTTCGCCAATTTGCTGAATTTCCTGTCCTTTCACAAAATCGGCAGCCGAATAATCCCGAAGATCCGGGATGATCAGCACATCGCATTTTTCGAACTGCTCTTTGGCATCAACAATACCTCCGAGTGCTATTGATCGTTGCAGGATATCGGTCATCGACTGAATATCATCAGCCGTTACATCTTCCTGAAATCCCACGTAAACTCCAATAATTATATCGGCCCCCATACTTATGGCTTCCTGCACCGGGAAATTGCGGGTAACACCTCCATCAACCAAAAGCATAGAGTCCATTTGCACGGGCGAAAAAACGGTTGGGATAGACATGCTGGCACGAATCGATTTCACCAAATCGCCGGAGCTGTGTTCAACGGTTTCTCCCGATATCATATCAACCGACATACAATGAAACGGAACAGGCAACTGATTAAAATCTTCTTCTTCAGTAAGCGGCCAAAGTAGTTCGGAAAAATATGCTTCAAGATGTTGCCCGTCAATTACACCGGCCGGCAGGTTGATCCGTTTTTCGCGTATCGGAATTTCGAAAAGGTATTTTTTGGTTTCGTCCTTTTCGTCCATGGCTACACTTAACAGCCTTTCTTTATCTGTCAGTAACAAATCCCAGTTGGCGTTTTTATTGATATCAGAAAGTTCATCGGCCGTATAACCAACAGCGTATAAACTGCCCATAATACTGCCCATGCTGGTTCCGGTTATTATATCCGGGCGTATTCCGGCTTCTTCAAGCACTTTTAGCACACCAATATGTGCCAAACCTTTTGCCCCTCCACCGCTTAAAACCAATGCGATTTTGGGCTTTTCAGCCTTATTTTCTTCTTGCGAATAAACAGGAAATACAGCCAATAGAAAAAATACAACGGCTACTAATTGATAAGTTGTGAGGATCGAATTTTTCATGCCCGAATGGCTTAGTTAATTTCCCTGGTTCCTGTACCAAAATAATTCAGGCCCCGAAAACATTGAAGAAAATCCGGAACCGGTTTATTTTAATCGCATGAATTTAAGAAATTAACCAATTCATGCACATCTTTTTTCGATGAAAATGGATAACCTCCTTTGGTTTGAAGGGAGTAAATATTGTGATATAAAATACTCTCCTTGTGGGGTGTAGCATCTTCAATCATTGCAATCGCTTCCTGGTATAACTGGTCTCTGTACTTCATTCTCATTTGTGTTTAACTAACAAATATATTATAATCTTATAGATAGCCCCGGTATTTTGCTTATTTCCCTACCCATTCTTTAAACTCGGTAGCCTTTAAACGGCTAATTGTAATGGGCTCATCAAAAGGAGGAATGAGTCTCAAAATCAACTTTCCGCCAAAATGATTTTCGAATTTCCGGATGGCATTAATATGCACAATTGAACTTCGGTTGGTACGAAAAAAAAGATCGGGGTCGAGCTGTTCTTCCAGCTTTTCAATGGTTAAATCAATAACATGTTCTTTCCCCTGATAGGTTACGGCTGTTGTGACGCGGTTTTCGGTATAAAACCAGGCTACATCTTCCACATCGAGTTTAAAATACGATGTTGCCCCGCTAATGAGAAAACGCTTCCGGTATTTCTTTTCGCCCGAAGTTATTGCCTGAAGCAGCTCTTTATAATCAGGAATACTTTCGGGCTTTTCCTTTGATACCAAAACCATGTGTTCCAATTTTTCGATGGATAAACGCAACTTTTCTTCCTTTATCGGTTTTAGCAAATAGTCGATACTGTTTACCTGGAAAGCCCGCAAAGCATATTCGTCGTAGGCGGTGGTAAAAATTACCATGCTGGTTACATTTACCTGGTCGAATATGGAGAAACTAATACCATCGGTTAGCTGAATATCCATAAAGATCAGATCGGGTGCCGGATTATTTTTCAGCCAGGCAACCGTGCTCTTTACACTTTCAAACCAATCAACAATTTGCCATTCGGGCCGCAGTTTTTCAACCATTCCCCGCAGCAAACGATAGTTATGAATTTCGTCTTCTACAATAATAACTTTCACAATCTGCGTTTTTTAGTATTCATCTAGCTGCGCTTACACATTTGCGATGCAATATCCGAGATAAAAATCAATTTATCTGTAACCCAAATCGCATTCACAATAACGGTACTTTCACTTCAAAACGGTTTTCGTCGTACTGAACCACAATTTCTTTTTCGGTTAATATCTCGTAACGTTTCACCAGGTTCCTCAGTCCTGTTTTAGTTGAATATGATGCCTCCCTGCGATTCAAGCTGTTGGATACCACCAAATATTCATCCTCAACATAAACCTTAATATCAAGGGGTGCTTCCCGGCTTGTAATATTGTGTTTAATTGCATTTTCAATAAGCAACTGTCCAGTTAAAGGGGCAATTTCACGGTCTTTGTTATCGTTTTCCACATGGGTTGTCACATTTAAACCCTCACCTAACCTTTCCTGATGCAGGGCACAATAGGCTTTCATAAAATCGAGCTCCTCGCCTAACTTTACCAGCCGCTTATCTTTACTCTGCAAAACATAGCGGTATACATCGGTAAAGTTTTCGGTAAACTCCACGGCCACATCCGGATCGTAAATAATCAGCGATTTCAGCACACTGAGGTTATTAAAAAGGAAGTGCGGATTCAGCTGGTCTTGCAACGAGTTGTAGTCCATGCGCAACTTTTCGCGTTTCATTTCGGCAATCTGTTCCTGCGAATCGAACCACTTTTGTGCAAAACGGGCAATAGTAAGCGAATTGGCTACCATTTGTACGAAAACCAAACCGGTAACCATTCCCATAATCACACCTGATCGTGACTCACCGATTCCCAGTTTCGGATCAATAAAATACATGATCACACGGTGCGCAAAAACAAGAAACAAAATTCCAACGCTGATCTGTAGAAAAAGCCTCAGCTTTATCTTTTTCGGGACAGGCAGAATGCGCTCCAGAATATTATCGAGAATAATTTGTAACTCGGCCGCAATGTTAAAAGCTAAAATTACAACCACATAAATTACAATCGGAATTTTAACATCTTCTTCGGCAGGAATATGCGTAACATACGAAATAAAATGCAACACCAACACAGCAATAATGCTGACAATAATAAAGCGCCCCACTACACTAACCGGTTCGTAGCTGGGCAACCTCATTGCAAGGGTTGGTTTCTTTTTGCTATGTAGTTCTAAACACTTCATTCCTTATTATCCGATATTTTACTTTTCCTCTTCAGGCATATACAGGTTTCCGGTTACACTTTGCCACCTGGTTTTTAGTACCTCGAAACTGGCAATGGTTTGCGTTAACTGCGCTTTAGCCTGAACCCACTGCGCCTGTGCATTCAACATATCAGTGGTTGTATTTAAGCCCACCTCAAAACTTGCCTTGGTTTCATTCATACTTTCCTCAGCCTCGGCAACACTTTTTTGCGCCAAAAGAATCGATTCGTAAGCTTCTTCAACCTGCACCTTAACCTGCATAACCTCAAGATTAATCAAATCATTTGTATGTTGCAAATCTGTTTCGGCCTGTTGTACTTTTAACTGGGCTGCACGTTGTTTCTTTTTTCCTTGTCCCCACTGAAAAATCGGGATAGAAACCTGCGCCGCCAGCATGGGCTGAAAATCGATTTCCTCGTACAAATCTTTTACCCAGTAACTGGTGTACTGTGCGCTTACACCAACAGTTGGCAAATAATCGGCACGTGTAATTTTGGCGTCCAACTCCGAAATCTCTTTCTGTTTTTCCAGAATTTTTAGCTCGTTTCGTTTGCTGCCGGCTTGTACCAACCCATCTTCGAGGTTAAACAATTTTACTTCGGGATTGGCATCGTGGCTAATTTGAATCTCAGTATCCAATGGCTGACCCAAAATCTGGTTCAAATACATTTTAGCCACTTTTAAACCGTTTCGCGCTTTTATCAGGTTCAAATCGGCTTCGTTTTTCTGAACGGTTACCCGCAATTTTTCACTTGCCGGCTGCAATCCAACTTCATACATCGCTGTCATTTGGTCTTCCAGCTCGGTAAGCATTTTTATATATTCTTCGGCAATTTTAATATTCTCTTCAACGGTTGCCACCTGCCAGAACGCCTGATCCGTTTGCTCGATCACTTCCGAGTATTTCATATTCAAAGCCATATCGGCAATAGAAACACCGGCATCGGCCTGCTGGTTAGAGTAGCGAATCTTTCCGCCGGCATAAATCGCCTGGGTTACTTCAAAACCACTGTTTATTAGTGTTAAACTCCCCAAATCGATATTAACTCCCGGGTTCCAAACATCGCTGGTTCCTGAAAAGTCACCATTCAAAGCCGCCTCTTCACTGTCGGCGGTTGGTAAAAAATACCCCGGCATGTTTATTCCATCCATTCCCGGGCGGTGCATCAACGATGACGAAAAACCCACTGATGGCAAATAAGCCGTTCTGGCCACTTCCTGGTTTACCTGCGCTTCGCGGTTTTGCAGGGCCGCATTTTTCAATTCCTTATTGAAAGCAACAGCCTGCTCGCGGCAGTCTTCCAGCGTCATTACTTTTTGTGCAGAAGTGTTACCAAACACAGTTAGCAAAACGATAACTGTGCCGGCTATATATTTAAGTAATTGATTCATTCCTTTTTTTACTTTTTTTGATTGAATTCATTTTTCGTTTTTAGAAAAGTTGACCCCGATTTTTATCTAACCACAAGGATTAGAAACTGTCGTCCCCCATCGACAAATAAAAAACGGGGCAACTTTTTCTAACTCTATCTACATTCACAATCACAATTATGCTTTTGTCGTTAATTTACTTCCATCAACACGGTACAAAACGGTGTAAAGTACCGGAACAACTACAAGGGTAATTATCGATCCAACGGCCAAACCGAACATGATTACGATGGCTGTTGAGTTAAACATCGAGTCGGTAATAAGCGGCGCCATACCCAAAATTGTAGTCAGCGAGGCCATCATTACCGGACGCAAACGCGATAACGCAGCATCGATAGTGGCTTTCAAACGGTCTTTTCCTTCTTTGATATTCCGGTTAATCTCATCGAGTAGAACCACGGCATTTTTAATCATCATACCAATCAATCCCAAGGCACCGATGATTCCTGCAAAAGTGAGGTAAACTCCCGTTGTTGCCAACCCCAAAACAATACCAACAAACGCAAATGGCACCACCAGGAAAATGATGATTGGCTGCTTCAGGTTATTAAATAAACCGATGATAATTATCGCCATCAATCCGATTGCCAGCGGCAGAAACATAAACAGCGCTGAGTTGGCTTCGCCGGAACGGGCAGTTGCTCCTTCCCAGTGCAGTTCGTAACCGTCGGGCAAATCAATTGCTTCAACTTCCCGTTGAAATTTAGCCTGAACTTCGGTAGCTGTGTAACCATCGGCAGCGTCGCATTGTGCTTTTATCGCCCGCTTATTGTCCAAACGGTGAATGAGTTCGTAATCCCATGTAACTTTCATAGTATCTACAATTTGCGACAATGGAACACTTGTACGGCTTTGTTGTCCCCAAACCGGGATGTTCAGCAGTTGCTCGATATTCTCGGCCACTTTGTTATCGGTACGCAATACAATTGGCAACATTTTATCGCCTTCGTAAATGGCTCCAATTGGTCGTCCGTTGGTAGCCACCAAAATGGAGTTACCCATATCTGCACGCGACAATCCAAGTGGTTGCGCACGTTCAACCGAATAAACAGGAACAATTTTTTTAGTCTGGTTTCTCCAGTCGTCGGTAACATTTACAGCCGATGGCTCTTCTAAAAAGATACGTTTTGCCTGGTTGGCCAAATCCTTTAATACGGCAGGATCGGGGCCAATAAACTGCGTCTCAATATCGGCATCGGCAAAAGCTGCTCCGTATTCCATCACCCGGACAAATGCATTCGGATAATTCTCATTCAGGTAGTTTTCAATCTCAGGGATTAATGTTTCCACCCGATCGGTATTGTTTGTTTCAACAATAAAATCGGCATAGTTTGCTCCACCTGTTTGCATATGGCGCATTAACAGGTAGCGGGCAGGCGGACGGCCAACAGATCCGGTAACCGCATGCACACCATTCATGGCCAAAATATCTTCCTGAATTTGTTTTACATCAGCTTCAACAGCATCAATATCAGCCCCCTGAGGCAGGAAATACTCAATAAAAAACTGGTCGTAATCTATTTTCGACATAAAGTCGACTTTTACAAAACGGAACGACCAGAATGCAAAGATCAGGATTGCAAAAGAACTTAGTGCAAACATGTATTTATTGCGTAAGGCCCATTTCAGGAATTTCCCAAAAATCTTGTACAAACCTTTATCGTAAGTTTCGGCATGTTCGCCTTTCGGACGTTCTTTGCGGTAGAAATATTTTGCGTTAAACGGTGTCTGTATCATCGCAAAAATCCAGCTTAAGGTAAGCGAGATAATTAGCACGGTAAACAGTGACGATAGAAACTCACCGGCTTCGTTTGGCGACATGCGCAATGGCAGGAACGCCAAAATTGCAACTGCTGTAGCACCCAACAATGGCAGCGCGGTTTTTTGTGCCGTATTTACAAAAGCTTTGCTTCGGTCCATGCCCGATTTCAGGTCGACCAGAATTCCGTCGGCAACAACAATAGCATTGTCAACCAACATACCCATGGCCAAAATAATAGCTGCCAGCGTAACCCGGTGCAATGGTAGGCCTATGGCCAACATCACAATCAAAGTTCCCATGATGGTGAAAATCAAACCGCTTGAAATAAGCAGTCCTGAACGGTATCCCATGGCAAACATCAGCACCACAATTACAATACCTACCGACATGCCCAGGTTCAGCATAAAGTCTTTTACCGCATCATCAACGCGGTCGGGCTGGTAATACACCTGGTTAATTTCGAAACCAACCGGCAATTCTTTTTGTAATTCGGCCAGCTTTTCATCCAGTCGCTCCCCCAGTTTCACCACGTTAATTCCACTCTCGTTCGATAAACCCAGCGTTAATCCGGCTTTATCGTTGTAGAAGAGTGCTGCGTTTTGTGGCTCGAGGAACGATCTTTCAATCGTAGCAATATCGCCCAAACGGAAGTTTCCTCCTCCGGGTACCTGAATCAAAAGATTTTCAATTTCCCCGATCGAAGTTATTTTTTGCCCCACTCCTACACGAATCGATTCGTCGCCTGTTACAATTGATCCCGGGTTGATAATCGCCGTTTCGTTTTGAATAGCTGCAGCAATAAAGAGCGGGTTTACACTTAAGCCTGCCAGCTTTTCAGGAGAAAAAACAATGTCGATGGATTCGGTTTTTTCACCAAAAATCTGCGAGCGGCGAACACCATTAACGCTTAAAAGCTCGCGTTCGATGTATTCGGTGTATTTTACCAACTCGTGATGCGAATATCCGTCGGCAGTTATGGCGTACAAAATTCCGTAAACATCGGCAAAGTCATCATTTACAATTGGATCCATAGCTCCGGCCGGCAACGAACCTTTTGCATCGTTAACTTTTCGTCTCAGGTGATCCCAAAGCTGCGGCAACTGCGGCGTTTTTACCGTTGGCTGAATGTAAACGGTAATGATCGACAAACCGGGACGCGAAACAGATCGTATCTCATCGATATTTTCCAGTTTCTGAATGGCTTTTTCCAGCGGATCGGTCACCTCCAATTCAACTTCGTGCGCTGTGGCTCCCTGGTAAACGGTAATTACCGTGGCTGCCTTAATCGGAATTTCGGCATCCTCCAGTTTCCCAATATTATTGTAAGCAATAATACCTCCCAGCAATACTGCGACCAGTATAGTGGAGATCATTGCTTTTTGATTCAGTAACTTTTCCAGCATTACAACAATCCTCCAATGTTAGTTACCGATGGTGTTTTAATAGGTTGAACTTTTTGGCCTTCCACCAGGTAATGCACTCCGGCAGTAACAACCTGTTCGCCGTTGCTAACGCCCGATACAATATTTACGCGTCCCTGACTTCCGTCGAGCGAAATTTTAACTTCGCGCTTTTCAATTTTACTTGTTGACGGATTGAATACCCAAACGTAAGTGCTTGTTTTTTCGTGGAAAACCGCCGAAGCTGCCACCGATAACTGGTTTTGCTCGGCCGTATTATAAACGGTAACTTCCGCTGTCATTCCCGGAGCTACTGCCAAATCATTTTTATTCTCGAACGAAAATTTCACTTCGTACAAACCATCGGGCATCGCTTTTTCGCTAACGCTAAACAACTTTACCGGCAAATTGCTGATGCCCGCGTTGGCTACCGTCAGGTAACTTTCTTTATCGCTTTTTACACGCTGAAGCTGACTTTCGGAAACCGATACCACTGCTTCAAGATGCGAATTGTCGATGATTGAAACTATCGGTGTTCCTGCTCCAACAGTTTGGAAATTCTCAACAAACTTTTCGTAGATATAACCTGAAAATGGCGCTTTCAGCTCGGTGTCTCGCAATTGGTTTTGTGCGTTTTCGTAAGCTGTTTTTGTCATCAGGTATCCCGACTTGATCTTTTCAAAAGTATTTTCCGGAATTTTGTTTTGCTCAATCAGTTGTTTGTAACGCAGGTACTCACTTTCGGTCTGCTCAAACCGGGCTTTTGTAGTTTCCAGTTGTAGCTTGTAATCGCGCTTGTCGATCTCAGCAATTACCTGTCCTTGTTTTACGTAATCGCCTTGTTTTACATTTAGTTTTAACAACGGACCGCCAACTCGAAAAGAAAGCGAAGTAAGACTTTTTTCCTTAATCTTACCGTTTAATGTAACCGTATTCTGAGTTACGCCATCGCTAACGGTTTCGATCTTTACATTTTTAATGGTTTCGGCCACGGCCTCCTCTCCGGTGCTGCTTTTGCATCCGGTAAATGCAACCAAAGCAGCCGCTAAAAAGAATAGAATGTTTTTGAATTTCATCTGTATAATTTTTATTTTTTTCGATAATCTTAAAAACTAAAATTGACAGATGGAACCGCTCCGTCTGTCGCTCTCACATAAAATTTAATCATTCTCATTATGTAATTTTTGAATGAAAAATTTCATGCTCATTTCAGATTATGCCTTTTTATTTATAATCTAATCACTGCAAAATTAATTCACCTGATTTCTAACGTTTTACATTTTTGCACCGAATGATAAAATGTATTCCTGAAATGCCTTTAAACAGGTTCAACACTTGTAATGCGTTCTCTCAGGTGCTTCATATACTTGTTCAACTGCAACTGAACACTTGAAATGGTTGATTGGGTGTAATTTTGTGATTTCTGGATATTGTTCTGCACACGCTTTATCATCAGGTCGAAATTGGAGATCATTGCATTGGCAATTTCTTTATCGCCCTCGTGCCTCTCCTTAACTTTTCCGCTGTCAGATATACGCACTGCCCGCTCCAAATCGTGTAGCGACTGATAGCTAACTCTTTTTCCCAAAGCCTGATAATAAATGGTTAAAAATGCTTCAACCCCAAAAAAGATTTCTTTCACATCTTTTAAAATGGGAAGTAAATCAGCTCTTAGCATGGCTTTTTCGCCCATGGCCGTTTCATACGGATTGGTGCCATAATTAATGGTAAAACTGGCGGGATTGCCAATAACCATGTCAGCCTCATGATTTTGAATCGGGGCTAACATGGCGGTGAAATGATCCTTTCGTAAATGAACCAAATTGGCATTGATAAACAGCACAATTTCGTTGCTGGCATACTCAACGCCACAGGCCATCGCATAACTCTTTCCATGGTTTTCAGGCAGTTTTAAATACTCGAAATGATAATGAGAAACCAGGGTTTTCAGAACATTCTCAGTTCCGTCGGTCGATCCGTCGTCAACTACAATCACCTCGGCTTCAGGGTTGTGTTTGCAACATGAAGCAACCACATTAAAAATGGTTTCCTCTTCGTTGTAGGTACAAACAATAATGCTTGTTTTCATCTGTTTTCTGTTTTCAGAAGCGAAGATAAAACGGATTACGGGGGGTATGCGAAAGGAAATTCGTGAAATGCTAAAACTAAGGACTGGAATGAAAACAACTTAGTTTTCAGTTTTATGTACTTCGTAAATCTTTATGGAATTTTTCTTACCAAAAAACTTAATCAGGTCGACGTATTCAATTTTATATTCTTTGGTGTTTTTTATCAGTTTTACAGCAAATTCGCTGGTTACCAATATCTTTTTCTTGTAGCGTTTACACTGTTTTTGAATGCGTGCAGCAGTGTTTAAAACATCGCCGTGAAAAGCCAGCTCGCGTTTGATCTCACCTACCTCGGCGGCCATTACTTTCCCTACGTTTAACGATGCGGTAAAAACGGGCATCATTCCGTAATGGGTCTCAAAATACTCTCGGCGTTTGCTGAGTGCTTTTTCGTACAGGTAATAAAAATCAACCGCACTTTTAAACGACGATTCCCGTTTGGTAGTCCATGAGATAACTACCTCGTCGCCAACAAACTGATAAACACGTCCCCGGGTTGCCAACAACGAATTCGAAACACATTTAAAACAATCCTGAATAAAATAGCTGTATTTTTTGTGCCCCAGTTTTTCGGCCACTGCAGTAGACGACTGCAAATCGAGAAACATAAAAATCAATTCCTCTTCGCGGGGTTTCTGGTAATATCCCATCATAATTTTCCCGAGCGGCGCATAACCAACCTGCTGCAAAAGCGTGTTGATCAATTGATAAACATAGCCTCCAACAAACAATACGATAAGAAAAAAGAGGATGGTTGAGTTAAATAAAAACCGTGGCAAATGCGATACTGACTCGATAAAACTCAGATCTTCGGATACGCTGTAATGGACAATTCCTAAAAGAATGCTTATAACTAAAAAGATAAGAATGTCGAGAAAAACAACCCCCACCGCCAGCTTGCGCATTTTGAAGTTTCGAACCAGGTTCGGGTAAACCATATTAAGCGTAAACCAACTTAATGTAGCAAAGAGCGAAATCACTACTGATGACCACAAAATCTCATCAACCAAAAAGCTCATGCCTTTTGATAACATATCGCCCATATGGTCGTCGCGGGCACCCAGCATGCGCATAAAAATGGCAAAGCGGATGACCACATTCCAGTAAATCAAAGTAAAAACCAACAGTTGAAACTGATGTCGGCGTACCGAGCCTTTATATGTTCTTTCAAGTTTTGGCATTAAGCAGTTTTTACATGATTTTTGAGAGGTACTGCACTAAAAATGTAAGCACTGCCACCACAAAACTCACCATAAAAACGCGGTATGAATACCTCAACAGTTTATATTTTTTAGCCAACACTTTTCCCAGGTTATATTGGTCTTTGGTTAGTGTTCCGTACAAATAATCATAATCGCTCATCATTTCTTTTACGCCCTTCTGATATTTCTCGTAAGGCATATTTACAAAGTTGCCAAAAAACAGCAGGTTGAGTTTTCGCTTTTTCAGGTCTTCATCGCTGTATTGTCCCGACCCGTACTTTGGAATTACCGAAAGAATGGCAAATACCAGGGATATTAAACAGCCCACAATGAGGATAATTCCGGGAATGAGGAAGTTATGCTCGCTGGTGCGCAAAGTCAGTGCGCTTGTACTCATCAGCACCGAAACCAGCACAGCGTTAATGGTAAGCATTATATTGGCTTTATTATCGGCTATCGAGCTCAAATTGATTTGGTTGCGAGCCGTAAGCCGGAACATGGTTTCGATACCGCGTGCTGTACTTTTCTGGGTGTGTGTCGGTAATTCAGGAGCTTTGTCGGCCGACAGTTTTTTGATACGATTCTCAACTTTTTTGATATTCTTTAACCGAACCGGCTCAAACGTATTCCTGGCATATTCGGTATGGAATTTTATACCCAGAATAAAATCCAGCGTTTGTTTCCAGTATTCCAGTTTCGAGCATTTTCGTTCAACAAAATTGCACATCTCTTTCCGCAGCAAATTCGAGATTTCCATAAAATTGTCCATTCCTGCATGTGCATGATCGGCGTCGCCAATAATTTCTTCGAGCAATGAATTTTTGGGCGCTCCCATTTTTGTTGCCCTAATGCACTTTTCCACTTCATCAATAAAAGCTTCATCCATACCTTTTTCGGCAAGAAATTGTCGGGCAATTTTACAGCTTTCTTCCTCGTGGTCTTTTAACGAAACCGCATGACCGATATCGTGAAACCAGGCGGCCACCACCACAATATCCTTTTCTCTTTCGCTCAAACTTTCAGCCCCGGCAATAGTTTCCGACACTTTTGCAACCAGACGGGTATGTTCAATAGAATGGTAGTTCAACAAAGCCGAAACTTTCTCTTCGTAATATCTGGTAGCAAATTCCTTAACCTCTTCAACAATTTTCATCAGCTATCAATTTTAGTAATTTCTGAATATCCGGAAACGGCCACTTCACAAAGTATAGCTCCTATTTAATTTTACTGAAGTTAAAAATAACTACTTTTGAATCAATGTAAACAATATACACGGAACTTTTATTTTTTAAACTTTTTCTTAGCCGGGATTTTTGTCGGATTTTGCAACTATCCTCTGAGCTGCTTACTGCAAAGCATTAACAACTTTGTTCTGATGAAAAAAGACCTGATTAAAATTAGCATCGTTTTTTTTGCATTTATTGCAGGCTGTTATTCTCCTGCATTTGCACAAAACAATATAAGTTACAGCGTATTTCTGGCAGGAAATACGTCTCCCGACGATGCTGCCAAACCTGATGATTTCATTGATGAATTAACTAACGTTCCACAGCCACATGCTTTTGTTTACCTGGGAAATTACTCGGATTACAGCCTCAACGGTGATGAAATGGAATTCAGCTTTTACCCGCAAATAAAAAATAAAAACACACCATTACTTTTTGCCAACGGAATTAAGGAATGGTACAGCGGAAAAAAGCAGACTAAAAGGGTTAGCAAAGCCATACACAATCATTTCCCGGATAACGAAGTATACACCAACGACTGGGGCTGCCCCGGCCCAAGCGAAGTTGAGCTAACTGATCAGCTAACCGTTATTCTTATCGATACCTACTGGTGGCTTACGGCACTCGACACGCGCTATGGGAAATGCGGGATTGAAGAGGATGAAGATGTTTTTATCTGGTTGCAGGATGCGCTGCGCAGAAACAAAAATAAAACGGTTATTGTTGCCGGGTTTCACCCGATAGAATCGGTTGGCCCGCACGGAGGCAATTTTTCAACGGCCGCGAGTGTTTTGGGATTTCCATATGCCATTTACAAAAATACGCTGGGCGGCAGAAACGACCTGGTTCACCCCGATTACCGGAACCTACGCCAGCAAATACAAGCTGTTTTTAACGAATTTCCGAATGTAATTTATGCATCGGCGCTCGAAAACAGTCTGCAGTACATTAAAACCGATAACATCCACCAGGTAATCAGCGGTTCGATGGTTAATCAATCGTATGTTAACAGTAACAAAGCAGATTTTGCAAGCAGCAGCGCCGGCATCTCACGTATCGATATTCAAGAAAACGGTGATGTTACACTTAACTTTTTTACAATTGAAAATGGTACACAAACACCGGTTTTTAGCCGCCTGCTATACTCCTTAACACCAGAAACAGAGGAAGACTTAACGGCAAAACGACAAGAGCTTTTTAAAGATTCAACACACACCTCTTACGCCAGCCTGCAATATCAGGCTACTAAAAGTTACGAGAAATGGATGGGAACCAATTACCGCCAGGTTTGGGAAACGCCTGTTGAAGCCCGAATTTTTGATATCAGCAAAGAAAAAGGCGGACTTACTGTGTTAAAACGTGGAGGTGGCCAACAAACCAAATCGCTGCGTTTGGAAACCGTTGAAGGCCATCAATACGTGCTGCGCTCGCTGGAAAAATTTGCAGAAGGTGCACTCCCCAACGAAATGAAAACAACTTTTGCCAAAGATATTGTTCAGGATCAAATCTCTGCATCAAATCCCTACTCGGCAATGCCGGCAGCTGTTTTAGCTGAACATGCAGGCGTTTTTCACACCAATCCCGAGGTGGTTTATGTGCCGCAGGATCCGCTCTTAAAACAATACAAAGAAGACATGCAAAGCGGCTTGTTTTTGTTTGAAGAACGACCGGCAAACGATAGAAGCGACCTGAAAAGTTTTGGCTACTCAGAAGACATTGTCGGTACCGACGATGTGCTTGAAAAAATTATAGAAAGTGAAGATCACCAGGTGGACCAACAGGCTGTTTTGCGGGCCCGGCTGCTCGATATTTTTATTAACGACTGGGACCGCCACGACGACCAGTGGCGCTGGGCTTCGTTTGAAGAAGGCAGTAAAACTATTTATCAACCAATTCCGCGCGATCGTGATCAAACGTTTTTTGTAAACCAGGGAATTTTACCCGGATTTGCATCGCTACCCTTTATTTTGCCAAAGCTGCAGAACTTTCAGCCACGCACAAAAAATGTGATCGGGCTGGGATTTAACGCCCGTTATTTCGACCGGACTTTTCTGAACCAGATGGAATGGGAAGACTGGCAAAAAGCCAACACCGAACTGATGAACAGAATGACGCCGGAAGCAATAAACGAAGCGATGGCTACTTTCCCAAAAGAAGTACAGCCAATGGTAGCCGACTCTACTGCAAAAATTCTGCTCGAACGAAAAAAATACATGGAAGAGATGGCCCGCGAGTTGTATCTCTACCTGGCCAAACGAATAAATATTCCCGGAACGGATCGTAAAGATCTTTTTGAGATCAAACGAAAAAACGACAACGAAACCGAAATAAGTGTTTACCACATAAAAAAAGACGACAGCAAAGGGAAACGCATCTATCAGCGCACCATTAAAACCGATGAAACACACGAGGTGGTTTGTTACGGGCTCGATGACAAGGATCGTTTTGAGATAAGTGGAGAAGTAAACAAGGGCCCTATCATAAGGATTGTTGGAGGGCAGGATAAAGATGTGGTGGTAAACGATTCGAAAGTGAGCGGCATTAAATCGAAAACGCTGGTTTACGACCTGCTAAAAAGTACCGAAATTGAAGGAAACGGCAGAACGAATGCCAAACTCACCAACAACAAAATTATACACGAATACGATAGAAAATATTTTAAACGCGACGTGGGAATGCCATTGGCCAGCGGTGGTTACAATGCCGACGATGGTGTTTATATTGGCTATGGGCGGTCGTGGTATAAGCAGCGATTCAGGCGCGATACCAAAACATCGTTACTGGGTGAGTATTCCATTGCAAATACCTCTTTGAATTTGAATGCACAATACGAGTCATTGTCGACAAACAATGGTTTAGATGCTATTTTTGGCGTGGATGCAAGTACCGAAAATTACACCACTAATTTTTTCGGCTTCGGAAATAATTCGACATACACCAACAGTGGCTACGACGAGGATTATTACAAAGTAAAACAGCGCAGAATGGTTGCTCAGTTCGCTGTTCAGAAACGATTTGGCGAGTCGGTTTGGGTGCGTTACAACGAAGATGACGAAAATAAAGACCACCCGGTAAATGAGCACAAAATAGGACTAACGGCGCAGTGGCAACTAAACGATACCAAAGAAGAAGACGATAAATTTATTACCGACTATGATGAAAACGGCCTTTCTCCGGAAAACCTCAGCCAGATTCATTATGCTGTTTTAGGTGGCTATTACGGGTACCAAAACCTGAACAAAGATTTCAGGCCAACGCGGGGTTTTGTGGTGGATGCATCGGCCAACCGTTACATAAACTTAAAGGGCGACGAACCCGATTTTACCAAAATTAGCGGGTCGGCTGCTACCCTATTGAGTTTTACCAAATATCCGCGTACTGTTTTTGCATTCCGGATTGGTGGTGAGAAAATTTTTGGCGATTACTTTTTTCACGATGCAGCAATTTTAGATGGAAAAACAAATCTTCGCGGATACCGAAAAACACGCTTTTATGGCGATGCGAGTGCCTATTTAAACTCTGAGCTGCGTTTTAAAGTCATCGATTTTAAAAACTACCTGCTTACCGGGGAACTAGGCGTACTATTATTTGACGATGTTGGCCGTGTTTGGTTTGATGGCGAAGAATCATCAAAATGGCACAACGGTTATGGCGGGGGAATTTGGTTGTCGCCGTTTAAAATGGCCATCATAACTGCCACCCTAAACAAAAGCCGTGAAGAAACGTTGGTTCAATTTAACTTTAGCTTTTTATTTTGAAGGCACTTACTCAATCCATAATCGTTCTGGTAATCCTTTTATGTATGCAACAATCGGTGGCACAGGAAGTGATTTTGATTCGGCATGCTTCAGTAAAACTGGAACGACATGGCTGGATGGGTGCAAAAAAAGCTTCGAAAATGCGCGACGCTTATGACACGGCCCCGATCAGTCAGTTCGATCCGGATACCGTATTAAACAAAGTTCCGCAACGAGTTACCGACACTGTTTATGTTAGTGGCCTGCCACGTTCAGTCGCCACCGGGCTAAAATTGTTTGGCGATTCGGCAACAATTGTCTCCTTGCAGGAACTTAACGAATTTGAAATGCACATGGTTTGGCTGCCCTTATATTTGCCTTTTAAAGCATGGACTTCCATATCGAGAACAATGTGGTTAATGGGGCTTGAAAAACCGGGAACAGAATCGTTTCAGGAAGCGCGTGAACGTGTTCACGATGTTTGTTCATTTATTGAACGAAAGGCGGAACAAAACAAACAGGTTATACTAGTAACACATGGATTTATAAACCGAAACATTGCGAAAGAGTTGGAAAAACGCGGTTGGCAGGTGGTACAGAACAATGGTAAAAAAAACCTGGGAGCCACCGTTTTAAGAAAATAATTGTATCAATTGTACGTTAATAGGCTTGTGAAATATTTTTTAGCATTCATACTCAGTTTTATGTCGGTGGCAGGATTTGCACAGGATACACTTTCGCGCGAAGACTGGACACCCTATTTTGAAAGCAATTTGCCTACCCGTTTTCTGTATTTAAAGATGGAAGGCCCTTTTCAGTACAATATTTCATCTACATCAGAAATACCCGAAATTGGAAACGGATCGGCCGAAATTACCGGAAACAGAACGGTAACGGCACGGTTTAAATTCCCTATTCTGAATAAACAGCGGGTAAAACTAACCGGCGGATTTCGCTATGTAAACGAGCAGTTTTACTTTGAAGACATTAAACCTGGCGACTACCCTATGTATGTTGGTTTAAACGACCGCAACTTAAGGCGTTTAGGCCTTGATATGAAAGGACTGTTTCATTTGCGCGACAACCATTCGATAGTGATGCAAACCAGCTGGAGTTTGGCGGGCGATTTTCATATACACGACCATAAGTATTTTTCATTTGGCGACTTGCTAAAATCATCGCTCGCCATTGGTTATGCAACCCGGAAAGACAAAAATACCTACTATGCTTTTGGTGCCTATTTTGGTTATACTTTTGGCGACCCGGCAATTTACCCGGTTATTAACTACTGCAAACGATTTCCCAATGGAATTGGGCTAGACTTACTTCTTCCGCAGGGATTTAAAGCATGGAAACAGCTCAACAAAAGTTTTTATTTGGTTTGCGATGCCGAGATTTCGGGAACCAGTTACACCGTGCGTGTTGATAATACGGTACTAAACGAATTGGAAAGTATTCAGTTGCGGCAATCTACCATAGACGCAACGGTAGGTATTATCGCACGAATAAATAAATGGGTAGGTATTGAGACAAAGTTTGGCTACTCGAACAATATCAATTTTAATGTTACCGAATCGAACTTTAAAATTGGAAGTACCTTGCTAAAACCCGACACTGATTACCTTATAAAGTCAAAAGTATCAGGTGCTCCATACGCCAGCATTTCGCTGTTTTTATCGGTTCCAAAAAATTTAATAGACCGCTACGTAGAATAAAACAGCAACTTCCGATTGCTAAAATGACTCATCCAGTTTTTTAACTACATCCTCCAAAACTTTAACGGCCGAATCGCCAATTTCAGTGGCACCATCAATTATCTTGTCAAGATCTTCATCGAAATCCTCATCAATGTATTTCTCAATCTTATCGCCAATTTTATTCACATCGTCTTTAAACAGGTCGCGAAGCATATCGCCAATACTCTCTTTGTTTTTTAGCGCGTGGTATTTAATAATCAGCCCTTTAATTTTTATCTGATCTTCAACCGTAAAGTCATCGCGGTATTCGAGGTACCATTCAGAGTTGTACTTTTCGAATTTCTCATCAGCCCACTCCCAGTCTTTCTTACCATATTTATTATGATTATTATCCACCCGCTCAACAAAACGTTCAAACCGGTCGAGGTAATCTTCTTTTGATGAAGGAGTTGTACACGCAACCAACCACACCAAACAACACAATATCAAATATTTTGAATACTTCATTTCCAATTCTTATTTCAAATAAATTAGGGTTTCCAGGGCCACTTTACACAATCTTTAATTTCGGGGAACAGCACATAATTGGCTCTCCCTTTCATGGCACAGGTCTTTACATTTAAACCTTTAAGCTGCTCCAATGCCGCCTCCATGGTTTTACCGGATACCGATACATCATCCACCAATAAAATGCGCTTCCCCTCCAAATCCCAGTTCGCTTTCTCCAGCAATTTGGGCTTGTTGTAACGCGGATTATTTTCTTCATCGCGGTAATTCAGTGTCATCACCAACAACTCGGCATCAAGATGATAAGCTACCATTGTTGCAGCGGGAACGCCGCCTGTACCGATGCCAATTACCACATCTATATTGGGAAATTCTATTATTCTGAGTCGTTCAGTTATTTCTTTAAACGATAATGAAACCATTTTTTTCGTGTTTTTAGTTTTTAGTAGTTTCTGAGTACACCGGAATTTCAAGATAGAAAGTTGTGCCTTTCCCCATTTCGGTTTCGAACCAGATCTTGCCGGCGAAATTTTCAACAATATTCTTTACAATCGAAAGCCCCAATCCCATTCCACTGGTTTTGGTGGTGAAACTCGGGCTAAACAACTTATCGCGTAACTCGGCATCAATACCGGAACCGTTGTCTTGTAAAGAAATCACCGCCATGTGCTGACGTCGGTCGAGCCTCATTTTAATTTCTCCCTTCCTCCCCTCAGGAATAGCCTGGATGGCATTACGAATCAGGTTAATAATGGCCCGCGACAATTGTTCCCTGTCGGCATTTACTTCAATGTTTTCGTAGCCGTTCGAGTCAAATTTAATGTCTATCTCACTGTGTGTTTCATACAGGTCGATCGACTTTTTCAACTGCTCGGCCAAACAAAATACCTGGTTGCGGGCTGTTGGAATTTTCGCAAAGTTCGAGAACTCGGTAGCAATATTCGAAAGGTTGTCGATTTGCTCGATAAGTGTTGAGGTAACCCGGTCAACAAACTCATTGTACTCTTCGTTTTTCCCTTTGGCACGCTGCAAATATTGGATGTTCAGCTTCATCGGGGTTAGCGGATTTTTAATCTCGTGCGCAATTTGTTTGGCCATTTCGCGCCATGCCGATTCCCTTTCTGAACGTGCCAGCAAATCGGCACTCACCGCCAGTTCATCAACTTTCTTATTGTATTCACGAACCAGGCTTCCAATTTCATCTTTCCGGTTGTACTGAATGGGCTCGTTTCGTTTACCCAGCTGCATTTTTTGCAGGTTCTCCTGAATAACAACCAGTGGGCGTGTTATCTGATTGGCAATAAAAACGGCCGCAATAATACTGGCTAAAAACAGCAGTACATACAAGTTAATGAACGCCACAATAAAGGTGGAGATTTCCTGGCTGTAGTTATCCTGCCGGATAAAATAAGGCAAATTGATAACCCCCAGATAATCGCCAAAATTATTGATAATTGGCCGGTATGCCGACAGGTATGATAGTCGGCCAATGTTCTCGGGCTGGAAGTAACTGATGGAATAATTCTGATACACCTCGTAATTGGCGCGGGCATTTATGCGCGACGATACCAGTCCGCGTTCAAAAATCTCGAAACGCGAAGAAGCGATTAGCCGTCCGTCGATGCCGTAGATATTAATATCGGTTCGGAAAATATTGGAAAGTTTGGCCAGCTCTTCACGCAGCCATTCTTCCTGTTCCTGTGTAATCTCGTGTTTGTCGGTTAGGCGCATATCAATTTCTTCCGAAATCGACTTCATCTTCTCATTCAAATCGTCCTGGTGTTTCTGCCGGTATTCTTTTACATTGTAGAAAAGCGTAACTCCGGCAACAACCATTAACGACACAAAAACAATGGAAATAATAGCCGCCTGTATCTTAAATTTCAGATCGAAAAACACTTTTCTTCCCCGAATCGACCGATTTACAATCATTAAAACAACAAGCAGTGTAAGAAAGTAAAATACAAACAAATACGGAAAAGAAATGAGGTAATCGATAGGTGTTAGCAGCTCGCGCGAAACAACCACATAATTTTGCTGGGTGGTACGATAAACCAGGTGCTCATATTTTCCCTGACGAAGAAATGAAAACTCGTCATCCGATTTCAGGTAAACATGTCCGTTGTAGTTGTAGTTGTAATCGCCATACTTATCGGCGAGTTCTCCGGCGTAATATTTCGCATAATTGAATTTTCGGTATTTCTCCGGACGAGTCATCGATTTATCGATCAGCAACTCGGGGAAACCAATGCCTTCGAACAATAAATCAGAATCCAAATCTATGTAGATTGTTATTCCTCTTCCTCCATCTGCAAGTGGATAATTAAAACGACCGGTATAAGAAATCCTTCCGTTCATATTATCCATAAAATAAAAGTTCGTACCGGGGATTTGAATTCCTTCCGAATCTATTTTATCATTTAAGTATGGGCGGCACGACACCTCATAATCATCAGGAGGAATGATCAAATTACTTTCCTCGCGACATACCAGAATATTTAACAGGTACTTCCTGAAATAGGTGTTGAAATACGATTGCCGGATGTATTCAATGGCATCATCGTCTTTGTTCTGAAACAATAAACTTTGAATGGCCGGATCTTTTATAATCTGCTCTTGTATCTCGGTCATAAAAACTTCGGCAGCCGGATCGCGTTCAGCAACCAATGTTACAGCCAGTAGTTTCTGCTGTCCTTTATCCATTTTGCTAATGGTGCGGTTAATAACCACCAGGGAATAAAGCGAAACCACCGCCACATAAATAATCAGATAACTTAAGGTAAAGGTTTGCAGGTAGTGTCGGGTTATAAGCGAAGAGAGGATTACACAAATAATAAACAACAACAGCGCGTAAATAGAAACATTTTGTACGGCAATGTACTGTACTCCGGCAAAGAATAAACTGATTGCCAGCGTTAACAGAACCAGTTGGTAGAGTTTAAAATTTTTCAGTGTTTTTTCGTTTAGTCTGATGGTAAAAAACACAACTCCCAAAAGCAACAAACTGATCGAAAAAATTCCCAAAACACTTTGTGGCGAGATATCGATGATTTTGTTCAGCGCAAATGAAACGGTTGAATTATAGATGAGTTCCTTTATCAAATTATCTACCAATAAATACAGGCTGGCATTAAAAATTAAAAGCAGGATTATGATTATTTTCCGGGGTAAAACTGAGTTCCTCTGTAAATCACGAATATTCAGGTCGACCGCGAAATTGTAAATCCAAAACAGGAAAAATAAGGCCAGAAGAAAATAATCGCCCAGCGATGGCAACCACTCGTTTATGGCAAAATAATCGGGGCTAAAAAATCTTAGATGGAAGAATACCTTCGGTACCTGAAAAATGAGGTGAATCCAATACACCACAAACAACGCCACTCCCAGCGAAACCAGTTTCAGGAAAAACGGTGCGTCGTTGTCTACAAATTCTTTTCGGAAATAAAACAGCAGTAAAATAAGCCCGATAAAATAAATAGCTCCGGGGAAATACAGCTGATTGGTGGTACACAAATAATTTCCGTAGGGCAAAAGCGTAAAAAGGTAATCGCCATTTAGGTCGACAATATCGTAGCCGTGATTAAATTTTTCTGTTCGTATAATATAATCATTGGGCAGCCTGTAATTTTTAAAGAAATTATTTTGCAGGTACTTGTTTTCGTAAGTGTAGTTTCGTTTTATTAAATGAAAAACGGCTGCCGTATACTCACCAACATTCATGGTATCAACAAGGTAATAGCCGTTTGGCAAAGTTATCAGTCCATTGGTGTTTGGCAGTTCCTCCAGGCGGTCGTAGAAAGTAATTCCTCGGTCGGACCAGAAAAACAGCTCATTATCTTTAAAAACCATTGCAGCAAATCCGGTCTCACGGATAAGTGTTTCATCCTGACTAAAAAATTCGCTGATACCCTCATCCAGTTCGTCTTCAATCAGCACTTGTTTAATTTCCAACAGCTTGTTTTGAAGCTCGGCTTCGTTTGCCAGTAGCTGAGCCTGAAAATCGTCGATAAGTTTGGTTTCAGGATTTCGCCGTAGCAAACCATTTTCGAAAATGGCAGCCACAACCAAAATACCGATGGCCAAAATGAGGAAAGTATATTTATTAAGTTTAACCAACATTAGCTATTCATGATGATACGGTTCGCCTTTTAAAATTGTCATTGCTCTGTATATTTGCTCTACGCACAACAATCGCACCATTTGATGCGAAAATGTTAAGCGCGAAAGCGATATTTTTGAACTTGCTTGTTTATACACTTCTTCTGAGAAACCATATGGGCCACCCACTACAAGTATCAGTTCTTTTGGCCCGATAACCATTTTCTTCTCTAAAAACTGCGAAAACTCCACCGACGAGAACATTTTTCCTTTCTCATCAAACAAATGCAACTCTTTACCCGGAGCCAGTTTTGAAAGAATAATTTCGCCTTCCTTGTTTTTCTGCATCTCCGGGTTGGTATTTTTTCCCTTTTTAATATCGGGAATAACTTCCATCTCGAAACTGATGTAGTGTTTCAGGCGTTTAAAATATTCATTTATTCCATCGCGTATATAGGCCGCATCAGTTTTACCAACAACCAGTAATGTAATCTTCATTTTACTAAAATCGTTTATGCACAGAACTTATGCCTCGGCAGTCGGTTGTTCACAATCCTCAATCATTCGGATTGACAAAATGACACCAGTACATAATCCTCTGAAGGCGAATTAAATATAATTATGTTTCTACAACAATCGCCCAATTGATTTTTAATTTTATAAATTTACAGTAAAAATAAGCGTATAAAAGTGTTTTTGCATAGTTTTTGCTTATTATGCAACACATATGCTGAATTTAAATATGATGAAACGAGCATAATAAAAAGTCGCTAAATACAAAGAAGTATGACTATGCGAGTTACATGAGTTACCACTGAAAAATTTAATTATAAACGAATGAAGAATTTTAAACATATATTTTTAGTTATCCTTATATTTTGCAGTTTGCTGGCAGGCGCTGCTCATTTCCCTCAGGATAAAAAGATTCCGAACGAAATTAATGTTGGTTTGGCAACCGGAGATGCAAAAGTACTTTCCTCTTATTTTAACCAAAACGTAGAACTGGTAGTACTTGATAACGACAATGTATACAGCAAAGCCCAGGCCCAGCAGATTGTAACCAACTTTTTTAATAAATTTCCCCCGCTTGAAAAAAATGCTTTTAGCATTATTCACGACAGTGGAAAAGAGAATGCGCAATACGTAATCGGGAAATTAAAAACAGAAAAGGGCGATTTCAGGGTTTACCTTTTGCTGAAACAAAACGATGGCAAACAATACATTCACGTACTACGAATTGAACAACAATAATAGCCGATATGGCATCGGAAAAAATCACTTTTAAGCGAATTAAAAAGCTGAGCGAAAGAGCCGTTGATCACGCCAAAAGTATTTCGCTCCCCCTTTTTGATGGAGTTCCTTTGTACGATGTTTTGTTGTTTTTCTGGAGAAGTATCGTCGACGGATCGATAACAACCCGTGCATCAGGCATCGCTTTTTCCTTTTTTATTGCCCTGTTTCCCGGTATAATTTTTCTTTTCACCTTAATTCCACTCAGTGGATTTCAGGATGAACTTTTTGTAATTATCCAGGAGATAGTGCCGGGAAGCGTTTGGCCCACAATAGAAGAAACCATTACCGAAATTGTGATGCGTCCCCGAGGTGATTTATTGTCGCTGAACTTTGTTATGGCACTTATTTTTGCCACCAATGGTTTTGTTTCGATGATGAGTGCTTTTGATGCCACCGTGCACAATATCAACCGTAGAAAATGGTGGAGCCAGTACATAGCAGCCGCACTTATGCTGGTTGTTTTTACCCTGGCGCTAACTGTTGCTATTGCCTTGTTAACAGGTGGTCAGATGTTGATTAATTACCTCGACCGGATTGACATTATTCAAGAAAAGTTTCTGGTGTATCTGTTAATTGCGGGAAAATGGATCATAACCATTACAATCTTCTTCTTTGCCTTCTCATTTCTCTATTATATGGCGCCAGCGAAAAAAACAAAATGGCGGTTTATCTCTGCAGGAGGAACACTGGCAACCGTACTAAGCATTGTTGGTTTTGCAGGCATGTCGTATTACCTCAATAATTTTAGCCAGTACAACAAGCTTTATGGCTCTATCGGAACGTTGCTGGCCATTCTTTTTTTGATGTATGTAATGTCGTTGATTTTACTAATTGGATTTGAGCTAAATGCCAGTATTTACCAGGCACACACTTACCAGGAAGATGACTAAGAAAGGATGAAGGATTATTGATTAAGGATGAGTTCGAAAGTGGTACTTTATCTGAAATCACAATCTTTCTTTTCAATCTGAAAACTGAAAACTGTGACTGCAGACTATTTCTTCCCCTGTTTAAAAAGCAGCTCCTTTTCTTTTTTGCTTAAACTCTCGTAACCCGATTTGGCAATTTTATCAAGAATACGATTGATCTCGTCTTGCTGCTGGTGTTTCTGACGGTTGTATTCATGATCATCGCGCGGAGGTTTCCGGTAAGTAACTTTCATTTTACTTTTATGCTTGAAAAGTCCGCCTAAAAACTCGCCAATTTTATTCACCAAATTCACCAGTCCTGCTCCCATATCTTTACCTTTTCGCAATTGATAAATATAAAACCAGCCCCAAAAGGCACCTCCCAAATGTGCAATATTACCACCGGCATTTGTTGATGAAATACCAATTACCGATAATAAAACGTAAAAAGCAGCTACATATTTTAATGGAATACCACCGATAAAAAACAGGTGTATCTCGCGGTTTGGATCGTAAAAAGCTACGGCTACCAAAATGGCAAATATTGAAGCGGAAGCTCCCAGCATAGGAACTCGAATACTTTCAAATGCAGGAAAAACATTATATGCCAAAATAAATAAAAAGGCCCCCCAAAGACCTCCCATCAGGTAAACACCCAACATTTTGTCTCCCTCAAAATGATAAAGAAACAGTTGCCCAAACCAATAGAGACCAAGCATATTAAACAGCAGATGAATAAACCCCTGGTGCAAAAACATGTAGGTTATCGGAGTCCAAGGACGTTGCGCCAAAACTTCGGTTACCGAAGGCACAGACAACCAATCATACACCGGCATACTGAGTCCGCTCAGCAAAAAGAAAACACCAATTATTTTCAGCAAAAGAAAAACACCAATGTTTATGTAGATCAACCGGGTTAAAACCGATCCTTCTTTAAATGTTCGTTTTATGTCGCCTGCAATATCCACAACTGTTCCAGCTTGTTTTTAGTAAAAACGATTCGAGTTCTTGTTCCAGTATTTAATCATAAAATACCCAAACAACATTCCGCCAAGGTGCGCAAAGTGAGCTACACTTCCCTGAATTCCGGATACGCCAAAGAACAATTCCAAAGCGCCGTAACCAATTACAAAATACTTGGCTTTAATGGGTATTGGCGGAAACAGCAACATCAACTCGGTATTCGGGAACAACATTCCAAAACCTAATAATATTCCGAAAACCGCCCCCGATGCACCAACTGTTGGTGTATTCAAAATAGCATTTAGCTTCCCTGCCAGCGGATCGCTGAAGTTTTTTCCTTCGCTCCAAATCTGGTAGCCTACTTCTTTTACGTAAGCAATCTGGTCGGGAGACATTTTCCCGATCAGCGACTGGTATTCGAAATAAGTTACCACCATATGCAACACCGCAGCGCCAATTCCGGTAACCAGGTAAAAGGTAAGAAATCGCTTTGGCCCCCATACACCTTCGAGCACGCGCCCAAACATATACAGGGCAAACATATTGAAAAAAATATGCCCGATACCTTGCGAGCTGTGCATAAACATATAGGTAAAAAACTGGTGAAGTTTAAATTTTTCCGACAGCGGAAAGTGCAAACCCAAAATCGGATACAAATCGGTTCCGGTTTGTTTTAACACTATTGTTATCAGGAAAAACACAACGTTGGCAAGAATCAGGTTCTTTACCACCGGCGGCATATTTAACATCGGACGGTATCTCATAATTATAAAGTTGGAAGACCGAAACAAACTTTCTTTCCCAAATCAACGATCTTCAGTTGCTTATTGTTTTAATGATCAGGCAAGATACAATGACCACGCCAAAAATTAAAGTGCTCAAATTAACGACAATCTGTCATTTTGAGAAACTTTTTTCGATATCATCTGTCGAAATAATGGTCAACACTTTTTTCCCGTCGGGCGAAAAATTGGGTGTTGCACAGGCAAATAAATTATCAATCAGGTGGTCCACCTCTTCCTGTTTCAGGTCGGTGCCATAATCCATTGCCGAAGCTTTTGCCAGCGACGCAGCAATTTGTTCTTTCGCTTTTGCACGCGCATCAACCGGCGAGGTTTTGTATTCTTCAAGCAATTTTTCAAGGATCAACTCCGGTGATGAAATATCTAAAACACCCGGCGTTCCGTTTATAATAAATGTGTCTTTTCCAAACTCCCGAATATCAAATCCCAACGACAACAGATCTTCCAGAATCGATTTCAGCAGAGCCGAATCGGCCGGATTGAGTTCGATGGTTTGCGGAAACAACAGTTGCTGGCTGGCCACCGAATCCGTTTTTAGCACCTCCATAAATTTTTCGTACAGGATGCGTTCGTGTGCACGCTTCTGGTCGATAACCATTAATCCTGATTTTACCGGCGTTAACACATAACGTTGCTTGAGCTGCAAAACTTTTTTACCGCTGAATTGCCCCGGAGCGTTGGTATACAGGCCATCTGCCTGAATGGCACTTTCCCGGTATTCAGGTTCGGGTTTTAATTTCAGTTGTGCCCCCTGGTAAAGATCTTCCCAGTTATCCAGGTTTTTCTTTTCTCTGCCCGAACCCGGCGAAGCGCTTCGTCCCTGCCCGGTGGAATCATTCTCAAACGGCGAGTAACCACGCTCGGCAAACGCCTTTTCGTTGTCAAAAGGATTGTAATCGGGATTTATCTGAATCTCCGGGAAACGCACTCCCTCACCATCCTTCTTCGGAACAGGAATATCAATGCTTCCGCTTTGGTCGAAATCGATTGACGGCACGACATTGTGTTTGCCCAACGACTCGCGTATCGACGCATGAATAATTGGCCAGATATCACGTTCGTTTTCAAATTTTATCTCGGTTTTTGTTGGATGCACATTGATGTCGATCGCTTCCGGATCGAGCTCCAGAAACAAAAAATACGACGGATATGTATCGGGCGGCAACAACTTTTCGTAAGCCTGCGTAATGGCCTTATGAAAATACGGATGACGCATAAAACGTCCGTTCACAAAAAAGAATTGCTCGCCCAATGTTTTGCGGGCATATTTTGGCTGCCCTATGTAACCGAACACTTTTACAATGCTGGTATCTTCATCTACATTTATCAGGCTTTGGTTCAGAGACCTCCCAAACACATCCACTAAACGTTTCCGGTAGTTGGCCGGTGGCAGATCATAAACCGGTGAGCCATTGTGGATCAGCGACAATTTGATGTCGGGATTGGGCAGTGCTACCCGTTGAATTTCCCAGATAATATGTTTTAATTCGGTTGAATTTGCTTTCAGAAATTTGCGACGTGCCGGCACATTAAAAAACAGGTTTTTAATCATAAAATTGGTGCCGTTATTACATCCTGCGGGTTCCTGTGTTTTTACTTCGGAACCGATAATATGAATAAAAGTACCTACCTCATCGTCGGCTTTTTTGGTACGCAGTTCCACATCGGCAATAGCGGCAATCGATGCCAGCGCCTCACCACGGAAACCCATAGTGCGAATGGCAAACAAATCGTTGGCCGAACGAATTTTTGAAGTAGCATGACGCTCGAAAGCCATCCTTGCGTCGGTTGGCGACATTCCGCTTCCGTTGTCTGAAATCTGAATAAGGGTCTTTCCTGCGTCTTTTATATTAATGGTAATTTCAGTTGCGCCCGCATCAAGAGCATTTTCCACAAGCTCTTTTACAACCGATGCAGGTCGCTGAATAACTTCTCCGGCAGCAATCTGATTGGCTACTGCATCGGGTAATAACTGAATAATATCGCTCAAGATTAAATCTTTAGAAATTTGTACTACGAGGTTCGTTTTCTAGGCAAAAAAGTCGGAAAAGAAGAAAAGATAAAGTACCAGGGCAAGCACGATAACAATCCACACCAGACGGCGATTTTGTGCTCTCCGGGCCGATTCGGATGACCGGGCCCAGCCATCTCCTGTTCGAAACTGACCTTTAATGTTCGGACGATACGGACGATTGCTGTCTTTTTTTTCATCAACAATCCCCAACTCTTCCTTAATCCGGCGTTCCCGCTCGTCTCTCTCGTCCTTGTCGGGATCCCAAAAACGTGGGGTTATACTAAACTTTTTTGTTCCCGGTGTATGAAAAAAATTGCCAATCATTGCGTTCTGTTTATTGTACAAAGATAACTTTTATTCTACAAAAATTGTTCCGCTAGCGGATTGTCATTTACAACGACCGCTCTAAAATGCGAAACAACTGCTCATCTGTCAGTTCTACGGGATTACCTTTCATACTGCTTGCAACTTTTGCTTTTTCAACCAGTACCGGAAAATCTTCTTTTGTCAATCCGAATTCCGATAACGACGGAATCTGCAATTCTGCTACCAATTCCGCTGCCCAAATAGCTGCATCGTTCGACATAGCTTTTTCGTTTCCGGTAAGGATTTTTGCCAGCTCATCAAATTTCGAGCTATCGAGTTTATTTTCCCTCAAAGCCTGAATATTCTCTTCAATTACTGCCGACATCAGGCAGGCACAAACGGCTCCGTGCGGAATAGGAAACATCCCTCCCATTGGCCCGGCAAAACCATGCACCGCACCCAGTTTTACATTGGCCAGTGCCATTCCTCCCAAAAGGCTGGCCATTGCCATATCTTCGCGAGCCTCTTTATCGCTGCCGTCTTTAAATGCTTTTCGCAAGGATCGTGAGATTCGTGTCATTCCCTCGCGGCAAAGCATATCGATATACGGGTTGGCCTGGTTCGACACAAAGGTTTCGAGCAAATGCGTTAAGGCATCAACGCCCGTGCTGGCGGTTAATGCCGGTGGCATCGACCATGTTAATACCGGATCAACCACCGCGATATCGGGATACATGAAATTACTTCGCAAACTTACCTTCACATTGTTTTCGGGCGATTTTATTACCGAATTTTTGGTTACCTCAGCACCGGTCCCGGCCGTTGTTGGAATGGCAATACATGGCAAGGGTTTCTCAATCAGGGGTTTTTCGCGCCCAATTACTTCAAGGTAATCAAACAATTCGCCTTTGTTGGTTGCCATCGCCGCAATTGCTTTTGCACTGTCGATAACACTTCCTCCTCCCAAACCCACAACTACATCACTTGCATGTTGGCGCGCCAGTTGTACTCCGGCTTCAATTAAACCTGTGGTAGGTTCGCCCGGCACATTAAAAAGTATGGTGTCGGTTTCAGGGCTAAATTTAGCCATCAACTCTTTGGCCCGCGACGAATTTTTTCCCGTCACCAAAACAACTTTCTTCCCAAAACCGGCAACAAGGTTGGAGACTTTCTCCAGCGAATGATTTCCAAAAATGATTTGCCCCGCTGTTGCAAATGAAAAATTAACTGCCATATTTTTTGTCTTAATCCCAGCCTTCTTCGTCGGGATGTACATTATAAAACTTAATTGCAGATCGTGGTTCGACCATCATATCGGCAACGGTATCGCGCCACTTTTGGTAGTGCGCTGTCTCTTTGTGTTTTGCCGGATCATCGGCCGTGCGATACACCTCCACTAATACAAAACGCGTAGGGTCGTCTTGTTGTTCTACAAAATCAAAACGGGCAATTCCCGGTTCCTTAATACTGTCTTTTGCATTCTCGATGGTGGCCGCTTTAAACGCGTCGATACAATCTTCTTTTACATGAATAAATACGTGAACGATAAACATTTTGTAAGATTTTTATTGGTTCTCATACAAATGTGAAAAATATTTTTATACCATTCCAACCTTTTCAGAATATCTTCGTCTTAAAGGCAGAGATCGCGATTTAAATCTGATGAAAACGGTCTGGCAGCAATAAGAAAAACAATTTGGAAATACACCACAACGATAACGAGCTTAGCTTGATCAGGCTTTGTAAAAAGGGGGATGCGAAAGCCCAGTACAGACTCTACAAACTTTATTGCAAGGGAATGTTCAATGTTGCCATTCGTTTGACAAATGATAAAAGTCTGGCGGAAGATGTGCTCCAGGATGCCTTTGTAAAAGCTTTCACGGAGATTGACAAGCTACAGAACGAAAAGGCATTTGGAGGCTGGCTAAAACGAATTGTAATTAACCGAAGTATTGATGTTACGCGAAAAGAAAAAACGTTTTATGCTGAAGTTGAAAGTCTGGGTAACAATGAGCTGGAAATAGCAGTTGAAATTGACAGCGAATTTAGCCCGGAAAGGATTCACCATTATATAAAACAACTACCGGATGGTGCCCGCGAAATATTGGTACTTCGTGCTTTAGAAGGTTACAAACATGCTGAAATAGGAGAAAAACTTGGAATTTCGGAATCGACAGCAAAAACACAGTTTTTCAGGGCGAAACAATTACTCGAAAAAATGATTCAAGATGAAACAAGAACTGGAAAAATATTTGAAAGAGCAACGGCTAAAGCTTGATGTGGAGGACCCCGAACCCGACATTGTTTGGGAAGGGATACGCAACCAGCTTCACCAAAACAAAAAGCAAAACCTGCCACAATGGTTTTGGAAAGTTGCGGCTATATTTCTGTTTGTTGTTTCGGCCACTTATTTTGTGGTGAACGAAACTTCTGATAAACAGATGGTAATTGTTCAACTGTCGGATATTTCAGAAGAATTAGGCAACAAGGAAGCCTCTCTTCAAAAGGTGGTAAATGCCAAATGGGAAATGGTGGAGCAAGAATTACCGGAAGACAATTCGGAGATTCAGTTCTTACTCAACGAGTTGAATAACCTCGACCAAATTTATGCCACCTACCAAAAAGATCTCAACAATACTATCGATAACGAGCCGGTGATACACGTTCTGCTCGATTATTACGAGAAAAAAATCAAAGTATTAAACAGAATTCTACTGGAAATAGAAAAACAAGAAAATCATGAAAAAACAATTACACTTTAAATTAATTACAGTTGCGATCCTTTTAATGAGCAGCCATTTTGTTTGGGCTCAAAGCTACGAGGCTTCAAAAAAGTTAAATAAGTCGGCTGGAGTGCCGGCCGATATAAGCATCAATTTATCGAACCACGCAGCCGACATAAAAATTAATACGACCAACGATAAAACGGTAAGTATCAGCACCGAAATAAAAGTGAATGCCCACAGCCGGGAAGATGCTGAAAAGCTGATAGCCGCCATTGAAGCGTTCGAATTCGAACTGAAAGGAAACCGGATAAACGTTGATACGCGTTTTTACAAAAGCATGAACTCGATTAACGGACGCAGCACCATCACCCTTTTGAATGGCGATAAGGTTAAGATTAAAGATTTTGAGATCAGGCATGAAATGAACATACCGAAATCGGCCAGTCTGAATCTTGAAAACAAGTACAGTTCGGTTTCTATTGGTGAAATTGAAGGAGAAAATAAACTGAACCTTTACAACAGCGAACTTCGCGCTGAAGGTTTTCAATCAACTGTTGAACTGGAAGCGAAGTATTCGAAATTGCACGTGGAGAAATTCAACGACGAAGCCACCTTTAACCTGTACGATACGGATATTGAGTTTAAAACGGCTGGCAATATTACCATCGAGAGTAAATACTCGAAAATCGAAGGAATCAAAGCCGGAAATTTGAAGATTAATTCATACGACGACAAAGTGCTTATCGATGGCTTTAACAACCTGAAAATGGAGGCCAAATATACCGACCTTGTTTCAGCAGCTGAGATCGACAAGCTCTCACTCGACTTATACGACTGCAACCTGAAAATACAATCGGCAAAATCAGCAGAGTTTACAGGGAAATATTCCGACCTGGAATTGGGTAAAGTAAAAACACTAACCATTCCGGAATCGTACGACAACAATATTTATCTCGACAAAACCATCTCAATCGACATTGCCCAAAGCAAATACAGCAAATACGAAATTCAGTCGACAACAAAACTCTCGATTATAAGCTACGACGATGATATTGATATCGACCAGCTAAATACCGATTTTGAAGGCATTTCGTTTGACGGAAAATACGGGAAACTGATCATAAATGCAGGTGCGGTACCATTTAAAATTGATGCACAGATGAAATACGGGAAAGTTGATTTTCCCCAATCGCTGTCGCCAACCCGCCACATTGAGAAAAGCGGCGAACTTGAATTACTTGCAGGCGACAAAGGAAACACCATTATTATAAGAGGTTACGACAACACAGTTGCTATAGACTAGTCTCACCAATAAAAAAGGATTCGATAAAGCCAGGACAAAACCTTCCTTATCGAATCTTTTTTTGGCTAAAAACTAAACCTTCTTTTTCAGCTGGAACAAATCCAGTCTACGGTCTTTCAGGTTTCTAACGCTACCAAACTGATTTAGTTCGCGCAACAAACCGATATCCACATCGGCAATCAAAATCATTTCGGTATTTGGCGTAGCTTCTGCTTTTATTCCATTTACGGGGAAGGCAAAATCGCAGGGCGTAAATACCATCGATTGCGCATACTGAATATCCATATTATGCACTTTCGGCAAGTTGCCAACACTTCCGGCAATAGCCACGTAACATTCGTTTTCGATGGCACGTGCCTGCGAGCAGTTTCGCACGCGCGAAAAACCATTTTGCGTGTCGGTTAAAAAGGGAACAAACAAAATATCCACTCCTTCATCTGCCAGTAAACGGCTCAATTCCGGGAATTCCGAATCGTAGCAAATCAACACACCAATCTTTCCACAATCGGTATCCAGCGCTTTTAAGGCATGCCCTCCCTGCATGCCCCAAATTTTTACCTCATCGGGTGTTACGTGTAGTTTTTCGTAGCGCTCGGTACTTCCGTCGCGGCGACACAGGTAACCCGCATTATACAACTTGTCGTCCACCAGCTCGGGCATACTGCCGGTAATTATATTGATGTTGTAACTAATGGCCAGCTCCGAAAACTTTGCGGTAATAGCATCGGTGTGTTTGGCCAGGTCGCGAATGGCTTCCGGCTCGGTTAAATGGTTGTTCTCGGCCATTAATGGCGCATTAAAAAACTCGGGAAACAGCGCAAAATCGCAACGGTAACCCGAAACGGCATCGATAAAAAACTCTGCCTGAAGCATCAGGTCTTCCAGCGTTTTATAAGGCCGCATTTGCCATTGCACCAATCCCAAACGAACCACCGTTTTTGTAATCTCCGGCTTTTTCCGGGGTTTCTCGTAATAAATATTATCCCACTCCAGCAATACGGCATATTCATTCGAGTCGGTGTCGCCTTCCAAATAACCTTTTATAATTTTTGCCGGGTGAAAATCGTTCGATATCTGAAAATTCAGCACCGGATCGTGAATCTCTTTTGTCCGTACCTTTTGAATGTACTCTTTTGGTGACAGTTCATCCTGGTAAAGGTGATAATTCGGAATCCGTCCGCCAAATGCAATTCCTTTTAAATTAAGTCGTTCGCACAACTCTTTTCGGTAATCGTACAAGCGGCGCCCCAGGCGCAATCCGCGAAATTCGGGTTTAATAAAAATATCAATCCCGTATAACATATCGCCATCCGGCGAGTGCGTGTCAAACTTATAATTCCCGGTAATTTCTTTGTAGGTGTGGTTATCTTCAAACTTGTCGTAGTCAACCACAATGGCAAGCGCACAACCGGCAATCTGCCCGTTTACTTTCAGTACTACCTGCCCCTCGGGAAAACGATCGATAAGTGATTTTATATGATGTTCTTTCCAGTAGGCATCGGGCATGCTGGTGTACACCTGAATCATTGCCTCTTTGAGTTCCTGGTAATCATCGAATTTTAAATACTCCAGTTCTATATTATCAATGTCCTGCATATTTGTTTACTATTGGTTAAACTTTATCTGTCTTCCTCTTAAAATACAATTTCTTGCAGATTTCGAAGAATAACACTGATTAAAAATTTAATTTTGGCTATACGTGCAAATGGCATGAAACTTATTTACAACCACTTTTTTCGTTTGAAATAAATCAGTAATCCACCTCCCAGAATTAAAATAATTATCCAGAAAACCAAATAACCATACTTAAATTTGAGTTCGGGAATATACTCAAAGTTCATTCCGTAAATCCCGGCAATAAAGGTTAGCGGAATAAATATCGAAGCAAAAATGGTAAGGGTTTTCATCACCTCGTTCATCCGGTTGCTCATGTTTGAATTGTAAATATTCAGCTGATCGGAAGTCATGCTGTTGTACATTTCAACCGCCTCGGCACACTGAATGGTCAGGTCGCTTAAGTCTTTCAAAAAGGCAAAATTCTTTTTCTGAAAAAACGAGTCTTCGGTACGGAGCAAGGTTGCAATAAACTCCCGCATCGGGCGCACTGCTTTGCGTATGAAATTCAATTCTGTTTTAAAACGATAGATCTCTTCCACAATTTTAGAGTCCATGGTTCTAAATAGCCGTTCTTCAATATCTTCCACCTGCCGGCCAATATTTTCAATCAAAATCGAATAATTATCAGCCAGGGCATCCATTAAAGCATAAGCCAGGTAATCGTTTCCGCTTATGCGTATTCTGCCTTTACTTTTGCGAATTCGCTCGCGAACGACTTCAAAAAAATGAGCTCTCTGCTCCTGCAAAGTTAACACATAGTTTTCGCCCAAAATCAATGTAACCTGCTCGGCATGTATCCGGTAGGCATCCTTCCCCTGAAGCAGGATTTTCATAACAAAAGCATCGTAGTGCTCACCATTCTCGTATTTAGGCGATTGGTCAGTATTCAGCATATCTTCGAGCAACAGTGAGGGCAATTTAAATTCTTCACCCAATTCTTTAATCATCTCCAAATCGTGCAGCCCGTATATATTTATCCAGTTTACTTTACCTTCTTTAAATTTTTGCTGTGCCATTGCAATCGAGTCAACCGTTTCCTCCAGCAATTCATCTTTATCGTAGGTGATAAACTGAATTTCCGACTGTTCCATTTTTTGTCTGCCGATTAAAACCAGCGAACCGGGAACTGCTCCCTTTGCGTTTGAACGATCTTTTAAAAAACGTGCCATATTATTTCATTTATGCTTCGGGATTTAACACCATACAATAACCAATCCCAAAGAATTTTAGCCAATTTAATAAATTAATTGCTCTTTATCGCAAGCAGTTTCCCATCTGCGCACTAAAATTTTTCGGCACTAAAACACAAAAAAAAATTCCATCTGCAAATCATGCAAATGGAATTTTCCAACTTCGAACTTCAAGCTCCTTCTATTTCTGTCTGAAATAAATTTGTACAGGAACGCCGGTAAAATTGAAGTTATCGCGCAACTGGTTTTCCAGATAACGTTTATATGGCTCTTTTATATACTGTGGCAAGTTGGCGAAAAAAGCAAAGGTAGGCGTTGGCGATGGCAACTGCGTACAATACTTAATTTTTATGTACTTGCCTTTTATCGATGGTGGTCCGTAGTTTTCAATCGCTTCAAGCATCACTTCGTTCAGTTCCGAGGTTTTAATGCGTTGTTTGCGATTCTCATGTACTTCCATTGCCAATTCCAGGGCTTTATGTACCCGTTGTTTTGTAAGGGCCGAAATAAAAACAATCGGCACATCGGTAAAAGGGGCCATTCGGTTATGAATTTCCTCGGTTATCTTTTGGGTTGTCATGGTATCTTTATCAATCAAATCCCATTTATTCACCAAAATAACCACACCTTTTTTGTTTTTTAATATCAGGTTCAGGATGTTCATGTCTTGTGCTTCCACACCGCGTGTTGCATCAATAAGCAACAAACAAACATCTGAATTTTCGATGGTACGCACCGAGCGTAAAACGGAGTAAAACTCCAGGTCTTCGCTAACTTTTCCCTTTTTGCGCAGTCCGGCGGTGTCAACGATCATAAAATCGTGGCCAAACTTATTGTACCGGGTATGTATTGAATCGCGGGTTGTGCCGGCTACGTCGGTTACAATGTTACGGTCTTCACCAATCAAAGCATTTATAAACGACGATTTACCCACATTCGGGCGGCCAACCACAGAAATATGTGGCAATTCGTGTTCTTCTTCCAACGATTCTCTATTCGGGAATTTGGCAACCAGGGCATCCAGCATATCGCCGGTTCCACTTCCGGTCATCGACGAAATACAATGAATATCGCCTAATCCCAATCCGTAGAATTCCTGTGCATCTAAAATCCGGTTGTTGTTGTCGACCTTGTTTACTACCAGGATAACCTCCTTTTTACTGCGTCGTAAAATATTGGCAATGGCATCATCCAGGTCGGTAATTCCCAGTTCCACATCAACTACAAACATTATCACATCGGCCTCATCAATGGCCAAATGCACTTGTTTGTTGATCTCTGCTTCAAAAATATCTTCCGAATTTACCACATAACCACCGGTGTCGATCACCGAATATTCAACGCCAATCCACTCGCCTTTTCCGTAATTACGGTCGCGGGTAACGCCGGCTGTTTCGTCAACAATGGCTTTACGCTGTTCAATCAAACGATTAAACAAAGTTGATTTTCCTACATTCGGGCGTCCTACTATAGCTACTATTCTGCTGCTCATTTTTTCTAATCTTTTTAAGGGCTAAAGCCCATTGTTTTCCAGAGTATTCAATCTCTCCCCCCCAGACTTGAAAGTCGGGGCTAAGGATAGCTCTTTTAATACTTCCTACTCCGGTCTACCGTCTTCTGACTTTTTAAAATTTATCGTATCCAAATTGTTTCAACTGACCGTCTTTCTCGCGCCAGTCTTTGGCTACTTTCACATACAACTCCAGAAAAATTTTCTTATCGAAAAACTCTTCTGCATCAGTTCGTGCTTCTGTTCCCACACGTTTTATACTTTTTCCCTGATGGCCGATAATAATTCCTTTCTGGCTTTCGCGCGAAACATAAATTACCGTACGGATATTGATAATCTTCTCCTCTTCTTTAAACTCTTCTACCTCAACTTCAACCGAATAAGGAATTTCTTTTTGGTAATGCAAAAGAATCTTCTCACGAATAATTTCCTGCATAAAAAAGCGCTCGTTGCGGTCGGTTAATTGATCTTTCGAGAAAAAGGCCGGCCCTTCCGGCAAGTGCTCCAAAATACGATCGAAAATAGGTTCGATATTAAATCTTTCGAGTGCCGAAATCGGGAATACATCTGCTCCCGGGAAAGTGTTCGACCAGTGATCGTACAGTTTTAATACTTCTTCCTGATTCGACAGATCGATCTTGTTTAGCAACACGATAACCGGCATGTTCGACTTACGTACTTTTTCGATGTACTCCGGATTTTTGTCTACCTTTTCTTTCACGTCGGTAACAAAAAGAATCACGTCCGCATCGATTAAAGCCGTATCAACAAACCTCATCATCGATTCCTGAAGCTTATAACTGGGCTTCAGAATACCGGGAGTATCGGAATAAACAATCTGGAAATCTTCGCCACTTACAATGCCTTTAATGCGGTGGCGTGTGGTTTGCATCTTTTGGGTGATGATAGACAGTTTTTCGCCTACCAGTGCATTCATAATTGTTGATTTACCCACATTCGGGTTGCCAACAATGTTCACAAATCCTGCTTTATGTGCCATTATTTCAAACTATTAGGTGTTCCTTCCCTTTCGGGATTTCTCTGTTATTTTTAAAAATCGGCACAAAGATAATCGAATTCAACAAATTGTGCTCACAACGGCATAATATTTTGATTTTCAATGCAAAAGTTTCACACAGGCGCTCGTATCCACAACCGCAATTCCTTTGATTTCAGGCCGATTTTTCGTAACTTAATTGATCCGACAGCTTTGCTAAAAAATTTTCGCCATGGATTCAATTGCTTTTTGGGACAAGGTTGGAATCTCCGTACGCGCAAGAAAAATTCTTCAAAAATTATTAGCTGAAAATCCGGTTCTGGAAAAGATCATCAGAAACGCAAACAACGTAGTTGAAATTCATGAGGCTTTGCGCAATTGGGTTTTGCCCATTCTAAAACGCAATCCGGCTGCCGAGAGCTATTACCTGGGCACATCGGCTGATGAGGAACTGGCTGAAAAATTGAACTGGCAGGATTTGGCGGCTATTCGTATTCTGGATTATATCGACAATGCGGGCAGGGAATTTCCCGACCAGAATATTGGCGGGCAACTGGCACAAACCAATCCGTTTAAAATGCTGTGGCTGGCAACACATAAAGGAACCAGCGGTGCTGAAGCTGCCTTTTTCGAAGACATGCTGCAGTTGTTTCGGCAGTTAAATGATACGCAAATCCGAACGCATCCCACTAAAAAACAGGTAGAAAACTGGATGCAAAAATACCCTTCGGGGCTCGATCCGGTGGTGGAAGATCTACGACAAGAGAACAAAAAGCGGATCATCAGGATTTTGATCGAAAAAATTGATAGTGGTGATATTTCCAGCCTGAGATATTCCTTTGGATCGGGTTTAAGTTTTGCCGAAAAGGAAAGGCTGATGAACGAGTGGTGGCTGGATAGTAATTTTCACTTGCGCTTTGCCATCCGTTCTCCGGAACTGCTGAACGAAATGCTCGACTACACGCTCACCGAAGAAACAATGAAAGTGCTTAAAAAGGCGCGGAGTAAGGGGATTCCGTTTTTTGTAAATCCATATTACCTGTCGCTTTTAAACTCATACATCCCCGATTATGTGGTGGGTGCCGACATGGCCATGCGTTCGTATGTAATTTACAGCAAACAACTGGTTGAGGAGTTTGGAAAAATTGTTGCCTGGGAAAAAGAAGACAAAGTAAAACCCGGCGAGCCAAATGCTGCAGGCTGGTTGCTGCCGTCGCACAATATTCACCGGCGCTATCCCAAAGTTGCCATTTTTATCCCCGATACGGTTGGTCGCGCCTGTGGTGGATTATGTGCCAGCTGCCAACGGATGTACGATTTTCAGAGCGGGCGTTACAATTTCAATCTCGATAAACTGAAGCCAGAAAAAACATGGAAAGAGCGCCTGCCCGTATTACTCGATTATTTTAGAAACGATGCCCAACTTCGCGATATTCTGATAACCGGAGGCGATGCTTTAATGAGCAGCAATAACAGTCTGAAACAAATTCTTGATGCCGTTTACAACATGGCTTTGGCGAAAATTGAAGACAATAAATCGCGTGCCAAAGGAGAAAAATATGCCGAAATTGTTCGAATCCGAATAGGAACGCGTTTGCCGGCATATTTGCCACAACGTATAACTCCCGATCTTTGTAAAGTTCTTTCAGCATTTAAAAAGAAAGCACAGAAAGCGGGCATAAAACAGTTTGTTGTTCAGGCGCACTTTCAGTCGCCAATGGAAATAACTGCCGAATCAAAACGAGCCGTTCGCTTGCTTCTTGAATCGGGCTGGGCAGTTACTAACCAGGAGGTTTTTACCACCGCAGCTTCACGGCGTGGACACAGCGTAAAACTTCGCCAGGTTCTGAATGAAATCGGCGTACTTTCCTACTACACATTTACCGTAAAAGGATTTAAAGAAAACAAAAGCAATTTTACCCCGAACTCACGCCTGATGCAGGAACGAATGGAAGAAAAAATATTCGGAACGATACCGGAAAAAGAAATGGACTTTGCGCAACATCTTTTAGTTCACCCGGCTAAAATTGTGGAGAATATAAAAAAGCTGCATCGGGAAACTCAACTTCCGTTTTTATCTACCGACCGAAGTATCCTGAATCTGCCGGGAGTGGGAAAAAGTATGACATTCAGAACCATTGGCATAACGCGCTATGGCCGACGGATTCTGGAATTCGACCACGACCCGACACGCGTTCACAGCCCGATAATTCATAAAATGGGAAAGGTAATTGTTATCGAGTCAAAATCACTCGACGAATACCTGGAACAGCTTGAAGAAATGGGTGAAAACCGTGAAGATTACAACGGTGTTTACGGTTACACCATTGGCCACACCGAACCACGGATGGCCATGTACGAATACCCGGAATATGACTACCGGGTAACAGCAGTAATTACAAATCTGGAAATCTGATCACTGATTTTCCTTCACGTACTTCATTACATTTATAAACGAGTCGCTGTAAAGATCATCGCTATTTTTCCTTACATACTGCAGCAGTTTTTTATGCACATCGGCTGCGGTATTTAAATAACCACCGCCCACACTGTGAAACATGAATATCACAATTGTTCCCTTTGCTTTGGCTTCCTCAACCTGAGCGATCAAATCTTTAATATCCGGATCAACCGATGTATAACTTGGTGTTTTCCATGTTTTGTACCCATCCATCGTTTCAGGGATGGGACCATCGCAACGGGCAGCCACAAACATATTTTTTATCGAATCGGTAAAATCCACTCCGTTGGCAACATAGTCACTACAGGTGTATCCGTATGATCGATCAGTATTCCCGTCAACAGCTTTTAGCAAGGTGTTGGCTGTTTTTAACTCGGTAACAATTTGTTCGGGTGTATATGTTCTCAGGTCGTACTCGGGTTTTACCCAATCCCTTCCGGCACCATCGCAGGGGTGAAACAAGGTGTGGTTACCCAGCTCGTGTCCGCGCTTTGTAATGGCTCGCCACTCTTCGGTTCGGTTATATAAACTTGGTGAATTGCCGGTGCAGAAAAATGTTCCTTTCAAACCAAACTCATCCAATTGCGGAACGGCAACATCCAAATGGCAATCCAAACCATCGTCATAAGTAAAAACCACAGCCGCTTTGGTGCCGTTTGGCCATTCAAACTGCGCATTTGAGCTGAGTGCAAAAACAGTCAGCAATACGATCAAAAGTGTTCTCATAGCTCCAGATCTTCAATTAATTCGTCACTCAATATTCCTGATCCTATTTCGCGTACTTCGCCGGTCATGCGGATTTCCCAGTCTTCATCAATTTCGATGGCCAGATTACCACCCGGCATTTTTATGGTTAAGTTTCGTTCGGTCAATCCACGTTTTACAACTGTACAAGCCACTGCGCACGATGAACTTCCTGATGCCAGCGTCCAGCCCGCGCCGCGTTCCCAAATCATCACTTCCACTTCGTTTGGCGAAACAACTTTTGCAAACTGTACATTTATGCGGTTCGGGAACATCGGATTCGTCTCAATTTGCGGCCCGAATGTTCTTATTTCCTTTTCATCCAATTCGTCCTTTAAGACCACGCAATGCGGATTGCCTACCGACACGCAGTTAATTTCGTATCCACGGTATTCCAGTTCCAATGTCTCACCGATGCATTCCTCTTTTTCGCAATTAACAGGTATTTTTTTCGATTCGAAAATCGCCTTTCCCATATCCACTTTTATGGTGAATGCCTTGTTATTTTTCTCCTCAACTACCGCAGCTCGCACCAATCCACCGGGCGTTTCAATACTGAATGATTTTGATTCGGCATAACCATAATCGTACAAATATTTGGCAAAAATACGCAGGCCATTTCCGCTTTTCTCTGCTTCCGAACCATCGGGATTCAGAATACGCAAACCAAAATCGGCTTTCTCACTCGGCACTTTCAAAAGAATACCGTCGGAGCCAATTCCAAAGTGAACATCGCAAATCCGAATTATAGCTTTTTCCGTTAATTCAAAAGTTATCTCATCCTGGTTTAAAACGATATAATCGTTGCCCAGACCGTGTGACTTTACAAAGAAGTTCTGCATCTCAAAATAATTTTTCCCCAAAATTAACAGAGTTTGCCCAATCCTCAGCGGGCAACAAGCATTAAATTAATCTAAATAACCACAAACGAATTCGCCGTAAAAATACTTGCCGATAGTTTTTTTTATCTTTACGCTCCGATTTGGAACATAGTATAAAATAGACAGATATGGCAAAAATTAACGAGAATTACCTGAAACTTCAGGCGGGGTATCTTTTCCCGGAAATTGGGCGCAGAGTGAGCGAATTCATCGATGCCAATCCCGATAAAAAAGTAATTAAAATGGGTATCGGCGATGTTACCCAACCATTGGTCCCCAGTGTTGTAAAAGCTTTTCACGAAGGCGTTGACGAAATGGCGAAAGGTGAAACTTTTAAAGGTTACGGGCCGGAACAAGGATATGCGTTCCTGCGCGAAGCCATTGCAAAACACTCGTACCAGGAGAAAGGCATTGATATTTCTGCTGATGAAATTTTCGTTTCTGACGGCTCGAAATGCGACACCGGAAATATTCAGGAGATTTTTGGCAACGACAATAAAATTGCGATTTGCGACCCGGTTTACCCGGTTTATGCCGATACCACTGTAATGAGTGGAAAAACAGGCACATGCCAGGCAAACGGTCATTATGAAGGAATAATTTATATGCCTTGTACAAAAGAAAATGGTTTTATTCCTGAGCTTCCGACTGAAACTCCTGATCTGATTTTCCTTTGCTACCCGAACAACCCAACAGGAACGGTAGCTTCAAAAGAAGAATTGAAAAAATGGGTTGATTATGCCATCGAAAAAAATGCGATAATTCTTTACGATGCGGCTTACGAAGCTTTTATCACGGAAGATGGAATTCCACGTTCGATATACGAAATTGAAGGCGCGAAAAAAGTTGCCATCGAATTCCGCAGTTTCTCAAAAACAGCAGGTTTTACCGGAACACGTTGCGCAATAACCGTTATACCAAACGAGTTGGTAGCATACGATTCAGAAGGACAAGCACACCAGGTAAAAAAATTGTGGAACCGTCGTCAATCCACCAAGTTCAACGGTGTTTCTTACCCGGTTCAGAAAGCGGCGGCTGCCATTTACACCGAAGAAGGTAAAAAAGAGGTAGAAGAAGTGATTGCATACTACCTGGAAAACGCCAAAATAATGCGTGAAAGTCTAGCCGAAATTGGCTACGAAGTTTACGGTGGTGTTAATGCACCTTATGTTTGGGTGAAAACCAAAAACAATATGACATCGTGGGACTTTTTCGACAAAGTTTTAAACGAAGCAAATTTGGTTGGAACTCCGGGATCCGGTTTTGGTCCTGCAGGTGAAGGTTATTTCCGCTTTTCAGCATTTGCCGACCGTGAAAATGTACTGGAAGCGATGGAGCGTGTTAAGAACTTAGCGTAACAAACTACAGATAAAGAAAAAACCGGACTGTTTGCAGTCCGGTTTTTTTATATTTTAACAATTCTATTTTTAAACGTTAGCGTTCCTTTCTTCCGGGATAAACTTTCAGCGCCTCGGTTAAAATCTTCAAACAAACGCCCAAATCGTTCTTGTTCAACACATAAGCAATTCGCACTTCATCCTGTCCTTTATCAGAGCCGGTGTAAAAGCCCGAAGCCGGTGCAAGAAAAACGGTCTGTCCTTCGAATTGGAAATCAGACAATAACCACGCACAAAACTTATCGGCATTGTCAACCGGAAGACGTGCAACGGTATAAAATGCCCCCATCGGAATTGGCGAATACACACCATCGATGCGGTTCAGCCCGTCGATCAAAAACTTTCGTCGCTGAACATACTCGTTGTAGTTATTCAGCATGTATTCCGGATCGGCATCCAACGAAGCTTCGGCAGCAATTTGCCCGATAAGCGGCGGGCTCAAACGTGCCTGGCAAAACTTCATCACATTCTTTTTCACATCTTTGTTTTTGGTGATCAGGGCACCAATCCGCAAACCACATTCGCTGTAGCGTTTCGAAACAGAATCAACTAAAACAACATTTTGCTCAATTCCATCCAGGTGGAAAGCGGAGATATAAGGAGCGCCGGTGTAACAAAACTCGCGGTAAACCTCATCGGAAAACAAATACAGATCGTATTTTTTCACCAGGTCGCGAATGGCATTCATTTCCTGTTGCGTATACAAATAGCCGGTCGGGTTATTCGGGTTGCAGATCATAATCCCCTTGGTTTTTGAGGTGATCAGCTTCTCGAATTCTTCGATTGGAGGTAATACAAATCCTTCTTCAATATCGCCCGGAATCGATTTAATCTTAGCTCCGGCAACAATTGCAAACGCTTCGTAGTTGGCATAAGCCGGTTCGGGCACAATAATTTCGTCGCCCGGATCGAGACAACTCATAAAAGCAAAGGTTACCGCCTCGCTACCTCCCGAGGTAACAATGATATCATCAGCCGTAACATCAATATCAAATTTGTGGTAATATTTCGCCAGTTTCTGACGGAACGACAAAATTCCTTCACTCGGAGTGTATTCCAGAATTTCCCGGTCGATCGACCGGATGGCCGCGAGTGCTTCAGGAGGCGTTGGTAAATCGGGCTGACCGATGTTTAAATGGAACACTTTAACCCCTCTCTCTTTAGCTTCATGAGCTAACGGAGCTAATTTCCTGATTGGTGAATCAGGCATTATCCTTCCTCTGTCTGATACTGTCGGCATGTTATATAATATTTTTTAAAAGCAAGCAAAGATAAGATTATCAAACTGAAAACAATAATCTAAAATTTCAGACAAATTAATATCTTATTGCAAACTTAACTTGCAATTTCTAAGTATATGATGTCATACATGTTACTTTTACAATAAATTGTTCCAAATCCTGAGCATTTATCATGTTTTAGTCATAAATAGTGGTCTATTTTTGAACTCAGAAAAAACTCAAATATTTACTGTAATGATAATTGGAGTACCAAAGGAAATTAAAAATAACGAAAACCGTATTGCACTTACACCTGCCGGTGCTGCGGAGTTGGTTAAACATGGTCATGAAGTATACGTTCAGGCCGGCGGTGGTATGGGTAGCGGTTTCCAGGATGAAGCCTATATTGGAGCCGGAGCCAAAATGCTTCCAACCATTGAAGATGTATACGGCATTGCCGAAATGATCATCAAAGTAAAAGAGCCGATTGAGGAGGAATACAAGTTGATTAAAGAAGGACAAATTCTTTACACTTATTTTCACTTTGCATCGTGCGAGCCTTTAACACATGCCATGATCGCAAACAAATCGATTTGTTTGGCTTACGAAACGGTTGAATTGCCTGACCGTTCGCTTCCGTTGCTTGTACCTATGAGCGAGGTTGCCGGTCGTATGTCAATTCAGGAAGGTGCTAAATACCTTGAAAAAACTTATGGTGGTTACGGTGTGCTTCTTGGTGGAGTTGCCGGAGTTCTTCCTGCTAAAGTTTTGATTATTGGTGGTGGTATTGTGGGTACCGAAGCAGCTAAAATGGCTGCAGGATTGGGTGCCGATGTTACCATTATGGATGTATCGTTGAAACGTCTGCGTTACCTCGACGATATTATGCCTGCCAACGTAAAAACCATGATGAGTAACGAGTTTAACATTCGCGAGATGGTCAAATCGCACGATGTTATTATCGGTGCTGTTCTTATTCCTGGTGCCAAAGCGCCACATTTGGTAACACGTGATATGCTGAGCACAATGAAACCGGGTACTGTTTTGGTTGACGTTGCCGTTGACCAGGGTGGATGTTTCGAAACTACAAAAGCAACAACTCACGCCGACCCAACTTATGTAATCGACCATGTATTGCATTACTGTGTGGCCAACATGCCGGGTGCTGTTCCACGTACATCAACAATTGCGCTTACCAATGCTACACTTCCTTATGCTATTGAAATTGCAGGCAAAGGATGGAAACAAGCATGTATCGATAACGAGCCATTACGCAAAGGCTTGAATGTTGTTGACGGGAAAGTGGTTTACAAAGGCGTTGCCGAAGCTTTCGACTTACCTTACGAAAGTGTTGAAACCGTTCTCTAAAAACCAATACGAAATAATTTCAAAAAGCCTTTTCCATTTATTTGGGAAGGGCTTTTTTATGCGTAATATATTGCTACTGCTCATTCACTTGACTGCAGAATTTCTTTCACTTGACATCTCTTTAGACTTCACTTGTCTTCTTTTAAAAGATCACTTGACATCTTTTTATACATCACCTGACGTTTCTACAATTTCATCAAGTCCATTTTTTTTCGAACGTCCTAATCTTTGCGAACACGCCTTTTGTTCAGATTCGCTTTTCGAAATTAATAGTATCTTTAAATCACAATTTTGCTGCCGATGAATAAAACCAAACAGAAGATTTACGAGATTATTTTTGAAGCTGATACGCCGGGGGGAAAACTTTTTGATGTGGCGCTGTTGTTTATTATTATTATAAGCGTTGCACTGGTACTACTTGAAAGTGTTCCTTCAATACGCGAAAATCATTTACAATTACTGCATATTCTGGAATGGTGTATTACCGTTATTTTCTCCATAGAATACATTCTGCGCGTTGCCATCGTAAAAAAGCCGATGCGTTACATTTTTAGTTTTTACGGTGTCATCGACCTTTTATCGGTTTTGCCCACTTACATTGGGCTGGTAGTTGCCGGATCGCACAGTTTAGTGGTAATTCGTATTCTCCGCTTACTCCGCGTTTTCCGAATATTAAAACTTACCCGCTACACCGAGGCAGGCCGATCGCTGGCGAAAGCCATTTGGCACAGCCGCGAAAAAATAAGTGTGTTCATCTTTTTTGTAAGTATGCTGGTTATCATCATCGGCACGGTTATGTACCTGGTTGAGGGGCCGGATCATGGATTTACAAGCATTCCGCGCGGAATTTATTGGGCAATCGTCACCCTAACAACAGTTGGTTATGGCGACATCAGCCCGGGAACGCCACTGGGCCAATTTCTGGCGGGTATTGTAATGATTATGGGCTACGCCATTATTGCCGTTCCAACGGGTATTGTTACTGCCGAGATCATCAATCCAACCAGCGATAAAAACACACAGGTTTGTCCGCAATGCCTGCATCCATCGCACGACGACGATGCTGTTTTTTGTAAGAAATGCGGTTCGCGGCTTAATCCTTAACCCTGGAATTAGTGATAGCATCACCCGGGAGTGATACTATCACTAAAAATGTGTCCGTTAACAATCTCGGTGTAATTGTGAATATTTAAACCCGATAAATCGGAAGCAGTTCTTTTTGAACGATTATTTTTGTGGGAAATATTTGAAAAATGAGGCAGTATTTAGATCTATTGGAAACTATTTTAGAGAAGGGAGCGGTTAAAGAAGACCGCACGGGAACAGGAACGATCAGCCGTTTTGGACACCAAATGCGTTTTGATTTGAGTGAAGGATTTCCGATGGTAACAACAAAAAAACTGCACCTGAAATCTATTATTTACGAATTGCTTTGGTTTTTGAAAGGCGACACCAATGTAAAATATTTGCAGGATAACGGAGTACGTATATGGAACGAGTGGGCCGACGACGATGGTAACCTCGGCCACATTTACGGCTACCAGTGGCGCAGCTGGCCAACACCCGATGGCGGCCACATCGATCAGATTTCGCAGGTAATTGACGCCATAAAAAACAATCCCGACTCACGACGCCATTTGGTGAGTGCCTGGAATGTTGGCGAGCTGGACAAAATGAACCTGCCACCGTGCCACATTCTCTTCCAGTTTTATGTTGCCGACGGAAAATTATCGTGCCAGCTGTACCAGCGCAGTGCCGATGTATTTTTGGGCGTTCCTTTTAACATCGCGTCGTATGCTTTACTTACGATGATGATGGCACAGGTTTGCGATCTTGAGCCGGGCGATTTTGTGCATACTTTTGGCGATGTACATATTTATTCCAATCACATCGAGCAGGTAAAATTGCAGCTATCGCGCGAACCCCTTCCGCTGCCGCAAATGAAGATCAACCCGAATGTAAAAAGCATTTTTGATTTTAAATTCGAAGACTTTGAGTTGGTTGGTTACCAATCGCACCCACACATTAAAGGAGCTGTTGCCGTTTAAAACAATCTTAAAATGACAAATAAAATTCAAAAAAATATCTCGATAATCGTTGCTATTGCCGAGAACTTTGCCATTGGCAAAAACAACGATCTGCTGTTTCATTTACCAACCGATTTGAAACGTTTTAAAGAAATTACCAGCGGCCACACCATTATTATGGGGCGTAACACACTGTTGTCGTTACCCAAATGGCCACTGCCAAACCGCCGGCACATTGTTATTACCGATAAACAAGACGATGTTTTTCCCGGTTGCGAAACGGTTTTTTCCATTGATGAGGCCATTGAAAAAGTGAAAGATGAAAAAGAGGCTTTTATCATTGGCGGCGGAATGATTTACAAACAGTTCTTCCCGGTTGCCGGCAAACTTTACCTTACGCTGGTACATAAAACTTTTGATGCCGACACCTATTTCCCCGAGGTTAATTATGCCGAGTGGAATGAACTAAAACGCGAAGATCTGCACGACGAAAAGAACGATTTTGACTATTCTTACCTTGATTTAGAACGAAAATAATTTTGCGTTTGTAGCCTGGCTACTCAAATTTTAGAACATGAGAAAAAAAACTGCTTTGGTTGTAGTGCTGTGCGCTGTCAGCCTGTTTTTGTTTGCCCAAAAACCACTGTTAAACCTGAAGTACGAGCAAAATTACACGCCTACTTACGATGAAGTAATTGAGATGCTGGAAATGCTCGATGCGAAGTACGACAATGCAACATTGGTTGAAAACGGCTTTACCGACGTTGGAAAACCATTGCACACCTTCATTATTAACAGTGAACCGGAATTTAATCCTGAAAAAATAAAAGCGCAGGGAAAATCAGTTTTGCTCATTAACAATGGCATTCACCCGGGCGAGCCGGAGGGAATCGATGCCAGCCTGCAATTTGCCGACGATATTCTGCGCAACAAAAACGGCATGAAAAAGTGGCTCGACAACACGGTAATTGTTATTATCCCGGTGTACAACATTGGCGGACACCTGAACCGTGGCAAATACAACCGCGCCAACCAGGCCACACCTTACGAAACCGGCTTTCGTGGAAATGCAAAGAACCTTGATTTGAACCGCGATTTTGCCAAGTGCGATTCGGAGAATGCCCGGTCGATAAACAAAATATTCAATGAATGGGATCCTGATGTTTTCCTGGATACGCACACCACAAACGGTTCCGATCATGAATACAGCATCACATTAATTACGCCTTTTCCCGATTATTTTCCGCCGGCACAGGAGCAATTTCTGCGTAACCGGATGATCCCTGATATTTATAAAAAAATGGATGAGGGCGAATACAAACTGATCCCCTACGTGAACTGGGTTAATTACCAGCCGCTGTCAGGAATTCTGCTATGGCAGGATTCGCCGAGGTATTCGTCGGGTTATGCCAGCCTGTTTAACTGCTACGGGATGATGACCGAAAACCACGTGTACAAAGACTTTGCTGACCGCGTAAAATCGTGTTACCAGTTTATTGTTGCATTAAGTGAGTTCACGTCAGAGAATTCGGAAGAAATTATTGCCAGCCGCAAACAGGGAACCGAAGAACTGTTAAAGATGCCTACCTACCCGATTACCTACCAGGTAGACACCACGCAATACAGCACATTAACTTTCGACGGCTACGAAACCAGCGAAGAAATTATTGATAAGGTTACCGGTCTGCCGCGTTTTGGCTACGACCGCTCGAAACCATTGTCGAAAGAAATTCGCTATTACGATACCTACAACACAGTGGAAGAAATTACCATTCCGGAATACTACATTCTTCCGCAAGGCTGGACCGAAGTAATTGAAAGATTAAAACTGAACGGCATTGAAATGGTACCGCTAAAAAATGATACGCTTATGGAAGTAACTGTTGATTATATCGACGAATACTCAAGTCCTAAGCAACCGTTTAACGGTCATTATATTCATAACGAAGTTACTACCAGAAGTGAGGTTCAACAAATAATGTATCACGCCGGCGACCTGTTAATTCCAGTTCGTCAAAGCAAAATGAAATACATTTTGGAAATGCTGGAACCCAAAGCAATGGACTCATTTTTCCGCTGGAACTTTTTTGATTCTATTCTTGACCAACGCGAATATTTTTCGTCGTATGGATTTGAAGAAAATGCGCTGAAATATCTAAATGAGCATCCGGAGTTCAAAAAGCAGCTGGAGGAAAAACGTAAAGCCGATCCGGAATTTGCAAAGGATCACCGGGCGCAGTTAAGCTACATTTACAACAACACCGAATGGGCTGAAAAAACCTATAAACGTTATCCGGTAGCGAAAATCTATTAAAAATAAAAAGGCCTGATTTTCGAGAATCAGGCCTTTTTATTTATGAAAGCAGTTTGCCTAAATTCGCAAACTTGTTGTTGTAATCTTCAACCGAAAGTCTAATCACCTCAAGCGCCTCATCGTGCCCGTAGGTTGCAGCAATTTCGGTGTTTGAATCAACACCCGGCATATCCTTATAAGTAAGGAAATAATGCTCCAAACGCTGGATTACAATTTCCGGCACCTGCGACACATCGGTAAAATGACCATACACAGTGTCGTTGTCCAAAACAGCAATAATTTTATCATCTGCCTGATCACCGTCAATCATACGAAAACCACCAATCGGACGAGCCGTTACCAGTAAGTCGCCATGCGCCAGATCTTTTTCAGTCAACACACAAATATCAATCGGGTCGCCGTCGCCTTTAATACCTTTTCTGTTCACTTTCTGCGAACAAAATTCGCCTACTTTGGTACCGCAATAGGTTTGCGGAATAAATCCGTATAAAGCGGGAACAACATTCGAGAATTTTTGTGGCCGGTCAACACGCAGGTAACCACTATCCTTGTCAATTTCGTATTTTACCGTATCGGTTGAAACCACTTCTATAAAAGCGGTTAATTCTTCGGGGGCATTATCGCCAATTGAAACACCGTGCCAGGGGTGCGATTTATAACGCAATCCCATCAATCTTCCGATGGGATCGGAAAGTCTGTCTACCATCTTAGTTAAATTATGTTTTACTATCTCAAACCAATAGTACGACTTTTGGTTCATACTAATCGGCACAAAGGTGATTAAATTTTTGTTACGTCACAACTGTCTCAGCTCTATTTCCAGCGATATCAACAGTGGCCAGCGTAACATTACCCGGCTCGTCGAGAGTAATACTAAAGGGCTTGCTTTTAAAGAGCTGAGGTTTGTGTTCCACCTTGCCCAGCAACTCCCCATCACGGATAATTTCGTAATGCGATATGGGGTCCTCATCGGCCAATGCCGTGTTCCAGGTTAATTTGCCATCAACCAATTTTGCATCGCGCGGTACAGAAAGCGATTCTTTCTCAATGGCCTGAAAATAGTTACTTCCCGGCTTCACGCTTTTGGCTTGTTCCTCAATCCGTTTTCGCTCTGCAGCACTCATTCCGTCGGGAGCTATTTGTGCCGCATAAAAGTTCTGTACGAGCTGGCATTTCATGGGGTCGTCATCAATTTGCCCGATTCCGATAATCAAGGTATGAACACCCGGTGTAGTCAGCGAATATTCAATAAGCGGCTTGCTCGGCAATTCATCGGTACCCACTTTTCGGAATACGTCGGCGGGTGTTTGCGACCAGCGTGGTTCTTTATGGTACATGGCTGCATCGGCAAAAACTTTCATCCCGATTATTCCCATTCCTTTGGCTTCGGCAATCGGAATAACATTATTCTGCATGTTCATTTTGGTTTTGTCGTTGGCGTTAATGGCAATCAGCATACCATCTAAAATGCCGTATTCATCACGCTGAATCATATCCATCATAGCCGGTGGATTTGCATGCCCCGAGAAACCAATATGTTTGATCAGCTTTTCATTTTTCGGATTCATCCCGGTCAGGTTGGTTCCGTCGCGTAAATCGCGAAGGGCGACCAAAGCGCCAAAATTGCCATCGGGATCAAGCGGCGTTTCCAGTCCTTCGTAAAGCACATCAACCTCATCGGTGTTATGCAGCGTATGGCATAGCACCATATCCAGGTAAGCGCCATCCGGGTAATACCCTTCTCCATCGCCAAACAGCTGTGTTAACGAGCGTTTTACATCGTCAACCGCACATTGCACATTTTCGCCATTCGACCAGTTACTGACATTCTCCCGCTCGGGCCAACCAGGTTTTCCCCAGCGCATAGCCGTTTTACTGGTTAGCCATATTGATTTGCGCAACGCTTCGTTATAACCATCATCTCCGGGAATGAGGTTCAGGTGTTTAAAAGCTTTGTGGAAATTCAGCTGGCTGTCGGCGTATAGGTTGGAGGTATCGAAATAATTAATGCCAAGCTCAAATGCTTTTAAAATAATAGGAACCGGGTCAACATCGTCAGGAGTCCACTGGATAGATGCCTGCCCTCCGAGACCAAGTGTGGTTACATTAAAACCCAATTTGCCCAAAGGGCGCGTCATTGGCTCCGGTAATTTTTCGGTATTACAGGCTCCAAACGACATAGCTGAAACTGCAGCAGTTGTTGCAGCCGAAACTTTGATAAAATCTCTTCGGGTAACGGGATACTTTTTTGATTTAGTCATGACAGGTAGATTTTGATTTCTATAAAATTAAATGAAATCAATTGAACTACCTAGTTTTCAACGCTAAAACAATTGCAACTAAAAGACAAATTCCATTAATAACTTACAAATCCGGCAAGGGCATAAACCAATGCGGCCTGCCAGTTTATGGCAATTTCGTTGTGGCTGTACGATTCCTGCTTATCCACCCAATCGGTTGCTGAGTGGCCACCGCCAACCAGGTATCCCGGCCAGGGTGCATCAATCGAATCGGCTCCCGAACGACGGTCGTGCGGAAACATTGGCGGATTGATTCCCAAACCGGTAACGTACGATCGATTATAGTAATTCTTCCCGAATATATGATCGACAATACCAATGGCCGCTTTTTTGTATTTTGGATTGGGTTGAATAAGATTAGCCACCTGCAGGTTTACCGTTTGGCGGGCAACAGTTCCGTTACAGCCCCAGTAGTATCGGCCGCCAAGGGCACGCGAATATACGTCCGCTTCTCCCTTTTCCACCAAAGCATCGGCATTGGCAATGATGTTCTTTTTTATTGCAGCTTCTGCTTCCGGATTTTTTCCTTTGCGCGAAGAAAGTGCATAGGTATACATCGCCAGGTTCGACACATTTTGCCAGTCCCAGTTCTCTTCTATTTTGTAATCGAATTCGGCTGCCCGTTTTTCAAAATCGCGCAAACAGCTTTCGTCGCCGGTAGTTGCCCATAGCTCGGCAGCTGCCCACAAGCGATCGTCACTATCTCTTGTCTGGTAACCTCCGGTTTTAAAATCACCCTGCACAAAACGTTTGGCCTCCGGGTTTTCCTGCAAAAAACGATAACTCACCCACGCAGCATCCAAACATTTTTTGGCATAAGCCGCATCGTAGGGTTTAAAGTAGCGGGCAGCCATAGCCATTATTCCCACAAAATCGGCTGTGGCCGCCGAACTCCATTCCGTAAAATACCGTTTGGCATCATCGTCGCTGGCCATTATAAAACCTGAAAAGTTTTTTCGTGTAAGTTTATGCGATACCCTGCCCGAGCCATCGGGGTACTGCATTTTTAATATCCAGTCGGTTTCCCACTTCAGTTCCTGCAGAAATTCGGGGAATCCGGGTGCTGTTTCGGGAATATCCAAATCCATTTTTTCCAGCTGAGGTTGAAAATGTTCCCAGGCGTAAAACAATACACCCAGAGAAACACCGGCATTTACCACATATTTTCCATGATCGCCGGCATCGTGCCAACCTCCTGTACCATCACGTTTCGAGCCTTTCTTTCCGATATAATCTTCGTATGCATCGTCGAGGTGACAAACATCCTGATGATAATGATTGCCTGCAAATTCTCCGTCAACGGCCATTCCGCAGCGCCATAAATAAAAGGCACGCATACTTGTTACTGCTGCAAAGTTAAACGCATCGTTTGCTATTTTAAATTCATCTGAGCGCCCAATTCCGGGAGCTTCCAGGTAGTAATCGCCCGGTTTTTGAAAGTCGGAGAAATCAACTTTCCATACTTCCTGATCTACATCTTTCTGATAGTTTGGCCCTGTTGTTTTGCCTTCAAATACCACGTCTCCGGTTGCAAGCGAAACAACTTTAAACGAAGTACACGATTGCGGAACAACAGCCGATTTTGGGCCATTAGTTAGAAAACCCAGCGAATTTAAATGGATGTTTTGTGCGAACAACGATGAGACAATGCTCAGCAGAAAGAGCAGCAATAGAACAGGCTTCTTCATTTTGTGGTTTTATTGATTTAGGCTATGAAGATACAAAATTAGCTTATTGTTTTGAAGACAATTAACTTAATTCCTGGTTTTTAGGAGTTCCGAATTGGAAGCTAATCTTCAACTCCGGTTTTTCGGAAACAAGAATTGGAGCTCGTTTTTCATCTCCGGCGTTTTACAACGGATACCACGCTGCACGCGTTATTGTGGACAGTTAATGGTTATATTGTTAAAAAGGTTAATAATGAATGGGCCCGGGTTTCCGGGCCTTTTGTTTTAATTTGGTGTAATAATTAAGTATTGCTTTTAGCCATGGGGTGGATTGCTATTCGCGCCAGCAGGGGAGTTCTAAATTATCGGTAATAGTATTTTGAAAATTCATCCTACTAGGACGCAGTAAGCTAGCAAATTAGCCAAAAGTTATCAACAAATGTTAATAGACTGTTAGTGCTTCCCACATCACTAATGACTGATATTCAAGCAGGTAACAATTTGAAGTTAATATCTTTTTGAAGCATTTAACCAGAAATATAAATAATCTATTGCAAAAAATGTTTTTTTTGAGCTAAACTTGTGAGACAAAGAGAGTAGTAATGAGAAAAATAGCAAGCCTTTGCATCTTATTATTACTCTTTTTTTTGTACTGAATTGAAGGCTTAAATGAAATATATTAAAAGTAAAAAAATGCTAATAGCGAGATATGATATATAAATATTAAAAAAACCAGTCTAGTTGACTGGTCTTAGTACATTTCTTTCAGCGAGGAAAGTTCATGTTTTTTACTTGGCGGTTTAAAATTAAACCTTTCTTCGATAAAATCAAATGTTACTGAACAGATTCGACTAGCTGGTTAATTTCTATTAACATTCAAAAACAATTAAAAATGAATGAGTTTTTAATTAGCTTAAATCAGTTTGCTGATTTTACAAAAGCAACTGAAAGGGGAAAGGCTAGGATTGTTGAACAACAATTGAACCCCAATCCGTTTAAAATCATTTGGTATCAATTAACCAAAGCGAGAATTAAAAAGAGTATTCAACATCAGGGTGACTTAACACCAATCTATGAAGCTCTAGAAATTCTAAAGAATCGAACACCGACAAATCCACGTCAAGTTAGTGACAAGAGGATTTCTGTAGAAGCTCTTAACAAGTTTGTTAAAATGAAATTACCTAAGGTTTTTCGAAAAAATCCTTATTCAATTGTAACACCTCCTGTTAAAACTACAAGAGTTGGAGATGTAATAATTCGAGTTGCACCTGACGTAGTTGTAAAATTTGAGGTTGATGGAAAAGTGTTTTTAGGTGCAATCAAAATCCATGTATCTAAAAACAAACCTTTCGACTATTCTCAATCACTGATGATTTCCACAATACTTTATAAGTATTTGAATGAAATAAAAAAGGAGGATGAATTTGTTGATCCGAACCTGTGCTTTTCTTTGGATATTTTTGGTGATAGAATAGTATCTGCTCCGGCAAATATCGATGTAGCGCTTTCCGAAGTTGAAAGGAATTGTGAAGAAATCAAAGCAATTTGGGGCGACATTGTATAATGTTTATTAGGGCAGCATTCTTGCTGCCCTATCCATTTAAAGAAGTCATTACCTTATACAAACCAGATTCTGAAAAGGAATAATTTTCTCCCCGCTGGCCGATTTTGTAAATCGTGCCTCAGCCAATAAGGCTGAAAAAGGTAAAACAGGTCTTTATTAATCAGTGATAGCCTCACCCAAAGTGAGACCATCACCAAACTGTAAAAAACACTAAAGTCCGGGGCTGTATAAAATCTATTTATACAGCCCCGGACTCTCTTTATTCAAGTAAAACTATCACCAAACCGAATTCCAAATCCCAGAAAATCATTCTGCGTATATCAGCGAAATCTGCGAGCCATCTCTCTTCAGCGAAAATCAAAAAAATCAGTGTTATCAGCGTTCCAAAATATTCGCAAGTTATAGCCTCACTGAGAGAGAGACCATCACCAGAGTGCGGTTACCCACCCCAGTTCTCACGATCCAAACTGCGGTAATGAATGGCTTCCGAAAGATGATCGGCCTGCACATTTTCTGCTCCTTCGAGATCGGCAATTGTGCGCGAAACTTTTAAAATTCTGTCGTAGGCACGGGCAGAGAGGCCAAGCCGGTCCATGGCATTTTTAATCAGGTTATTACTTTCATTGTCGAGCACCACATATTCGCGTATCAGTTTCGAAGTCATTTGTGCGTTGGCGTAAACCCCCTGATGATTCTCAAAACGTTTCTCCTGAATTTTCCGGGCAGCCAAAACCCGTTCCCGAACCGCTTCACTATTCTCCGACGACTCCATCTCCGACAATTTTTTGAACGGTACAGGAACCACTTCCAGGTGAATATCGATGCGGTCGAGCAACGGCCCCGAAATTTTATTGAGGTACTTTTGTACGACGCCCGGCGCACAAACGCACTCTTTTGTAGGGTGATTGTAATAACCACACGGACACGGATTCATGGATGCCACCAGCATAAAACTTGCCGGGTACTCTACCGAAAACTTGGCTCGTGAAATGGTTATATTCCGGTCTTCCAGCGGCTGGCGCATCACTTCCAGCACCGTTCGTTTAAACTCCGGCAATTCATCAAGGAATAAAACTCCGTTGTGTGCCAGGCTTATTTCACCCGGCTGCGGGTAGTTTCCGCCACCTACCAAAGCCACGTCAGAAATGGTATGATGCGGACTCCGAAACGGACGGCGGGTCATTAACGAAGTTTCTTTATCGATCTTCCCTACAACCGAATGAATCTTTGTTGTTTCCAGCGCTTCTTTTAACGAAAACGGAGGAAGTACTGTGGGAATTCGTTTCGCGAGCATCGTTTTTCCTGATCCGGGCGGGCCAACCAAAATTATATTATGAGAACCTGCCGCTGCAATTTCCAAAGCCCGTTTTACATTTTCCTGTCCTTTTACATCCGAAAAATCGAGTGGATTATTATTCACCTGCGCATAAAACTCGGCACGGGTATCGATTACGGTTTGTTCAAGGCTTCCTTCGTCGTTTAAAAAGTCGATAACTTCGGTGATATTCTCGGCCCCGAAAACTTTCAGGCGATCGACAACAGCTGCTTCGCGTGCGTTTTGTTTGGGCAGAATAAATCCTTCGAAATCCTCGGCGCGGGCGTTAATGGCAATGGGTAAAACACCTTTTATGGGCTGCAAAGTTCCGTCGAGCGAGAGTTCGCCCATTAAAACATACTTTGATAATTTATCGTGATTTATCTGACCGGATGCGGCCAAAACAGCAGCTGCCAGCGGTAAATCGTAGGCCGATCCTTCTTTACGAATATCAGCCGGAGCCATGTTAATGATTATTTTCTTTTTGGGCCATTTGTAGCCGTTTAAGCGCAAGGCAGATTCAATTCGTTGCTGACTCTCTTTCACCGCACTGTCGGGCAGCCCCACAAGCAGGAATTTAATTCCGGTGGTTACATCAACTTCAATGGTAATTGTAGTGGCATCAATGCCGAAGACTGCGCTTCCGAAGGTTTTAACTAACATAAACGGGGATTTAGTTTAATATTAGTTAAATGTAGTAAAAAGCGCTGAAATTTAAAAGGTTAGTTCTAGTACAGTTTTTTACGTTTTACCAGATACGAAAACAAAACTTCCTTAAAATCTTTGTTGATATCGGCTTCTGCCAAATCGATCTGGTATTGTCCGCACCTTACTTTCAGGTCATCGAAATACTCGCGAACGGTAGTTGTGTAGTGTTCTTTTACTTCCGCAGGGTTAAACTTAACAACCTGGCCACTCTCCAAATCAACAAACTTGTGCGGACGGTTACTAAATTCAAACTCACGCTCCAATGAATGATCGGTTACATGAAAAAGAATCACCTCGTGTTTATTGTAACGCAGGTGTTGCAAAGCCGAAAACAACTCCTCGTTTTTCGAGCTGTCGAGCATATCGCTGAAAATAATCACCAGCGAACGTTTATGAATATTCTCGGCAATTTGATGCAATACCTGTGTGGTATTGGTGGTTTTTCGTAAACCTTCATTTTCGGGCTGAATAAGCTCCGACAGTTTTCCGTACATCACCTCGGCATTTACCGATGAAATTCGTGGCGACGAATGAAACTCAATTTCGTCGGAGAAAAGTGTAAGACCAACGGCATCGCGTTGTTTACGCATCAGGTAAATAAGAGCTGCGGCCGTGTAAACCGAAAAAGCCAGTTTATTGTGTAAATGCTTTTTGCCTTTTGTGTAAGGGAACAACATTGATGAAGAAGTATCGACAACCAACTGGCAACGCAGGTTGGTTTCCTCTTCGTATTGTTTTACGAAAAGTTTGTCGGTGCGCGCAAACAATTTCCAATCGACGTGTTTGGTCGACTCGCCCTGATTATATAAGCGGTGCTCGGCAAATTCAACCGAAAATCCATGAAAAGGACTTCGGTGCAAGCCGGTTATAAAACCTTCAACAACCTCATGAGCCACCAGCCCCAGGTTGTCAAAACGGTGAAATTGTTCTATGTCGATCAGGTTCTTCAAAATGATAAAAAGAAAAGTAATGTTGTTTTATTGAACTCCCTTCGACGAAGCTCAGGATACTGCCAGACTTAACGTAGTCGAAATCTGTTATTTGAAAATAAAAACTGTCATTTCGGGTAGCAAGAAAGCCGGATCTTTTATTGAAAAAGATTTCTCCTCCTGCGTCGTCGAAATGACAGTTCTAATAAAAATGCTATTACAGTAGCGCTTCCAGCTTGTCGATAAAAGCTTGTTTTGGAGCAGCTCCAACTTGTTTGTCAACAACTTCGCCGTTTTTCACAAACAATACTGTAGGAATGTTTCTGATTCCGTACTTCATTGCTACATCCTGGTTGTTGTCAACATCAACTTTACCGATTACTGCTTTGCCTTCATACTCCGTCGACATTTCTTCAACAATAGGTGCAATCATTCTGCAAGGGCCACACCAAACTGCCCAAAAATCGATCATCACCGGTTTGTCTGAATTCATTACCAATTCTTCAAAATTGGCATCTGTAATTTCTAAAGCCATATTATTATCTTTTTATTGTTGTATATCGTATCTCTGTTCTGCAAAACTAATTAATTCTGACACTCATTTCCGGTTGCTCATCAAAAAAGTTCAGAAATCCATCCAAAGGATTTACCCTTGTAGTTCTTGAAAACATTTCAATGTACATATTGTTCTCGGGATCAAAAACATTAAATTTCAGCAGGGCTTTTCCTTTGTATTCTCCGGCCAACTGCTCAACGCGTTTTACAAAGTCTTCGGTTAATACTTTTAGCGGAACGTTAATGGTTAAACTTTTAATATATTTTTCGCGCACATCATCGAGCAACTCAATGCTGTTCACTTTGTACTCGTAAAAATCGCTGTTAAAACGCTGCTTCACCGAACCTCTTACCATTATAAACAGCCCCACTTTACAGAATTTACTGAAGTTTACATAGTCGTTTCCAAAAAAGAAAAGTTCTTTTGAATCGGTGTAGTCAGTCAGGGTCATAACGGCATACATATTTCCGTTTTTCGACTGCCCTTCGCGCGCTGCCGTAACCATTCCACCAAACGTAAAGTCTTTCCCCTGGTATTTCGAGATATCGTTGTTCAGGTCTTTCAGCGCCACATCTCTCGAGCAGAAATTGGTAATCTCCAACCGGTAATCATCAAGCGGGTGTGCTGTTAAATAAATACCGATCAGGTTCTTTTCTTTCTCCAGCAGAATAAGCTTTGCCCACTCGTCAACTTTAGGTATTGGCGGCTTTTGAATGTCCTGTCCGCCTCCCATTCCGCCGAACAAACTTTGCTGTGCACTTTGTGCTTCCAACTGAACGCGGTTACCGTAGCGAATTAGTTTTTCAATAAAATTGGTGTCGTCGTTTTCATTTTCGCCGGCAAAAAAGCAACTGCGGTTTACCCCTTCCAGGTTGGTGAACGCTCCGGCCATAGCAAGTGCTTCGAGGTTCTTTTTATTAACCGACTGAAGGTTTACATGCTCCACCAAATCGTAAATGGTTTTAAAATGACCTCGCTCGTTACGCACATCAATAATATGCTGAACCGCTGCGGATCCAACCCCTTTAATAGCTCCCATCCCAAAACGGATATCGCCTTCAGTGTTAGCAGTAAATTTGATAAAACTCTCGTTAACATCCGGGCCAAGTACGTTCAGTTTCATGCGTTGGCACTCGTTCATCAACTTGGTTATATCAACAATATTATTGAGGTTTCGGCTAAGGTTGGCCGCCATAAACTCGGCCGGGTAATGCGCTTTTAAAAAGCCTGTTTGGTAGGCAATGTAAGCGTAACAAACCGAGTGCGATTTGTTAAATGCATACGAAGCAAATGCCTCCCAGTCTTTCCAGATTTTATTGATTACTTCGTCGGTCTGTTTCCCTTTGTTTTTACATTCGTCAACAAACTGCCGGTTAGCTTTACAGCCGTCAACAAACTTAACCTTAAGCTTTTCCATTACCGACATAATCTTCTTACCCATCGCTTTACGCAGCGTATCGGAGTCACCACGCGTAAAACCCGCCAGCAAACGCGAGAGTAACATCACTTGCTCCTGGAATACGGTAATACCGTAAGTATCGCTCAGGTATTCTTCCATCATCGGCACATCGTAATCCACTTTTTGTTTTCCGTGTTTACGTGCAATATAATCGGGAATGTATTCCATTGGCCCAGGACGATAGAGCGCGTTCATGGCCACCAGGTCTTCAAAACGGTTAGGCTTCAAATCGCGCAGGTGTTTTTTCATACCGTCCGATTCAAACTGGAAGATGGCAGTGGTTTCGCCGTGACTAAAAAGCTCGAACGTCTTTTCATCATTGAGCGGAATTTCATTTATTGAAACTTCAATTCCTTTCGACAGCTTGATGTTCTCCAAACACTCTTTAATAATCGACAGGGTTTTCAGTCCGAGGAAGTCCATTTTCAGCAAGCCGATGTCTTCCACAAAACGACCATCGTATTGTGTTGTCAGCAGATGCTCTTCGTCTTTGGTAGGCATCAACGGAATATGATCGGTTAGCGGATCACGGCTGATTAAAATTCCACAGGCGTGCACCCCGGTATTTCGCACCGAACCTTCCAGCTTCTCGGCATAGTTCAGCGTATCAACAACCAACGGAATAGGCGAATCCTTTTCCCTTGCCAGTTCGGGGCTTTCTTTAAACGCCTTTTTGAAACTCATTTTCGGAGCTTCGGGCACTAACTTGGCCAAACGATCGGCTTCAGGTAATGGTAATTTCAGCACACGGGCCACATCACGGATGGAAGACTTGGTAGCCATAGTACCGAACGTACAAATGTGAGCCACCTTATCCTGTCCGTATTTATTGGTTACATATTCCAGTACCAGTTGTCGTCCGTCATCATCAAAGTCGATATCGACATCGGGAAGCGATATACGGTCGGGATTCAGGAAACGCTCAAAAAGCAGGTCGTATTTAATCGGGTCGATGTTGGTAATTCCGGCGCAATACGATACTGCCGCTCCGGCAGCCGAACCACGCCCCGGACCTACAAGAACGCCATTATCTTTTGCCCAGTTAATAAAGTCCTGCGTGATAAGGAAGTAACCGGGATAACCCATTGTTTTAATGGTATTCAGCTCGAAAATCAGGCGTTCTTCCACACTCTTCTCCAGCGGATCGCCATAACGTTCTTTTGCCCCTTCGAATGTAAGGTGCTCCAAAAATGCCGACTCCAGTTTTACACGAATTACCTTATCATATCCGCCCAAACGTTCGAATGCCGAATCGCCAAATTCTTCGCGCAAATCAGCTTCCGAATATTTTTCTTTAAAACTTTCCTCTGTTCCAATTTCTTCAGGAATGGGAAACATGGGCATAATCGGCGCACTATTCAACTCAAAAGACTCGATTTTTTCGGCAATTTCGTTGGTGTTCGCCAAGGCCTCGGGAAGATCTTTAAAAAGCTCATTCATTTCGGCCTGCGTTTTAAACCACTCCTGTTTGGTGTAACGCATCCGGTTCGGATCGTCAAAATCTTTCCCGGTATTCAGGCAGATCAGCAAATCATGCGCTTCCGCATCCGATTCGTTGGTGAAGTGAATATCGTTGGTAGCAATTAATTTCACCCCCAATCTTTTAGCCAGCGGAACCAGTTGCTTATTTACTTTTACCTGCCAGTCGTACACCTCTTCTCGCTCGCGTTGCGATTGCGCCGGATGCCGCATCAATTCAAGGTAGTAATCTTCGCCAAACAGTTTTTTATACCAAAGAACGGCGTCTTCGGCCGCCTTTATATTATTGGCCATTATATGCTGTGCAATCTCGCCTCCCAAACAGGCCGATGATGCAATCAGTCCTTCGTGATGTTTTTCCAGCAACTCCTTATCAATGCGCGGCTTGTAATAAAAACCGGTAGTAGTTGCTGTCGATATCAGCTTGATGAGGTTAATATAACCAACCCTGTTTTTTGCCAGTAAAATAAGGTGATGCCCCGAGCGGTCGACCTTATCGCTTTTATCATTAATTGTACGGGCAGCCACATAGGTTTCACATCCTAAAATGGGCTTAATCTCGGCCTTCGAACAGGCGGCATGAAACTCTTTTATGCCAAACATTGTACCGTGATCGGTTAATGCCAAAGCCGGCATATTATCCGATTTTGCTTTGCCAACCAGGTCGCCGATGCTGGCAGCACCATCGAGAATAGAATATTGCGAGTGTACGTGTAAATGCGTAAATGGAACCATAAAAACTATGCTAAAAAAGTTTTTAAAGATACCAATTCTCGCAGCCTTATCCGGGGGATGTTAATAATTTTTGATGGATTTTTTGGAGCAAAAAAAGCCCCGATACTTTGATCGGGACTGTTAGTCAATATTTTCAGCGATGAGCTTTGCCAGCTGCTCCATTTCCTCTGGTGGGAATTTTGTTTTATCGGCAAAGTTCAGCAAATCATGTTCGCTTTGCATGGGCACCAAATGAATGTGTGCGTGTGGCACTTCGAGACCCAAAACCATTACCCCAACTTTTTTACAGGGAACAGCTTTCTCCAGTCCTTTGGCCACTTTTTTGGCAAACATTTGCAAACCTGCGTAGGTTTCATCATCCAAATCAAAAAGGTAGTCTACCTCTTTCTTCGGAATTACCAAAGTGTGTCCTTTTGCTGTTGGGAAAATATCGAGAAAAGCAAAGTAATTCTCGTCCTCAGCTACTTTGTAGGAAGGGATTTCACCATTGATAATTTTTGTAAAAATGCTTGCCATCGTTCTTAAATTGAAATTTCTACAATCTCAAAAGGTATTACTCCTGACGGAACTTTAATTTCAACCACATCGCCAACCTTTTTGCCCATCAATCCTTTGGCAATTGGCGTTTGTACCGATATCTTTCCTTCTTTCAGATTCGCTTCGCTTTCAGGAACCAAAGTATATTGCATAGTTGCATTATTCTTTATGTTCTTGATGGTTACTTTATTCAGAATCTGAACCTGCGATGTATTAATTTTCGACTCGTCGAGAATCCGGGCATTTGCCACTTTATTTTTTATCTGGGCGATTTTAGCCTCAAGCATACCCTGGGCATCTTTAGCTGCATCGTACTCGGCATTTTCCGAGATATCTCCCTTTTCAATGGCTTCGCCAATCTGCTTCGAAATTTTAGGACGCTCAACAGTCATCAAGTGTTCCAGCTCTTTCTTTAGCTTTTCTAATCCGTCTTTTGTTAAATATGTTACTTCGGACATTTTGTATCCTCCTTTATTTAATTGTTTCGCCTCTACGTAGGCATAAAAAAATAGAAAGAATCCCGATCTGCCCGGAACTCTTCCTTTTGCAAAATTATATAATTTCTTGAATATTAAAATATTCTAAGCAAAAAAATATCGAAAACGGGTGATATTTACGCAGTTAGACATACTTCCTATTGATAATCTCGCTATATATCACGGCTTTCTTCAACGAAAACTTCTCACCCAGTATCAACGACTTCTTTTTCGTTTTTTTGGGTTGCTCAACTTTTCGTCTTAGCGGTGCTGATTTTCTTACTTCAGTACTATATTGGTATGCCGGACGAACTTCCTGTACTGGCTCTTCTTCTACCATTTCGTCCAGCACTTCCTGTGGTTGTGGCTGACGTGGCACATCCTCATTGTCATCCATCAGCATTTCCCAAAAATCCTGTGCACTGCCAGTTCCGGAAGCGGACTCTCCGGGTGCGGCATTCTTTTTACGTGTTTTATTTAGAATGCCAAACACGGCAACTATCAAGGTCAATATGATAACTACTATATCATCCATAATTTTCTATCAGCAATAAATTGTATTTTTGGCTGTTCAGTTCATAAAAGTACGAAACGTGTACGGAAATAAAAATTTTCGCGTTAAAGAATAATACTGATTATTAAAAACATTGAGCTATTGGCTCGCGCACTCCCAATGACTTTGTTTTTATATCGGCATTTAACCAATTTGAAAATAATTCAAAATAGCTTGATCATTTTTAAATTGGTGTAACAAAACAAATTTAGCATCATGCAAAAAAAGAACATCAACAGGAAGTCGGGGTATTCGGGAATGAAGTATTTGTTTTTTATCGCACTTACTTTTCTGATGTATTCGTCGTGCGACGAGATTGATTCTGAGATTCCGGATGTTTGGGTGGGCTTAAATCTTGATCTGGGGCTATATAACGAGCTAACCGTGCCCGGCAATTCGGTCTACTTTCCAAATCAGGGATTTGGAGGTGTTATTGTTTATTGCGAAATAGAGGGCTCGTATTATGCTTTTGATGCAGCTTGTACCAACGAAATCAACCCATCGTGCAGGGTAGCAAATGAGGGAGCTGTTGGAAAATGCTCGTGTTGCGAATCGGAATATATATTTATTGGCGGCACAGTATTAAAAGGGCCCGCTGCAGCACCACTAAAACAATACAACACTTCGCTTAACGGAAATATACTCCGGGTATACAACTAAAAATGGGCTCCACTAAGTGAAACCCATTTTCTATCGTATAAAAATTTCTTCTTAATATCTGTAGTGCTCGGGCTTAAACGGACCTTCTTTTGAAACGCCCAAATAAGCGGCTTGCTTTTCGGTAAGCTCTGTCAGTTTTACACCAATTTGCGCTAAATGCAAACGGGCAACTTCCTCATCCAGCTTTTTCGATAAAGTATAAACACCCACTTCATAGTCGTTCTCCCATAAATCAATTTGTGCAAGCGACTGGTTGGTAAACGAGTTACTCATCACAAACGACGGGTGTCCGGTTGCGCAACCCAGGTTTACCAAACGACCTTCGGCCAACAGGTAAATACAGTGGCCATCTTCATAAGTATATTTATCAACCTGCGGTTTGATGTTTACTTTTTCGATGCCCGGCCATTTTTCCATTCGGGCTACCTGAATTTCGTTATCGAAGTGCCCAATATTACAAACGATCGACTGATCTTTCATTTTTGCCATGTGCTCGGCAGTAATTACATCGCAGTTTCCGGTGGTGGTAACATAAATGTTTCCTTCGGCCAATGCATCTTCCATTGTTTTTACCTCGAAACCTTCCATGGCTGCCTGCAGCGCACAAATCGGATCAATCTCGGTAACAATTACGCGGGCACCATAACTGCGCATTGAGTGTGCACAACCTTTACCAACATCGCCATAACCGGCAACTACAACCACTTTTCCGGCAATCATTACATCGGTAGCACGTTTAATACCGTCGGCCAACGACTCGCGACATCCATACAGGTTATCGAATTTTGATTTTGTTACCGAATCGTTAACATTAATAGCCGGTACCAACAACTCACCTTTATCGGCCATCTGGTACAAACGATGCACTCCGGTAGTTGTTTCTTCCGAAACACCTTTCCATTCGGCTACCGTGCGGTGCCATTTCCTGTTATCTTCTTTTAATGTAGTTTTCAGCAATTCAAGAATTACTTCTTCTTCTTCGCTTGACGCGTCAACATCCAAAACACTGGCGTCTTTCTCGGCAGCATATCCTTTATGAATCAACAAGGTAGCATCGCCACCATCGTCAACAATCAATTGCGGGCCTTTTCCATCGGGAAAACTCATTGCCTCGCGGGTGCACCACCAGTACTCTTCCAGTGTTTCACCTTTCCAGGCAAATACAGGCACTCCGGCTTTTGCAATAGCTGCCGCCGCGTGATCCTGAGTTGAAAATATGTTACAGCTTGCCCAACGAACATCGGCTCCAAGGGCAACCAAAGTTTCAATTAAAACAGCAGTTTGCACGGTCATGTGCAAGCTACCCATTACACGCACGCCGTTAAGCGGTTTGCGCGGGCCAAATTTTTCTCTGATGGCCATTAATCCCGGCATTTCCTTCTCCGCGATCTCAATTTCTTTTCTTCCGAATTCTGCCAATGAAATATCGGCCACTTTGTAATCTAGTTTTTCCTGAACTGACACAGTCATATCTTATTACTTTAATTTTTTCAAATAAAAAGGGGTGCAAAAATAACAATTTCTGCAACAAAAAAGTTGAAAATCAACGATAAGGATTAGTTACCCATGTCGGAGAAGAACTTCACGCGCATTAAACGAATGTCATCTTCCGAGTATTCTTCTTCGCCTAATTCCTCCAGCGCATCCTCGATGGAGTCGGTTTGGGCCTCGCGGAAATATTCAAAAATATCCTCCTGATGATCTTCGTCAATCACATCATCAATGTAGTAATCGATATTTAATTTGGTTCCCGAATTCACAATCGCCTCCACTTCGCCAATCACATCGCTCACCTCAATTCCTTTTGAGTCGGCAATATCTTCAAACGACAATTTGCGGTCGATACTCTGAATGATAAACACCTTCATTTTCGATTTGTTGGCTACGGTACGTACCACCAAATCTTCCGGGCGTTCAATCTCATTTTCTTCCACATACAATTTTATGAGCGCCACAAACTCTTTTCCATACCGGCGGGCTTTCCCCTGTCCAACTCCCTGAATATTTTGCAACTCTTCGATAGTTACCGGGTACTGAATAGACATGTCGGCCAACGACGGATCCTGGAAAATCACAAAAGGCGGCAGATTGTGCTTCTTGGCTATCTTTTTCCGAAGGTCTTTCAGCATAGCAAACAATTGCGGATCGCCACTTGCTCCTCCTGACGGGGCACCTCCTGCACTGTTTGAATCATCCTCTTCTTCATATTCGTGGTTTTTCACCAACATAAAGCTATGCGGCTTCTCAAGGAACTCATGCCCTTTTTCGGTAACCTTTAGCAAACCGTAATTTTCAATGTCTTTGTTGATGATTCCGGCTACCATCGACTGGCGGAACACAGCATTCCAAAAACGCTCGTCGTGTTCTTTTCCTGTACCAAACGATTTTAGCGTGTAATGTTTAAACGATTTTATGGCAGCAGTACTGTTGCCAATCAGGATGTTGGCAATATGGTCGCCTTTGTATTTCTCGTTTACTTCCAGAATGGCTTTCAGGGCGGTAACAATTTCGTCTTTCGCCTCAATCTGCTCCTTCGGGTTCAGACAATTATCGCAGTTTCCACAATTATCCGTTCTGTAGTGCTCGCCAAAATAATGCAACAATATTATACGGCGGCAAATGGCCGACTCGGCATATGAAACGGTATCCAATAAAAGCTGTTTCCCGATCTCCTGCTCAGCAACCGGTTTCCCGTGCATAAACTTCTCCAGTTTCTGAATGTCTTTATAACTGTAAAAAGTTATGCATTGTCCTTCGCCACCATCACGACCGGCACGTCCGGTTTCCTGGTAATACCCTTCCAAACTTTTGGGAATATCGTAGTGAATTACAAAACGCACATCAGGTTTATCGATGCCCATACCAAAAGCAATGGTAGCAACAATTACATCCACTTCTTCCATCAGAAATTTATCCTGATTTCCCGAGCGGGTAGTGGCATCCATACCGGCGTGATAGGCAAGTGCTTTAACTCCGTTCACCACTAAGGTTTCGGCCAGCTCTTCAACTTTTTTCCGGCTCAAACAATAGATAATGCCCGATTTGCCTTCGTTCTGTTTTATGAATTTTATAATCTGCGTTTCGGTTTTCACCTTTGGACGCACCTCGTAATAAAGATTCTCGCGATTAAACGATGCCTTAAAAACCTTTGCATCCAAAATACCGAGGTTCTTTTGAATATCGTGCTGAACCTTTGCAGTTGCCGTGGCTGTTAACGCAACAATCGGCGACTTCCCTATTTCTTCAACAATCGGTTTTATCCGTCTGTACTCCGGTCTGAAATCGTGTCCCCACTCCGAAATACAGTGCGCCTCATCAATGGCGTAAAACGATATCTTTATTTGCTTTAAGAATTCAATATTTTCTTCTTTTGTCAACGACTCAGGAGCAACATAAAGCAGTTTTGTTTTCCCGGCCAGCACATCTTCTTTTACCTGGGTAATGGCTGCTTTTGAAAGCGACGAATTCAGGAAATGCGCAACACTGTCTTCGGCATGTGTACCACGAATTGCATCTACCTGATTTTTCATTAGGGCAATTAAAGGAGAAATCACTATGGCAGTGCCCTCGAGAATTAAGGCCGGCAACTGATAAATCAACGACTTTCCTCCACCTGTAGGCATCAACACAAAGGTGTCTTTCCCGTCCATCACACTTTTAATCGCTTCTTCCTGTTGCCCTTTAAAACGATCGAAGCCAAAAAAACGCTGCAACTCTTCTGCTAATACAACTTTTTTACTCATATGTCCAATCTCCCAATATCTCTAGCATAAGTAAATTCTAAATTATTAAAAGTAAGCAAAATGGCAATACAATTTAATAAATTTTATATTTTAAAATAAGATGTATTTGATAAAGACTAACATTATGTGAAAAGTTTGAGCCGTGCAATATATAAGTAATATTTGAGATTTTAAATGCGAAAAATTCGTGTACATTTGTGAAGTTTTTTTTTGAAAACCAGAATTCATGAGCGAAGAGCGTACTACCAAAAAACAAGGCGAAGAAGGTTCAAAAGGAGAAATGTCCTTTCTTGAACACCTGGAGATACTTCGTTGGCACATTATCCGGTCGTCAGCGGCCATTGTTATTTTTGCCATCGTAGCATTTGTTATGAAATCGTTTATTTTCGATGTGGTTATCCTTAGTCCGAGAATGCCCGACTTTTGGACCAACCGGATGTTTGCCAAACTGGGCGACATGGTTGGATCGGAGGCATTAAAAATTAACCAGGTACCATTAAAAATGCAGAGTATAAAAATTGCAGGGCAGTTTTCTACGCATATCATGGTATCGATAATTGCCGGATTGATCATAGCTTCTCCTGTGGTTTTTTACGAATTCTGGCGTTTTATTAAACCCGCATTATACGAAAACGAACGAAAACATGCAGGAGGTGCAGTATTCTTTACTTCCGTATTATTTTTACTGGGTGTATTGTTTGGCTACTATTTAATTGTGCCCTTATCGATTCACTTTTTAGGTACCTACCAGGTAAGTAGCGAGGTTGAAAACACGATTAATCTCCGGTCGTATATCGGATCGGTTACATCAATATCGCTTGCTGCAGGAGTGGTTTTCCTTCTTCCGATTTTCTCTTACTTTTTAAGTAAAGTTGGACTTCTTACTCCTGAATTTATGAAAACATACCGACGCCATTCATATGTGGTAATGTTATTACTGTCGGCAATTATTACGCCGCCGGATATTTTTAGCCAGATTATGGTTTGTTTCCCCCTGGTTTTCCTTTACGAAATAGGTATTGTCATTTCGCGCCGCGTAGTTAAAAATCGTGAAAAAGCAATGGAAGCCATGTAATTCCGTCAAAAATTGACGTTATTTGAACCATTATGATTCTTCGAGCAGAAAATATCGTTAAAAAATACCGAAAAAGAACCGTAGTAAAAGGAGTTAGTTTTCAGGTTGAGCAAGGTGAAATTGTGGGATTGCTGGGACCGAACGGCGCCGGTAAAACCACATCATTTTATATGATTGTTGGATTGATTCAGCCCTTTTCGGGAAAGATCTTTCTCGACGAAAAGGAGATCACAAAACTTCCGGTGTACAAAAGAGCACAGCGAGGTATTGGCTACCTGGCCCAGGAAGCTTCAGTATTCCGTAAGTTGAGTATTGAGGACAACATCAGGGCAGTGTTGGAAATGACTGATTATTCGAAAGAGTACCAGAAAGAAAAACTGGAAACATTACTTGATGAGTTCAGTTTGCAGCATATCCGGAAAAGTAAAGGTATTCAGCTTTCGGGGGGTGAGCGACGCCGTACAGAAATTGCACGTGCCCTGGCCATCGACCCGAAATTTATTTTACTTGATGAGCCTTTTGCCGGGGTTGACCCGATTGCGGTGGAAGACATTCAGCAAATTGTAATGCAGCTGAAAGAGAAAAATATTGGTGTGTTAATTACCGACCACAATGTACACGAAACACTGCGTATTACAGACCGCTCTTATCTCCTGTTTGAAGGAAATATCCTAAAAGCAGGAACAGCTGATGAGTTGGCTGCCGATGAGGATGTGCGCCGTGTTTACCTCGGTCAGAACTTCGAATTACGTTAGGAAAAACATTTTTACATTTTTTTTATTTTTTTGTTTGCAGATTAAAAAATGTTTCTTTCCTTTGCAGCGCTAAAATAAAAACGGCGCTTTAAACGAAAAGCAAACCGATTTTAGCTGAGAAAAAAATCCTGAAAAAATTTGGTCGATTACAAAAATGATGTATTTTTGCAGTCCCAAAATTAAGGGAGTTAAATAGGAAGGCCCGTTCGTCTAGGGGTTAGGACGCCAGGTTTTCATCCTGGTAGCAGGGGTTCGAATCCCCTACGGGCTACTAATTTTTAAAAAGAGAGAAAGAAAGAAAATGGCACATCATAAGTCAGCATTAAAAAGAATTCGTCAAGACGAAAAAAAGAGAGTACACAACAAGTACTACGCAAAAACTACACGTAATGCGATTAAAGCTTTGCGTAATGCTACTGATAAAGCTGAAGCAGAGAAAATGTATCCTTCAGTTGTTGCTATGATTGATAAATTAGCGAAACGCAATATCATTCATAAAAACAAAGCTGCAAACTTAAAATCGAAATTAACTACACAGGTTAATTCATTGTAAGAAGAGAAAAACCACATTATATAGAAAACCTCTCCGAATTTCGGGGAGGTTTTTTTGTGTTTCATAATCCCGTATGTTCTGTAACTATAATTTAGTATTTCCGAAATAACTAATTATAATTAATTTTAGGATAGAACTCCGGGACAAATGGGAGAATACAAAAAACTAAATATAAAAGACTGGGCTGTTGAAGATCGTCCGCGCGAAAAGTTACTAAACAAAGGACCACGATCGCTAACCGATGCCGAACTTATTGCCATATTGATTGGCTCGGGCAATATTGAAGAAACAGCCGTAGAACTCTCCAGGCGCATTTTAGCATCAGCCGACAATAACTTAAACGAACTGGGCCGTAAAGGCATCGATTACCTCACCAAATTTCAGGGAATTGGCGAAGCAAAAGCCGTTACCATTGCAGCAGCACTGGAGTTGGGTAAACGCCGGAAAGAAGCTGATGTATTCAATAAAAAGCAAATTACCGGAAGTAAAGATGCAGCTGAATATTTTCAGCCCATGCTTGGCGATCTGAATCACGAAGAGTTTTGGATTTTGCTTCTTAACCGCGGCAACCGGATAATCGACTCGTTTATGGTAAGCCAGGGCGGAATTTCAGGCACCGTAATCGATGTGCGACTGATATTAAAAAATGCGCTGGAAAAAATGGCCTGTGCCATTATTCTCTGTCACAACCATCCTTCAGGAACCATGCAGGCATCAAATGCCGATCTGAATATTACCCGTAAAATTAAAAGTGCGGCTGAAATTATGGATATAACAGTGCTCGACCATATTATTATTGGCCAAAACAATTACCTGAGTTTAGCCGACGAGGGAATGTTAAACGAATAAACCGAACGAAAATGATACTTTTTTATTCCGACGAAGTTAACCCACGGATTGAGTACATTGCAAAACTGATCTTCGCGAACATTTTGCAAACGGAAATCGCGTTTACTCAGAATTCTGCGGAATTTCGAAAGTCGGAAATACCAAAGATCAACTATTCGTACGAGAAATTTGGCGATGAATTTTACATCAAACCACACAAACTTATTTTTCAGAACGCACTTATAAAACCTACAATTAACAGTGTTTGGTACGAGGGCGAAAAATATTTCTGCGAAACATCGAAAGACTCTGACCTGCCTTTCGATCCCTTTGCGGCTTCGTTTTATTTGGTTACCCGCCACGAAGAATATGTGGATAAGAACCGCGATAAACTGGGACGTTATCCATACCAGAACAGCATATTATCGAAATATAACCTACTTCAAAAGCCCGTTGTAAATATCTGGGCAAAATTGTTGGGCAAACTGCTGAAAGAAAAATACCCGGAGTTTAGCTACAGCGAATCGAAATTTAAGTTTATCTCCACCATCGATGTCGATAATGCTTACGCCTACCAAAACAAAGGCTTTTTGCGCACAACTGCGGCCTGGGCAAAGTCGCTGATAAAAGGCAACCGGCAAGACACCCTAAAACGTAAACGGGTTTTAGACGGAAAAGAATCTGATCCGTACGACACCTACAACTACCTCGACAGCGTTTTTGCAGGAAACGAGGATAAGGTAAAATTTTTCTTTTTACTGGGCGATTACGGTCGTTACGACAAAAACATTGCCCACACCAACAAAGAATACCGGGAGCTGATAAAAAAGACAGCCGAAAAATACGACGTTGGTATTCATCCTTCGTTTGGCAGTAGCAAGAAAAAAGGTGGCAAAAAGAAAGTAAAATTGGAAAAACAACGTCTGGAAGAAATTATTGGCAGAAGTGTTTCCAAAAGTCGCCAGCACTATTTACGACTCAAATTTCCGAAAACATACACCCGCCTAATAAAAGCCGGAATTGAAGAAGACTACACACTGGGTTATTCTGCCCAACCGGGTTTCAGAGGCGGTATCTGCACGCCCTACTGTTTCTACGACCTTAAACATGAAACGGTAACAAACCTGAAAATCATTCCTTTCAATATTATGGACGGAACGTTGCGCTACTACCTTCAGCTGTCTCCGGAAAAGGCTTTTGAAGAAATAAAGAAGATTATGCAGGAAGTTAAAAATGTTGGCGGTACATTTGTAAGTGTGTGGCACAACGAAACCGTTAACGATTTGGGAACATGGAAAGGTTTCAGAGATGTGTTTGAACAGATGAACAAACTGGGTTTTGAATGGGCGAATGAGTAGCCGGCATATTTAAATGAGCAGCGTAAAAAAGATTCACTATATAAAACATACGCAAATCGATTCCGGGAAATGGAATCAATGCATTGATGGTGCGTTAAATTGCAGGATTTATGCCTACGATTGGCACCTCGACAGAACTGCCATTGAGTGGGATGCCCTGATTTATGGTGATTATGAATATGTGATGCCGCTGCCCTTTCGAAGCAAACTGGGCATAAAATACCTTTATCAACCACTTTTTTCGCAGCAGCTTGGAATCTTCCCTCCTCCATCGAAGGCGATTTTTGAAACATTTATTACTGCCATAAAAACCCGTTTTAAATACGTCGATGTGCAACTTAATGCTGTAAATATTCCCGGAGAAAATGACGGTGATATTTTTTTCGAGCGGAAAAACTACCTGCTTTCGCTAACAAAAGATTTTAAATCGATCATTTCCGGCTACTCAAACAATACAAAACGAAATATTGCCAAAGCACAAAAGCAGGATCTTTCGATAATTGAAGGTATCAGGTTTGAAGATTACCTCGAATTTAAATCGAAAAATCTACCTGCCGGAGTTGATCAGTCGGCTGTCGCCAAACTGAAAAGCCTTATCGCTTTTGGCGAATACAAAGGCTTTGGAAAAATATACGGCGTTTACACTCCGGGAAATGAACTTTGTGCAGCTGTTTATTTCTGCCGCTGGAAAGACCGTGTGATCTATTTTAATGCAGCCTCAAATGAAGAAGGGAAAAACACGGGAGCGATGTATTATCTGGTTAACCGTTTTATTGAAGACAATGCCGGAAAAAATCTGCTGTTGGATTTTGAGGGATCAATGATTCCGGGAGTTGAACGCTTTTACGCAGGTTTTGGAGCAAGACCCGAAACCTACTTTCAACTTAAATATAATCGTTTACCTTTGCTGCTTAGGTGGCTAAAACGATAATTGGCAATGAGGAATTTCCCGCGTTTGGTAAGTAAAAAACTGAGTCCGCTGTTTTCAACCCGAAAACTTCTGGCAGCGAAAACGCCTCCTTTTTTGCCCTTTTACCACACCGTTGGCAACCAGCCTTTACCACACATTTTAAATTACCCGGTAATTGATGAAAAACAGTTTAAGCAGGAACTCGATTTCTATTTGAAATATTTTAAACCTGTTTCGCTGGAAGAGCTAACAAAGTCGGCCAAACCCGGCAGTTTTCATTTAAGTTTTGACGACGGGCTAAAAGAGTGTACCGAAATAATTGCACCCATTCTTTTACAGAAAGGAATACCGGCAACTTTTTTTGTGAATAGCGGTTTTGTCGACAACAAAGAACTTTTTCATCGTTACAAAGCCAGTTTAATTGCCAATAAAATGCGCACACAACCTGATGCAGAAGCAGAAAATTACCTGCACGAAAACGGCATTCCACTAAAAGCATTATTGCAAACTCCATACTCAAAACGAGAAATACTCGATCATGCGGCTGAGTTACTTGAAATAGATTTTCAATCGTTTTTGGAAACACAAAAACCTTACATGACGACATCCCAGATTAAAGAGTTGCATAACAAAGGTTTTTCCATTGGCGGGCACAGTCACAAACACCCCGAATTCCGGAAGATTTCGGAGAAAAAACAACTGAAGCAAATCAAGAAAAGTATGAAATGGCTGGAAGAGACTATAAATCCAAAAGTAAAAGCTTTTTCATTTCCGTTTACCGATGATAGTGTTTCCTTGAAACTGATTAAAACGATACACGACAAGGGATGGTGCGATATTAGTTTTGGAACAGCGGGCGTAAAATACGATACAATACCGTATCATTTTCAACGCTACCCGGCTGAACAACCGGGTGATTTTAAATTGAATGTAAAAGCGGAATTTCTTTATTTTAAACTCCGCAAAACAATTGGCAAAGCAACAGTAAAACATTGACTTTACAAGTAAAAAAAATACGACTCAGCGAGCTGGAAAAATTTGCGAACAGCAAAGAATTTCAGAACTACGAAGTGATTCCCATTTCTACAATTCGTGCCCAATCGTATCTTGCCAATCCACACGGACATCCTGATGACATTGTACTTTATCTTGGTTTTACCGACAATAAATTGGTGGCCTTCCGTAGCATTTTTGCCGATACGCTCATTTCTGAAGATCAACTGATTCGTTTTGGGTGGTGCAGCGGAAGCTGGGTACACGAACAACACCGCCGCCTAGGTTATTCCGGGCAACTTTTACGCGAGGCTTATAATGACTGGGACAAAAAACTGGCCTTCACCAATTACTCTCCCCATTCAGAAAAGTTGTATTTAAAAACCGGCCTCTTTCAACCGATTCACCAGTTTGAAGGAGCACGTTTGTATTTGTATGCAAAAACAACCAAACTTTTTCAGGCCAGAATAAATCCTGTTACGGCGGTTCTATTCAAAATAACCGATTTTTTTATTGAGCTAATAGTTAATGTATTTGGCATCTTTTATAAGCCAAAGACAAACTCTACGGTTTTATTATCAGAAATTGAAAAACCGGATGAAGCCTGTTATCAGTTTATAAAATCCAACCCGGCTAACAGTGTTTTCAAGCGGAGAGAAGCCGAATTAAAATGGATTCTTGAGTATCCCTGGCTGACACAGCAAAAAAATGATGAAAGCTCCCGCTACCCTTTTTCATCTTTTTCGGGAAACTTTTACTACAGAACTGTAAAAGTGAAAAGAGACAATAAACTGCTGGGCCTTTTTATTTTCTCGGTACGCGAAGGTCATTTAAAAACACTGTATTTTAACCTTACCGAAGATTGCACAAAAGAAATTGCCGCCTTTTTAAAAAAATATTGCCTGAGTAATAAAATTGAGCACATTACTATTTATAAAAAGGAGCTGACAGACCAGCTTTTAAGTAGAAAATTCCCATTTTTGTACGCGAAAAGATACGGGCAAAAAATATACAGTACTTTTCAGGTATCAAATAAAAAGCAACATACATTTCAGGATGGTGACGGAGATCTCTTCTTCACCTAAAAAAAAAATTATGAACGTTCGAGTTTTAGGCAACACCCACTCCATTTTAGATCAGTACCTGGCAGAAATTCGGGATACAGGCATTCAAACCGACCCACTTCGTTTTCGTGATAACCTTAACCGTATTGGTGAAATTTTTGCATACGAAATAAGCAAGGAAATGCAGTTTGAAGTGAATGACGTTATAACACCACTTGGCGTTGCAAAAGTTCCGAAATTATGCCAACAACCTGTTTTAGCAACTATTTTACGTGCCGGGTTAGCCATGCACAACGGGTTGCTGCGTATTTTCGACCGGGCAGAAAACTGTTTTATTTCAGCCTTCAGAAAATACACCGAAGGAGGTGAATTTGAAATTGAATTTGAATATATGGCTTCGCCTTCGCTTGATAATAAAGTGGTTATACTTTCTGATCCGATGCTGGCTTCGGGAAAATCGATGGAAATTGGTTACGAAGCATTATTCAGCAAAGGAAAACCGGCGCACATTCACCTCGTGGCTATTATTGCCAGCGAAGAAGGAGTTGAGTATGTAAAGAATGCCATTAAAGACGAAAATGTGACTTTATGGCTTGGGGCTGTCGATCCAGAAATGACTCCAAAATCATACATCGTTCCGGGACTGGGCGATGCCGGAGATTTGGCATTTGGCGAAAAAATTGATTCAAAATAGAATAAACAAGAATGCCAGCCCTTTACAGGACTGGCATTTCTTGAAAAACTCTCTCAAACTATTCTTTTGCAATTCTATCTTAAAAATATACCTCAACGGTAATATTCTCTCTTCCAAATCCTTTGTCGCTCAAAATCTCCATCGAGTCGAAGATCATATCGCTGTTTCCGCACAGGTAAAAACAGGTATTTTTATCAAAATCTGTCTTTTTCAGGTAATCGGTCACCCTGCCGTTAAAATCGCCGCTTTTATCGCGCGATGTGCAAAGTGTGTAATTTTCTTTATTGTAATCTTCCTGCTCGTAGCCTTCCTCGGCATAACGAACCCCGTGAATTAACTGGTAATTCAAACCCGGATTACTTTTTATCATGCTATGAAACGGCGCAATTCCGGTTCCGCTGGCAATAAAAATATGCTTGTGCGTATCTTTATTTTTCACATCCAAACCAAATTTTCCGAAAGGGCCGTGCACTTCTACCATGTCGCCAACTTTCAGGTGTTTTAGTTTTGGTGAGAAGTAACCACCTTCAACTTCTTTTACCAACACCTCCAGGTTTTCCCCTTTCTCGGCACTGTAAATCGAGTATTCGCGGCTCTGATAGTCGCCTGTAATCGACAGGGACACATGTTGTCCGGCAACAAATTCGAAGCGACTTTTAGGTAAAGACAACACAAAAGTGTGTTCTGTTAATTTCCTGATTCCAACAACCTTATAATAATTTGTATCAAGCTGTACTTCTGGTTTCATATCAATTGTCATGATGTATCTAATTTTTTCTTCGACACAAAAATATGTGCAATTATTGATTTAAAGACTTTTTGGTATTCTATTTCACCGATAGTTTTAGAGAATTAACCGATTATTAACACGAATGTTCAATAGTGTGCCATAATTTTGGATAGAAATTTTCGAATATAGATCTCAATTTCTTAAAAACCAAGTAAGCAGAAAAAATGAAAGGAGTCCCGATTGATCGGGACGAGTCAAATCTTATACCATAGAAAACAAACAATAAGAAACCAATGAAAACATTAATCACCTACTGCACCACACATGGATGTACCGAAAAAACAGCTACCGAACTAAAACAGTTTTTGGGAGGCGAAGTTTTATTGATTAACCTAAAAAAAGAAGCGGTTAATGACCTTTCTTCCTTTGACCGGATAATTGTTGGCGGCTCTATTCATGCCGGCCAGATTCAGAAAAAAGTTAAAGAGTTTTGCAACGACCATCTTGAAACGCTGAAAAACAAAGAACTCGGCTTGTTTATTTGTTGTATGGAAGAAGGCGAAAAAGCGGAAATTCAGTTACACGACGCTTTCCCCGAAGGCTTGTTACTAAGTGCCAAAGCAACAGCATGCCTGGGCGGAGAGTTCGATTTTAATAAAATGAATTTCTTTCAGAAACTTATCGTAAAAAAAGTGTCGAAGGTAGAAAACAGTGTTTCGCACCTTAACCACGATGCCATCAAACGTTTCTCGCAGCAAATGAACCAGATTTTTAATCCGTTTATGTTTTTTGTTTAGAAGTTCAGGTAATAATCACGCGTTAACCTTTTAAATTTTTCGTTCCACGATCCATCATTATTATAGATTGTCAGGTGGTCAGTTACTGTAGCTGATTCCTTTTTACTCACCTCCAGTAAAACCCGGTTCGCCGGTTTTTTCTCGTTGGGAGCGATCATCGTAATTCTCGTTAAATAGAGATGGTGTTGCTGTGCCAGCCTTTCTATTTCCTTTACTGCCTGTTCGGGAAAAATAAATGCACATCGCCCCTCGTCCAATAACAACTGCGAAGTACACTGTAATAGCGTTTCGTATGATAAACTATCAGTATGCCGTGCTAAAGACCGGCTTTCATTACCCGCTTTTAACGAATTCTGAAAGAAAGGAGGATTTGACACAATCAAATCGAATTGCTGTGCAGTTTCAGCGGCATACTTTTGTAACGAAACATTCACTACTTCTACCCTGTTTTCCCAGGGCGATGCAGCTACATTTTCAGCAGCTTCTTCGGCAGCATTGTTTTCAATTTCGATCGCAGCGATTTGGGCTTTGGAGCGCTGTGCCAGCATCAGGGCAATTAAACCGGTTCCGGTTCCAATATCGAGAATCGTGTTACAGTCGCGAACATCAGCCCACGCCCCCAGCAGAATCCCATCGATTCCTACTTTCATGGCCGAACGTTGTTGTTCGATACGGAATTGTTTGAATTGAAAATAGTTGTTTCTGCCCATAAACTTCGTAAACGAAAACACAAAGGTTAGAATTTTTCGAAAACACCCAATCCAAACAAGGCAAAATCATATTTAATCGGGTCGTCCGGATCGAATTCACGCAAAGTGCTGGTAATTTCTTCCACCGCTTTCCAGTCGTTGGATTTTCGTTGTAGCAGCCCTAGCTTACGTCCCACATTTCCGGTGTGTACATCAAGCGGTAACATCAAGGCCGATTGCGGAATTCCTTTCCATAAACCAAAATCCACTCCCGATTTATCGTTACGACACATCCAGCGCAAATACATATTAATACGGTTAATTATGGTAGCAATCAATCAAAAACGAATAAATCTTCACTATCAAGTATAATTTTAGTGTAAGGTCTTTTTACCAGAATATCCGAGTTATCCCTTAGATTACCATCTGTTCCGTTATTTCTGTATTGCCCGACCCACAACCAATTAAATGCCTTCCAATCGGTTTTGAAAACGTTATATTCTTCAAAATCGTGAAATTCTATTTTTAATAAATAATAGCCCTTGTTATTCTCATCGTAGTAATGTTCCAATGTTAGTTTTTTCACGATAGAATGAATTAATTCCTTAATTTTATCGAACCCTACATTTACATTAAAACCTTTGGTTTTTCTTTTCAATTTCTCAACTCTACTACCAGATTCTTTGTCAATAATTTTGTTTTGTAGCATGTCTACTGCTTCAGTTTGGTCAATAATATTTTTCTTTATTTTCTTTAATTTAAGTTTTAAAGACTCATCATCTTCAAAATCTGGGTCAAGTAATAAATCGTATGCTTTTTGTTCTGCTTTACGATTTTTATCAAGTTCTTTCTGTGCTTTTTCTAATTTACCTTTTAATAAATCCACATCATCTTTTTCTTCACCTACGTTTGCGAGGAAACTCTGCAAATCATGTGAAATGAATAGATGGTTGATTACGAGTGACTCCAATTTTGGAATGCTTAGACCTCTACCGTCACATTTTAACTTGTGTTGGGTTTTTCCCTGACACTTGTATGAATCATCCCTGTATTTTAACCGCTTTCGACCAAGAATTTTACTGTTACAATGACCACAAAAGAAAATACCATTCAACAAATAGTGATACTCAACACGTCTGCCAGACTTATTATTCTTTTTTGTCAAGTTGTCATTTACCTTAGTCCATAATTCTTCACTAACAATAGCTGGAACTGGTACCGTTTCTTCACCCCATCTTCTTTCCCCTTTGTAAATTGGATTACGTAGCATGTCGTAGACTACGTTACCACGCCATTTAACCTTGTTTTTTTCAAATGTTGTTACTTGATTGGTATATTTGTCAATTCTCTTAATTTTCCCTTTAAACTGGTTAAATTTGGTTGGTACATCCTCATCATTTAGAATCTTTGCAATGGTATATGCACCAGTACCATTTAGTGATAATTTGAAAATTTTCTCTATTATTTTTGATTCGTATTCATGTTTTTCACAAAAACCATCTGTGCCTTTCTTATAACCATAAGCGACTAATCCATGTGTCTTACCTTTTTTTGCGTTTTCAAAAATTGTTTCTTTTACCTTTATACCTGTTTGTGCTGCATACAATGCACCAGCCAATGACATTATACCAGAAAAAAATTGGTTCTCTGGTATATTTAAGTCTAAGAACCTACCGCCTGGATAATACTTGCATCCTTTTTCAGAAATTATGGAAACAAAAAGATTCCAAACTTTATTATTTCTTTCAATTCTTGTCTGGTCATAACAATAAACGATATCTATTTCATCTTTTTGAATACCTGAAATTAGCTTTGTAAACGCAGGTCTTTTTGATAAATCATCAGATGCACCACTAATTCCTTCGTCAATGAATACTTTATACTCCTGTTTTATTGACTTCGAAAATTCAATACCTTTTTGTTTTTGAACGGAAATAGAAACGTCCTTACCTTCATCTTTATTCTTACTAATGCGACAATAAATACCAATAGCCATAATACATATTACTAAGTTCATCCAGATAATAAAGGTAGCATATAATTGTCAAACTGATACTGGTGATTTTTCAAAAAAAAATGAAAAAATTTTTTCTCAATTTTTGGTAAAATTTTGGTCAAGCTTCTTTTTGGGGTCTGATAGCATTTTTAGAATGCTTCCAAATAACACTATAGAGGGAGGAAACCCCTGCACCTCTTCTGGCACCTCCTGGTGGCCGCATCCCCAGGGAAGGATTAAGGCCCTGGTTGTGTTGAATTTTGTTTTACATTTTATGATGTTAAATACAGGTTGTAAATTACTAATAATGTATACGTTTCCTAATTAGTGTTATAAACATAGTAAATCGTAAAACAAATTTCATTTACCCCTGGAACTTCAGACTCAATTTATTTTGTTACTTTCTAACACGGCCTGGATTTCTTCCAGCTTATAAAACCACGTTGAATCTAACTTGTATGCAGGTATGGTTCTATTGATACGTAGTGTTTGTAATGTTGAATCGCTAATGTTTAACAACTCACGAACATCTTTTGACCGAAGCCATTGGGCTTTTTTGATGTTTGTATCAAATATTGATTTGATTTCGGTTAACAATTCTTGTTTAAACAGGTCGAAATCTTCTTTTGTAATTACTATTATCTTTTCCATGACAATTAAAATTGAATTCGTTTAAACAATTTACAACCATCATAGATAATAATACCAACAGTAATACAGTTAAACAAATGTTTTACCGCCAAGTGTTATACGTTTTATTTGTTGCAACCTGACTGATAGGTATTACATTGGTTAAGCTGATGGGGTTAAGTATGTTTTAAGGTTCTTTATCGCTTCAATTGCCTCTTTTAGTTCATTTCTATAAAGTGGGTTGTCGGTATGGTGTGACGCTGCATTCATTACCCGTTCCAAAATCTCTTGTGTCTGTTCAATTAATAATTGTTTCCTGTTATCTTGCTCATTTAGCTCTATTAGAAAATCAAATAGACGTGTTTTTAAATTGTTTAGTGCTGTTTTGGTTTCTTCCGATAATGTTGCATCAGCTTGATAGTCTTCTTTAATTTTTTTGAGTTTTTCTAATTCAATATCCGACAGGAAAACTTGTTTAAACTTTTGAAATTTCGTGTCTGCGACTTGGTTTAAAGCTTTGTTTAATTTTTTACCTAAGCTTTCGAAATCACCATTAAGTTTCTTCATTTCTGGGTCAAGAAATGTAGTCAAGATTGCTTCAGCTTCTTTTCGTAACTCATTACCACAATTTTCATATTCATTTTCTTCAAAATACCTAGATGCCTTCTGAAAGGGAGTTAGGTCTTCTTTAATTTTTGGTGGTGTATTTTTCGATTCGTCTTTGTTAAAATTGTAGTACACCCACTTTTCTTCATCGGTATTACGTCTAATCAGGTTGAAGAAACCTTTATCGTGGGTAAGTATTATTTTTTGAAAACCATCAAAAAAATTAAGGTCTTCTTTGTTTTCCTTGTTTAGTATAATTCTGGTTATATCCATACGATTGGATAAGTCCAAACTAATAAGCATATCGTCAAGTACAAGTATCTTAAATCTTGCAGCCGCCAATGGTCTTGTTCTTAACGCCCCTATACGCACACCAATTGCAATTCGGGTTAATTGTGATTCATTCAAAAATGATTGTACACGTTCAATTTTTCTCCACGAACCTGGTGCAGTTTCATCATAAACTTCTACTGTTAATTTTATCTGTAATTGTTCATGCCGATAACCCTCTTTGTGTTCACTCCATAGTTTCTCACGAATGTTATCAAACTTAAATTTTCGATTAAAATTTAATGCAATACGAATAAAATCATGTCCATTGTAGAAATGGTCTTTTATAAAATTGTTAGCGTTATTCTGAATGTTGGTCAATAAATTCTGTATCCGACTATTTAAAGCGTCAACCTCGTCTTCAATATACCGTTCCTTTCTTTCACCACTTATAACTGCACCGCCAGATATTCTTGGTACATCCAACGAGTTTGCTTTTATAATATCTTCTAACCAGTTGTTTGTATCCTCTGTTAAAAATGGGAAAATATCATGTTCAAATACGGGCCACAAATTAACTTCCTGACGGTGCGATGCACGAAAGAAATTATGTAATAATTTATAGTTTATGAAATCACTTGCAATGTTTAATTCCTGGATAAGTGTATCATCGTCATTATTTGTATTAATGGTATCATGAGAAATGGTATAAATATTCTCTAACCCTGTATCTTCATCAATAGCGGTGATTTTGACATATGAATCTTCGCCACTATCAACAAAAATATTTTTCAATGTTTGATGGGTATCTTTATTAGATACAACGTATCTTTTAAAATATTTTTTTACCTCGTCATCATCTTTTATACTGCTTTGTAAGAAAGTATATAAGGCCCAAAAAAGGGAAGATTTACCTGACCCATTGTTTCCGTAAACCAGTACATTTTTGCCGTATAAACTAAATACTTCTTCATCCTGAAATGCTTTGAAATTTTTAATTGCAACTTCCTTTATTCTTTTCATTTAGGTTAGCTTTCGATTATTGGTTTTAGTATTTCTGGGCTTCGAACTGCAAATAACTGAATTCTGTTACGAACTTCGTTATCAGGATGGTTCCAAATCTGAATTAGTTGATTTATTGCACGGACTTTATTTTTCTCTTCCATATTTTTAAATTTATTTTGATGAAGTACCGTTGCCAGGTCATTTCTAATATGGTCTATTATATCGATTTGCAATTCTTCCATGTGTCTAGGGAAATAAATATTGTACACAATAGCATCCAAAATGCTTTCGATTGTTTTATCATATCTTGTTAAAATCATTTGTACTAATTCCTCAACAACCCTTTTATTATTTTGCTCAGTATCTTTTATTGGTAACAGTTGTAAATCAGTCATTAGAATTTGTGGGAAACCTTGTTGGTTTGTTATGTTCAGTTTCTTATTATAATGATTTAGAACCTTTGAGTTCAACAGACCGATTAAATACAAATTCGAAAATTTTTCATCATTTGACCAAATTGAATAAAGAGTACTTTCGGTAAGTGCTGGTTCAGTTAAATAAGCTCCGCAAATTGTATCACCTGTTCTTCTCACCAATATTCTCGGATATTGATTATGTTTTGTTAGGCGTTTAGTTCCTCCAACGATTGTTAGATTCTCATAATCTGTATAAAAACTGGAATTTATTTTCCATTTAGAAATATTCTTACCAAGAAGAAATTTATTTTTTCTGTTATCCTTAGTTTCAAATAAAACTTCACTCCTATCTTTTACAACCATCCCTTTGAATGCTGTTGCAATTGATTTTAGCAATATTCCTTCCTTTTCAATTTCTGCAATTTCTTTATGTTCAACCTCATTAACTTTAGTTAAAGAATAGTCTTTGTCAAAATGATACTTTTCAGTTTCTAAACCTAATTGTTTTTGATAAAGAAAAATAAGGTTACCTGTGATTGCATTTTCGAAAACAAAATCAGAGAATGTCGCAATCTTTGTTGTAGACCCAAATTCTGTCATAACCTCAACACACCCCGTGTAACTTCTGGTTTGATAAAGTCCCTCAGGAACTATAAAAGATAACAACGAATTATTTTTTAACAATTCAATAGAGTTCTCTATAAATAGAGTGTATAGATTTTTAGAATAAGATGTTTTGATTGATTGGTATTCTTTAATATATGTATTAAGTTCATTATTGTTTGTATTATTCCTAGTAAGAATCTTGTATGGTGGATTCCCAATAATAATATCGAATCCATTTGTTATATCAAACATCCACTCAGAGTCAAAGAATGGTGATGACGCATTTTGGTCATATGGGTCCCAACTTGCCAATTGACGTGCTGTTTTATTATGCCAACCATTGTTTTCTAATACATCTGCAATTTGAGTTCTTAATGACTTGTCTTCATCACGAAGTTCCCGTTTACGTGCTGGAGATTTTGAACTAAATAATTTATGACGAATCTTCTTTAATTTATTTTCCAGATGTTTTACCTCAGAATTATCAAATAAGTTCCCCTGTTGAGCTGGTTTCTCAATACCTATTAGGGTATTCGCAGCAACAAATTTAGTTTCGAGGTTGGGTAAAGGTCTAACACCAAAATTTGGTTTAGTGTTGTCTATTTTTTGGTCAACTACCAATGAAATAAAAAAACGAAGTTTAGATATTTGGGTCGCAATACTTTGAATATCTACCCCATAAACACAGTTCTCAATAAGATATAGTTTTCTACCGTAGTCTAGTTCATTACTTTGAAATGCTTGTTCAATATCCTCTTTTTGTTTAAATAATTCATTAATACTTTTTTGTCTAAATTCCACATCATCCAATTCTTCAAGATTTTGTATTGCCGAATCAACTCTTAATAACTGGCGATGTTTCCATTCTGTATTGTTTGAGTCAACCTTATGCAATATATGCACCATTTTTTGTAGTATCCCCATTGGGAAAGCCCCAGAACCACATGCAGGGTCTAGTATTTTGCAGTTATCAAGTGCTTTAATTATGTGATTTTGAAGCTCAAGGTCATCTTTAAATGGATTCTGTGGATTATCGAAAGCCACCAGAGTATGCAAGTCTTTGTCCAGTTCTTTTTCATCAATACCATTCCAATCTTTAATAGTATTTTTCAAATAAGCAATCAGGCATTCATCTACCATATGATTTACAATTTCACGAGGTGTATAAAACGAACCTGTTTGTTTACGTGCTGTTGTTTTTGTTTCTGGGTTGTAACTAGCCAAAAGATTTTCAAACACTTTACCCAGAAGTTCAGGGTCGAGTGCCACATCTTCTTCAATTGGTGTATTTTCTGTTATCGTAAATTTATATGATTTTAGAATCTCTAATAAACCACGTGTTTTTGCCTGTTTATATATTTTGTTTTTGCTGCCAATATCCTCACTAATATCAACCTCTTCATCCACATCGAAAAATAAAAAATCTGGCACCTCAATAATGTTATCATCTCGGTCTGAAAAACCATCTTCGTAGATAATAATGTCACCACCACGTTTCCCTTTTATTTCAGGATGTGGTTTATCCAGGCATTCAAATAAACCACCATTCATAAACGGGACGGAATTCATCAGTTCCAGAAAAACTTTATCACCACCATTTTTAAAATAGGTCTTGTAACGCATTAGATTCGTTACGTTCATGTGAACCTTTGGTTTTCGGAACTCACGTTTACCCATTTCCTGATTTAACGTGGCGAAGAATAAATTTTGTAGAATGGCTCTATAATACATGCTGGTATGCTTGCCCGTTGCAAACATTCCGTGAGGTTTTTGTGGTGTGAAATCTTTAATCAGATTATTAGCTACATATTTTTCTTCAAAAATTTCTTCGGGTACCAAGTTTTTTTCTTTTATGAACCAGATGAATAAAAGTCGAGTGAGTAACCGTATAACATTCTTCCCTTTATGTTCTTTTACTGCTTCATCAAATTTATCATCCGACTCGAAATCGAAACGATTTGGTGCATTAGGGAAGGTAACCTCTTTTATAGCCCAGAAATACCAACTTTGAAGTTCGTTGTAGAACTTCTTATTAAGAATACTAACATTAAATACCTCTTGCCAATATTTGTATAGTTTATCGAATGAATCAACTGCTTTTAAACCCGATGTTTGTATTTTAAGTTCTTTAATTATGTCTGTGTGTCCTCGATGTGGTTTCGCTATGTTGATATCACGCAACAATGCAACTTTCCCCGCTTTTTCTCCTTCACGCCATTCTTGTTTATATTTTAAGCGTTCAGCGTTTGCAAATGCAATGTATTCATTGTTACTGTTTTGATACTTGAATACGAGAGTAACAGGTGTATAATAAAATTCACGGTTAAATGCACGTGTAATTTCAGCTAATTGTGTTCTGGTAGGTAAAAGATTATTTTCTCTTTGATGAAGTGTGATACCGAAAATCAGAATACCATCGTAATCCGATTTAATATCTTTAGTTTCAATACTATCATTACCCTGGAATGATGCATCATCAACCATACCTACAAAATATACATCATCAATTAGGTTGAATGTATCGTTATCTTTATAGGTATCTTTTAAAATATTATCAGCGGTTGTTGGTTCATCGGTAACGTAATTTATTGGTACGTTTAACTGAGAAAACAAACTTTTTAGTGCCTGGAGGAATTGAACCTCGCTAAATATGTTGAGTTTCATACTTTATGTTGTTATTAAAAGCCAGGTTATTAAATCGAATTTTTCCAATTGATACTTGTCATCAACTTTCACATTTTGTTTTACACGGGTAATTGCTTTTCGGTCTCCTTTACGTAATTTAGATAGTATATCTGAAGCTTCTTTACCCATTACTTTTTTCTTTGAACCATCTTCCTGTTCCTGAATATCTGTTTTTTGATTCTCAAGATACGATTTAACAGCATCTACCAATTTTTTTATAGCCGCTTCATTGCCTTTGTCAATTTCCTCAGGAACATAACGGTCATTGTCTTTATGCATGGTAACGGCATCCAGCACTTCTTTTTGATTTAGAAATACCAATTTACCATCGTAATTAATGTAAATAAGTTCAAATACTTTATATTCATGTTCACGTGCTTTGTCGGGTTTATTTGGGTAACCCATTAAAGCAATGATTCCGTTTTCAGGACAGATAGTCTGGTCAGCATTAAAGCCCGAATAAACCCCTTTCGGCATCTTTTGATATTTCGCCTTATCGAGATTGAATTCCTCTCTTAAATCTTGTCTATAACGCTCTAACGACAGGTCATCGAACCCTAAACTTTCATCGTTTACTTCAATGTCATCCCACGTTATTTCCATCTGTTTCATCATGCGAGACTTCATACGACTTTCCAGGTCTTCATCTTCAGCCATTTCTTTAAAACTATCTGAAAATTCTAGGTTTACTTCAGAACCAGCCAATTTCATTGCAGCCATACGTTGTTCTATACGACCTTGTAAATTGAGGTAGTTGTTAATGTTATCTGATGGCCAAAAGTTAATACCAAATATTTTTTTATTAGGTGACCCCAGGCGGTCAATACGTCCCATACGCTGGATAATACGAACAGGATTCCAATGTATGTCGTAGTTGATAACCATATCTGCATCCTGAAGGTTTTGTCCTTCACTTAATGCATCAGTAGCTATTAAAATATCGATTGAAGAATTTAGTTTTTCATATACTTTGGGTTGATTTTTTGCTACCCACGCAATCCACTTGTTATAGTTTCCTTTTTTATCTGGTTGAACGTCAAACTCCCATTCCATTTCTTTATAAAGTTTGGTATATGGTGCAAAACGTTCAAGAATAGGTTCAAACTTTTTTGTTTCCTCTTCAGAGTACGAAGTGTAAGAGCCAGAACCAGAAACCATAGCTAATCGATTATAACCCCGTTCTTTTAATTGGTCGAATAAATACTTTGCGGTGTCACGGTAAACGGTAAATATTACAACTTTTTGATTGTCGTTATTTTCACCGCTTTTTCTTTTTCGCTCTATTTGTTTTATTAGTTCTTCAAGTTTATTATCAACCGACCTTTTATTGTTTGGGGTAAGTAGTTCCTTTTGCACCTTATCATCAAACTTTGACAGGTTTGCAGATAGGGTGTCTAGTGCATCAATGTCTTTCTTTAAATCGTTTTTATAGTTGTCGATGTTTCCAGCTTCGTCTATTTCCCTGATACTGGTTTTACGTTTCTTTCCAAGTGTAAATCTTTCAATTTCTTCATCCAGGTCGTCATCATCAAATACATCGGTGTTGTCATCAAACTCCCCATTATTCCTATTTTGTAGGTACTCATTAATTTTATCGAAAGTATTTTGATGTTGCTCTTTTATTTTTTCAACTGTTGAATGGAACGAAAACCAAGATGATTCAAGACGCTTAACCATAAGAATATACATCATCTTTACCAAGAAGAAATCACGTTGTCTTTCGTCATGCAGAACATCTTTTTCGTCTTCATCAATATCAACATAAAATGATGGTTGGTATGCCGATAGCATGGGTGGGAAATGGTTGAACAACTCTTCAAAAGTATCGAAGTTACCTAACTGATGTGGTGTAACGAACAGGTTAATTGGTTTAGCTTTTTCAGGAAACACAAGTTCTGTCTGATGACCATTAATCATATCCCTGGTACGTGCAACAGTTAACGAATCTGTTAATGTGAAGAAACTTGCTGGTAATTTTTTTATAAAATCACTAATCTTTGGATTTATTTCACCACGCCACTCATTAAATGCTTGTTGTGCAGAACGGAATGAGTAATCCAGGTTACGAATACCTAGAGGTTCATCGAAACCTTTAACATTGCCTTGCACCAGTAGTTTAAACTGGTTTCGAATGTCGTTTAATGAGTTGTTAATTGGTGTTGCTGAAAGTAGCAATACCTTAATATCTTCATTTGGTTTTAGTACATTTTCTAAAAAGAAATTGTACCGTATCGATTTATCATTTCTCAGGTTATGCGATTCATCAATTACAATAAGCTTGGGTTTATCGTTGGTGAAAAATTTATCTGCACGGTCATCATATTTTTCTAACCTGTCATCGGTCATATCGGTGTGAAAACGCACAAAATAATCAAGTTGGTCTTTTTCAAACTTTGATTCCTGGTTTCTTCTGTATCTTTTCCAGTTATGTTCCAACTTTTTTGGGCATAATAACAATATTTCCCGTCCCTGTTGTTGAAAGAATTTCATGACTGCTAGTGCTGACCACGTCTTACCTAAACCAACGGCATCTGCCAAAATTGCACCGTTATATTTTTGTAGCATTTTTATTAGACTCAATACTCCTTTCTTTTGAAATTCGTATAAGGTATTGTACACCACACTATTTTCTAATCGACCAATCTGGCGGTTAAAATCTGGGTCGTTATCATCTTCAATTAATTGCGTTCCGAATAGTTCAAACAGAATTTTGTAATAAATGTCACGTGGAGTGTATTCAATAAAAATGCGTTCTATTTCTCCAATCAGGTATTCTTTAAAATTAATTTTAGTTTTCTTTCCATCGTTACCAACCAAGGTTTTTGAGGTATGTGCCTGTGGCTTCTCCCACAAATCATTAAACCATTTTACCAATTCTTTATATTGGTTGTTGTTACCTGTTTCACCAATATTTAATTCTATGTTATTTGTTGATTTTAAACCAATTCCAGCTTCGGTTAAATTTGAACTACCAGTAACAAAATAATTATTTCTATCATCTTTTTCTTGGGGCTTAAACAAGTATGTTTTGGCGTGGCAGAAATTTGGTTCCAGGGTTTTTGCTTTAACTTTATCTTGTTTCAAAAAAGCTACAGCTTCTTTCGAAATGCTATTTAATTTTAGTGCAGCTTCAATGGTAATGTTTTCGTTTAATAAATCCAGCGGTCTGTTTTCTACGCTATCGATATTAACGATGTCACCCAGTACCATCCTAAACTCCTTAATTTTACCATTAACCTGTTTAGACATGTACGCCAATGCACCAATGGTAAAGTAACCTGTTACAATGTCTAATTTCCCTTCCTCTGTATATTTGGTAATCCACTCGTGGACTTTTAGTTCTTGGTTTTCGTTGTCGAGTATCATTGGTTTTCTCTATCTATTTAATCGTCAGTTTAAATTATTGAAACCATAAAGGTATAAAACAAGTCAGATTAGCTGAATGGTATCATATATAATATTTAAAAGCTAAAGGTGGGGTATTACTTAACGGACTAGCCGTTAAAATCTCACCGATTGAATCGGCAAATCTTAATGTAACAGGAATTCCATCACCGTATATGCAGGCGTTATAATTTAATTTAGTTAATGCCAAGATGTCTTGCATTACTGTCTTTATATCAGATTGTCCCTTAGAAATTTCAATAAACAAAGGATTAGGTACTTCCATTGCCAATGATGTTTCTAATCGTGGTACGTAACCTTTAGACCATAAAAAACCTGACTTATCACTCTGAATATATGCTAAACCTCTTAACATGGGGAAATTACTATCAGGTCTATAGATTTTCAACGGTTTTTTATCACTAATTGAAATTCCCACCAAATTAGTGCTGTCAGGTACTGCATCAGAAAAACCACGCCATTCTTCCCAATTAAATCTTGTTCGTGCATGTATAAATAATTCTTTTGGATAGCCACCTTTCTTTTCTTTGTACGTTTCAACAGCAATATTTATTAGTTCTTTTGCTTGTCTTCGTCTCAGGTGAAATTCTTTAGTTTTATCATTATACCACGGTCCAACGGCCCCACGAAATACAGTTCCATCACCACTATCCAGAAACATTTGAGCAGCACAACAAGCGTTTCTTGTATCACCTGAACGTTCATCTTTTTTATATACCAACCCGACATAACAAACACCATCCCTTATATCAGCTAATTTCCAAGGTCTACCACCCGTTTTATAAAAAGCAGCTGTAGATAATGACCATGCTAAATGACCTTCAATTTTAGAAAAATCTCTAAGATATGCATCGTTAGATTTTTTGTAATTTTTCCAATCGATGGTACTTTCTCTTAAAATTTGGGTAGGTATGGCTTTGTGTAATAATCTTGCTTTTAATTGATGATGGAAATGAGCATCGTGTTTAAAAGGTTCGTTTTCTACATTAATTTCGCCAAAAAGACTTTCCATACCTGTTTTAATCATCTTTTTTGCTGCTGTTTTTTTCGTAGTTCTTTTTATTTGAACTAATTCAGACGGTAACGAAGATTTGGGGCGACAATATTTATAGATTTCTTCAGGAATAATAACAAACCAAACATCTGCACGAGCATCTTCATCTTCAACCGCAGAAATTATTTTTTCAGTAAAAAGTGAAACTAAATTATAGGTTCGGGTATGTGTATCTTCATGAAATAGATGTTTACCAATGTCAGAATCGGTAATCTCTTTGAAAACAGTCTTGTCTGCTTCCCATTTAGTCCTGAATACAGCCTCAAAACCAGGATAGAAAGGTCTTGTATTATTATTAAAATTATTAATTGGTTTCTGTAAGTATTTTACAAAGTTTTTAAATTTCTTTAACCCATCCTTTGTGCCTACAACACCGTTGATTATTCCATATGGCAAGTTGTTTTCTATTGGTCCAAATAGTGTTAATCCGTCCCTGGGGTCTTCCATCTTTTGACCGTTACCAAACAATATTTTAGGTTCATCTAAGTATATGAGTTCTTTCATGATTCTGGGGTTTCTTGTTCTGGTTCAACATCAATAATCTCTTCTGATTCACTATCGTAATCTTCGCTTGGTAGATTTTCCTCATTTGGGTCTTGATAACAAACTGGACTAATAAATTCAATGGGGTTAATACCTATTCTTATAACCTCTTCACTACCTAAATACAAATGAACCGATTCTTCATCATCTGCCAAGTAATGCATGAAAGCTAATACTTTTTTTCGCCAATCATTGTTCCACCAATTTTTACCTTGTTTTCTTCGTGCTTGATGTTGTTTACTTGCTTCGGGGATTAAGCTCTTTCCGTCAACTGTAAACCAAATATGAGAATTAATTACAAAACATCTTTCAGGGAACATTTTAACACTACCCGATATACCAAAATGCCAATTTTTTTCTTTTTGTTTACCTACTAATTGAACCTTGTTAAACTTATCTTTATGCAATACATTTTTATCAAGGTAATATGAACACTTGTTACTCATTTCATATACAGAAACGGGTTTTCGTCTTAAATCTGAATCAAATGCTTTATTAAGCAACCGTACTATAATATGTTTAGCCGTTTTATTGTCAACAAACCTTGTATCGTATTCTCCTGACAATATATCTTCCGTGGAAACTTTATATGTATTTTCGGGGTTGTAAGTTGCAGTTTTCGGCATATCATCTATGAAATCATAATGCCAGGCAAAGGTGGCTATATAATCTTTATGTCTTACTACGGGATAAACCAATTCATCGAATCTGGTATCTGATGTTATTGCATATTTAAATTTGTGAAACCTTAATTCTTTCGGTAATTCTAATATTGGAAACCAATTGGATGTATATGTTTCAGATTCTGTGATACACTTTCGGTTATGAAGAAAAATATTATCCCATAGCGACTTTACATGTTTATAGTTGCTTGATGTTTTAGGTACGGCATCTTCTTCAAATCGTTCTAATAATTGTTTTAATCCATCAGCCCAGGATGCTTTAAAATTAATTGAATTATACCTATTTAGTTCAATGTTTACATCATCATAAGATAAAATTGAATCGATATGCAGAGGAACAATGTAATTCGTATCACCCAGCTTCTTAAAAACTTTTTGTGCAACCGCAAGTTCTTTTAAAACACCATCTTTTTGGTTGGAAGCGGATGATAGTACTAGAACAAACTTTATCGAATTTTCACGGATTTCGTTTTCAATAATTTTCCACCAATCTTCTCCACCTTTAAGTTTTATTACATCACTCCAAACTTTGTACCCCAGCCCAATTAATTGTAAAGATAACCATCTGGTTATATCATTATCTTCTGGTGCTGCATGGCTTATAAAAATTGTGTCTCTCATGTTGGGATTTTGTGTGAATAGTGACAATTAGAATATTATTCTTCAATTACCCCCACCAATTTTCTAAATTCTAATTCTATTAATTCAAGTATTTTTGGAACATCTTCATCAATTTTTTTTGCTGCATCTTTCGCTTGTTGGTATGTCATTTCAGATGGAGGTAAATTAAATTTACTTTTAAACGTATAATCATGAAAACTTTCCCAAAATTCCTTTTTTAATTTAACTATCAACTCGCAAATTTCTGGTGAAAAATAAATTTTATGGTTATCAAAATATTCAGAGAAATCGTTATATGCAGCACCTGCATCAATAATTCTTTGATTTTCCGTTTCATCACCATCTTCGCCCTCATAAACAAATTTAACAAGCCTTGTTAATTCAAACATTGTGCGATAGAGAAATGCAAGTTTTTTATATAACTTTGAAAGAATGTCTATTCTTCTTTGTTGTAATAATGAAGTCTTATTAATAAATAAATTTAATTTAGATTCATAATCTTTTAAATCTTTATCCAATTTAAGTCTATGCTCATCAGACTTAATTTGAAGTTCTTTTTTATATGCTTCAAATTTTTTATTTAAGAAAGAATCAATCGTTTTTTGTATTAACCATACTACCAATCCTGAACCTATAATGAACTGAAAAACGTTATCAGAACCTTCATATTTATTCTTCCCAAAAAGGTAGTAAATTACTATAAAAATTAGTGTTAATAATAGTGGAAACCATTCTGATTTTATCAGTCTTTTCATAAATTAACTGTGTTTGAATGAAGTTTTTTCAAATAATTAGTTGATTTTAAATTATTACCTCCATGTCCAGAACTTTGTTGGAACTAAAGGGTATCCATAAAAATAGATATAATAATGCATATTATAGTCAATTTTTTTTAAATTCCAACAAATTTCATCACGAGACCAAACAAAGGGACGTTTATTTGGGTACGTTTATACAGGGGAGGTTGAGTGGTGTTTCGTGGTGTAAAAATTGGTACTAATTATTTGGGGGAGTATTATTTGAAATCGGTGAAATATTGCATAAAAAAACCTTTGACCGAATGACCAAAGGTTATATTTAAATCTATTTTTAATCAAGGTATGATTCTATGGATTTGTTTACTCCAATAGCTTCATCTTTTTGTTTTCTTTTGTTGGCTTCACGCAGTATGTAACCACTTTTTTTTCGTTTTTTACCATCTTTAGAACCTTTGGGTCTACCAGGTGGGCGACCTTGTGATTTGGCTCGTCTTAACCCTTCTTTAGTACGCTCAGATATGAGTGACCGCTCAAATTGGGCGAAGGCCGCTAAAATTTGAAATTGTAACTGACCTGCTGCTGTTGAAAAATCTAGGTTATCCGACAAAGAAATAAAACCAATGCCCTTACTCACTAATTCTGTACAATCTAAAATTAATTCGGTTGACGACCTGGCCCACCTGTCAAGTTTATAGACGATGCATGATGTATACATTCCTTGGCGAAGTTTGGCAAGTAGTTTTTGTTTTACGGGTCTTGTTTTTCTTGTGGTTTCCGTTTCTTCGTAAAAATCATATTCAAATCCCTGACTTTTTGCATATTCGATTAACCTTAATTTTTGGTTTTCTACGGTCTGGTCTGAGGTCGATACCCTGGCGTATAGTGCTACTTTCATTTTAATTAAAATTAATTTTCTTGAAATATTTGTACTTATTAAGTAGACGGTGAAAAGATGGATAAACCACCACGAAAACTTTTGCCGTGACATCATCTTGGGTACAAACAAGACAGTATTCTTTTTGTCTTTTTGTGTTTATACCACCTAAATCAATCAGTTTATATTCTTCTTTATACATTCAATAGTTGTAAAACAAATTTCACCTTAAAGGTGGCAATATTAAATAATACCACCAAAATATTTTGAATCAAATTGGGAATATAATTCAATATTACCACCATTTTTAAAATTCTAACTATATTTATAGACTCAAATGATGGAAATGGAAAAGTATCAGCGTCAAGTAATTCACTTATATTTTATCGAAACGGATGAACACCATTACTTTGGTTCAATACCTGCAATGTACGAGAACTTTACTGCTAAACAGTTGGGGGTATCAATGTCAAGTTTATACAACAGATGGAAGAAAGAACCTTGGATAAACAAGAAAGTAATACTGCGAAAAGGAAGGTTGGTGGTGAAAAACAAATAAAATTAGTTTTATTTCAACGAGGGGACAATATTTTGCAATCTCCACATAGCAATATTGACTTAGATTGATTCTAAATAAGTTGTTAATAATCTTGATGTTACTAATATATGACTGTATTATTACATTGCAACTTTTATATCGTATCCATACGACAAATAATATTTTAAAATGACCATAAACAAAGGGAAATACAAAAGAATACACCCACCAAGACTTAAATTTCCCACGGACTTGAAATTTACAACCAGCGGTGGTGAATATTTATTGTGTAACCGCAAAAAGGTTCAGATTGTAGCATCTAAAATAGTAAAACCAAGTGATTACCCACCTACAGATTTGGTGTTCGATGGAATTGGTATTTATTCCTTTCAATTAACCGATGTGGATTATGTCATTTTCAGTTTCTACAACAAGACAAACTCCAATACCGAAGCAGTTATTTTACCAAAAGACGAACTGTTGAAACGTTTAACCGATTCTCATTTTTCAGAAGATAAAATAGAATTAAAACTATTTTTATGCAGTAAAGGTCTTATTGAATTTCACGATGCTGGTGCAGAATATTTGTGGATGGGTATATGGTTGGATGGAAAACGCAGCTTTACTCAGTTTTATAACAATTGGAATGTCTTTAAATCAGCAACTTAACCTATATTTTCCTTACCCCAAATTTCTTTTTCTGCATTTTTTTGTGTATATTTTTATATATGAGAAAACTAGAGTTACCCCAATTTCGAATTTATTATTTTGAATGCTTAAACATTGATGAGATATTAAAGACACATAGAAAGATTTTAAACCCAACGGAAACTTTTCATCCAACCACTCCTGATTATATAAAAGAACACTATGATAGTATAAGAAATACTTCAAATATAATACCTCGTAACAAAGAGTTGGAAGAAAAGTACCATTACTTTATCCACATGCTTATTATACGTTCCTTTAAGAATGACGAATGGACACGGTATCGTGCCGATATTTTAAAACAAATTTTTGGCAATGATTATTCCATAATGATTAAAACTTTGGTTTCGCAAGGGTATATACTTCGCAGTAATCATTACCAAATTGGTAAATATCCATATGCCATTTCATTACTTAAAAAAGATAGTGTACGGTCAAAAAAGTGCTATGACCACTCATTTGAGAAGTATCAAAAGAAGAGATTAGCGATATTAACCAGGTTGGAACTTATCAATGATGAAGAAATATCTACATACATTGGAATAAAAAAGAAAAACGTTAATGCTTCATTTATTCGAAACTATCAGGTCAACCTAAATAAACTTAAAATCATCAACGAAAATGATGCTCGTGAATTTATTAATACAAATAAATCATTAAGTACCTATAGTAAAGAGTATTACCACTATTCACTTAGTAATATTAAAAAAAAGAAGAAATTAAAAGAACCAACACCTGAAAAAGACAATAGGTTTTATCATCAACTAACTAATTTACCAAAGGAACTAAAGTCTTTTATCAATATTAAATATCAAATAGATATAAGTAATAGTCATCCTCTTCTATTCTCTTATATATTAATAAATCAGTTTGATATATCTTATGATATTATAAATGATTTAAAGCAACTATTTCCTATATTAAAAAATAATATACCTTCCCTTCATAATGATTCTTATCTTTTAGATAACATTCACTATTCCAATGTTTTAAAGTTTGCAAAAAATACAAAAATCAAAAAAGATATTATTCAGTTCTTATATGTCACCGTAAACGGAATATTATGGGATAGTTTTATGGAATTGGATGTTGTAAAAGACCGCTCACGTGACCAGGTGAAGACTGAACTATTCAAAGAAGTATTTTATTCTTTTGTTTCTCCTGATTCAAATAAAGAATATGCAAAAATGTTTAAGACTGTATACCCAACTGTATACAAAATCATAAAGGAATATAGAGTTAAGAAAAAAGATAGCCACAACCATCTTTCTCACAAACTAATGAAATTGGAGTCTGAAATATTTATCAAGATTTTAAAAAAGTTATTTAAGAAAAAAATTCGTGCTATTCATATTCACGATGCTATTGTGGTTTTAAACGTACCAGAAAATGATTCGGTAAAACCTGAAGATATAAACCGTGAAATACTTGATGTATATAGAAACTATAAACTAATACCATTTTCTAAAATAGAATATTTTACTCTAAAACAGACGGTATAATAGGTTAAAAGAATTTGATATTTTCTTTTTCGTGTACACCTAGACCGAACAGAGCAAAGTCGTATTTTACAGGGTCGTTAGCATCAAGTTTTCGCAACTGTTCATCAAGTTGTTGTACTGCTTTTGTATCATCTTGTTTTCGTTGTAGCAGTCCCAATTTCCGTGCTACACGACCAGTATGTACATCTAATGGAATTGAAAGTATTGATGGCGATATGTTTTTCCATAAGCCAAAATCAACACCATTGTCATCACAGCGTATCATCCACCGTAAAAACATATTTATTTTTTTCGCAGCAGAACCTTTTTGTGGGTCAGGTAAATGTTTTTGAGTACGTTGAAGATGTGGTACTGAAAAGAATTCTTTTTTTAATTGGTGTATTGCTGGTTGTAATGAATCAGCTGTTTTGTATTTCTCAAAAATACCTTCTAATCCTACACCATTTTTATATAGATTTTTCAACCCTTCTATAAAGGTTAGAAAGTCGGTTGAATTAAATGTACGGTGTACAAATCCATCAACTTTTTTTAAATGATGTTCTTTATGGTTGATAATAAAATCATATGGTGAATTACTCATCAGTTCCATCATTCGGTTGCCGTTACGAATAATCATTTTTCGGTTTCCCCAGGCAATGGTAGCGGATAAAAAACCAGAGATTTCAATGTCTTCTTTACGAGAGTAACTATGTGGTATTTGGATGGGGTCTAATTCTATAAACTCTGGAGTATTATATTGTTTTACTTTTTCTTCCAAATAATTTTTTAAATCAATTCCCATACATCTATATTTAATGTGCTAAAAATAAGAAATTTGGAAATTAATATTTATGCTACCTTAATTATCCGCCTAAACATATTCAGGCGTTTTGCCGAAGCACCTTTTGTTACATTCGAAATATGTTTGCGTGTGCGTTCGCCTTCCGTTTCGAAAAATACAGAATGGAAGTGTGCCAAAGCCGATTTTACAGATTCTTCGTTTTTATATCCACGTTCAAAAATGGCTTGCAAACCATCGTGATTTTTATAAATATTTCGCAGCGAACGAATAAAATAAATACAATCGTCGCCGTTAAATGTGCGGTGCACAAACTTTTGGAGGCGGTCAAGCTCCTTTTCCGAGGCGTTTAACACAAAGTCGTGTGGTTGATTCTCGAGCAAAGCCATTAAACGCAAGGCATTTTTTATAATAGCCGCCCGGTTTCCCCAGGCAATGGTTGCTGCCAGAAAACCGGCAATCTCAATATTTTCTTTTTCGGCAAACTGCTTGGGAACCTGAATCGGGTCGGTTTCAATAAATTCGGGTTGGTTGTACTTTTCAACTTTTTCGTCGAGGAAATCTTTTAGATCAGCTATTTTCTCCATTCTTCAATTTTATGAGAAGATTGATACTGGATCGCCCAACGCTTTCGGTCGGCATTTGGCTGTGGCCGATTTTCAATTCGCTTCGCTCAACTGGATACTGCGACTGCTCACTGGCGACTTTTTTCACTCGATAATTCCGTCTTTGATGTGGATGATCCGGTCGGACTGTTCGGCAAAATGATCATCGTGCGTAACAATAATAAAAGTTTGTCCCAAATCGTCGCGTAATTTAAAAAGCAGGTCGTGCAATTCGTCGCGGTTGGTGGAGTCGAGGTTTCCCGATGGTTCATCGGCCATTACCACCGATGGGCTGTTTATCAGCGCACGGGCCATCGCCACCCGTTGTTTTTCGCCACCCGACAATTCAGATGGTTTATGTGTCATACGATCTGCCAGTCCCAAATAATCGATCAGTTCTTTTGCGCGGGCTTCGGCTTTTGCCTTTGGTGTTTTTGCAATAAAAGCAGGAATACAAACATTTTCCAAGGCTGTAAACTCGGGCAGCAAATGATGAAACTGAAATACAAAACCAATTTCGCGGTTCCGAAATTCTGCCAGCTTATTATCGTTGAGATCAGATATTTTTGTGTCGTTAAAAAAAAGTTCACCGCTATCGGGTTTACTTAGTGTTCCGAGAATTTGCAGTAAAGTGGTTTTCCCTGCCCCGCTGGCTCCAACGATGGAATAAAGTTTTCCTTTTGGAATATCCAGGTCAATTCCCTTCAGCACCTCAAGTGCTCCGAACGATTTTGTTATGTTTTCAGCTCTTATCAATGCAATTATTTATAGGATAAACACAAATTTTACAGCTTTAGTATTTCGTACAACACATATGCCAGGTAAGCCAATAAAAGTACAATTCCTGTAAGTTTCCCCACTTTCCAGCGTTGAACCAGTAAAAGTACGATCAGTAACAATACCGATCCTGACAAAATGAGCGACGAACCCAGCAGGTTGCCACCGGCTTCGATAGTACCTCCCGAAATGAGCATGACGAGAATGAAAGGGAATCCTAATCCTACCAGAATATCGAAAATATTCGAACCAATAGCATTACTAACAGCCATATCGCCACGTCCCTGGCGTGCCACAATTAGTGATGAAAACAAATCAGGAATAGAGGTTCCGATTGCCAATACGGTAAGTGCAATTATCGCTTCGGGAATATTTAATTCGTGCGATATAACAACAGCCAGCTCAACCAACACCCAACTTAATGCGGCAATTAAAACGATGGAGACAAAAAATACCAGGTAGTAACGTTTGGGTTTCGGAAAAATAAAACAAAGTACATGATCGAATGGCGCCAGAATTCCTTTCGGATTACAATCGGGTTCTTCTTCCTCATCACGTTGATTGTCTTCGTATTTAAACCACTTTCGCCAGTATACCACAGCAATTACATACAGCACATAAACAGCCAGAAAAACGCCGGTTTCCCACATTTCCAGTTTTCCGTCCCAGATAAAAACCACCAGGAGAGTCACTGAAAGCGAATAAAAAATAAGATCGCGAATTACCGGACTTTTTGTTAATGTAGCTTTTCGCACCAATGCCGAAGCGCCAACAATTACCAGCAGGTTGAAAATGGCACTTCCTACAATGCTGCCGATACCAATTGCCTGGTGTTCGCCGGGTTTTATAACAGCAAACAAAGCCACGAACAACTCCGGGGCACTCGATCCCACAGCCATTAATGTAGCTCCGGCGGCATCGCTTGATAAGCGCAGGTCTTTCGAAATTTTATCCAAAGACGATATAAAAAACAAATCGACAACACGGGCAAGCAAAATAAAGCAAGCCAGCAACGCCAATATGGAAAGTATAATCATTAAAATGATTTTTTGTGTTTAATCCTTCAACTTGTCGGTAATACCTTTTTGTATGTCAGTAGTTTCCTTTTTTACCGTTGAAGAAACCTCATCAATGTCCTTTTTAATATCAGAAGTATGGTTATCGAGTTCGCGTTTTATTTCGTTTGTGGCTTTCTTAAACTCACGCATCCCTTTCCCCAGTGTTTTGGCAATATCGGGTATCGCTTTCGATCCGAAAAACAACAATGCCAATAGCATCACCAAAACTATCTCACCACCACTTATGAATAATAAATACTGCATCGTTAAAATTGATTTAGATCACAAATATATAAAAAGTTGGAAGTCGGAAGACCGAAGTCGGAAGATAGTTTTTGAAACTTGAATACATAAATTTAAAAGAAGAATTCCTGTTCCTTTATTACCGAAAAAAAGGATGTCATCACATTTAAGCGATGACATCCTTTGTATAAATTCAGTCTTCCGTCTTCTGACTTCTGACTTTGGTCTTCAAACTATTTTTTGCGTTTTGAAACTACTTTGGCAACACGGTTACGTGTATCGTGTGCAATTGGTGTTGCAATGAAAAGCGATGAGTAAGTACCCACAACTACCCCCACCAACAAAGCGAACGTAAAGCCTCGAATGGTAGCTCCACCAAATAAGAAAATAGCTAACAATACCACAAAAGTTGACAGCGATGTACTAAATGTACGACGCAGCGTGCTGTTTAATGCAGCATCAACGTTCTCTTCACGGTCGCGTTTTGGGTGCAAGCCCAGGTACTCCCTAATACGGTCGAATACAACCACGGTGTCGTTAATCGAATAACCCAGCACCGTTAGAATAGCCGCAATAAACGCCTGGTCGATTTCCAATGAGAATGGCAGTACTCCTGATAATAATGAGAAGATACCCAATACGATTAACGAGTCGTGTGCCAATGCAGCAACAGCTCCCAAACCATATTGCCAGTCGCGGAAACGAACAAGGATATAAAGGAAAATAATGATCAACGAGAAAGCGATTGCAATAGCTGCATCTTTACGGATATCATCCGAAATGGTAGGACCAACTTTTTGTGAACTTTGCTGATAATCCTGAGTAAATTCTTCAAGCGTTACCGATTGGTCGATCAGGTCGGCATCCTGCAGACCTTTCATTAACAAAGCTTCCACTTCGTTATCAACATCTTCGCTGCGGTCTTCAATTCTATAGTCGGTGGTAATTTTAATGTCTTCGCCCGACGTTTTTACTTCCGGTGCCGTTCCGAAAACATCGGCCAGTGCTGCCCGTACTTCTCCAACTTCAACATCTTTCTGGAATTCTACGATGTACGAACGACCACCTTTAAAATCGATACCGTAATCCAAACCACGAACAAAGAAAGATCCGATAGAAATCAGAATGAATACACCTGAAATCACATAGAACATTTTTCTTTTCTCGAGGAATTTAATTTTCATATTACGCAACCAACCTTCTGTAGCTGTTGAAGCAAACAAGATACGGCCGCCTTTTTTCAATTGCCATTCGAAAATCAAACGGGTTAAGAAAATTGCCGAGAACAATGAGGTAAGAATACCAATGATCAGCGTTGTAGCAAAACCTTTGATCGGGCCTGAACCAAACAGGTAAAGTACAATACCGGTTAATAAGGTAGTAACCTGACCGTCGATAATTGCTGAGTAAGCATTTTTATAACCATCGGCAATGGCCAGTTTCACACCTTTACCGGCACGCATTTCTTCCTGAATACGTTCGTAGATCAGCACGTTGGCATCAACCGACATACCAATGGTAAGTACGATACCTGCAATACCAGGCAGTGTAAGTACTGCACCCAATGAAGCAAGAATACCGAAAATGAAGAACATGTTGGCAACCAGTGCAATGTTTGCAGCCAAACCTGCATTTTTACTATAGAAAAACAACATGTACAGAAGTACAAGCGCAAAAGCAATTACAAACGAAAGTAAACCACTGTTAATCGCTTTCTGACCCAGTGAAGGACCAACAATGTCTTCCTGAATGATACGTGCAGGAGCCGGCATTTTACCCGACTTCAGTACGTTTGCAAGGTCTTGTGCCTCTTCAATACTTTCCAGTCCGCTAATACTTGAACGTCCTCCTGGAATCTCGCCATTCACATTCGGGAATGAACGAACATAACCATCAAGAACAATTGCAATTGATTTGCCAACGTTTTCTTTAGTCATACGTTGCCAAACCTTAGCACCTTCTGCATTCATTTGCATAGCTACTTCAGGGTTTGTACCAAATTGGTCGAAGTCCTGACGAGCATCGGTAATTACACCACCATCAAGAGGTGCTTTTCCATCGCGGGTAGTAACTTTTAAAGCAATTAAACGGTAAAAATTACCCGCTTCATCCATCGATTTTGCAGTCCATGCAAACTTCAGATCGCGTGGGAATACACTTTTGATTTGTGGATTATTCAGGTAAGAATTAATCTTTGCTGTATCTTTTGCATTGGCTATACCTACAGCCGGGCCAGGGTAAAACTGACCGGTTTGCTGATCAGCACTTGGATTCAATAGCGCAAACAAAGGAAATTGCTCTTTGTACGCAGCTAAATTATCAAGTGTAGCAGTTGTATCATCGGCGGCACCGGCTTCCAGTTCCGAAAGCAAAGAGTTCTCTTCCGATTCGTCGGCAGTTGTTTCAGCCTCTGTTGTTTCAGCAGTAGCCTCATCGCCACTTTTTTCTTTTCCAAGAACTTCCAACTCTTTAATTCGCTCGTTAGCCTGAGCCAGGTATGGATAAACCTCCTGGTTTTCGTATGTTTCCCAGAACTCAAGGTTTGCAGTTCCCTGCAACAGGCTACGAACACGGTTCTGATCTTTTACACCCGGCAATTCAACTAAAATTCTACCGCTGGTTTGCAGGTTCTGAATATTAGGTTGCGCTACACCAAAACGGTCGATACGTGTACGGATGATATTAAATGCATTGGCGATTCCAGCCTTGGTTTGCTCATCGATAATTTTTAATACATCAGCATTACTGGTGTTAAAGTTTATCTGATCGCGCAATTCCAAAGTATTGAAAACTGAAGCCAGTTTTGCGTTCGGATCAATTTCTTCGAAAGCTTCGCCAAACAGTGCTACAAAGTCTTTTGTACTGTTTTGCTGGTTTTTAGTTGCCAGCGCCAAAGCAGCGTTAAAAGTTTCGTCGTCGCTGTAGTTCGACATCGCACGGATGATATCCTGTACTTCAACCTGAAGTGTAACGTTCATACCACCTTTAAGGTCAAGACCCAGGTTCAATTCCAGCTCCTGAACATCTTTGTAAGTAAATTTTTTCAATCCAAGGAAGTTGTAAACCACTTCACTTTTCATCGAATCAAGGTATTGAAACTCTTTTATTTCGTCACCTTGTGCATATTCAATGGCATCATCTTTTACCTTGTTCGATACCCAGGTAAATGATAATTGGTATAAACATACCGCTGCCAACAGAATTGCAAATGTTAAAACTGCACCTTTGTTTTGCATTTTAATTTGAATTTAAATGTTTATTGATATTTTTTATTTGATTGATTTCAAGCTAATTCAGGCACACATTGCACCTGCTATTCTTTTAAACGAATAAAAGAATTACGATAAAGCGTCGGCGTCTTCTTCGGGCGAAAAGACGTGATTTTGAAATACCAGGTAATGATAGGATGAGATAAGCGGGGTAGTTTGTATAACTGCCTCTGCTTTTAAAACCTGGTAATTACGAATGGAGTGATAATTGCGTAAAAATTTGTCGTGTAACTGAGGTTTTGTATGTTTCGAATACACACGATCTTCGAATGTTTTTATAGTATTTGTAGAGGTTTGAGCAATCAGGTAAACAGCACTCTGTTCATTACTCTGCTCCTGCGATTCGGCCTGAATTTTTAAAACCTCTTCAGGATTATTTCCAAAATAATTATCCAAAACTAAGGCAGCCGCAATAATTGCCATAAACATGGCCATGCGAACTACAATACTTCTGGTTATTTTTATTTTAGAAATCATACTTTAAACTTCTCGTCTGCAACAACTTAAAACATTTGTTGTAAAAAAAACTTTTTACACTGGTTTTTACACCTTATTTTTAAGCGGAGCAAATATACCGAAATAGTCCAGCTTTCCAAAAACGACAGCTGTTATTTTGAAGTATTTCGTTTAACGCCAACAATTTATGATGAATGTATTTGTATATGGATCGCTGCTGTTTCCTGAAATAGCTGATGGTTTGTGCGGGCAAAAGTTAAAATCGGAAAATGCAACTCTTAATGGTTACGCGCGCTTTGCTTTAAAAGGGGCCGACTATCCGGCAATTATAAAAAAAGATAAGTCCACGGTAAAAGGAAAAGTACTTCGCAACCTCGATGAAAATGCGATATACCTGCTAACTTTTTACGAAGGCGATGAATATGGGATGGTACCGGTTAAAGTAGAAACCAATTCAGGAATTATAAATGCGGTTGCTTTTGTTTGGATGGCCGGAAATGAATTTTTGGAAGACTTTGACTGGGACGAAGATAAATTTGAATCGGAATCGCTGGCATTTTACCGCGACGAAATTGTTCCGGCAACACGGGCAGAATATTTCAGCAGAAATTAGTTGGGCAGAATGTGTTCAAGAATAGGTGCGGTATTCCGAAATTTGAATTTAAACTCCTTATTTTTACCCTTCTTGCAACACTAACCAACTAAATTAAAACGTCATGATCAAATCTGCTTTCTTTCGTTTAACCACCGCTATTTGTGTTTTATTAATCAGTTTAAATTTTGCCATGGCACAAAATAAATTAGGAATCTTTGACAACCACACCGATATTGGAGCCTGCAAACACCCAGGTTTTGCTTCGTTTAATGCAAACGACCAAACATACACAATCGGTGGATCGGGATTTAATATGTGGTTTGCCGACGACCAGTTTCATTACCTGTGGACAACACTTCAGGGCGATTTTATTTTGCGCGCCGAAGTGAAATTTCTTGGCAATGGTGTTGATCCGCACCGCAAAGTTGGTTGGATGGTTCGGAATAATCTCGACAGCAATTCGCCACATGCCAATGCAACTGTTCATGGCGACGGGCTTACATCTCTGCAATACCGAAAAACTGCAGAAGCAGATACAGAAGAAGTTAAGTCGGAAGATCAGGCGCCGGATGTAATTCAGCTGGAAAGAAAAGGTTCTACTTATATAATGTCGACAGCTAAGTTTGGCGAGCCTTTTAAAGTGGTTCAACTCGAAAATCTTTCACTCGACAATGAAGTTTATGTGGGAATATATGTTTGTGCACACAACGCAGATGTTATGGAAAGTGCCGTTTACCGGAATGTGCGAATCATCCGCCCCGAAAAAGAAGACTATGTACCTTACCGGGATTACATTGGAAGCAACCTTGAAATACTGGATATTGAAAGCGGATTGCGAAAAGTGATCCACCATTCGGCACATTCGATTCAGGCACCCAACTGGACTCCTGATAATGAAAAGCTGATCTATAATTCAAAAGGACATTTATTCACCTACCAGTTGGCAACAGGAGAAATAAATCCGCTGAATACCGGTTTTGCCACCAGTAACAACAACGACCACGTTTTAACTTTCGATGGAAGTTTGCTGGGCATTTCGCATCACAGTGCTGATAACGATGGAAAATCCACGATCTACTACCTGCCGGCCAAAGGCGATTCCACACCTGTTCAGGTTACAAAAACAGGACTTGGTGCCTCGTATTTTCATGGGTGGTCGCCCGATAAAAAAACGATGGTCTTTACCGGCGAACGAAACGGGCAATACGATATTTACAGCGTGGATGTTGAAAGCGGAGAAGAGACACGACTCACCAACTTCAAAACACTTGATGACGGACCGGAATACAGCCCTGATGGGAAATACATTTTCTTCAATTCGGCCCGAAGCGGAAAAATGCAATTGTGGCGAATGGATGCCGATGGCAAAAATCCGGTTCAGCTGACCGACGACAAATACAACGACTGGTTCCCGCATGTAAGCCCGGACAAAAAGTGGATCGTATTCATTTCATTTCCTGAAGATATTGATCCTGCTGATCATCCGTTTTACAAACACTGTCTGATTCGCTTAATGCCATACGAAGGTGGCCAACCGCGAATTATAGCCTACATTTACGGCGGACAGGGATCGATAAATGTTCCGAGCTGGTCGCCCGACAGTAAGAAGATTGCGTTTATTTCGAACAGCGATTAAGTATTACCCAAACCAGATAAAAACTTATGTATCATGCTAAAAACACATGTTTTTTTCTTCGCTGTAATTCTGCTACTACTTGGCTTGGGATGCACGAATATTAACCACAGCCCGATTGAAGCAGGGAAGCTGGAAAATGAGATCTATTCCAGCAACTATTTCAACCTAACGATGAACATTCCGGGAAATTGGAAAGTGAACACTTTGGGCAAAGTGGAGAAAAAAGCAACTCCGGCAGACAAAAATAAAGCGGACACTACATTAGTGGCCAACCTGCTCATTATTTACCAGGAAATTGAAAAGGAAGAGTTTAAACCCAATCTTTCAATGATTGCAGAAAGGTGTATACTTTATCCCGAAGTTAAAAATGAGAACGACTATTTAGCGCAGGTTAAAAAGCAATATGCAAATTTAAATCCCATCACTTCCGAGATAGAGAAAACGATTTTATCAAACGATATTGAGTGTTTTAGTTTCGATCTTACCATGACAATTCAGGAAATGACGATGCAACAAACTCATTTCGCCTTGAAAAGGAATGATTTTTATATCGATATCACGATCACTTATCAAACAGATAAACAAAAGCAAGAATTGGAGACAATTGTAAATTCGTTAAAACTAAATTAACTCCATGCGTAATCCTTTAAGATCCGGATTATTTACTCTGACAACTTTAGCACCCGTCGTTTATAATCAATAACAGCATTGTATTTCAGCAGGAAATCGCTTCCCAGCAAACCACAGATTTTATAGTCGCTAACTTTTTGGTACAGCTCGTTAATGTGGTTCATATCCATCAAGGCAACTTTCATATTGCCGACTTTTAGCTTTCCAAAAAACAATGGTTTTATAATACCCAACGATGTTTTTAAAGGTTCCTCGCTCATATTGGCTGCATGAAGCTCTTCGGTACCTTCCTCTTCCGACAAAATAAATTCAGTCTGGTTTTTATCAAATACCGATTTTGAGGCCCCGGTATCAATCACCCAATAAGCGGTTTCGCTTCCTTCAAATTGTGTGGGAAGAATTAAATGATAGTTCGAGGATTCCAGCTCTATAATGTCGATAGGTATTTTCGTTCGCATGGCTTCAAATTTAAAATAAATTAGCATAATATATTCTGCACTACTGGAAATCACCAGCAGGTATGAAAGTAAGACCTGTCGACAGCATTTCATAAAAATAGTCAGATTACCAGGCGCATAAAACGATTGTGCTTTGAATAGCCTATTGATCGCGCCTTTAAATTACCGTACATCAACCCCGGGTTTTACCCGAGGTTAGTCACATTTTATCCCTTCGGGATATTGAACTGAATTACAAAGTTAAGACGAGTTTATCGACCAGCTACTATGTCGGAATTGCAAATTTCTCGTGACGCTGGAAGCGTCGAATGTGAATAACCCGGTGCGTAGCGCCGGGATGAAATGACCAAAGCGAAATCGTCCGGCGATGAAAGCAGATCGAAGCCAGGTGATTCTCCCGGACGAAACTCAAACGGCAATACACATAAAAAGATTGGGAGAGACTTTCATAAAAAAAAGGCCCGCAATAAGTGCGAGCCTCTGTATGCTGTAATTCTTTTACCGAATTATAGTAAAGCGTTCACTGCAGAAACACCCTCTGCACTTGCAGCCATTTTTTCTTTTTCAGCATCGGTCAATTCGATTTCAACGATTTTCTCGATACCGTTTTTACCGATGATACAAGGAACACCGATTGAAATGTCGCTTAAACCATACTCGCCTTCAAGAAGAGCTGAACATGGGAACATTTTTTTAGAATCCAATGCAATGGCGCGAACCAACTCTGATACAGCTGCACCAGGAGCATACCATGCGCTGGTTCCCAGTAATTTTGTTAAAGTAGCACCACCAACTTTAGTAGCTTCAACAACTTCAGCTTGTTTTTCTTCACTTAAAAATTCAGTAACAGGAACACTGTTACGAACGGCTTTCTCAATCAACGGAACCATACCGGTATCGCTGTGTCCGCCAATTACCATAGCAGAGATATCAGACTGTGCACATTCCAATGCTTCAGCCAATCTGTATTTAAAACGTGCGCTATCCAAAGCACCACCCATACCGATAATGCGGTTTTTAGGAAGACCTGTAGCTTTGTGTGCCAGGTAAGCCATTGTATCCATTGGATTACTAACCACAATAATGATTACGTTTGGCGACTCAGCGATCAATTTTTCAGCAACGTCTTTTACAATTCCGGCATTAATACCGATCAACTCTTCACGAGTCATTCCCGGTTTACGTGGAATTCCACTGGTAATTACTGCAACATCGCTACCAGCTGTTTTAGTGTAATCGTTAGTGGCACCAACGATAGTTGAGTCAAAACCGTTTAACGAAGCAGTTTGCATCAAATCCATTGCTTTACCTTCAGCAAAACCTTCTTTGATGTCAATCAATACTATTTCTTCTGCAAAATCTTTAATTGCGATATACTCGGCACAACTTGCACCTACTGCACCTGCTCCAACTACTGTTACTTTCATTTTACTAGTGAGTTTTATTATTATAAAATCGTGTTATCTTAAACAATTGTCTGTCAAATTGTTTTAAGGCACGCAAAGTTAATTTTTTTTCGCGATGTCGGAAATAATTCAGAGCCCCCAAAATCGGTTTAACAAATTGGTAAAACATACGATTTGCGACTCGATTCCGAAGTGATTTATGTCACTTATGTTTGATTTTTACGAATTCGTAGCAGAATGGTTCGTCGAACAATAAGAACCGGCAAAATCCCTTAATTAAACCAGTAAGTCATTTTTAAAACCACTGCCCTGTTTCTCGAGTTCCAGTTTCCGGTAAAATAATTGTCGGTATACACCAGGTAAATATCCGAAACCGGTTGGTATCGCCACTGAAAGCGCGAATTGATATTCAGGTTATCGACTTGTTCGTTGTACTGCACAAAAGTCGACCAGAATATTTTATCGGTGAAAGTGATATCCATTTTCGGGCCCACCAGCCAGAATTTTTCGCGGTTGAATGGATCGCCCAAATCCATATCAGTGTAGTTAAAATTCATCGTCAGGTTTACATAGGGCTGAAAACGGTAACCGATCTCTCCCTGAACGTACTGAATATCGCCGCTGTAGAAACTACCTTTTACGGCCTTTGCCTCCCAGGTAAACAGCGATTTCCGGGTAGATTCGTACGCCACGGAGAAGAGTCCAAAATCATATTCCGAACCTTCGGGTAAATAATTGTCAGGGTCCTGAGTAGGATTAAAATCGTTTCTCAGCTTAACAAACTGATCTGTATAACCAAAACTCAGTTCGGCCCGGTTTTCAAAGGTTAGATCATATTCAAACTCATACTCATGTTCAATCAAATCCTTATCGGGATTATAATAGTTATCTAATTTTATACTTGGTCCGTGATTTACCACCTTTTTATTGGGCACAAAAGTATAACCGGCCGATGCACCAACAAAATTATAACCTGTACGGCGCACATAACCGGCCTCGGCACGGTAATTTTCACCTACCGAAGTTTCGAAAAGGCCCAGGTTGAGGTGCTGGGTTTTATACATTAACATGGCTCCCTGTGCATATTGTTTATCGGGATTATCGGGTTGAAACGAGCGGTGGTAAAAGAACTTACCGTCCCACACATTGTCCTTGCTGGCCAGGTTATAATCGAAACCAATCACGCGGTTAAACATGCTGGTGTCCGATGGTTCATCAAAATATTCTTTGTTAACGGCAATAAACCCAAGGCTCGACCGCGTAAACATTTTTTTCTGAACAGAAGCCACGGTAAAATTCCGCGCCAGGTTTTCACCGGTTTCTTCGGTGGCCATATTCATAAAACCTACCCGCCAGTCGTTGCCAATTTTCCCGCTTAACCGGGCACCGGCAAGTACCGGAGCATCCAAACCAATACGGCGCGAGAAAAACGGAGTTAAGGTATGTGAGTATCCATAACTTGAAAACAGGTCGCTGTTCTCGAGAAAGAATTGTCTTTTTTCGGGGAAGAACAATTCGAAACGATCGATATTGGTGACCTGCTGATCAACTTCAACCTGGGCAAAATCGGGATTATACGTCAGGTCGAGTGTCATCGATGACGAGATACCAACTTTGGCATCAAAACCAACATCGGTACGGTAATCGGTACTTGTGCCGGCCTCAAAATCTTTTGCTGCGCCACCCAATAAATACGGAATTACTGAAAATTGCATTTTTGATTTTGGTAGCGGCTCCTCAAACTGCATACGCCCGGTGTAAGCCAGCGATGCCGTTGGAAACTGCCTTGGCACAGGCGCCCATGCCGACTTTTCATTCGATTTCAAATCCAGTCGGCTAAAGTTTACATTCCATTCCTTACTCCCTTTCGGATACCGAACCGATTTAAACGGAATACGCATTTCGCTTACCCATCGGTTGTCGTAATGTTTGGTTTTCATCTCCCATTTGCAGTCCCAATCCAACGAAATACTGTGTCCGTTACTCATGGTACCGTCCCACTTGGCTCCCGAGGCCGAAACCCCAAATGAAAAACCGTTTGTCTGATCCAAAAATGTATCGAAAAATATGAGCAGGTTATCGTTATTACCAAAGCTAAAATCGCGGCGGAACGATTCCATCACGCGATCGCCGGGAATAGTATCGTAGAAAATTTGCGCTACGTACAAAGCTTTGTCGTCGTAAGCCATCATCATTGTTGAAGGCTGCGTGGCAAAACCGGTATCAACAGGTAGCACCCGGTAAAATTTATCTGCTTTTTGCGCTTGTTTCCAGTCGTTTTCGTCAATTACACCATCAATATTTATTACCCCTTGCAATTTCTTTACGCGATAAACATAGGCTTTATTGAAGGTATTTATCGTTGTATCCGATTTTGAGTAATAATTATTGGCAACAGCAGTATATGCCAAACATACACAGAGAAATAAGACCAAAGGCAACTTCATAAGAAACAGCTTTAATTGATTTAGGTATAATAAATTGCCTGTAAAGATATTTAAATTGTAATAACCACAAAGTGACAAAAATTGGTTTGCATAAAAGAATAAATACACCCGGGCGAGAATGATGAATTTCGAATGATAATTAACGATTGAAGACTTTAGAAAGAAGCGCAAATGGATAATGCCGGTAGACAAAACTTTGCGCCTTTGCGTCTTTGCGAGAAAATTTACCACAGAGATAACACAAAGAAGACACGGGGAACCACAGAGAAGGAAAGTCTATTGCCTTCTATGAAGCTAATGTGGTTCGGAATACAAGGAAAAAGTAAAAAGAGAAAAAAGCTGGTGAAAGAATTGACAATTGGCAAACAGCAATATGCAAAATCTGATGTGTTCTATGTGGCTAATGTGGTGAGGGTTTGGTGTTCAGCCATCAAATGAACTACCTCGCAGCACACTATGGAGGTATCAATATGGAATTTTGTTAGAAACGATGCAAGCATTGGAGTATTAAATCATTTATCCCGATACGCTCCGCTATCGGGATTAGTTCGACTATCAGATTACAGTTCGATTCTCTCCTGTAATCTGAGTCTCACTGAACAAAAAGCCTCCGACTTTTCAGCCGGAGGCACAAAAAACAATGTTCAAGCAAGATCTGCTACAAGGTGATTGCTACACCGTTGTAGAAATCAAGTATTTTCGTGCGGAAAATGTATTCGTATTTTGCTTGTATCAGATCCGACTGAGCATTGGTCAGATTTGTTTTACTCTGATTGTATTCTACCGAATTGATCATTCCCACGTTAAATTTTTCTTCGGTGTAACGGAATGCCTCTTTCATTGAAGCCACTGCTTTATCGGTTGAAATGTAACGATTAAATGCAGCCAGCGCATTGGTGTACACCTGCTCAATGTCTCTGCGCAAAACATTGCGGTTTTGTTGTAACTGGTACTCGTAATCGGCAATTTGAAACTCTGAGTTCGAAATATTGTTTTTCACCTGGAAACGATTGAAAATCGGGATACTCAACGTTAAGCCCAGGCTCGAGCGGCTGTTGTTTTTCAGCTGTTCGCCCAAATCAATGCGGTTTCCTTCAAAGTCTCTGTACTGGTTGTTGTACTGGTTGTAATAGTTGGCGCCAAAACTCAAACTCGGATAACGATATCCCTTGGCAATTTCCAACTGTTTCATGGCACTTTCAACACGCAACTGTGCCGCTTTTATTTCGGGGCGTACATTAATTGCGTTGCGAAACACATCGTAAGCGTTTATCATGGTAAGGTTGGCCTGAACTTCGGGCAATACGGGCTCTTTAATCTTAAAACTTTCGGCCATGGGTAATTCCAAAAACTGGTACAAATTCAGGTAAGCCAACTGAACACGGTTTTGTGCATTTACTAAATCCAGCTCTTCGCGAGCCAGCTGCGCTTCAATTTCAAGCAAAGCTCCACGTGCTTCACTTCCTGCATCAACAAGCTGACGGGTGCGATTAATCTGCTGTTTGGTTACCTCGATGGTGGCCTCGGCAACCAGTTGCACCTCCTGCGCAAAAAGAATTTCGAGGTATTCGGCTGCAATAGCCAGCATAATATCGTCTTTTGTTTTTTGCAGATCGGCCAATGTTGCCTGCAAATCAAGCTCACGCATTTTAACGGTGTTGCTCAGCGTCATTCCGTTAAACAGTGTCATGCTGGTGTTTAACCCTCCGGCTACACTTGCCGAGTTAATATTGTCGTAAGTATTGTCGTAGGTTAACGAACGGCCAAAACTAAAATCGTTGCTCACCTGACCATTCAGGTTAGGCAGCTTGTCATCTTTTGCCTGCTTAACCAGCGTTTCGTTGTAACGTGTATTTATCTCCTGTCGTTTTACCTGAAGGTTGTTTTGAATGGCGTAATCGAAACAGGTCTGTAAATCCCATTCGTTTTGCGCCTGCAGGTTAAAGGCTCCGGCCGACAGTAATATTCCTAAAAATAAGGTTAAAAGATTCTTCATCATGTATCGTTTTTTGTTTTGCCACTAATTTACATAAAGCAATGTGAATTACCTACTGTTAGCCATTATTGGCTTGTGCTTCCTGAACTTTCTTCGGATCAATCTTTTCACCTTTAACTTTATCCTCTACATTCAATCCTTCGGTAATTTCAATATTTATCCCGTCAGAAAGGCCTGTGTGTACCCAACGTTTTTCGTAGTTTGGTTCTTCGGCCGTACCTATGTTCACCTCAACAAACGACGAGTCGTTTTCAAATTGAAGCAAACCTTCGGGAATAACCATCACATTGTCTTTGCGCTCCAGAACGATATTGGCGTTTGCACTGTATCCGGCACGGATAAACTGGCCTTCCTTAAGTTTCACATTTGCTTTAATTTCAAACTGAATAGCACCGTTTTCTTCCACACCTTTTGGCGAAATATATTCCAGAACGGCAGCAAATTTTTCTTTGTCGATAGCACCAATTTCAAGTTCAATTGGCATTCCTTCGCGAATTTTACCTACTTCTGTTTCGTCAACATTTCCTTCAAATATCATATCGCTCATATCGGCAACCGACGCAATGGTAGTTCCTGCGTTAAAGGTGTTTGCCTGAATTACCGAGTTACCTTCTTCAACCGGAACATCCAGCACCATACCGTCGATGGTTGAGCGCACAAGCGTATTAGTAGCCGTTTCAGCCTTTTTTGTTACACCGTTTTTAATTAATTCCAGATTATTTTCGGCAGCGGTTAATTCTTCTTTTGCTGAATCGTAGGCCACTTTTGCAGCTTTAAACTCTTCGTACGAGATCACTTCTTTATCAAATAATTTCTGCTGACGGTCGTAATCGATCTGTGCATCTTCAAAACCAATTTTTGCACGGTTTACACGAGTTTCTGCTGAGTTCAGCGTCACCATATCAGGAATAATTTTGATACGTGCAACCACCTGCCCTTTGGTAATTTTATCGCCGGCTTCAACAAACAATTCATCAATAATTCCTGAAACCTGCGGAACGATCTCAATTTCAAAACGTGGAACCACCGAACCGGTAGCCACCGTTTTCATTACTACCTCGCTATAAAACGGGTTCTTGTTTTCAAAAAAATCTGTTTTCTTTTTCGATTTGTTGTACAGGAAGAAAAGCGTTCCTCCAAATATTGCAACCAATACTACAACTCCTAAAATTTTAAATACTTTCTTCATGGCTAATTTGCTTTTATTGTTTTTTGTTTCAATTGTATTTCTCTTTTTTAAACTTTCCTTTTTACCCCCTGTCGCTTCTTCGTCGCTCCTGTCCCCCTGCAGGGGGACAATCGGAACGAAGTGGAGATAGGGGGTGAATGTAACTCCCAATCCCGCATTTTACTCGTCGCGCAAAGCATCAATCGGTTTAATACTTACCGCCCGCCGCGCCGGAATTAATCCGGCAAAAATTCCGGAAACCACCAGTACTGAAAGCGCTCCAACTGCCATTTGGAAACTGATCTCAGGGCGGCGGAAGAAAATATCATCTCCGCTACCGGCATTCATTTCCAACGCCATATTCAGCAGCTCAAGCAGGCCGACACCCAGTGCCAAACCAAGGTATCCGGCAAGTACGGTGAGGAAAACACTTTCGGCAACAATGTGAAGAATCACTTTCCCCGGAGTGGCACCAATGGCGCGCTGGATACCAATTTCCTGCGTGCGTTCTTTAATAATTACCAGCATAATATTGCTTACGCCAATTACACCGGCCAGCAAAGTTCCAATTCCCACGATCCAGGTTAGGATCTGAATTCCGGTGAAAAGTCCCATATATTTTTTCCACTCCACCTCGATGTTAAACGACCCAACAGCCTGTTGATCGTCGGGTGCAACACTGTGGCGTTCTTTCATCAATTCTTTTAAGCGGCTTTCCACTTTACTCACCGGCACTCCGGGTTGCGATGTTACCGAGAAAAAGTGCACATCGTCGCCCATGTTATAGGTCTTTTGCATGGTTGTGAACGGCATTATTATGGTTTCATTTTTCCGGCCACTACCAATATTTACGCGGGTTTCGCCTTTTACCACACCAACCACCTGGAAGTAAACACCGTTAATTTTCAGGTATTGTCCAATCGGATCTTCGTCCTTGTCGAACATGACTTCCACAACACGTTCGCCAATGTTTACCACTTTTCGCGAATGTTGAATATCGATGGTATTGATCAGCCGGCCCTGAAGCGGTGTCCACGGATCGATTTTGAAAAACTCGGGATAATCGCCATAAATGTTAAAGGCGCCTGTTTTTTTACCGCGAATTACATTATCTCCGCCTCCGCTGCTTGGTCCGAACAATCGTGGTGACAGGTATTCAATATCGCTGATGTTGGCTTTTATGTATTCAATATCTGTATTCTTGTAGTTCCAGCGTCGTCCCCGTTGAAATCCTTTATAAGGAACGCTGGTGCGCTCGGTCCAGAAGAATGCCGAGTTTGATGCGAAAGCTTTAATTCCGTCCATCACCCCATTTTCAAGGGCACGACCGGCTCCCGACATAATTATCAGCATAAATATTCCCCAGAACACACCGAAAGCGGTCATAAAACTGCGCATCCGGTTTTTCTTTAAAGCGCTTAATATTTCTTTCCAAAGGTCTAAGTCGAACATTGTTTTCTGCTTTTGTTTTCGTTTCTGTTATTCGTCGCGTAAAGCTTCAATAGGTTTGATTTTTGCAGCTCGTTTTGCAGGAATATACCCGGCAATAGCTCCGGCAATTACCAGTAGTAATGTTGCCGATAGGGCAATTCCCAGGTCAACGGTCGGATTGCGGAACAAGGTTTCTCCATTTCCGCCGTTAGTTGCCGCTGAAGCTTCAAATTGTTTCTCTACGATAAAATTCAAGCCTTCCATCAATCCGGTTCCCAGCACCAGTCCGATGTATCCTGCAATTGTTGTGATCATTACTGCTTCCAACAGGATTAATCCAATTACCGAAGCAGGACTGGCACCAATGGCTTTTCGGATACCAATTTCTTTTGTGCGTTCTTTTACCACAATCAGCATGATGTTGCTTACGCCAACCACACCGGCAATAAGGGTTCCTATTCCAATAATCCAAATGAAAATATCGATCGCCTGGAAGATCTTCATAGTTTGAATTACATCTTCAAGTTTACTGTACGATCCCATGGCCGATTCATCAGTAGCATCGAATTTATGTTTGCGCGCCAGTCTCTCCCGAACACGGTTTTCAATGGCCTGGCTTTCTTCAATTGTTTCGGCGTTAATGGTTAAGGCAAAATTATGCAGGCGGTTTGATCCGTTAAATACTTTTTGCCCCGTAGTAACGGGTATATAAGCATTTCGGTGACGTGTGCCACCGCCTTCTTTACAAATTCCAACCACTTTAAACGGAATGTTATTTACACGAACATATTCACCAACGGCCTCTTTACCATCAAAAAGTGCATCGTAAATATCTTTCCCCAACACCACCGATTTTCGGGTCTGATCGATATCAACCTGGTTCACAAAACGACCTTCTACAATTTCAATCGACTCCACATCTTTTAAATCAGGATGACAGGTTATTGCAGAATATTCGCCGTATTCGCTTCCGTAAGAGAATAAGTTTCCGCCGATATAATAACGGCCCGAGGTGTGTTCAATTCCTTCCAGATCTTTCAGGATATCGTAATCGGCATTTGTGAAACGGATTTCCCTGTTTTCCTGCATGCCTTTGTAAGGGATACTGGTACGGCCACTCCACAACCACATTGCGTTAACGGCATCGCGCATAAAGTTTTCCGACACACCGTTACTTAATCCATTACCGGCCCCAAGAAGGATCATCAACATAAAAATCCCCCAGGCAACGCTAAATCCGGTAAGGAAAGTGCGCATTTTATTTTTTTTGATGGTGGCAAAGATCTCCTGCCATTTATCAATATCGAACATGATAGCTTAAGTTTAAAGTGATAAGTATAAGAGCAAACTGCCCACTGAGACTGAAAACTGCGACTGCAGACTTCTCTAGGCTGTTTCCAGTTCTTTGGCGTAACGATGCTGAAAGTTTTTCAAATCGCCGTTTTTAATGATCTCATCGATCCGGCCATCTTTCAATCGGACAATTTTCTGGGTCATCGAAGCAATATCGTGCTCGTGTGTTACCAGAATAACTGTAATTCCGTCATCGTTAATTTCTTTCAGAATATCCATTACCTCGTACGATGTGCTGGTATCGAGTGCACCGGTTGGCTCATCGGCAAAAATAATTTTTGGCTGAGAGATAAGTGAACGAGCAATTGCAACACGTTGTTTTTGTCCGCCCGACATTTCGCTGGGTAAGTGCGTTGCCCAATCCAGCAAACCAACTTTATCGAGGTATTCTTCTGCAATTTTGTTTCGCTTTTTCCGATTCACTCCCTGATAATACAGCGGAAGCGCCACATTTTCAAGGGCATTTTTAAAAGAAATCAGGTTAAACGACTGGAATACAAAACCTACCAACTCGTTGCGCAGTTTGGCGGCTTTCTTTTCCGACATATCTTTTACCAACGATCCGTTCAGATAATACGATCCTTCATCGTAGTTATCCAAAATTCCAAGGATGTTAAGTAAGGTTGATTTCCCGGAACCCGATGACCCCATTATGGAGACGAACTCTCCGGATTTGATTTCGAGGTCGATTCCTTTTAATACATGCAACGAGTTACTACCCGTTACGTACGACTTGTGAACATTGTTTAGACTAATCATGGCTTGAACTTGTTTTCTGTTTATCCGACTATTAAAAGCCGTTGATTTTTGTTTTCGAACTAAAGTTGATGAAAAAAAGGCTTACCCGAGGTCTTTTTTCGACGAACGACCTATTTGGGCATGTAAAAAAATATTTTTGAACGTTTTTTGTTTTTATAGCTTTAAAGCTTGCTTGTTTTTTCAGTTATGTGACGCACAACTTTTTGATACGTTACAATGATTTTTTGTTTTTTTGATATGGTGTTCAGAAACCTGCGATCTTAAAATCATTTGTTCAAGCTAACGGATCAAAATTTCACGGACAAAAACAACACTCATTTTGACGAATTTCCTGCCGGAGGCTGTCATTTTTGTCTTGACACAAAAACGACACAAAAAAGTCAAGGCTGCTTTTGATATTCACCCTCCGTTTTCATATAACCTAAATTCGGGCGGGTGATCTCCTCGCTCACTCGGAGCTTCCCGCTCTCATTAAGGTTCTATTTCAACTACAGGTAAACACCAAAAGAGGCCGTTCCACTTCTACAAATATCAATATAATTGGGAAAGCGTTCGAAGCTTCGGCCTTGGCCGGTGAGCCGGAAAACAAGCGGTGACCGCGTAGAAAAATTACTGATGTTTGAGGAGGAACGACGAGTTTCAGGAATTTTAGCTGGCGTCGCGTAGCTTTTCCGAGTGAAGCGGGCGCAGCCTTGGGTTTTCTGTTTACTCTTTGGGCTAAGCCAAAGAGTAAAATCGGCCTGATAAGGCAAAGACTCTTTATTAATAGTAAACTCCTTACCAATCTGTAGCTACTCAAAAAACATTTTGCCCACATTAATTTGGCCTAATTTAATATAGCCCCATTTGGATCTGCAGATTTTATTTACCTTGCTTCACTAGAAATTTCTTACGATTCCAATCTTTCCGTATTTTTGGCTTCTAATATTTCAGTACATGGGAACAAAATCAGTTTCATTTAAATTACCCACCAACTACAGCCCCGAATTGTTGCAAGGCCAAATTGCCAAAACACTTCGGATTAAGAACTTTTCGTACGAGCTGGAGACAAAAAGTCTGGATGCCCGGAATAAATCGAACATCCACTGGTTGGTAAAAGCCGTTGTATCATCGCCTGAAATTAAAGGGGACGAGCAGATTGAAAAAGAAAAGCTGAAAATACCTTACAAGAAAAGCAATAAAAAAATCGTGGTTGTTGGTAGCGGTCCAGCCGGTTTCTTTAATGCTTTTGTATTACAGAAAGCCGGTTTTGATGTTACGCTGATCGAACGTGGCTCCGATGTATCAACACGTGGCAAAGCCATTTCCAACTTTGAACGAACCGGAACTTTCAACGCTCAAAACAATTACGCTTTTGGCGAAGGTGGTGCAGGAACTTTCTCTGATGGTAAACTCACTTCGCGCTCGAAACGCATTTCGAAAGAAAAACAGTTTATCCTAACCAGTTACGTGGAAGCCGGTGCACCGGAAGAGATTCTCTACATGACTCACCCGCATTTGGGAACCGATAATCTTCGCAAAATAGTGCAGAATCTGCGTGAATCCTTTGAGCGTCTTGGAGGCAAATTTCTCTTTGAAACAATGCTGGAAGATGTGGTAATTACCAATTCCAAAGTAAAAGAGGTTATTACATCCAAAGGTAATTTTCCCGCAGATGCGCTTTTTATTGCTCCCGGTCATTCGGCTTTCGAAACCTATAAAATGCTGATCAGAAGAGGCATTCCTTTCCGCACTAAAAACTTTGCCATTGGCAGCCGGATGGAACACACACAGGAAATCATCAACCGGGCACAGTGGGGAAAACCACAACTTCCGGGAGTGAAAGCCGCAGAATACCGCCTCACTTCGCAAGCCGACGGTAAACATTCGGTTTTTTCGTTTTGTATGTGCCCGGGCGGCATGGTTGTTCCGGCAGCTGCTTACGAAAATACCAACATCGTTAACGGAATGAGTTACTACAAACGCAACGGCAATTTTGCCAACGCCGCCTGTGTTGCGGCTATTCATCCTGATGAGCTGGCAGGAAAAACTGTTTCGCCCATTGAAGCGCTGGACAACCTGCAAAAACTGGAAGAAAGTTTTTATCAATATTCCGAAGGTTATGCTGCGCCTGCATGTTCTATTAACGACTTCCTAAAACAGAAAGGCAAAGGAGCACAGTTTGAAACCAGTTACCCGCTGGGTTTAAAACCGGCTCCGCTTTGGGATTTGCTGCCCAAACCGGTTGTTGAGTCGATGCAGGTTGGCTTGCAGGAATTTATTCGTAAAATGCGTGGTTTCGAAAATGGCAATTTGTTGGGTTTCGAAAGTAAAACTTCATCACCCGTTCAGGTAATTCGCGACCAAAGTGGATTATGCGAAGGATTCGAGAATATTTACATCGTTGGTGAAGGCAGCGGCTATGCCGGCGGAATTATTTCGAGTGCCGCAGATGGCATTAAAGCAGCCATGCACTTCATTGAAAACCTATAATTGTAAACTTCCGGTTAATTAGAACGACCTTTATTTAGATTGATTCTACAAGATCGAAAAATTAGTTAATTTTGTTGTCCTTAAATAATACGAAAAACATGGCAGAAAAAAATCTACCTTTTAGCAAAGAACAGCTTGAAAGCATTATTGAAAACCACCCTACTCCGTTTCATATTTACGATGAGAAAGCAATGATTGAAAATGCACGTAATTTCAAAAAAGCATTTTCGTGGAACGAAGGTTTTAAGGAATATTATGCAATTAAAGCCGCGCCAAATCCATACCTGATGAAGATTCTGAGAGAGGAAGGTTTTGGAATTGACTGTAGTTCTGTTGCTGAGCTGGAACTGGCCAAACGTATTGGAATGAGCGGCGATGAAATTATGCTGACCTCGAACGATACGCCGGCATACGAATTTCAGCTGGCCAAAGATTTGGACGCCATTATCAATCTTGATGATATTTCGCACATCGACTTTGTTGATAAGCATGTAGGATTGCCGGATACGATTTGTATGCGTTACAATCCGGGCAGTTTGAAAGAAGGTAATGTAATTATCGGACACCCGGAAGAAGCCAAATACGGTTTTACCCGCGAGCAAATGATTGAAGGCTATCAAAAGCTGAAAGAAAAGGGTGTAAAACATTTTGGTATTCACACCATGGTGGCTTCAAATGAACTGGAGTCGTCCTATTTTGTAGAAACTGCCGAGTTGCTGTTTAACTTAGTGGTTGAAGTTTACGAAAAAACTGGCGTAAAAATTGAATTTGCCAACATGGGTGGCGGAATTGGAATTCCTTACAAACCGGGCGAAAAACCGGTTGACATGGAATTTGTTAGCGCCGGAGTGAAAAAACACTACGATAATATTCTTGTAAAAGCCGGACTTGCTCCTTTGAAAATATTTTTCGAATCGGGCCGTGCTATTACCGGACCCTACGGTTATTTGGTAACCAAAGTTCGTCACATCAAAAAAACATATAAAACCTACGCCGGGCTGGATGCCTGTATGACCAACCTGATGCGCCCTGCGCTTTATGGTGCTTACCATCACATTACGGTTATGGGAAAAGAAAACGACGAGGCAAATGTAAAATACGACGTAACCGGGTCGTTGTGCGAAAACAACGATAAATTTGCCATCGACCGCATGTTGCCCGAAATTGAGCAGGATGATATTGTGGTTATTCACGACACCGGAGCACACGGCCATTCAATGGGATTTAACTACAACGGAAAACTAAAATCGGCCGAATTGCTACTTCGTGAAAATGGCGATGTGGTAGAGATCCGACGTGCGGAAACGATCGAGGATTATTTTGCAACGCTCGACTTCAATGGTGTGAAAGACTTTTAAAAGAATCATAATTCACAATAAATTAATGAGGCCGGGCGACAAAACCCGGCCTTTTTTGTATTTTTAAAAGCACACTAAACAACAAACAATGAAGATAGGATACGACGCAAAACGAGCATTTCTGAATACCTCCGGTCTGGGCAACTACAGCCGGAATACCCTGAATGCCCTACAGAAATATTTCCCCGATCACCATTATGCTTTGTTCTCGCCTGAAGTTAAAGCGGCAATGCTTGAGCAGCAGGATAAGTTTGAAGTGGTAGCTCCTGAACATGCGAACTCAGGATTTAAAAAAGCGATTTGGCGCTCGATACAACTTAGTGATGAAATTAAGGATCACAATCTCGATCTGTTTCATGGGCTAAGCAACGAACTTCCCAAGGGAATTCATAAAACCTCCATCCCTACGCTGGTAACCATTCACGACCTGATCTTTATTCGTTATCCCGAATTTTACAAAACACTCGACCGGGCAATTTATTTCCGCAAAACAAAATATGCCTGCAATGTGGCGACCAAAATTTTGGCCATCAGCCAGCAAACCAAAGACGACATTATCGATTTTATAGATGTTGAACCGGAAAAAATAGAGATTCTCCATCAGGCCATTTCGCCCCTGTTTTTTGAGAATGCCAACACCGGTAAGATCAAAGAAAAATATAAACTGCCCAACGAATTTATTTTAGCCGTTGGTACGGTGGAAGAGCGGAAGAATCAGCTTTCGATAATTAAAGCACTTGTTGAAAAGAACATCAAACTACCATTGGTGTTGGTCGGAAATCCTACATCGTATTGTAACGATATTCATAAATACATTGCCGAAAAGCAACTTCATAACCGGGTAATTTTTCTGAAAAATATTCCGGAAGCAGATCTGGTAGGCCTCTATCAACTGGCACAATTATCCATTTATATTTCGGTATTCGAAGGTTTCGGATTGCCGGTAATCGAATCAATGGCTTGCGGCTGCCCTGTAATCACATCAAAAGCTTCGTGTTTGCCTGAAACCGCCGGCGATGCAGCTGTGCTTTGCTCGCCACAAAACATTGAAGAGTTGGGCAACAACATTGAAAAAATACTTACCGACACCAACTTTCGTAAGGAACTAATAATGAAAGGACGCGTGAGAGCCAATGAATTTCAACCCAAAAAATATGTTGAAAAATTGATTTCTTTGTACGCCGAATTATTAAAGTAAGGGATTCAAATCACCCCCTGTCGCTTCTTCAAAGCACCTGTTCTCCGTCAGCTGACGGAGACAATCGAAACGAAGTGAAGATAGGGGGTCAAATGAAAGAAAAAAGTATATTACATGCACAACGATTTAAAAAAGGCGGTTGAAGTTTTAAAAAGCGGGGGTATCATTCTTTACCCAACCGACACCATTTGGGGCATTGGCTGCGATGCCACCAATGCTGAAGCTGTACAACGCATTTACGATATAAAAAAACGCGAAGACTCGAAAAGCATGCTGGTTTTAATGGAGAATCCGGCTTTGCTCGATCGTTATGTCGATGAAGTTCCTGAGGTTGCCTGGGATTTGGTTGAAATAAGCACCACTCCGTTAACCGTTATTTACAGGGGAGCCAAAAACCTGGCAGCTAATTTAATTGCCGAGGATGGCAGTATCGGTATTCGTTTTACAAAAGAAGAGTTTACGCGTCAGCTATTGCAACGTTTTCGCCGGCCTATCGTTTCTACTTCGGCCAATAAAAGTGGCGAAAAATCGTCGGTATTTTTTGATGATATTTCGGAGGAAATAAAACAAGCGGTTGATTACATTGTGGAATACCGGCAGGATGATCGTATGCCATCGAAAGCATCGAGCGTAATAAAACTGGGGCCGGGCGGACAAATCGAAATTCTCAGAAAATAAAAAGGCCACCTGAAAAAACAGATGGCCTTAAATATTTTAATTCCGTCCGGATTACATACTTTTTACGCGTCCTGATCCGGCAACAGATGCATCAACTCTGGGATTACCTTTGTAATATACACTTCCCGATCCGGCGACTCTTGCTTTTAACGTGCCATTCGATTTCACGTTACTATTGCCCGATCCGGATGTGCTAACGGTTACATCTTTGGCTTCAAATCCATCGGCTTTAAAATTACCTGACCCTGAAATGGAAACGGATAATTCGTCGGCAACACCATCGCTTTCAATCGTAATATTACCCGAGCCCGAGATAGCTCCTTTTACTTTGTCCGATGTCAGGTCTTCAATTTCAATATTTCCACTGCCACTAACAGCCAGGTCGATAATACGTGCTTCAATTTCGTTAGCTAAAATATCTCCCGACCCCGAAACACCCAGTCCGTTAACATCCGGCACAGTGATGTAGATATCTATTTTGCCGGGTTTGTAATTGCGCTGAAAAATACTTTTCCCGGGAAAACGAATGATCAGTTTACTCCCGTTTACTTCGGTAATAATGTCTTCAATTGTCGATTGTTTGGCTTCTATGCGCACACTTTGCGGACTGCCTTGTTCAAGATGTACCGTTCCCGGAATTCGCAAACTTATCTCCGAGAAACTTGAAACATCGCGTGTTTCTTCTTGTGCCTGAACGGGTGTGATCATAAATAAACCCATTACAAAAAGGCTTAACACTAAAATTCTGGTTTTCATGTTTTTACTATTTAAATTTCTAATTCCTAATTTTCAAAATCCGTAATAATTTTGGCGCTTAAGTTTAGCCAAAGCCGGTAATCTTTCCGGCCAATATTATTATTACGTGTTAATGACGCGACATTCGGAATAAAGTTGCACGCGCCACAAAAATAATTGCACTTTTAAACGTATAAAGAAGCAATTTATGAAACAGAAACACAGCGTACCGGTGCAGATTCGGTTTAACGACATCGACATGATGGCCATGTTTACAATGCCAAATACCAGGAGTTTTTTGATCTGGCCCGTTTAAAATATTTCGGAACAGTTTTAGGCGACCTTATTAGCTGGACACACAAAGGATTGGTTATTGCTTCGGTAAAAGTGGATTACATGCAACCGACCTTTCTCGAGGATGAAATCCATGTTGAAACATCAGTATCTTCGCTTGGCGAAAAGAGCCTGGAGATGACACAGGCGGTATACAAAAACAATGGCCCTGAGCCGGTGGCAATATGTAAATCGATAATGGTTTGTTTTGATATGAAAGCCAGAGTTTCGGAAACAATCCCAAAGGATTGGAGAGATAAATTTGTGGATTTTGAGCCCGACTTAAGCGTCAATCAGTCCGTCGGGTAATTTTAAGGTTAGTGTACTTTCACTTTCGCTGTACGAAACGAGCATCTCTTCGTGAAACGGGATTAACAACTCCTCGCCCCGGTACGAAACCGTAAAAACAATATTTCCGGAGTAGTCATCCACCTGATCAATTACACCAATTTCGCCCAGTTTGCTATCGATTAGCATGAGGCCTTCAAAAGTCGATTCGTTTTCATCCTGCTCATCGATAATCTCCGAATGAAACAGGTAAGCGCTCGCCCCAATCAGGCGTTTGGCGTATTTTTCGTCGTCAACCCAATCAAACTTAACAATGGCCGTTTTGGACGACCGGAAACGGAAACCGTCTTTCTCCACAAAAAAAGGTACCAGCAAACCATCGAGTTCTACAAAAAAGCGGTCGCTATCTTCCACTGAATATTCAAACTGTTCGTCAAACTCCAGGACTACTTCGCCATGCACGCCATGCGTTTTTCTGAAGAATCCAACTTTTTGGCAATCGGTTTTTGGTATCGTTTCCATACTTCAAAAGTAAAGCATTTTCACTTGAAACGGTAGTTATAAGTAGAAAGTTCCAAAAATTTGCAACATAATTTTTTGGAAAAGAGGGATCACTCGTAAAATTCGGTGGAGAAGAATATGCAATACTTCAATAATCAATAAGCTACAAGCGCAGGAAACATCCTTTTGCCCTATCGGGCCGATTCTACTCTTTGGCTTAGCCCAAAGAGTAGACAGAAAACCCAAGGCTGCGCCCAATTCACTCGGAAAATCTACGCGATGCCAGCTAAAATTCCTGAAACTCGTCGTACCTCCTCAAACATCAGTAATTTTTTAACGCCGACACCACTTGTTTTCCGGTTCACTGGCCGAGGCCAGGCTCCGATGCAGCTGACGTCGCATAACTGGACGGCCTCTTTTGGTCGTTGCCCGAAGTTGAAATAAAACCTTAGTGAGAGCGGGAAGCTCTGAGGGATCGAGGAGATCACCCGTCCGAACTTGGGTTTTATGATAACGGAGGTGAAGGATCAAAAGTAGCCTTGAGCTTTTTGCTTCGTTTTTGTGTCAAGACAAAAATGAAGGCCGCCGGCAGGCAGAAAATAACAGCAGTTTCACTGTTGTCTCAAAATTGTCATCCACCAATTTCACAGGTGACCCAAAAAGAATTTAAACGACGGGTGTAAACACAAAAAAACCATCCGTCAGACGACGGATGGTTTTCTATAATAAGATGAGTTGTCTTTCTTAAGATTCCGCACCTTTTTCTTCTTCTGAAGTCTCAGCTTCAGCTTCAGGAGTTTCTTCAACTTCAGCAGTTGCCTCTTCTTCTGCTTCTTCAGCAGCGGCTTCAGCTTCAGCTTCTTTAACAGCAGCTTCGGCTTCGGCAGCTAATTCTGCTTCTCTTGCAGCAATAGCGGCAGCTCTTTCTTCGTTGACTTTCTTCTCAGCTTCCAGTTGTTTTTCAGCTTCTGCAGCGGCACTACCGGCCAAACGGTCGATTTTTGCCTGAATTTTAGCTTCTTTTGCTGCAATCCAGCTTTCTAAACGTTTTTCAGCTTCAGCTTCATCGAAAGCTCCTTTTTTAACTCCACCCATCAGGTGTTTTTTGTACATAACACCTTTGTAAGACAAAATTGCTCTTACAGTGTCGGTTGGTTGTGCGCCTTTAACAAGCCAGTCGTAAGCTTTGTCAAAATCGAGATCGATAGTAGCAGGATCAGTGTTAGGATTGTACGTGCCAATTCTCTCAATGTACCTGCCATCTCGTGGCGCCCTGCTATCAGCTACTACAATGTGGTAGTATGCGTAGCGTTTGCGACCGTGTCGCGCTAATCTCATTTTTACTGGCATAATTCTATTTTTTAATTTTGAAAAATGTGGCGCAAAGATAGTATAAATTTCTGTTCCTGAAACTTTTGCAATACAATTTTCAAAGTCGTTTCATTTCTTAACATCCGAACTCAGAAAACGACACCAAAATTAATTCTCGCCAGCCTGAGCTTTTGCGGCATCTACCATGTCTTCGTTAGCTGTAATGGTAAACTCTACCCTGCGGTTTTGAGCTTTTCCCTCTTTGGTATCGTTGGTTGCCCGCGGCTGCGATTCACCCATTCCTACCGAACTTAAACGCGAAGCCTCAATTCCCTCCGATTTTAAAAAGCCAACAACCGATGCTGCGCGCTTTTCCGATAAGGTTTGGTTGTACGATTCGGCACCATCACTGTCGGTATGCCCAATGACCAGAATATCGGTATCCGGGTATTTATTAAATATCTCAACCAGTTTACCCAGGTTGTTTTGCGAGGCACTTGTAAGCTTTGAACTATCAAATTCAAAACGTACATCGGCATTTTCGTCAAGAATTAACTGAATTCCTTCTTCGCTACGCACCACTTCGGCACCGGGCATTGTTGTTTCAATTTCTTCGGCCTGTTTATCCATTTGTTTACCAATAATTGCACCGGCACCACCACCAACAGCAGCACCAACCAAAGCGCCTGCAGCACGGTTATCTTTTCCGCCAATTAAGGCACCTAAAGCAGCTCCTGCAGCCACTCCGATTCCTGCACCTTTTTGCGAACTGTTGGCATTTTGCAACGAGCTGCAACTATTTAAAAATATTCCTGCCACAAAAAGGACAAGGACCAATAATGTTTTATTCTTCATAACTGTGATCTTAATTTTTTACGAATTGATAATAAATTGAAATGATGCTGCCCTCGAACGAAGCATCCTGTGCCAAAACAAATTCGGTCTCCGATTCAGAAATTAATTTAAGCTTATAACCGGCAGTTACATCTTTTGGCTTCACACCATCGGGAATAAATTTCCATAAAAAGTAAATGTCCTGGCCATCTTCTTCCATAAACCATTTAATCGAATGGGTGGAATTCACACAAGCCACATCCATAAACGAGTAGGTGCCGGAATTGTTATTACTAACGAAGGTCCATTCGCTACCCTCGAAACAATCGGGCGATGCCTGGTTAAACAGCTCTTTAATTTCCACTTTGTTTCCCTGATCGGTTGTAATCGAAGACAATGTCCAGTTGCCTTTTAAACCTTTCTGCGAACTTCTGACCTGTTTTGAAGTGCTGCACGCCGCCAATAAAGCCACAAGCGCCAGCAATAGAAATGTTTGTTTCATGTTTATTGTTTTAAATTTTGTATGTTTTGAGAACGAAATTTTTGTGTTTGTACAAGTTACGACAATCAATTTTGCATTCAAATACTTTAATTACAAAAACAAAAAAGGAGACATAATGTTGTATCTCCTTTTCTGATTTTTTATGAAAAATTAGTGATACTATCACTTGGAGTGATAGTATCACCAGCCTCTACAAATTATCTTTTTTCGTACTGTTGTTCGTAGTATTTCTGGTAGTCGCCCGAAGTTACATTCTCGAGCCACCCGGTATTTTCGAGGTACCAGTCGATGGTAAGTTCAATACCTTCTTCAAACTGCAACGATGGCTCCCAGCCCAGTTCGTCTTTAATCTTGGTGGCATCAATGGCGTAACGTAAATCGTGGCCAGCGCGGTCTTTCACATAGGTAATCAGCTTTTCCGATTCGCCTTCCGGGCGGCCCAGCTTTTCATCCATTTTGCGGCACATCACCCGAATCAGGTCAATGTTTGTCCATTCGTTAAAACCACCAATATTGTACGTTTCGCCTATTTTTCCTTTGTGATAAATTACATCGATGGCCCGGGCATGGTCAACCACCCACAGCCAGTCGCGCACGTTTTCACCTTTACCATAAACCGGCAGCGGTTTGTTGTTTTTTATGTTGTGAATAAAAAGCGGAATCAATTTCTCGGGAAACTGGAACGAACCATAATTATTCGAGCAGTTTGAAATTACCGCCGGCACACCAAAAGTATCGTTATAGGCACGCACAAAATGATCGGAACTGGCTTTTGATGCCGAGTACGGGCTATGCGGATCGTATGCAGTTTTTTCGGTAAACATACCTTCTTCGCCCAACGAACCGTAAACCTCATCGGTTGAAATATGGTAGAAACGTTTGCCTTCGAAATTATCCTTCCAGATATGTTTTGCAGCGTTCAGCAAATTAACTGTGCCAATAACGTTGGTGAAAACAAACTCGGTGGGGTTCGAGATTGAACGATCGACATGCGACTCAGCTGCCAGGTGAATCACCCCGTCGAACTGACGTTCTTCAAACAGTTGCTGAATAAACTCGCTGTCAACAATATCGCCCTTTACAAATTCGTAATTGGGCTTGTTTTCAATATCTTTTAAATTATTGAGGTTTCCGGCATAAGTTAGTTTATCGAGGTTTACAATTTTGTAATCAGGGTAGTTATTTACAAATAAACGAACCACGTGAGATCCGATAAAACCAGCTCCACCAGTTATAAGTATTGTCTTGCTCATCTTTAATTGTTTTGGAAATCAAAAGTAGGCTTTTCGCCAGATATAGAAAAACGCTTGTGTAAGAAAAATCAGGGGGACGATGGAGCATCAACCCTGGTTGTTCTTTTATCAACCTAAGTTGATTCATTATCGCCCTTGGTTGATTCTTCATCATCTTTGGTTGCTTCATCACCATCCTTAGTTGTTATATATCCTACCTTTGTCGTTTCTTGTTCAACCATGGTTGATTTACGAACAACTTTAGTTGATTTACCATCAACTTAGGTAGTTTTATTTTCATCCATAGTTGTTTCACCATCAACCAAGGTTGAAAAAGAAACAGAATAGGTTGATTGAGAATCAGAACAGGTTAAAACAGTCGACAGCTACTTTCGCATCTTTCTGAGTTGTTGAACAAGCGGGTGATCCTTGCCCAGCAGCCCGGCAAGCAAATCTACTGTTTTCGAGGCCTCCTTATAAGCAATGGAAAGCTTCTCCTGCGATTTTCTGGTTGCATCTTTTAACCGGGCAGCAGCATCGATTTGTTCGCCTTCAGCATCCCGGGCCTCTTTTAATGTTTCTTTTAAGGTATTTATCCGGTTTGTAGGGTCGAAACCATGTTCGGAAATAAGGTCGAAACTCTCCTGGGTAATAATTGCCATTTGATTAATAAAATCGCGCTTTTGTGCTTCTTTTACATACGCCATTGAAATTAATTTTGGGTTTTACATCATTTAAAAACGAGAAGTATTGGCTATAAAGTTAGTCAATAAAAATTCTATCTTTAGGTCACCTAAATTAACAAATTAATGAGATTTAATTCAAAGCCGGGCTTATTTACAGGAATTACAAGCGGCATGTCGATGATCCTTCTGTTATCTTTCATTCATTTCTTATTCTTAAAAATTAATCCTTTTACTTTTCCATCCCTGGCACTATCCATCGTGTTTGGTGGAATTACCGGATTTTTTATTGCGCTTCTGATTAACAAGAACCAGAAAAAAAACAGAAGCATACAGGAAAGTGAAATTAAATTCAGAACACTGATTGATTTGTCGCTCGATGGAATATATGTGGAGAATGAGCGTGGGGAAATTTTGGATTGCAATACCATGGGACACAAAATGTTTGGTTACACCCGCGAAGAAATGCTACAGCTGTCGATACGAGATCTGGTTCCGGATGAATTTGCTGAAATGCTGCCCGATATTATTCCTGAAGAAATGGCAACGGGTGAGGTTTATGTGGAACGCGTAAACAAAAAAAAGGACGGGACGATTTTCCCAACCGAGATCAACACCAAATTTATTAACCTTAACGGAGATAAACGTTTGATCGTTTATGTAAGAGACATCACCGAGAGGAAAAAAGCAGAGAATGAACTGAAAGAGCTTATCGCCTCAAAAAACAAATTGTTTTCGGTTATCGGGCACGATCTGAGAGGCTTTTATAGCAATATCGTGAGTTTCTCTGATATATTACTTACCGAATCCGGATTGGAAAAAGAGCAGGATCAACAATTTCTTTCGCATATTCAGCAATCGGCGAAACAAGCCGACGAACTGCTTCAGAATATACTCGACTGGGCTTCGCTCGAAACCAACCAGATTAAATTTAATCCTGTTCTGGTATCGCTGAGTAAGATCATTGCAGTGGTAAGCCAACAGGTTTCGAATAGAGCCGAGTTAAAAGGTGTACGAATTATTAGCCAGGTCCCTGACGATCTTTCGATTTATACCGACAAAAAATTCCTTGGCCCCATTTTGCGCAACCTGTTGGCCAATGCCATTAAATATTCGTTTGAAAAGGGAAATATTTATGTTGATTGCCAAATAAACGAAAACGATACTCCCGTAATTTCGGTTAAAGATGAAGGAACAGGAATGAACCCGGACAAGTTGCAGAATATTTTTAGAGAAGGTACTGCCGAATCGTTGCCGGGAACCGGGAATGAAAAAGGGACTGGCCTTGGACTAAAGATTTGCAAAGATTTTACCGAAAAACTTAAGGGTAATATTTATGTTAAATCAGCTACTGGAAAAGGAAGTACCTTTTACATTGAACTGCCACAGCCGCAGCAAACAAACGGCAAATGAACTGCCTCGCAGCAAGCTAACGAGGTATCAATACGGAGTGTAGTTTAATAACGATGAAAGCATCGGAGTATTACTCATTTATCCCGATACGCTCCGCTACCGGGATTAGTTCGACCATCAAATTACAGTTCGTTTCTCTCCTGTACTTTGGGCCTCACTAAATAAAATCGCCGGGTAACGCTGCATAAGCTGCAAGTCGCCCGGCGAAATGTATGCAATTATGATTGTCTTACTTTATTCCACGCACTTTTTTCTCCCAGTTCCAGGCCGAAAGTAGTGTTTCTTCTGTTCCTTTCTCAGCTTTCCAGCCCAGTTCTTCGTTGGCAAAAGTAGTGTCAGCCCAAATCTTTTCGATATCGCCGGCACGACGACCAACAATTTTATAATTCAGTTTAACACCGGTTGCTTTTTCAAAACCGTTTACAATCTCCAACACCGACAAACCATTTCCGGTACCAAGATTGAAAATTTCGTAGTTCTTTTTGTTTTTGCCCTCCAGCAGACGTTCAATAGCAACAACGTGCGCTTTGGCCAAATCAACCACGTTAATGTAATCGCGAACGGCCGAACCGTCAACCGTATCGTAATCGTCGCCAAACACCTTTAACTCGTCTCGTAATCCGGCAGCTGTTTGAGTAATAAAGGGCACAAGGTTTTGTGGTACGCCCAGTGGCAATTCACCAATCAGTGCAGTTGGATGGGCTCCAATCGGGTTAAAGTAGCGCAGTGCAATTCCTTTTAATTGCGGAAAAGCGGCAATGCTGTCGCTTAAAATATCTTCGTTCACACGTTTGGTGTTTCCGTATGGCGACTCGGCGTCTTTGCGTGGCGTATCTTCAGTAACAGGCAACACATCAGGCTGCCCGTAAACGGTACACGACGACGAGAATACAATATTTGCCACATTGTATTTCAACTGGCAATCCAGCAGGTTCATCAACGACACCAGGTTGTTGCGGTAGTACAACAAAGGTTTTTGCACCGATTCGCCAACTGCTTTCGAGGCTGCAAAATGAATAATTGCCTCGATATCGGAATTACGGCTAAAAAACTCGTCGGTTTTTGTGGCATCCGCTAAATCAAACTGTTCGAATGCCGGTTTTATTCCTGAAATTTTCTCGATGTTATCCAGTACATCAATACTTGAGTTTGAAAGGTCGTCGACAATTACCACATCGTAGCCCGAAGCCTGTAATTCAACAACGGTGTGCGAACCAATGTACCCGGTTCCGCCTGTAACTAAAATCTTTTTTGCCATCACTTTTATTGATTTAGCCAGCAAAAGTAGAAAAAACGATACAGAAATCTACACTTTGCCCACTTGTTGAAGAGGCTTTTGTAAAAACTTAATTTTTGGGCAGTTGCAGTTTACCCTATGTTTTGTAATTTTACCGCCTAAATTCATTCAAGTGAGCTTCGGAAAAGAAATATACACACTTCTGTTACAGCACGATATTGTAATCATTCCCGGATTGGGGGCTTTTGTCTCGGAATACCGGCCGGCAGAAATCAGCGATGAGAGCGACGAGATAAAACCTCCGTCGAAAACCATTTCGTTTAACGGGCAACTAAAAAACAACGACGGTTTACTGGTTGGTCATATTGCCGAAAAACTGCATATATCGCATTTTAACGCATTGGTTCGTATTGAAAAAGAACGCGACGAGATGCTTTTTAAACTCGACAAAGGCGACAAGGTTTTTGTTGAAGGAGTGGGTACGCTTTCGCACAACGAACAGGGAGAAATTGTTTTTCAGGCCTCGGAAGAAGAGAATATGCTGCTCGATTCGTTTGGCCTTGGCGCCATGTCGATAAGCGAGCCCGAGCCTGTGGAAATAACGGAAGAAGAAACCGTTGAAACCACAGAGGAAGAAACTGCTGTTGTGGAAGAAGAACAACCAAAGGTCGAGCCGGAAGTATCAGAGCCCGAACCACAACAGGAACAACCTGTTACCAAAGAGACGGTGATTGAAGAGCCGGAAATAAAAGAAGAAAAACAGGAAGTTCAAACAAAGGAAAAAGAAGCAAAAAAGAGAAAGCCGTGGCTGTTTCTGCTCATAATTTGTCCTTTACTTGCCGTTTCTGTTTTTATTTATCTGAAAGGATTTAACAACACCGATGGAGACGAAGAAGAAATGCTGCCTCCAACATATACTATCGAAGAATCGAAGGCAGTAATAGAGACAGCCGTTGTTGATACGGTCGCAACCGACACCTTATCCATGACCGAAGAAGAAACAGCTTTGGCTGCCGACACCACACAAAACATACCCGAAGCTGTTGAAATGCAGACTGAAGAACAGGACTCGATGAAGTATTACCTGGTTGGCGGAAGCTTTTCGGTAAAAGAAAATGCCGATAATTATTTGCTCGAATTGCAGCAAAAAGGATACGAAGCCTTTCATGTTGGGAAAAAAGGTCGTTTCTTTATTGTAGGTATTGCCGGCTACAAAACTTTTAGCGAAGCCGATGCTGCAAAAGTGAAATATATGGAAGACAATCCGGGGTCGGAAGTTTGGGTTTACAGAAAATAAACATTTACACTTATCTCAAATAATCGTAAATGACTGAAAAAAAAGGAGCGGATTGATAGAACAAAGCAACATTTTAATTAATATTGGGTTACTATTTAACAGTTAATCCATTAAAATAATAAACAACTCAACGCTAATTAAAAACTGTAACTATGAATATAGCGCTCTGGATTATCCAAATTATTATTGCCGCTCTCTTTCTTACTACAGGTTCGCTTAAACTTGTTTTGACCAAAGACAACCTGATAAAAGTTTTCGAATGGATCGAAGATTTCACCGAACAGCGACTGCGATTAATTGGAGCGTTTGAAGTGCTGGGCGGATTAGGGCTTTTCCTTCCAGGCGTTTATTCTACACTCGAAATTTTAATCCCCATTGCGGCCATCGGGCTTACCATTATTATGGTTATGGCCACCTTTGTGCATTCAAAAAGAAAAGAAACAAAAGACCTGATATTTAATATTATCGTTTTGGTTCTGCTTTTGCTTGTTGTTGCCGGACGATTATTCCTGGTTAGGTTATAGCCACTCCCCTTTTTTCCCGGTTCGTTTTTATTGATTATAACGTTCAGCTAAAGTTAGCTGTGCGTATAACTATTTATGGTTACGCTTCGTACATAATGAAACCATTTTGAACATAGTAATAACCAAAAAAACGAAAGTTATGCCTAACAGCGTTTACAAAATTGTTGAGCTGATTGGAAGCAGTCCCGTTTCGTGGGAGCAAGCAGCACAAAATGCCATAAGCACGGCATCAAAATCATTGCGCGATTTACGAATTGCAGAAGTGTGCCAAATGGACATTCATATTACCGAAGGTGAAATTGAATGTTATCGTGTAAAACTAAAAGTATCGTTTAAGTACGAAAACTAATCAGTTGCAGAAAACATTCCCCAAACGAATTCGCTTGAAGCATCCGAAACAATTCCCGGAGCAGCTTTCGGGAGACAAATGGTTTTGGCTGTAAGCAACAATTCAATTTATATACAAATCAACTTCAAAAAGGAAAGTTGTTAAACTGCAGGATTGTCGCCCTACTCTAACATGTTAGCAATGGCCTTGTTAACCACTTCATCGGGCAGATCGTTTTGCACAGTTACATAACGCACTTCACCTCCCGCCTTTTCAGTTCGAAATAGATTGGGCACCGCCACATAAAGCGCCACCAGATCATCCCAAAGCTGCAGATGCTCTGCTTGCATTCGCGAAACAATTTCCGGATGTTGGTGCACCCAGACAATCTGTTTGGCATATTTCGAGCTGGTGTTTTTAATGCTTTCCAGGTAAGCCTCATCAACATTGTAACGATTGGTATTATTCCCAACAACGTCAAGTGGAATATCCTTTTGTTTAAAATACGCGTAACTCTCCGGCGACACCGACTCATTAAAATCGGCATCTATATACGGATTATTGTACCAAACGATTCGTTCGATTTTGTCTGCATATTCCGGATGTTGTTCTACCAATTCGGCATAAGTCTTAAGTGAACCCAGTGCCACCAAAGTAATTTTTTCGGGACAATCCTTCAACACCGATGAAATCAATTCTGTCGAACGGATTTTAGGTGAAGTAGATGACTCTCTTTCCTCCGATGCCCATTTTATTTTTTGTGTGTACGCAGCCCAGGGCGGCAAATCTTTATCCAGGTTGTTATCCAATCCTACCGGAATTCCCTCGTGTTGTAAAGCCGCCAGCAAATGGTGCACCTTAACAAAAATGGAATCGGGAGCCAGAGTTCCCTGCGAGCAGTTGATTGCTAAAACGCGCGTATCGTTCTGCGCCAAAAACATTGAGATAGCCCGCATGTCGTCAATCGCTCCATCGGTATCAATTATTACGTGGTATTTGGGTTTGCCGAAATGCGCCGACACAACTGCATTACAAACAAAGCTTACCAACAACAGCGCTAAAATCTTTTTAAACATGGGCGAACGGTTATTTTGATTGACTAATGTATTGAATATTTTGAACATCATTTGCTTTAGAAATCTCAGCGCTAAAAGAATTCATATAAAAACGAATGCTAATGACGCTGATTTAACTGACATGCGCAGATTGGAAACCAAAGAAATACGCTCTGCAAAAAAAGCGCTTAACGGTTAAATCCGCTAAGCGCTTATCTCGAATATCTTTTTCAACCTGTGATTTCGTCTACTTTATTTAACAGCAGCTTTCTGGCTATACAATTTTAATGGTCTCTCCCATTATTTCGAGCACATCGCCTTTCACCAGTTTGGCTCTTTTTCTGAACTCGGGCTCGCCATTGCGGATAACTTCGCCATCTTCGACAATGATTTTTGCATGGCCTCCCGTTTGCGCAAATCGCAAAAGCTTTAACAGTTTTACCAGTTCAATATATTCGGTGCTCAACTGAAATTCGCGCATTATATTTCAAGTTTTGATTTTACCGCATCAGGAATGGCATCTTTGTGTACCATAATCCCGATGGTTTTCAGGCGTACGTAATCTTCGGTCATATGCAGGTAACCACCGTAAGCGTTACTTTCGGCACCCCACGAGTTTTTGGTGTAGAAACAATCTTTTCCATCGGCATCTTTCGATAAACCTACCAGGTGCATCAGGTGGTCGTCGGTTGTTGTACGGTCGTAAAACGTTTTCTGACGTTCTTCCTGATCCACTTTTCCCTGCAGTTTTTTCGGCACATCGGCTTTTCCCTTTTTGTGCACAAAAGTTTCTTCGCTGGTGTCGCCGTCCCAGGCAATACTAAAACCGTTGTTCAGTGCATAATACATAACCTCCAACAATTCATCGATTGGCAGATTGTAGTATGATTCGTGCGCCCAGTTGTCAGGCACTTCAACAACACATTGTCCGTAAAACGGGTGATGACTAAACGAAGTAAGCTCCACATAATCATCCGCATTTATTTCAAATTTATCGCGAAGTTCCAATGCCGTATATTTTTTGCCTTCCAGCTCCACTTTCTCCGGCAACTTGCCCAACTCGTTTTTTAAGGCCGACTTCAATTCTTTTAGATCGGACACATCGATTTGTCCTCTTTTCTCCTTGTCGATTTTATCCGTTTCATCGCGAAGCTCTTTAATCAAAGCCGAGTGGTTGTATTTACCATCCTTCTGAATTCCGGGAAATTCATCGTATAACATTACGCCCTGATCGGCCACAACTTTTAATACATCGTGCGACAAACTTCCTTCTCCGAAATTGTTTTTACCATGATAAAGAAGGTACTGAAACGCCTTGTTTTTATAGTTGTAATACACAAAAAACATCTCCGACAAGTTGGTTTCGGGAAATCCTTTGCGCATAATCTCCGATTCCAAAAAACTGGTTGTAGCGAAACTCCAGCAGGTTCCGGTGCGACCCTGGCTGATAACCGGTGTATGCTTCACCTCTTTTACGATGGTAAAATCTTCTTTCTCTCCCTCTGCGTAAACAGCTGAAACCATCAGTAATAACGCAGCGAACATTGACAATAATTTCATAATAGTGCTTATAAATTTTTTAATTCTTCTTTTAACTTTTTGGTGAGGCTCGCAACAATCAAATCATACGATTCGTCAATCATTTCAGCCATCAGTTTTGATGGCACCGTTCCGTTTAGCTCAATGGTATTCCACATTTGTTTGTGCAAATGATAGCCCTCGTAGATAGCCGGAAATTGTGCCCTTAGCTCAATATTTTTATCCGGATCGTTTTTTAAACTTACCCGGTGATCATCGAGGCCCAGCAAACAAAACATCTTGTTCATCACCTTAAAAACCAAAGTCGTTTCATTAAAAGGAAAACTTTCGGTAACTCCTTTTTTCCGGATGCAATACTCGCGGATCTCTTCAATATTCATGATACCTTCTTTGGAAAGCCTAAAAATAGTAGAATCGGGAAGAAATAAAAATGATGTGGTGGTTAAAAATTGAATGTTAATTATTCTCTCTTCATTCACCCCACTGTCTCACCATGTTCGACATCTCCCCTCGAGGGGAGAACTAAAGAGGGGTGACTTTTGAATAACCCTGAATTTTCGCCACTTTACATAGTGGGATAAAAAGCATCTTTAAAATGCTCCAACTCGTGTCCTTGCTGAAAGAAGATAACGGTGATTACATCAAAACGGGTGTCCAGTTCGCTCTCGTGTTCGATAATATAGGCATCGGCCGCTTCAACAATGCGTTTAATTTTTGAGTTGGTTATCGCTTCCGACGGGTGTTCGTATCGTAAACCCGACCGCGCTTTCACCTCTACAATAACCAGCTCGTCGCCATCCTGCGCAACAATATCCAGCTCCAAATGCCCATGATACCAGTTGGTGGCTTTAATCTCGTAACCCAGCTTTCGGAGATAATCCTGCGCCAGGCCCTCAGCCATATCACCCAATTCGCGTGTTGATACCATGTTGTTCAAAGTTTAAGGTAAAAGTACAAAGGCAAAAGTAAAGGTTCGATATTCAAGATCAAATATGATCAGACTCAGATTCAATCTGCATCAATCTCCTTTCAATCTACACCAATCTCAACCTGGTTCCGCTTTCAGCAACTTCCAGTTCCCAATCCCGGCCAAAAGCAAGTGCCAGGTTCTTTTTATCGTGTCCTCCCGGAAATCCGTAACAAACCGGGTAGTCAAACTCTTTCACTGCTTCGGTAAAAATCTCATGCACCGTTTGCCCAAAAGGCGATTCATTGTCTTTCATATCCGTATAATCACCCAAAATCAATCCGGCCAGATTATCCAGTTTGCCACTTAATTTCAGTTGATGAACCATACGATCGGTATGATACAAAAACTCATCAATATCTTCCAGAAAAAGGATTTTACCGGCCGTATCAATGTCATATTTAGTACCGCTTAAACTGGTAACTATCGACAAATTTCCACCAACCAATTGTCCCGACGCTTTACCCTGACGATCAAACTCAGTGGAAGCAATATTGTAACTAATCCCCTCTCCTTTTAACAGTGTCATCATCGAAGTCAAATCCTCGCGCGGTTCACCTTTGTCATTAAAAAAGTAGCGAGGCATAACTCCGTGGATTGTGGGAACTTCGAGATTATGCAGGCGCGAATGCAAAATGGTAATGTCGCTAAAACCAACCAGCCACTTTGGTTCTTTTAGAAATTGGGTAAAATCGAGTCGATCGATAATACGCACCGTTCCATAACCGCCCCGCGAGCAGATAATGGCATCGCAATCGGCGTCATCGAGCGCATCCTGCACATCGGCAGCACGTTGTTCGTCAGTTCCGGCAAACTGGAAATGTTGGGCGAAAACGTGTTTGCCCAATTTTAAGGTGTAGCCTTGTTCTTCCAACCAGTTAACCGCTGGCATCACATGTTTTTCTTCAATTTTTCCGGCCGGAGAAACGATTCGGATTGTTGAGCCGGGTTGTATGGATTGTGGTGTAATCATAAATTTTATCTGAAATAAGGTGATTGACATTTAAATCAATCAAAAATACAAAGTAATTGGCAAACAACATTAAAGAGTTAACAGCTCAAACAATTCTTCCACATCCTCAGCAAAATAATCAGGATTGGCAGCACGCAGATCGGCCTCTTTTCCAAAACCGTAGCCCACTGCAATGGTAGAAATTTCGTTTTCGTTACCGCCTTCAATATCATAAACCGTATCACCAACCATTACAATTTCTTTCGTCGGCACCAGTTGTTGCATGGTGAGTACATCAGCTATAATCTTATTTTTCGTGGCCTTTTTTGCATGATAATCCGCACCTTTTAACTGAATTATGTAGCGGTCCATTTCAAAATGCTCGATAATTTTGTTGGCATATTTTTCCAGTTTTGCAGTGGCCACATACATTCGTTTTCCCTGTGCATCCAACTCGGCCAGCATCTCCATAATACCATCGTACGGATCATTCTGGTGCCAACCGTGTTCGCCATAATATTCACGGAAATAATCAACCGCCAGTTTTGTGTCGCGTTCGTTCATTCCAAACTGCGTGCTAAACCCCCACTGCAGCGGAGGACCGATAAATGTATCCAAGATATCTTCGTGGTAACCGTCTACCTGCATTTGCTCCAGCGCATATTTCAGCGAGTTTTTTATGCCCAGCGTATTGTCGGTAAGCGTACCGTCGAGATCGAATATAATGTGTGAAAATTGTGCCATTCAACTAAAATTTTTGCGAAGGTAATAGTTTTAAATTTGCTCCCTGAATTTTGTTATCTTTGCAGCCCTAAAATCAGTTAAAAATGGAATCGCCAGAAATGATAAAATTCGAGGCGTGAGAAATTTTAAAACCGGAGTCTACTGAAGTAAATGAGGATTTTAAAATTTTATAACAACGAAGAAGTTTGCATTTATCGCGATTCCGCCAAAATAGAATTATGAGTAAGTTCAAACGTACGCTAATTACCACAGCACTGCCTTATGCCAACGGCCCGATCCACATCGGTCACCTTGCCGGAGTTTATGTTCCTGCCGATATTTATGCGCGTTACCTTCGCCTGAAAAACGAGGATGTAATTATGATCGGAGGTTCTGACGAGCACGGTGTACCCATTACGCTGAAGGCTAAAAACGAAGGCATTACACCGCAGGATGTGGTTGACCGCTTTCATGGAATTATTAAGGATTCGTTCGAGAAATTTGGTATTTCGTTTGACGTTTACTCACGCACAAGTTCTCCGGTTCATCACGAAACTGCTTCTGAATTTTTTAAGAAATTGTACGACGAAGGTAAGTTTGTTGAAAAAACATCGGAGCAATATTACGACGAAGCCAACAACCAGTTTTTGGCCGACCGTTACATTATTGGTACCTGCCCAAAATGTAGTTTTGAAAAAGCTTACGGCGACCAGTGCGAAAGCTGCGGAACTTCTTTGAGCCCGACCGAGCTGATCAATCCAACTTCAACCATTAGCGGGAACCAGCCGGTTTTAAAAGAAACCACACACTGGTACCTGCCGCTCGACCAGTATGAACCGTGGTTAAAAGAATGGATTCTGGAAGGCCATAAAGAGTGGAAGACCAACGTTTACGGTCAGTGCAAATCGTGGATCGACAGTGGTTTAATGCCACGTGCCGTAACCCGTGACCTCGACTGGGGTGTTCCTGTACCCGTTGAAGGTGTTGAAGGCAAAGTGCTTTACGTTTGGTTTGATGCGCCTATCGGATATATTTCGGCAACAAAAGAATTGACCGAAGACTGGGAAACCTACTGGAAAGATCCGGAAACCCGCATGTTGCACTTCATCGGAAAAGACAATATTGTTTTCCACTGTATCATTTTCCCAAGTATGTTGAAAGCTGAAGGAACATTCAACCTGCCGGAAAACGTGCCGGCTAACGAGTTCCTTAACCTTGAAAACGATAAAATTTCAACTTCACGAAACTGGGCTGTTTGGTTGCACGAGTACCTGGAAGAATTCCCGGGAAAAGAAGATGTGCTGAAATATGTATTGACTGCCAACGCGCCGGAAACAAAAGACAACGATTTTACCTGGAAAGATTTCCAGAACCGAAATAACAACGAGTTGGTAGCTGTGCTAGGAAACTTTGTAAACCGCGCACTGGTGCTTACGCAGAAATATTACGAAGGCGAAGTTCCTGCCCGTGGCGAATTGACTGATCACGACAAAGAAACACTTGCTGAGATTGCAAAAATTAAAGGCGAAGTTGAAAAAAGTATCGACAGTTTCCGTATTCGCGAGTCGCTGAAAAATGCGATGGATCTGGCGCGTTTGGGTAATAAATACCTGGCCGACGAAGAGCCCTGGAAAGTGGTAAAAACCGATGCTGAGCGTGTAAAAACAGTTATGAATATCTGTTTGCAGATTACCGCCAACCTTACCATTTGCCTGGAGCCATTTTTGCCATTTAGCATGGATAAACTACGTGGCTTCCTGAATTTGGAGAAAATGGATTGGGTAAAACTGGGCGAAACTGATTTGTTGCCAACAGGCCACAAAGTGAATAAGCCGGAACTGCTTTTCGAAAAGATTGAAGACAGCGTAATTGAAGTACAATTGCAAAAACTGGCCGACACCAAAAAGGCTAACGAAATGGCGGAAGCAAAAGCAACTCCAGCAAAAGAAAACATCGAATTTGATGATTTTGTAAAAATGGATGTTCGTGCCGGAACCGTAATCGAATGCGAAAAAGTAGCCAAAACCAAAAAGCTGCTGAAGCTAAAAATCGACACCGGAATCGATCAACGAACTGTTGTTTCGGGTATTGCCGAGTATTACCAGCCGGAAGAGTTGATTGGAAAACAGGTTTCTATTTTGGTAAACCTTGCACCGAAAAAATTGCGTGGTATCGAATCGCAGGGAATGATTTTGTGTGCTGAAAATGCTGACGGAACGCTGTCAATAGTTTCGCCGGATAAAGCGGTTAAAAACGGATCAGAAATACGCTAACCAATTCCCGGATGAAAATCCTCAGGACCGACTCAACAAACAAAGACTTCATTCAACTGGTGAAACAGCTGGATGAATTACTGGCAGCAATGGATGGTCGAGAGCATGATTTTTATAATGAGTACAACAAAATCGACAGCATAAAACATGTAGTTGTTGCTTACAATGGTGCTAATCCTGTAGCCTGTGGAGCCATAAAAGAATTTACATCCGACACCATAGAAGTAAAACGTATGTTCACCTGTTCCGAATTTCGGGGAAACGGATTTGCCACAAAAGTTTTAAACGAGCTGGAAACCTGGGCCAAAGAACTGGGCTACGATTACTGCATTCTGGAAACCGGGAAAAAGCTTCCTGATGCAGTTAGGCTGTATCAAAAGAGTGGTTATGAACGTATCCCAAATTACGGACAATACGTTGAAATGGAAAACAGTATTTGTTTTAAAAAGCAACTGATGAGATAAAGATAGTCGTGCCAACTACTGTTGGCGCGCTTCCGTAAGTTGCAGTACTGCTTAACGCAGATCGGCAACTTACTCAACATATACAACCGTTCTTGTACGCAGGAACGGTTTTTTTAGTCTTCCAACTCAAACAGTTCTTCTACCGAAAGCTTAAAATACTTTGCCAAAAGCATGGCTGTTTGCACCGAAGGAACAAATTTATTCTTCTCAATAGCATGAATTGTTTGACGGGAAACACCTATTGCATCGGCCAGTTCCTGCTGCGTTTTATCGAGCATCACCCGGTGAAATTTAAGCTTGTTCTTCATAATCCCCTCCAAGAATGAATTTACGTTTGGTCACTCGAATTATCAAATACGCTATCATTTGAAGGGAAAGTAAGTCTGATGGATATATTCTGTATTCTGGGTTGAATACATAAATTATCAGAATAATTACAAGAGAAAGAATTAATGCAATAAAGGCAGACTCATTCCTGATTTTTTGCATCATTTCATCCTCGGTTTTGTTTTTAGCCAGAATGTAGACCAACAGACCAACTATTAGAGAAACATCAAAAACATGTACTAATGCGATAGAAAATAAAGGTTTCATTGCAACTTCAATTGGCTCACCTAGTGCCATTTCCATTCCTTCAATGAAGTCCTCACTTCCGATGCCGCCTATTAAGCTCATGGTGAAACCTCCGAAGAAAATAACCAATCCGATCCATTTAAAGTAGTGTGGTAATAGTTTCATAAATATCATTAACTTAAAATGAGTACTACTTTATTCAGTTGTATTTTCCAAAACAGTTTGTTCTTCATAATCATCCCAAAATATAACGTTCCCCTTTACCGATCGAACAATAAGATAAGCAAGCATTTGAATAACGATAAATATCCCCGGATGAACTTTAAAGCCGGGATTAAATGCGTTCACCATAATTAAAATCAGAATCGAAGCAATCAATACAATAAAAGCTGATTCGTATCTTAGTTTTAATGCGAATTCATCTTCGGTCTTGCTTTTCGAAAGAATGATGATTAACAAACCTACATACATGGGATAATCTGAAATTCGGGCAAATATTTCGGGCAACATTCGTTCGTATATTCCCGAAGAGTTTGGACGTACACCCAGAAAACCCATCATAAAATCATCAATCCCCATACAGAATCCAAGAATGATGAAGCCAATGCCGATCCATTTAAAGTAGTGTGGTAATAGTTTCATTGTGTAACAAGTTAGAATTACATGACAAATGTAAAGAATAATTTACAAACGACAAATAAAATAGAATTAAAGGGATTATAAAATTAAAAATCAATTGTTTTGAAATCAGACAATCACAAAGAACAACACCACCAAAATAAGCAGCATAAAAAGGATAAACTGGTTGCGCACAAACAATCCCAGGAGAATGAGAATCTCCACCTCTTCGTTCATGGGTGTTGCCAGTTCAATTGTTCCTTTGTCTTTTGAAATGAATTCGTGCGAGGTAAAGGTTACAATCTCTTGTCCGTTATATTTCCAACTCCAGCGCGATTGCCAGAAGTTTTTTATTTCCAGTTCAAAACGTTTGCCGTTTATTAACACATCGCTACGCGGGTTAAATATATTTACCATTACCATGGCCAGCAGCGATTTACTGTTTCCGTCGTAGATCTCCAGTTTCGAAAGAAAAAACTCACGGTTAAGCGTAAAGTAGCGGCCATTAATAATAGCCTGCGCTTTCGAACCAACCATGCTTTCCCAGTCAATGTTTCCAACTTTTTCATCGCCCTGCATGATCTCCAGCTTCGACCCAAATATTTGCTTACTCCATCTTAGCTCTTCCATTCAAAATATCCTCCATTTCAAGAAACGCAATTTATAAAAATTAGCAGGAATAATTAAAATGAATTCTGCAGCTTCATTTCATTTTTACAATCTTTAACGAAAAAACCGGCTCCTTTCGAAGCCGGCTCAAAGTCATGGTAAATCTAAACTTAAATGTCAAAGCGTATTGTTGCAATCAAAATCTATTCGCCTTATTTTTATTCAGGAATAAGCACTTTATCAATTACATGTATTACTCCGTTTTTCCCTTTAATGTCGGCTGCAATTACATTACTATCGTTGATTTTTACTCCGTCCGAAAGGTCGACTTTAATTTTCCCGCCATTCAATGTTTTCACCGAAGTGTTGGACAGATCTCCCGACATTACTTTACCCGAAACAACATGGTAAGTTAAAATCGGTGTAAGTTGTTCTGCTGTCAGATCCTCAACGCCTTTTACGCCCAGGTTGGCAAACAATGCTTTAAAAGCATCGTTGTTTGGTGCAAATACGGTAAACGGTCCTTCGGCACTTAAGGCTCCTGCCAAATCGGCTTTTGTTACTGCTTCAACCAGGATTGAAAAATCAGGATTTGAAACGGCAATCTCAACCACTGTTGATGACGAAGTGTCGTCGCCACTTTTTGCTGCTGAAGTTAATGTCAGACCAAAAGTCATTACGGCCACCAGGGCGATCGAAAAAATTTGTTTTACTGTTTTCATGATATTTAATTTTAAAATTTATTTCTACTTGTTATCTTCTCACTTCACCCCTCTTTAACTCTCCCCACGAGGTGAGATGGCGATTGCAATGAGCCAGAGAGGTGACCGGCTCAATTGCAATCCATATGTTTCAAATTATGGGATCAAAACTTTATCAATTACGTGTACCACTCCGTTGGCTCCCTGTACATCGGCTGCCACCACCTTACTTTGGTTTATCATTACACCCGATGAAAGATCCACGGTAATGTTACTTCCTTCTTTTAAGGTTGGAACTTCTCCGTTCGTCAAAGCGGTTGACAGTACATTTCCGGATACCACGTGATACATAAGAATTGGAGTTAACTGCTCAGCAGTCAAATCATCGATTCCTGAAATTTCAAGTTCAGCAAACAATGCATCGAAAGCGGCATTTGTTGGAGCAAATACGGTAAACGGTCCTTCGGCGCTTAAGGCATCAACCAAACCGGCTTTAACCACTGCACTTACCAGGGTGCTGAAATTTTCGTTTGCAATGGCAATATCAACTACCGATGGCGGAAGAATAACTTTATCAACCACATGGATCACTCCGTTGTCCGCTTCAATATCGGCAGTGGTAACACTTGTATTCGCGTTTATGGTTACGCCCTCACCCACCTGAATGTACATCGACATATTGTTGTCGCTAAAAGTTGACAGGGTTGGAAAATATCCGGTAGCCAAATCGGTTGACATGGCTTTGCTGCCAATTACGTGGTACAATAAAATGCCGGTTAAAGTTTCTACCGAAATATCATCAAGTGAAGTGGCTCCCAAATCAGATAGAAGCGCCGTAAAAGCATCGTTAGTTGGCGCAAAAACAGTCAACTCTGCCTCACTATCCGCAACAGCACCAACCAAGTCAGCTTTCATTAGCGCTTCAACCAGAATTGAAAACTCCGAATTAGCCACAGCAATGTCTGCTATGGTATTCGACATTTGTGATTCAGGAACCAAAACAGCATCGATTACGTGAATTACACCATTTGTTCCCTGTATATCGGTAGCAACTACTTTAATAGTTCCGTTTAGCATTACGTCTCCGTCAATGGTCACTTCAAATTCTTCGCCCGAAATTGCCGCAACTGCTCCGGCCGAAAGTTCGGTTGACAAAACATTATCACCAACCACGTGATAGGTTAATATTGATGTCAGATCTTCAACACTTACATCATCTAAGCCTGAAATTTCGAGCGCTGCAAAAAGTGCTGCAAATGCATTGTTTGTTGGTGCAAACACGGTGAAAGGACCGTCGGCACTTAATGCACCTGCCAAATCAGCCTTAACAACTGCACTTACCAGCGATGAGAAATTATCGGAATAAGTGGCCAAATCAACAACTGTTGGCGGCAACAACACTTTGTCGATAACATGAATTACACCATTCGACGCCATTACGTCGGCAGTGGTAACATTGGCGTTGTTAATCATTACACCGCCATTAACATTAACCAGCAGTGAAAGTGGAGTTCCGTCGGGTGAGCCAGTGTTTAATGTTGCCACTGCTCCCGATTCCAGGTTGTTCGAGTATGCTAAATCGCCCACTACATGATATTTAAGCACGGCTGTTAAAGTAGCTGCATCAATATCGTCGAGGCTGCTTGCGCCCAAATCTGTTAACAAAGTTGCAAAGGCAGCATCAGTTGGTGCAAATACGGTAATATTTTGCTCGGTACTTAAAAATTCAGCCAAACCGGCTTTTTGGGCTGCCTGAATTAACACATTAAACGAGCCCGCTTCAGCAGCCACGTCTACAATCGTTTTTTCCATTTCAGGATCCGGCATCGGATCATCGTCATCATTACATGCAGTAAAACTTAGCGTCAATACCAGTAATAGGACCGGTAGTAAACTAAACCGGTTTTTTGTCTTTTTTAATAATTCAATCGTTTTCATAATTCTAGTTTAAAAGTGGATAAATAAATGTTTCTGTTTTCGTTCTCTGAAATTGTTTTCTTGTCTTCATTTTGTTTAACTACAACTAATACAATCTTAAACACTTTTTTGTTTATTCTTTTTTATTTTTTATTAAACATCTATGCCCAAATAATATCTACAAACCAATAGTTACAAGCCTTGCAGAAGTTTTGTTAATTTTTGTTAATTTTAGATTTCAATTAAGCATGAAAGCAAACAATAAGGATACTGATCTTCCCCACTGATTTTGAAATGGACCAAATGAACCTGCGGATAATTGATGAAAACCTCGCGATTTCGACTATCGCAATACTATTATTTTGTATTTATTGAAATTGATATATATCACAGAGATGCTTGATATTCAACAGACTATTGATTTATATCATAGTAAAACAGTAGGATAATACGATCAATTCTTATAAATTTAGAGGTGATGATCTGAAAAATAAAATGATGTTGAGACAAGATGCCTGGTCAATATCACTTTATACTTCTTAGGAGCTACTAGTACATCTATCTGCATAACCTGACATTTGTGGACCATGCAAAAGGACAAATCCGATTTCCCGGAAATTGAACTCCTCAGAAAAGATATTTTTGCCTTAACCCAACGTTTAAATCTTGTTGAAAGCAAACTGGAAGAACTGCAAACTCAAGGTGTAGTTCGAGAAAAGACGTTGACTGTTGAACCAGGGGAAGATTTCGACTTAAAACTTCCGTTTAAAGAAAAAGGCTCAATAGAATTTGGAGTTGGAGAATCAGGAATGGCCTGGCTCGGCAACATTGTACTTTTTATTGGTATCACTTTTCTGGGCTCATATATTCAGAATACCGGCACGGCAATTCTTTCGTCGGCTGTTGGATTTGTTGCCGTAGCAGGATTATATTTAAGTTCGTGGTTTACCCGCCGGTCTTACTCGTTTCTTTCAAAACTTTTTGCTTTTAACGGGCATTTACTGATCTTCTATTTCACCCTGCGCCTGCACTTCTTTCAGGAGAATCCGGTTATCAAAAACGAAACCTTAGGCCTGATCCTTTTGTTTTTGGTAAGTTTTTCGTTGTTGTACAAAGCCTACCAAAAACAATCGCAAATTATGTCGGGCATTGTTCTGATAATGTTGCTGTTTTGCGGCATTTTAGGGAAGAACGTTAGTATTGTATCGGGCGTTACTTTATTGGTTGCCGTTATTTCTATGTTTTTATATTACCGTTTCGCTTGGCTGAAACTTACTTTTGCTTTCATTTTTCTTGTTTATCTGGCACATGTAAACTGGTTGATAAACAATCCTATAATTGGCAATACCCCCGACTTTATTGCATCGCCGGGATTTGGTTATTGGTTTTTTATTCTTAGCTGGTTTGTTTTTTCCATGCTGGCACTCCTTCCCCAAAAAGAGGCAATATCAAACGAATTTGTAATTGCCTCGGTGGTATGGAACGGATTGGGATTTATCGTAATCCTGGGGTTGATTGTTGTTACCTATTTCTCAGAAAATTATGTTCCAATATTTGTTCTGTTAACACTTTTCTGCCTCATCTATTCTGTGGTACTAAAACTTTGGTCGTCGTTAACTATCACCGCCCCAATGTATGTCCTTTTTGGATTTTTATCGCTGAGTGTTGCCATCTATGGCATTTTCGGGCTACCCGAATCGCACGCCTATTTTGCACTTCAAAGTTTGCTGGTAGTATCGATGGCCCTGTGGTACCGCTCGCGTTTTATAGTGGTTATGAACACACTTCTTTTCCTGACATTGCTAACAGTTTATCTGTCGCAACACGAAAGCCAAAACCAGATAAACCTGTCGTATATGCTTGTGGCCTTTGTTTCCGCGCGTATACTCAACTGGAAGAAAGAACGCCTCAACATCAAAACAGAAATGGTTCGTAACTTCTATCTACTCTCGGGCTTTGTAATGACACTGGTAACTTTTTACTATTTATTCCCCGTATCATACATTACCGCTTCGTGGATTTTTGCCGCAGTGCTTTTCTTTATTCTGAGCCTGCTGCTAAAACGGAAAAAATACCGATGGCTGGCTATCGCATCACTTGTTGCTTCGGCCATCCGGCTGTTGTTCATCGACATGAAAAACGTTGACATTGGATACCGGGTACTCATATTTCTGGCACTGGCAATTATTTCAATTACGGTATCCATTTTATACACAAAATACTATATCAAAAAGAAGGAAGAAACAGACTGATTCCTTCTGTTGAATGAAATTTGCAACTGACTAATCAAACAAATATGAAGCTCAAAAAAATTCAGAAAGGCCCATTACCCATGCTGGTTCTGGGACTGTTCATTTTCGGCTACAGTTGTTCAAGTCAACTGTCTGAAGCTGACAATCACAATCCGGAAATAAACAATTCGACGGAACAAATCGCAGTTAAAACAGCCGGTATTACAGAAATTGCGGTGGAAGCGCCTCCGTTAACCGATGGCATTTTCCCTTGCAACGATTGTCATTCGGAGATAGAAGCCAATCCGGAACGAAGAGAACTGGTTGACATGCACGACGACATTACAGCAATCTTTAACCACGATAGTGATAACCGGTGGTGTTTGGATTGTCACGACCTTAACAACCGCGATTCGCTTCGTTTGGCCAGTGGACAATTACTGGATTTTAAAGAATCGTACAAACTGTGCGGACAGTGCCATGGATTAAAACTTCGAGACTGGAAAGTGGGAGTTCACGGTAAAAGAACCGGCGAATGGAACGGGAAAAAGGAATATTTGCTTTGTGTGCATTGCCATGATCCGCATTCGCCAAAATTCGAGCTACTCACACCGGAGCCCCCGCCGGTAATGCAGGAAAACATTAGCTATTTGAACCGTAAACAGAACGATCATGAAACAGAATAAAACACGAAGATCCTTCCTGAAAAATATATCCCTGGCTTCAATGGCTGCGCTGACCGCCACCGGATGTAATATGAAAGAACTGGATGAATTTTTCCAGCGGAACTTCAGAACCCTTTCAGATAAAGAAAAGGAAGACATAATTAAAAATCTGGAGCAAAAGTACAAGCAGAAATACAACAAAGAGTTCCAGGTTTCGGCCCAACCGGCAATGGAACAGGTTGAATTTGCTTATGCACTCGATTTATCGCGGTGTGTGGGTTGCCGCAAATGTGTTTATGCCTGTGTGGATGAAAATAACCAATCGCGGGCGCCACAAATTCACTGGATTCAGGTGCTGCAAATGGAAAAGGAAAAAGGAATTGACTTTGCCCATTCTGATGTGCATTACAACCCGGAGAAAGTTCCTGAAAAAGGCCACTTTTATCTGCCTGTTGCCTGCCAGCAATGCCGAACTCCGCAGTGTACAACCGTTTGTCCGGTAAAAGCAACCTGGCAGGAACCCGATGGAATTGTTGTTATCGATTATAACTGGTGTATTGGGTGCCGTTATTGTATGGCCGCCTGCCCGTACGGAGCACGGCACTTTAACTGGGGCGAACCCGAAGTTCCGGAAGAGGAACTCAATACCGATGTTCACTACCTCGGAAACCGACCTCGCATAAAAGGTGTAGTTGAAAAATGTACTTTTTGTATTCAACGTGTACGCAAAGGAAAATATCCGTCGTGTGTTGAGATTTGTCCTGTTGGAGCACGCAAATTCGGAAATCTGCTTGATCCTGAAAGTGAGATCAGATACATACTCGAAAATAAACGGGTACTGGTGCTTAAAGAAGAGTTGAACACACAGCCGCGGTTTTATTATTTCTTCGGTGTTTAACACAATTCGTTAAGCTTATTTAGACAAGACATTAAAGTATAACTAAGAATTTTCGCTATGAATTTCATTCGCTTTATAAACGGGAGTATCAAATTAATACTAAAAGGTTCCAATGCTTATTATGCCTGGTTGTTCTTCCTGATTGTACTGGCAGTTTGGGGGGCATTTGGTTATGCCGATCAGTTGAACGAAGGCCTGATCACAACAAATATGCGCGATTCCGTTTCGTGGGCTTTTTACATTGGCAACTTCACGTTTCTTGTGGGAATCGCAGCTGCCGCAATTATGCTTGTAATTCCGGCTTACATTTACAACTGGAAACCCATAAAAGAAATCGTGATTTTTGGAGAACTATTGGCAGTTTGCGCAGTAATTATGTGCATTGCTTTTATTGTTGTCGACATTGGAAATCCGCTTCGTTTTTGGCACATGCTACCATTGGTGGGCACCATGAATTTTCCTTATTCCATGTTGTCGTGGGACTTTTTCTTCCTGCTGGCCTACCTTATTATTAACCTCACTGTTGTAACGCATTTATTGTATTGCATTTTTTACAAGAAACCCTACAATAAAAAAATGGTGCAGATTATTGTGCTAATAAGTATTCCCATGGCCGTTGGAATTCATACCGTAACCGCATTTTTATACAATGCCCTACCCGCCCGTCCGTTTTGGAACAGTGCCCTGCTGGCTCCACGATTTTTAGCATCGGCGTTCTGTTCAGGCCCGGCCATACTTATTATACTGTTTCAGATACTCCGCAAAATCACCAAATTCGAGATTCAAGACAAAGCAATCTGGACCATCGCCGAGTTAATGGTTTATTCCATGTTTATCTATTTGTTTTTCACCATTGCCGAACTGTTTAAAGAATTCTATTCGGGAACCGAACACCTCCTTTACTGGAAGTATCTCCTATTTGGAATTGGCGACTCGAAAGAAATAGTGCCGTACAGTTGGTCTTCCATAACGATGGGATTTATTGCCTTTGTGCTTTTTCTGATTCCGAAAACCCGTAAAAACTTTGTTACGCTAAACATTGGAGCTGTGCTGATTTACACCAGTGTCTACGTTGAAAAAGGAATTGCCCTTATTATCCCCGGATTTACACCGGATGTTTTGGGACAAATTTACGTTTATACTCCTTCAATGACCGAAATCAGAACGGCAGCCATGATCTTTTCGCTGGGATTTTTACTTTTCACATTCCTGGTAAAAATTGCCATTGCCATTGTTTTCGAGAATTACAGAATATCAGACATTAGCAAAAAAGAAAAACACTTAATGCGTGAAATGCCAACAACCTAAGAGGTTATGAAGAGAAATGCCATTGTAAAATTGTTTACAAACCCGCAATCCCCGTAAATTTTCCGGTTTATGCTTTTCAAAAGCAGGTACTGAGGTAACCAGTTGAAAATAATACAAAAAGAAAGGCATTCTGAACAATTTAGGCCCGGCAAGAACAAGACCTTTTTATCCCAATTTCCTTCAGTTTTACCATAACATTAATTTGAGCCCATGATTAATATGATTTTTGTTAACATTAGCCAAAAACCATAGTGATTCTGAGGTGCGTACATTTAAAACCCCTAATTTTGCCACTCGATTTTCAATAACAATTTTCAACATGGCAGATAAAGAGCAAAAACTGTTCACCGATTTTGCACCCATCACAACAGAAGAGTGGGAAGCAAAAATTAATGCCGATTTAAAAGGCAAAGACTACGAGCGCTCTCTCGTTTGGAATACTTACGAGGGATTCAAAGTTCGCCCGTATTACCGTCAGGAAAACCTTGCAGGAAAAGAATACCTGGAAAGCTTACCGGGAGAATTTCCATATGTGCGGGGAAACAATAAAACCAACAATGATTGGTTCATTCGTCAAAACATCTTTGTTACCGATTTTGAAGAAGCTAACAAAAAAGCTTTAGAAGTTCTTGGAAAAGGTATTACTTCATTGGGATTCCTTTTCAGCGAATGTGGTTCGGTTACCAAGGAAAGCCTGGGCGTGTTGCTAAAAGACATTTGTCTGGAAGCAGCCGAAATTAACCTGGTTTGCCCTTGCGATAACAACCACTGCGCCGAAGCTTTTGCAGCTTACGTTTCGGAAGGCAACTGGGACAACGATAAAGTGATTGCTTCGGCATCACTCGATCCTATTGGAACTTTCACTTTAAAAGGTAAAATTGAAGAAGATGCAGTAGCAAAACTGGTTCCGGCTGTTGAGGCTGCAAAAGCCGTTAAGAATTTCCGCGTAATTGGCGTTCACGGAAAATTCTTCGCAAACAGCGGATCATCTATCGTTCAGGAGCTGGCCTTTGCGCTGGCACAGGGTGCTGAGTACTTAACACAACTAACCGAAGCCGGTGTTAGTGTTGACGATGCAGCCAGAGCGATTAAATTCAACATGGGTATCAGCAACAACTATTTTATGGAAATAGCCAAGTTGCGTGCCGGCCGACTTTTATGGTCGAAAATTGTTGAAGCTTACGGACCGGAATGCAAGTGTTCGGCAAAAATGATCGTTCACAGCGAAACCAACCGTTTCAACAAAACAGTTTACGATCCGTATGTAAACATGCTGCGTACACAAACCGAAGCAATGTCGGCCACTTTGGGTGGTGCACATTCGGTTACCGTACTTCCTTTTAACGCTATTTACGAAGAAACTACTCCATTCTCGGAGCGTATTGCACGTAACCAGCAAATCCTGTTAAAAGAAGAATCGCACTTTGATAAGATTGCCGATCCTTCAGCAGGTTCGTACTACATTGAAACGCTTACTGAAGCGTTGGCCGATCAGGCCTGGGAACTTTTCCTTGCGGTTCAGGAAAAAGGTGGTTTCATTGCTGCTTTCAAAGAAGGATTTGTTCAGGCAGAGGTTAAAGCAATGGCTGCTGACCGCAACAAAAAAATCGCTCAGCGTCGTGAAAACCTGTTAGGAACCAACCAGTTCCCTAACTTCACTGAGAAAATGAAAGCTGATTTCGACGGTTCATTGTTTGAAGCAGTTGACCTGGCAGAAGAAGGAGCTGAAGTGGAAACACTGAAACCTTACCGTGGTGCTCAACCATTTGAGACATTACGTTACACAACCGATATGTACGCACGCGAGAACAAACGCCCGCTGGCATTTATGCTTACCATTGGTAACCTTACTTTCCGTAAGGCACGCGCACAGTTCAGCTGTAATTTCTTTGCAGTTGCCGGTTTCGATGTACAGGATAACAACGGATTCGCAACAGTTGAAGAAGGTGTTGCCGCAGCAAAAGCAGCAGGCGCCGACATTGTTGTGGTTTGTAGTTCGGATGAAGAGTATGCTGAAATTGTTCCTGCAGTAGCAGCGCAACTGGGTGAAGAAATTTTGGTGGTTGCCGGAGCTCCTGCTTGTGCAGATGAGTTGAAAGCCAAAGGCATCACAAACTTCATTCACGTGAAAAGCAACATTCTGGAAGAACTTAAAGCGTATCAAACAAAGCTAGGTATCTAAATCAAATGATCCTGGATGTCAGATCCTCGATTCTGGATATTCAGAATCAAGTATCCAGAATCAAGAATCCAGTATCTAAAATCAAGTTAAAATGAAACCGAATTTTAAAGATATAAATATCAAAGCAGCTACCGAGCAAGCGAAAGTTGCCGACTGGGCTGCAAAAAATAACATCAAAAAAGACTGGTTAACACCGGAGCAGATTCCTGTTAAACCGGTTTACACCAAAGAAGACCTTGAAGGTATGGAGCACCTGAACTACGCAGCAGGTTTAGCACCTTTCCTTCGCGGACCTTACTCGGCAATGTATGCTATGCGTCCATGGACCATCCGTCAGTACGCTGGTTTCTCAACTGCCGAAGAATCAAACGCATTCTACCGTCGTAACCTTGCCGCCGGTCAGAAAGGTTTGTCAGTGGCATTCGACCTGGCTACACACCGCGGATACGACTCAGACCACGAACGTGTGGTTGGCGACGTTGGTAAAGCTGGTGTGGCTATCGACTCTATCCTGGATATGAAGATCCTTTTCGATCAGATTCCACTGGATAAAATGTCGGTATCGATGACCATGAACGGTGCTGTTCTTCCTGTGCTGGCATTTTACATTGTTACAGGTTTGGAACAAGGCGCTACTTTAGAGCAACTTTCAGGAACAATTCAGAACGATATTCTGAAAGAATTTATGGTGCGTAACACATACATTTACCCACCGGAATTCTCGATGAAAATTATTGCCGACATTTTTGAGTTCACGTCTCAAAATATGCCGAAATTCAACTCGATCTCCATTTCGGGTTACCACATGCAGGAAGCCGGTGCAACTGCCGACATTGAAATGGCTTACACCCTTGCCGACGGTTTGGACTACTTGCGCACAGGTGTTAAAGCCGGTTTGGATATCGATGCTTTTGCGCCACGTTTGTCCTTCTTCTGGGCCGTGGGAATGAACCACTTTATGGAAATTGCAAAAATGCGTGCCGCTCGTATGATTTGGGCAAAACTGGTTAAACAGTTTAACCCGAAAAATCCAAAATCGATGGCATTGCGTACACACTCACAAACTTCGGGCTGGTCGTTAACCGAGCAGGATCCGTTTAACAACGTTGGCCGTACTGCTATTGAAGCAATGGCAGCAACACTGGGTGGAACACAAAGTTTGCACACCAACGCGCTTGATGAGGCGATTGCATTGCCAACCGACTTCTCGGCACGTATTGCACGTAATACGCAGTTGTACATCCAACAAGAAACTGAACTTTGTCGTTCGGCCGATCCATGGGCAGGTTCATACTACGTTGAAGCATTAACACACGAGCTGGCACAAAAAGCATGGGCACATATCGAAGAGGTTGAAAAACTGGGCGGTATGGCCAAAGCTATTGAAACTGGTGTGCCAAAAATGCGTATTGAAGAAGCCGCAGCGCGTGCACAGGGACGTATTGATGGTGGAACTCAAACCATTGTGGGTATTAACAAATACCGTTTGGAGAAAGAAGATCCGATCGACATTCTGGATATCGACAACACTGCAGTTCGTAAATCGCAAATCGAAAGATTGAACAAGCTGCGTGCCGAGCGTAACGAAGAAGACGTTCAAAAAGCGTTGGCAGCCATTACAAAAGCTGCCGAAACAGGCGAAGGCAACTTGTTGGCCTTGTCGGTTGAAGCCGCTAAAAAACGTGCTTCGTTAGGTGAAATTTCAGACGCTTGCGAAAAAGTTTCAGGACGATATAAAGCAGTAATCAGAACTATTGAAGGCGTGTATAAAGCAGAAGCACAAGACAAGTCGGAGTTCCAGGAAGCTCAGGCTTTAGCGAAGAAATTCGCAGAGATGGAAGGCCGTCAGCCACGTATTATGATCGCTAAAATGGGTCAGGATGGTCACGACCGCGGAGCAAAAGTTGTTGCTACCGGTTATGCCGACCTTGGTTTCGATGTTGACATGGGACCATTATTCCAGACTCCTGAAGAAAGTGCTAAACAAGCCGTTGAAAACGACGTGCATGTTGTAGGTGTTTCTTCGCTTGCAGCAGGTCATAAAACACTGGTTCCTGCAATTATTGCTGAGCTGAAAAAACTGGGAAGAGAAGACATCATGGTTATTTGTGGTGGTGTAATTCCTCACCAGGATTACCAATACCTGTACGATGCAGGTGCAGTTGCCATTTTTGGCCCGGGTACCAGCGTTGCAGGTGCAGGTAAAAAAATCCTTGAGATTTTGATCGAAGCTTATAAAGAAGACTAGATCAAGGCAAAAGGATAAAGTTAAAAGTCAAAAAATTGACAAAATATATAAAGCCGGTTCTGTTTGGGACCGGCTTTTATTTTGCTTTCACAATCCAACCCGTACCGGGTTGTTTGCAACATTTTACAATGTTGCTATTATAATCGAACGCATACTGCGTTCTTTTTTTCGGTGGATTGGTCCAACTGAATAAACTCGGAACCAGTTTGATTTTAGTAGCTACAACAGCATTACCAAGCTTACAAAGAATCCGGTACGGATTCGATTATAATAACAGCACCAGATCAATCACCAAACCAAAACCCGGTACGGGTTTGATAAACCACCAACTAATCGAAGAATTCAAACAGATAGCTAGTATCAAAATCCACCTCAAATTTTTCCAGAAAATCAATATATTCCTGCTGGAATGATTTCTTCCTATGATGTTCCTTTTGATTCAGAATATAATTCACCACCTTATCAACCTGCGATTTGCTATACGAAAAACAACCATAACCTGCCTGCCATTGAAACTTCCCCGGAAACCAATTTTTTTCGTTTATAAAATTCGTCGAAGCACGTTTTATTTCTTTAATCGTTTCCGAAGGTGAATGTTTGGGATTAAAACTCATAAATACATGAACATGATCGGGCATTCCGTTTACAGCGAAACTCTTATGCCCCATCGATTCAACCAATCCGGCAATATACGGGAAGACTTCTTTTTGATAATTCGGTTGAATTAAAGCCTCGCGGAATTTAACTGCAAAAACAAATTGAAGATAAACTTGTGTGTAAGTGCCTGGTGTCATTTTTTCTTTTAAAGGTACAAAACAGGACGTTAAAAATCCAACCCGTACCGGGTTGTGTTTGCAACATTTTACAATGTTGCTATTATAATCGAACGCATACTGCGTTCTTTTCAGTGTATTCTAATTCGTTTAAATAATTTAAAACTCGGTACGAGTTTGATTATAGTAACTACATCAACCACAATCAAAAAAAAGAATCCGGTACGGATTCGATTATAGTAACAGCACCAGATCAATCACCAAACCAAAACCCGGTACGGGTTTGATAAACCACCAACTCAACTGATCTCAATAAAACAAAACAAATCAAAAAGATGCAAAAGAATCACACCAACTAACGATTTATTGCAAATAATAAATTTGTCATGCAATAATGACATCAATCAGTTTCATAAATTGAATTTATGCTATTTTTACCAGCACATTTGATCAAAAAACTAAAATCATCAACATGAGGAAAAATCTCTTTTTCATTTTACTGTTTCTGTTTAGTATTACCAGTGCTTTTGCACAATACACACCGTTTTACCAATACACCTTACTGCCTCCTGAGGTAATGGATGAAATTATCGGAGAATCATCGGGCGAAACGGCAATCAATCACGTTATTGAAATGGTGGGTTACCAGCGTAACCGGCCGGCAAGTGAATATGGTTCAGCATATTTCCGCGAAGGGAAATACGTGCTGGACAAATTAAATGAATACGGAATTGACGGAGCAGAAATAGAACGTTTCGACGGCGGTAAAACCTGGGACGGAATAAAAGGAGAATTATGGGAAGTAGAACCGGGAAAAATAAAATTGGCCGACTATAAAGATATTGCCCTTTCGTTGGCAGAAGGAAGTAAACCTACCGATGTTACTGCCGAATTGGTGTGGGTGGAAGAAGGTCTGGAAAACGACTTTGAAGGATTGGACGTTAAAGGCAAAATTGTTGTAACATCCGCTACGGTTAGCAGAGTTCATAATACAGCAATTGAAAAAGGTGCACTGGGTGTTGTTGCTTTTGGCTCAAGCCGCGAACTTACCGCACCACTTGCCATCCCTGCCAGTGGAATCAGAGGAGAAAATGCAACTTTCGGTTTTTACCTCACACCGCGTGAAGGTTACAAATTACGCGACCGTTTAATTCGTGGCGAAAAAATTAAAGTACATGCTGTTGTCGAGTCGCAAATGTTGCCTTACGATTTGCAGGTACCAACCTGCGTTATTCCGGGTAGCGATCCTGACGCCGGTGAAGTTATTCTTTCAGCACACATTTTTGAAGGTTATACCAAACAGGGAGCCAACGATAATGTTTCGGGCGGTGCAGCCATTTTGGAAGTGGCACGCATAATCAACCAATTGGTTGCCGATGGCCGCATTCCTCAGCCCAAAAGAAGTATCCGTTTTATCTGGGTGCCTGAATTTTCGGGAACAATTCCGTGGGTAAGTGCCCATGCTGATATTATGGAACAAACGCTTTGTAACATCAACCTCGACATGGTTGGATTGCATCTGAAAAGTAACAATTCGTTTTTTAGCCTAATGCGTACCACATTTGGTAATCCGCACTACATAAACGATGTAATGGAAAACTACTTTGTTTACATGGGTGAAGCAAACCGCGAAATTCTTGCCAACAGAAGTAACAAAAGAATTGCAAATCAGATTATCGCTCCAAGCGGAACGGACGATGCGTTTTATTACCAGATTGAGCAACATTACGGCTCGTCTGACCATGAAGTGTTTAACAACTGGACCACGCATGTGCCGGGCGTAATGCTGATTACCTGGCCTGATATGTACTACCACACTTCGCAGGATACTCCGGATAAACTCGATGCCACACAAATGAAACGCGCTGAGGTTATTGCAGCAGCCGGCGCTTATAACATTGCATCGGCCGACGAAGAAATGGCCGGATCAATTGCGGCAACGTCATTTTCCTACGGATCGAAAAGAATGGGGATTGAATTGGGTCGTGCGTTGGATGAGCTGAAATACACCGATGCAGAGTCGTTTGAATCGACATGCAAAAAAGTGAAAGCTTATCTGGAAGCTACCTGCAAAAACGAACTTGCCACACTTCAATCGGTAACAGAACTGGCACCGGATAGCAAATTACTTGCTACGCAACTGGAAACCTTATCGGCATCAACAAAGCAGCTTTTCGAGGCCAACTCTGTTGTTCTGGATAATCAAATTGAATTAACAGCTTCAAAGCTTGGGTTAGGAGTCCCGTCATATAAGTTAACAAAACTGGAAAAAGAAGCCAGCGAATTCATTCCTGTTCCTTCGGAAAAAATAAAGGTTGGCGCGTTCCGTGTTGAAGGAGCGGTACGTACTTTACCCAAGGCTATTCAGGAAAAATATCCGTACACAAACATTGCCAGCACTACCGAACTTTGTGCATTGATTAATGGCAAAAACAGTGCTTTGGACATTAAAAAGATGTTGGATACACAACACAAAAGAGTCTCGGATTTGCAAAGCGTTTTAAATTATTGCGGATTGCTAAAAGAAGCAGGACTTATAAATTAAATGATTTCATGAAATAAATTCATCGTTTGACTTGAAGTCATACAATGAAGGAAAAGATATTGAAGCCGGTTCCGAAAAGGGCCGGCTTTTTTAATATTCCACACTGAATATATTTTTATTGGCAAATGAATTCGGTGCCCCATTTCGTTACAATCTCCCCAAAATTTGAAAATTTTCAAAAAAAACCGAATTCCATGTAACGAATCATCTAATTTCAGGTATTCATTTCAGTTGATTGATGTAAACATTTCGATTTTAAGCTTGAATGACAAAACAACTAAGCGACGAAATACTAATGAAGCACCTGGTGCGCGGCGATAAAAAAGCAGCGGGCCTACTGTACGACAGGTACCATAAAAATGTATATGGGTATTTCGTGCGTATGACCAACGATGCTGAGGTTGCCCGCGACCTTACGCAAAATGTATTTCTAAAGATGCTAAAGCATAGTCACAGCTGGAAAAACGATAAAGTTTTTGCTTACTGGTTGTTCCGCATTGCACGAAATATTCTAATCGATCACTACAACGAAGCTCGAAAGTTCTTTAGCACTGATGATTTTACAAAAGTGACCGAACTCGATCAGAAAGAATCGGTGCAGGCAATGGAAGCTAAAGAGTCGTTTGAATTTGTACTGGAAGCTATGAACCAATTGTCGCCTGCTGATCGTGAGTTGATTGAACTGAACCGTTTCCAGGGCTTTTCTTACAAAGAAATTGCACAAATGGTGGCCTCTAACGAAAACGCTGTGAAAGTGAAAACATTCAGGGCGATACAAAAACTTAAAGAGATTTATACGAATATTATGATTGAATAAAATGGATTGCAACGAGGTAAAAATAAATCTTCCGGAATATATCGACAGGAAACTTGACAAAAGCACTTCGGAGTTGGTGAGCAAACATTTGGAGAGTTGTGTATCGTGCAGAGAACTTCATGCCGAGTTGAAATCCTTTCTGCAATTTACCGATTCGTTTCCTGAAATAGAAGTGCCGGCAGGAATGAAAGAAGAATTCATGCAAATGGCAGAATTGGAGATTGAACCGAAAGGAAGAATAATAAGAATTCCAGCGTGGGCAAAAGTTGCGGCCATGATATTAATTGTGTTCGGAACCTTTGCATCGGGGTATTTTACCGGGTCGAAAAACAATGAGGTTGGTGAGTTAAAAGCCGAAATGAGGCAACTGAAACAGGATGTACTACTGGCCGGATTGCGCGACTATTCGGGACCGCAGAAAATTCAGGCTGTTTACGATATTCAATCATCGGGTGAAACAAACGAAACATTTGTTGATGCGTTGGTTTACACGATGAACAGCGATAAAAATGTAAACGTTCGTCTGGCAGCCATCAGTGCACTGTCGGTAATGATGGACAAAAACGAAGCAATAAAAACTGAATTGATCAAATCCTTGTCAGTTCAGGACAATCCGCTGCTACAGATTTCACTTATCCAGGTGCTGACAGAATCGGGAGTGAAAGAAGCAAAAGATGAAATTGAGTCGATTTCGAACGATGAAAACACCGATCAGCATGTAAAGGAATATGCAAACAGTATGATTAAAACCATAATATAATCCGAAGACAAGGTTTAAAGCCGGCAAACTACGTTTTCGGAAACATTCAGAAATTATTAAATCCAATTGTGAAACAGCCAGATGAAAGCTTTGTGAAAAGAAAACAGAAGGCAAATATTTAAAAATTAAAGAGATGAAAAGAGTAATATATTTAGCAGCAGCACTTATTTTCCCCTTGCTGACGTTTGCGCAGGGAAATAAATATGAGTACACGCCAAAGGTGAAAAACCGTGTGGAAATTAAAGATGTTCTGGGAGAAATTACATTGCAAAATGCCAGTGGAAATGCCATCGTAATTGAGTCGGATTTTGATTTGGAGAAACCCGAACGTGCCGACGGACTGAAACTTTTGGGTGTGCAGGAAGACAACACCAACCTTGGCATAAGTGTGACAGAAGAGAACGGAGTAGTAAGTATTTCAGGTGTTACCAACAAGGTTAAGGATTTTGCTTACACCATTTCAATTCCACAGGGAGTTGCGGTAAGTCTGGATTACCACAGTCCGTTTGCAAGTTCCGACATCGAGGTGGATTCGTATAAAGGAAGTTTTGAGATTAAGACACTCACTGCCAATGTAAAACTGAACAACTGTGAAGGACCTTTCACCGTAAGTTCAACCAGTGGTGATATCGAAGCGGTTTTCAACAGCCTCAACCAAAACGAACCAACTTCACTGGCTTCTGTCAGCGGTTTTATTGATGTGACCGTTCCGGCCACCAGTAAAGCTACTTTCGAGGTAAACAACATAACAGGAAACATATATAACAACCTCGATCTTAAAAGCCAGTCGGGCGAAGATGAAGACTCGCGCGCCGACGGTATGGGTGCCATCAAACACCGAAATCACAGTGCTTATACCTTGAACGGTGGTGGACAGAAGTTGATTTTGAAAGCGGTTTCAGGCAATATTTACCTACGCAAAAAGTAAGAAGCCATGAAAAAAACGATACTACTCACAATCATACTTTTAGGATCGGCCGTGCTGGGATTTTCCCAGAAAGTTGTTGACAAAAAAATTGAGACGAAAGGAAAAAAAACAGAACTGAAGCTTGATTTTGCCGATATTATCAGAATTGAAGCCTGGGATAAAGATTACGTTGAATTCCATGCCAACGTAAACATCGATGACAATCAATACAACGATTATTATGAGCTAAACGTAAATGAGACACCCGGGAAAGCTGAAATTGTTGAGAAAATTGACTTCGACGGAATGAAGGAAAAAGCGGGAAAGAAAGAGTTTTGTAATTTCGAAATGGATATTGAATATTCGGTAAAAGTTCCGAAGAACCTCAACTTTAGTGTAAAAACCATTTCGGGAGAAATTGAACTGATTGCCTGTGAAGGTAAAATGGATGTAAATTCTATCAGTGGATTTATCGATTATTCAATCCCAAAAAGCTTAAATGCAAAGATTGATTTGTCGACGGTTACAGGCGATGTTTATTCGAACGTAAGCTTTGAGGACGGCGATGCGGATGAAATCTCTTGGGTAGGCACCAATCGTAAGCTGACCTTAAACGGAGGAGACAAGGATATCAAACTTAAAACCGTTAGTGGTGATATTTACTTGCGAAAATTTTAAGACCGTTAAGGCTATATAAGTTGTTGTGAAGCCGGTTCCGAAAAGGGCCGGCTTTTATTTTGCTATAACTCCTTTAACGCCGCAACCACTTCTTCCACATCAGCCCTTCCTCCGTGGCTCGAGCTTACTTTTGCAAAACGTACTTTACCTGCTTTGTCAACTACAAATGTCGAAGGATAAGCTGTTTCCTTTGGTGCATCCCATCTCAGGCCGTATTTATTTATCATGGAATAGTTTTGATCTAGGGCAAAATAAAATCCTTCAGGAAAAGTAAAGTCTTCAGCAAATTCCTCAGCTTTTTCCTGCAAAACTTCCGATGGCCCCGGATAAATCATAAGTATCTTTGCACCGTACTTTTTAAATTGATCGGCTTCGGAAACAAACTCCCCTACCTGGCGGGTACAAACCGGACACTGATATTCGGGCCAGCCCCTCAGAACAATCAGAACAAGCGGCGACTCATTGTATAATTTGTTTATTGGAACTTCGCTTCCATCAATTAACTGTGCAGTAAAATCAATGATTTTATCTCCGGTTTTTACGTTGGCATGAGGTTGCGAAAATGCAGGAACAAAAATAAGGGCCAATAAAATGGTAATAATTGTTTTCATGTTGAAGTATTTTTTTTTGATAGCACTAAAACATATAACAACGCGAAAAGTTCTTCCTATTTATCAATGGTAAACGACTACTTTTTTTTACCGAAAATCAATAACTAAAAGACAAGGAGACAGAAAGCAGTTGTATGAAATTAATTCAATAAAAAAGGCGAATTCCCACGAATCCGCCTTACCTTTTCTCATCATTCAGCCTCTAATCAATTACTACACTATGTTCGTAAATATCATTTTCGTTGGTCAATACTACCTCGTACACTCCGTAATTCAATTCAGATAAGTCGATGGCCTTGTGTATTGCAAAATCCTTACCCAAAGCTACTTCCGTCAACAAAGTATTGTTTTCGTATACATACAAATTAATATTTTCATTTTCGAAATTCAAATACGAAAGTTTAATCTGATCTCCTTCCTGAAAAAAGTATGGGTCTACTGTTTTTCGCACATCTATTACTTCAACTTCGCCGTACTCAATTGATAACTGCTTTCGAATTTCTTCATCACCAGTTCTTACAGAATACCAATAAATACCATTGTCAAGTGCCGAAAAGTCATAACGTTTCTCCATCTCACTTCTCGGAACTTCTGAATTCATCTCGTAAATACTGTTTCCGTATTCGTCTGTTAATTCAATCTCAAAGTGAACCATTTCACCGCTCGAGATTTCAACCACCGTTGCCTCATTTTCGTTGGCTTCCATATTCACTCTCAAATTTCCTGATGCCATGGCAACACTTGCTACACACATTGCAATAAATCCTACAAATAAAGTTTTCATGTTTCTAAATTTTTAAATTCTGATTTCTAATTGTTTTCTACAAGAGAAAGGAATCAACTCCTACTTTTGTTCATACTTTAATCTTTTTCTTTAAACATTATTACGAAACAAAAGGCCGCAACCCAATAATACCAAGAGTTTCAAGAACATGTTAATTACATGTTAATGTGCAAACTTAACGAGGAGAAACTATTGAACCTCAAGCCAGCGAAAAGAGAAGTATCTCAATCATTTACAGATAAGAAGGTGTATCCGGTTCATGATTAAAGCGTTTCAATGTTGATTAGAAGACGAAAACTGGATACTGCCAAGCTCCAATTTTTACACAAAAAAAGCGAACCCCATCGGATTCGCTTTACCAAAACTAACTAATCTAACTATACTTACGAATAATGCTAATTGAGAGTTATTTCGTATTCATATGTTCCGTTGTTACTTACCAAAACGGCCTCGTAGCTGCCATTGTTAAGTTTCGAAAGATCGATGGCGTGATGTAATGCAAACTCCGATCCCAGTACATCTTCATGAATCAAACTGTTGCTTTTTTCATCATACAGATACAATTTTACATCGCCAGCTCCATAGTTCAGATATGAGATGTCTAATCGATCATTGTATAACCCGAAATACGGATCAACCTGTTTCACCTGATCAACAACTTTTACAACGCCGCCTTTTACTGCGAGCGTGGTCATATTTTGTTCGTTGTCAAGCTTCACCAAAAAGGTGTATTCTCCATCGCTAAGTTTTGAGAAATCAAAAGTGTTTAATACCAGTTTCATTGGTTGCTGAATTTGCTTGTAATAAATAATATCGTTGTTCCTGTTGCGGATTTCCATTTCAAATTGGCTTTCTACCGCATTGCTAACACGAACATGCGCCTCAGCACCTTCGCCTTCCGAAATACTTACACTTAGGTTTCCTGTCGCCATAACAACTCCTGCACTTAATGCAAGCGCAAGTGTTAAAAGAACTTTGTTTAATTGTTTCATAACTTGTTTTCTTTATTTAATTGTTTTCGCTTTCTGTGACTGAAATATATGGATAAAGTTTAAAAGGATCCTGTTAATTGAATGTTAAAGACTTTTTAGTCTTTTATTATCAGTCCATTATACCTGTGTTAATGTCATGTTAAACACTAAAACTGTTGAAAAACGTGATAAAATATGGGAGATTAGAAAGAGTAAAAATTACCGTTTATTCGCCAGAACCTACCGCTTATTTGCCAGAACCTACCGCTTATATAAAAACAAAATATTTTTTACAATTAATTCTATCTTTGTTAGGAATGACTGCTTACAACGCCATAATAATAGACGACGAAAAGAACGTGCAGGAGGCTTTGAAGATCCTGCTTCAACGCAATTGCCCGAATATAAACATCTGCGATACGGCAAGCTCGGCAAACCAGGGGCGCGAATTATTAAAAAAATGGGATGTGCAATTAATCTTCCTCGATATCTCGATGCCCGGAGAAAATGGCTTCGATTTTCTGGATAGCATAAAAAAAGAAGATTACGCCATTATTTTTACCACAGCCTACGAAGAATATGCCTTACGTGCCATTAAAACAAACGCCATTGATTACCTGCTAAAACCTATTGATCCGGAAGAATTAAAGGAAGCAGTAAACAAGGCAACATCGCATCTCGATCTTCGCCGGCAGAACCAGGATATACAAAAAACGTATGGCGAATCGTTAAACAATCTTACCCGCCAGGCCAACGAAGGTTTTGTTTATGCTCCTAAAATAACGGTAATCCAAAAGTTTGGTTTTCAAATCATTGAAATCGAAAAAATCAGGTATATCGAAGCCGATGGAGCCTATTCCGTACTTCATCTTTCGGGTCTCGACAAAGTAGTATCGAGCAGACCGGTTGGAGATATTGAAAAGATTCTTGATCCTTCCATCTTTATCCGTATCCATAAATCCACCTTGATAAACTTAAATTTCCTACGGGGATTTTCGAGTTTCGAAGGCAATTATGCCATTATGGACGACCAAACGGAATTGGCTATTTCGCGAAGAAAATACAATGAGTTTAAGGAAGCTGTTTCCAAATATTCCAAATCAATTGAGTAGTGAAAAAATTTCTGTTAATACCAACACTAATTTTATGTATCACTCAGCTTGTTTGCGGACAAAATCCGTTTATAACAAACTATACAATTGCCGATGGCTTACCCACCAACAAGGTATTTTGTGTATTGCAGGATAAGAATGATTTTATGTGGTTCGGCACTTCAGCCGGTGTTGTTCGTTTTGATGGCACAAGCTACACGCGGTACACCACCAAAGACGGGATGAGCTACAACCGTATTGCCCGGATGAAGGAAGATATGGAAGGCAGAATTTGGTGCATGAACATTGACGGTTCGGTTAATTTCATCTTAAACGACAAAATATACAACGAAAAAAATGCTCCTTTCCTGAGCGAAATTAAAACCGACTTTTATTATCACGATTTATTTCAGGATAAAGACTCCACCATTTACCTGTTTAATGGCACCGGAGAAGTTGCGGTGATAAAAGGAAACAGTTTTATCGACTACCTGCCGTCAAGCTTAAACGGAGCTGTAATTTTCAATATCACCAGAAACACCAATAACAATCTGCTTTTTTGGGATAGTAACCGAATAGTAGAAAAAAGCAGTGTAGATGAGTTATTGGAAAACCATCCGCTTGATTTTAATGTTACCCGCGTTACCTTATCGCCCGAAGGCGTTACCTATGTATGCGATATAGATGGGAATATTCACCTGTTTCAGGGCTCGCGACTGATTTCAAAAAACTACGTACACATTGATGCCCAGGTGGTAAACGACATGCTGGTTAAGGATGAATTCCTGTGGGTGTCGACATTCGATAACGGTCTGTATTGTTTTAAAAACGACAGCCTGGTGTTTCATCATGCCATGAAAAAGATTCAGAACCTGGTGCTCGATGCTCAAAATAATTTATGGACCGCTTCAACTACCTATGGTATTTTTAAAATTAACGACGGCATATTAAAATACCAAACCATTGAAGCGGAGCAGTTTGATGAAAAAGGAGTAAGAGCAATAGCCCCGTCAAATGATGATTTTTTGTGGCTAACGAATGGCGAATCATTATTCATTTTTAAGGATGGTAAACTCTTCGATAACAAATTAGATATTGGAGAATATATACTCGATCAAATTATTCAGCTTAGCGATAATTCACTGCTGATAAGTGGCATTAATACTCAATTGTACATATACAAGAATCTTAGAATCAATCCGAAAAACAACACTATTGAATACGACAATCTAAACAAGTCCAATATTCATGTCAGGAAACCCGTTGTCGATTCATCCGAGTCGAAAGTAAATTTTTATTTAAACGACAATTTATTTTTTCGCGAACTAAAAGGTAATTACCCGCAATTTCGCGTAAAATATACCAACTGGGGACGAATACGTAATATTTTTCTGAATTACAACAATGATTTGATTGTAAATGGGAACACCAACCATGTTGTTGCCGGCGGTCAAATTTCCACCGATTCAACTTACAGTGTTTTCGACGGAAAATGGATCGCATCGAACATTACAATCGACTCAACCACCGAAGTCCTTCAAATTGAAGAAGCCGACAATTCAGAACTTGTTTTAATACACAACGACAGTATTTTCAGTCTTATCGACAACATGGAAGATCATATCAGCCTGAAAATAAAAGATATGATTTACTACGACAAAACGGTTTTTCTGTACAATCAACAAACGGTTTATTTTATTTCAAATCCAACAGATGTTATCAAGGGCGAAACGGCGGTGCTTAATCGTTTAAATATCACTTTCAACAATATTAATGACCTGTATTGCCAGAACGAAATTTTATATGTTGCTTCCGACGACGGGCTAACACTTATTCCGGTAAGCGAATGTGTTAATGCCGTCTCGATCCCCACAAAACCCTATTTTTCGAAAGTAACACTCGATGAAAAAGAAATGGCGCTGGCCAAAGGTGAAATCGTATATAAAAACAAAGACCGCTTAAGCATTGAATTTTCGAGTCTTAATTTCTCATCGTCGCCATCGAATTTTGCCTACATGCTCGAAGGCGTTAATAACGATTGGATTACCGGTACCGAAAAACAGGTGGTATACCTTAACCTAAAACCGGGGCACTACACATTTAAGCTAAAATCGAGAAAAAATATGGAGCCCTACAGCGAAGTAATCGAACTTCCTGTTACCATTATACCTACTTTCTTTCAACGAGTAAGCACAAGAATCGGGGCACTGCTTCTCCTGCTGTTTCTGGGATTCCTGATGGTGAGAAACTACTACCGCCGTCAACTTCGCGAACGTGAAAAAGACAATCAGCTGGTTACGCTCGAAAACCGAGCTTTGCAGTCGATGATGAATCCCCACTTTATATTTAATTCGCTGGGCTCGATTCAGAAGTTTTTACTACAAAACAAGTCAGAAGAAGCCGGAGCTTATCTATCGCGATTTGCAAGACTAATCAGGCAAACCATGAATTCCATTAAATCAAACTCCGTACTACTGGATGATGAAGTGGAACGTTTGCGAAATTATATTGAGCTGGAGCAATTCAGAATGGAAAACCATTTTGAATTTAGCGTAATTCTCGACGACCAATTGCAGCAAGACGACTACAACATTCCTTCGATGATTGTACAACCATTTGTTGAAAACGCCATTTGGCACGGCATTTCACAACTGCAGGGCAAAGGAAAAATTACCATACGTTTTAATTACGTTAATGAAAAAAGTATCCGTATTATAATAGAAGACAACGGTATTGGTTTCGAAAAATCAAAAGCATTCTCAAAAACGAAAAGCCACCTGAATATGGCGTCGAACCTCACACAAAAAAGAATTCAGCTGATTGGTGAAAAATACCAGGTAAAAACCCAACTTAGTTATGAAGAACTTTACCCGGGAGAAACAAATCCGGGAGCAAAAATTACACTTTTGGTGCCAATTGTTGAGTAAGCCAAAAACCACTTATTCGGTAGAACCTACCGCTTATTAGCCAGAACCTACCGTTTATAAAATACCTAATTTTATTTAAAACCAATTACGTAATATTGTAAAGCAATTAAGAAAACAGTTCTTTAAATTATTTATAAAAAGAAACAAGAAGAATTTATCTCCTCACATTCGGTTCCTTGTTTAAGCTTGATAAAGGTTACAAACACCGCGGTTATTAACTACGCAAACGCAAACTGTCCTTCACTGTCCCTGAAAGCAAACTAATAGTTAAGATCAAGACAAACAAAACAAGGAATACAAAGCCAACCCGCTACCTCAAGGGTTGGCTTTTTTTTTTGCTTCAATTTCAAACTTTTCCGGTAATCACGGGTTACACCTCCAACAGCATTCATAATTAAGGTCAAACAATTTGTTTTAATGCTAAATATGGTATTTTTAGAAGTTAAATTTTAAACAGCTCGAAATGCGTGATCAAACATTAGCAAAACTATTTACCACTGCTTTTCACGAAAACTGGGAGGAATTGGCTTTTTCCGATTTTGAAGGTGGTGATTTTATTTACAAAGACATTGCAGGAACCATAAAATCACTGCACCTGTTTTATCAACTTGCCGGTTTGCAACGGGGCGACAAAATTGCAGTTCTGGGACGAAACTCATCGCAATGGGCAGCCACTTTTTTGTCGGCACTTTCTGCAGGGCTGGTAATTGTTCCTATTCTGCCCGATTTTAACAAGAGCGATACCAACCACATTATCAACCACTCCGAATCGAAACTGGTTATTGGAGCAAGCGCTCTTTTAGAAAAGGTTGACCTTGAAGTTTCGGAAAAACTGCAGGCAGTAATTAAGCTCGAAGATTTTAGTTTATATGCCGCAAAAAACGAAAATATACAATACAAACTCAACGACGGGTTTCAATACTACAAAGAAAACCGGTTAAGTAAAGCAGCTTTTGTTTTTGAAGAATGGGAACCCGAAGAAATGTGTATTATCTCGTATACATCGGGCACATCGGGTTTTACTAAAGGCGTAATGATACCTGAACGAAGCCTTCTTTCGAACATTATTTTTGCACAGGAACACATGCCGTTAAAAGCCGGGAACAAAATAGTTTCGTTTTTGCCAATGGCGCATGTTTACGGACTACTTTTCGAATTTTTATTCCCGGTTAGCAAGGGATGCCACATTACTTTCCTAAGTAAAATGCCTTCTCCGGCAGTTATCACAAAAGCTTTTGGCGAAATAAAACCACACCTTATTTTATCGGTTCCGCTGGTAATCGAGAAAATCTACAAAAAACGAATTCTGCCTGCTATCGAAAAACCTTCGGTAAAATTTTTACTGAAATTGCCGATCATTTCAAATATCATTCTGAAAAAGATCAGAACTAAAATGATTGAAACATTTGGCGGACGCTTCTACGAGATTGTGATTGGAGGAGCACCACTGAGTGCCGATGTGGAGGCATTCTTTAAACGTATAAACTTTCCTTTTACCATTGGCTACGGAATGACCGAGTGCGGCCCGCTGATTAGTTATGAAGCATGGGACAAAACAATGCCCTCTTCGGCCGGAACGCTTGTCGATCGCATGGAAGTTCGGATCGATTCGAAAGATCCGTATAATGTAGTGGGCGAAATTCAGGTAAAAGGCGAAAACGTGATGTTGGGTTATTATAAAAACGAAAAAGAAACCAAAGCCGTGCTTACCGAAGATGGCTGGCTAAAAACCGGCGACCTGGGTGTAATTGATCAGAACAAATTTATTTATATTCGCGGACGCTCGAAAAATATGCTGCTTGGCCCCTCGGGTCAGAATATCTACCCCGAAGAGATTGAAGCAAAACTTTGCAACCAAAGTTATATTGCCGAGTGTGTGGTTGTTGAGCGCGACCATAAACTGGTGGCATTGGTTTACCCCGATTTTGAATCGATGAAAACCGATAATATTGACGAAAAAGAGCTGCCGGCAATAATGGCCGAGAACCAAAAAAAGGCCAATGCCGAATTGCCGCGTTACGAACATGTTAGCCGAATTGAGCTGGTTGACGAAGAGTTCGAAAAAACGCCAAAACGAAATATTAAACGTTACAAATACGTATAAAAGAAAGGCTGTCTGATATTTATTAGACAGCCCTTTTTTTATCAAAATAGTCTTAATCTATTTCTCCAGCTTATCCAAATGCACATCCATTTGTGGGAAAGGAATTACAATTCCGGCCTCATCGAGTGCGATTTTTCCGGCTTCGTACACATCAAAATATACTTTCCAGTAATCGGCAGGCAAAGTATAAGGTCGAACAGCCAGATTTACCGAACTGTCGCCCAGACCTTTTACACCAACAAAAGGTGCCGGTTCTTTCAGTACTTTCGGATGGCTTTCAATTATCTTCATTAGCACATCTTTGGCCTGTTTTATATTTGAACCGTAAGAAATACCAAAATCCATATCCACCCTTATCAAACCTTCAGTAGTATAATTTACAATGTCGTTGCCCGATACCGAGGCATTGGGCAAGATTACAGTTTTGTTTTCGGGTGTTAAAAGTATAGTAACAAAAATGTGTATCTCTTTAACGGTTCCCAGGTGCCCTTGCGAAACAATCAGATCGCCCACTTTAAAGGGTTTAAAAGCCAGTATCATTACTCCTGCGGCAAAATTCGCCAGTGTTCCCTGCATCGCCATGCCAACAGCAAGTCCGGCAGCACCAAGCACCGCAATAAACGATGTGGTTTCAATCCCCACCATTTTGGCAATACTTATCAGAAGCATCACCTTTAAAAGAATGTTTATTAAACTTTGTAAAAACCCGCTCACCGAAACATTAACGTGGCGTTTCTCCATAACTTTTGCAGTTCTCCGGGTAATAATTTTAATAATCCAAAAACCCAGTATCAGAACTACAATGGCCGCAATTACCTTTAAACCGTAGGTAATTATCAAATCATAGGCCTTTTCAATATAACCTGTTACTTGTTCATTCATAGTATATTAATTTAGAATATTCTTCAAGTTAGGTAAAAATCAAACCTGAATCAATAGGCGGCAGAACAAATGTTCACATACAAATTAAACAGGAAATATTGCTACATTTGTTTCAACTAACTACTACTTAATGAACTTAAAGTCAAGTAAACTCTTTCCTGAGGATCGCCTGTTATCGCTGGATTTCTTTCGCGGAATTACAATGTTTCTGTTGGTAGCTGAAGGCACACATTTGTGGTCGGTTTTAGTTGAGCCTCCAATTGCGGGAACCGTCTTTGAAAGTTTCTTTCTGCAATTTCATCACCATCCGTGGAACGGGTTGAGGTTCTGGGATCTTATTCAGCCATTCTTCATGTTTATTGTTGGTGTGGCAATGCCTTTTTCGTATGCAAAACGCAAAAAACGAGGCGACTCACAAACAACAATCACCCGGCATATCATACAACGCTGCATTATTCTTTTGGCTTTTGGTGTTGCCCTGCACTGTGGCTACAAACGAAAATTGGTTTGGGAGCTTTGGAACGTTTTATCGCAGCTCTCGGTAACCATTTTAATCGCTTACTTTTTAATGCGCTGCAAGTGGTCAACACAAATTATTGTTTCGTTTGGCTTATTGCTGCTAACTGAAATTCTTTATCGCACATTCCCGCTTGATGGCTATAATCAACCCTTTGTAAAAGATCATAATTTCGGAAGTTGGGTTGACATGCTATTAATGGGAAAAATTAACAACGGCGGTGGCTGGGTAGCCATCAACTGTATTCCAACAGCCGCACATACCATTTGGGGCGTAGTGGCCGGGCAACTGTTGCAGTCGGGTAAAAGCCAGACTGAAAAAGTAAAAAAATTAGCAATTGGAGGTTTGATTATTCTGCTCATGGGTTATTTACTCGACTGGACTTCGGTAACACCAATCATAAAACGTATTTCCACCTCGTCGTTTGTTTTGGCATCGGGTGGCTGGGCGCTGCTGGTACTGGCCTTTAGCTACTGGCTTATCGACATAAAAAAGATCAACCGATGGATTTTTCCTTTTGTGGTAGTTGGTACCAACTCCATTTTTATTTACCTTTTTTCGAATTCAGTTGGAGGCCAATGGTTAAATGGATTCGTAGCCATTTTTACTACAGGTTTTTTGAACTGGTTTAAAACTCCTGAATTTTTAATAAACCTCACAACTGCCTTAAGTGTTCTCGCATTGGAGTGGCTGCTTTGCTATTACCTGTTTATAAAACGAATATATTTTAGAGTTTAAAACTTACTTAATATCAACTAAATTTATAAAATGATGAAAACAAATCGTAGGAACTTTTTAAGAACTACAGCTGCTGCAACGGCAGGAACAATGCTTGTGTCTCCGGCATTTGCAATGAATGGTGCCAAATCGCGTTACCAGATTTCACTGGCCGAATGGTCGTTTCACAAGGCTTTGTTTGCCAATGAAATGACAAACCTCGATTTTCCGAAAGTTACGCGTGAACTGGGAATTGACGGCGTGGAATATGTAAACCAGTTTTTTAAAGACAAAGCAAAGGACGAAAAATACCTGGGCGAATTAAAGAAAATTGCAAAAAATGAAGGTGTTACCAACGTGCTGATTATGTGCGATGGCGAAGGAATGGTTGGCCATCCGGAAAAAGACGAGCGTGTAAAAACAGTTGAAAATCATAAAAAGTGGGTTGATGCCGCTGCATTTTTGGGCTGCCATTCAATTCGTGTAAATGCCGGAAGCCGGGGTACATTCGACGAGCAACAAAAACTTGCCGCTGATGGACTACACATGCTTTGCGAATATGGCGATACCCAAAAAATTAACATTATTGTGGAAAACCATGGTGGTTTATCGAGCAATGGCGAATGGCTTTCGGGGGTAATGAAAATGGTTGACCACAAACGTGTGGGCACTTTGCCTGATTTCGGAAACTTTATGATTAACCGCGACACCGGCGAAGAATACGACCGCTACAAAGGCGTTGAACTTTTAATGCCTTATGCAAAAGGTGTGAGTGCAAAAACAAATGTATTTAATGCAGCCGGCGACGAAGCCAATATGGATTATTACCGACTGATGAAAATTGTTGACGAGGCCGGTTACAAAGGTTTTGTGGGTATTGAATTTGAAGGTTCCGAGCTGTCGGAGCGCGAAGGTGTAATAGCCACAAAGGCACTTCTTGAAAAAGTATTTAAAACATTATAGACACGTAACAACTTATTAACTAACTCTTTTCAGTCGATTTACCATTAATTTTTGTTAATCCTGCTTTATTTCGAAACAATAAAGTGGTGTACGCGTAAATCTAAACAACTTTGTATACCTGAAATGACTTAAAGGGGTTGATTGAAAAACTTAATACAAAGTTGAAAAGGTAATTAGTTGTTTGTCTTTCAAAAAAAGGGGAAGCGATGAATATTCATCGCTTCCCTTATTTTTATATACCTCTACTGAAATGGAGCAATTGTTATTTTCGTCCGGAACAACCGCCAGCGTTGAACTGCTTTCTTCGCCGGACGATTTATATATCCGACCTTTACCCAGGGCGACGTAATTCATAGAATTACTCTGCCCCGGGCTAAAATATATCGCACTTTCAGCGCTTTTTATTAAAAGCCCCAAGGGGGCGACAGGCAATAACCCAGTGCGACTGACGAAAGTCAGGAAGCGCCGGGAAAAAGAGAATGAAGCAGATCTCGTCCGGCGAAGAAAGTTGAATAAAGATTGTTCGTTGTCCCGGACGAAATAATTAAAAGAAACTATAAGCTGACTGTATATCCCATAGTCAACAATGCGCCAAATGTTTTATCAACTTTGTCTGGAATAAAACAATCCTAATGTTTGTTTCGGTAGAATGGGAAGTTCGGATCAATCCTTCCGTCGCCGCCTCGTCCGCCATCGCCAATTTCAAATAAGAATACCAATCCCACACTAATTTGTGTGGTTAACGACAAACGGCGGTTGTATTTTAGCAGATCAGCCCCCTCTTCGTTGGCGTAAGTGAAATTAGGCACCCCATCAATTATTCCTGAGTTTAAAACGGTACATGTTCCATCAATTTCAAACAGTAAATTATCGCGAAGGGCATAATCAAAACCAATTCCTCCGCCAACGTGAAATGCAGGCCATTTTTTCTGCTCCGAAATGGATGTTCCGCGCGCATAAAGCACATCTGCACCTACACCATCATTAAAAGCATAATCTATTACGTTCAAATCAAAACCAGGCAAAGGTTCTTCTTGAGAGAAATCCCGGTACTTTAATTCCGTACCCACCAATGCCACAACACCTGTAAGTTTAAAAAAAGGCGTGAATGTTTTGTCGGGCATAAAAAAGTATTTGTAGTTAACAGCCACATTAAACAAGCGGGTGTTGTATTCCAGCGGAGAAACAATAAACTCATCCTGGTAATACTGAAAATAAGGCGTAAGAAAATAGTTAAAAACTGGTGGATCGTCGTTAAAACCTTTCAGATGTGTATAATCCAGTTCGATGCCAAAATAGGTTTTTTCGGAAACCTGAAACAGAATTTCACCTTCCAGACCGGCCGATAATTGCGGGGTAAATCTGTCGCTGCTGGTAGCCGGCGAAGCAAGCAAAGCATTGGGATGCGGTACATCAGAAGTTCCGAATTCGGACATAAGCATGCCTGAATTGGCAGCCACCCTGAAACCAATGAGCTGTGCATTTACTGAAAATGCACCAACCATAAGCATCATAAAAACAAATAGCAATTTTCTCACAACCATCTCTTTGACTTACAGCGTTTAATTTAAGCCGTTTTTATCAGAAATGGAAACAATGTAAAATAAATCTATCGTCTTTCTTTTACCTGCGATGCATCAACCAGCTTGTAAAGTTTATCGGCACGGCGGATTACTTCATCGATTGGCACAGAGATTCGTTGCCCTTTTAAACCCTCTTCAACCGGTTGTAGATCGAAACGAATTTCGCTGACGTTGTTTTGATAAACCCCTGTAGTTGGGCCGGTAACAATTATCTCGTCCCCCACTTTCAGGTTGTTGGTTTCCAGTTTGAATTCGGCAACACCAATTTTTTTGAAATAGTTGGTGCATTTCCCGATATACAATTTGCGTTTGCTGGCCCTTGAGCCGTAGTTTTTACTCCACTCACCCAGTCGCTGACCAAGATAATAACCATCCCAGAATCCGCGGTTAAACACGGTTTCCAAACGGTTGTTCCAGTCCTCCACTTTCTCGTCGGTAAATTCCTCATCAAAATAAGCATCAACAGCCTCACGGTAACACTGCGCAACGGTTTTTACGTATTCGGCTGAACGGGCACGCCCTTCAATTTTTAGCACCGAAACGCCGGCATCGAGAATTTTATTGAGAAAATGAATGGTTTTCAAATCTTTGGGCGACATGATGTATTCGTTGTCGATCTCCAGCTCGGCACCGGTTTCTTTATCGGTAACGGTATATGCCCGGCGGCACGTTTGCAGGCACGCACCTCGGTTTGCCGACGAGTTCATTTCGTGCAAACTGAGGTAACATTTGCCACTGGTAGCCATACACAGTGCACCATGCACAAACATTTCAATTTTCATCAGTTCGCCGTTTGGCCCGGTAATGTTTTGCTTTTTAATCTGGTCGCTGATTTCCCACACACGGCCAAGGTTCATTTCGCGCGCCAGCACCACTACATCGGCAAAATTGGAGTAGAATTTTACCGCTTCGATGTTGGTGATATTTACCTGGGTTGAAATATGCACCTCAAGATTAACGGAACGGGCGTATTGAATAACCGAAACATCGGCTGCAATAACTGCCGATACACCCGCTTCTTTGGCGGCATCGATAACTTCATGCATTTTATCCAGTTCGCCGTCGAAAATTTCCACGTTCATGGTAAGGTAAGTTTTTACCTTATTTTCGGTGGCAATACGCACGATTTTACGCAGGTCGTCGAGATTAAAATTATTAGACGAGCGCGAACGCATGTTAAGGTTTTCAACCCCAAAATACACCGATCCGGCTCCTCCCTGAATGGCTGCCATTAACGATTCGTACGAACCAACCGGCGCCATTATTTCCACATCTCTTCTTTCCATTGCTTATGCGTGAAGTTTTAAAAATTGCGGTGCAAAGTTAAGAGTTTTTGGGAATTACGGATGGGATGAAAATAATGAGGACATCGCTTATCCCATTCATCAGGTGGGTTATGTATTTTTTACCGTTGCCCATACGTTCCTTAGCATTCACCATGTGTTCCTTAACGTTGCTCAAGGGTTCCTTAGCGCTTACCACGTGTTCCTTAAAGCAGCTCATGCGTTCCTTAGCGCTTACCACATATTCCTTAAAGCTGCTCATGCGTTCCTTGACGCTTACCTTGTGTTCCTTCACATTGCTCATGAGTTCCTTCACGCCATCTTCCATTCCTTAACATCCTTTATGTGTTCCTTGGCGTTATTCATGACACAGTTTATTGAACATTACCCATTGAATTTCCGGAGGAAGATTATTTGAGAGTCACAAACATCCTAAAAACAGCGATGCCCTCACTCATTCTCAGAGTAAGGGCATCACACCTCTATTCTTATTGCTTAAACAAACTTTTCGCGTTTCTGTAAATTAAAAAGGCCGTACAAAACGAACACCAAAGTGGCTATCCCCATAAAAATCCGGTTCTTCCGGATTATTCCTATCCAGATCACCTCGTTCAGGTTATTTGGTATTTCAAAGGGATTCAGAAAAACATCCCACTGCGTACCCTGCATTAAATCTTCGCGCAATATCAGCAGTGCCACACCAATTAAAACCATGGTTACCGCCGTTCCGTTTCCGTTTTTTACAATCGTAGAGAACATAAATGCCATCGATCCTAAAAAGATAATCGGGTACATTAACTGGTACGACATCTCCATCAGGTTAATTTTGTAGAGCAGTACCGAAGCCAGGGCCGAAAACAGAAAGATAATAACAAATACCAGCGTATAGATCATTACCAAACGCACCAGCCAAACTTTATAACGGTAATTCGGAATTCCGAAAAGTATTTCCAGCATCCGCGAATCATCGTCGTTTTGTATACCAAAAACCGAGGGATAGAAAATGAGCAAAATGCCTGGAAATATCAGTAAGCTATACACCATTTCTTCCGACATGGAGCCCCCGTTATATACCGTTTGTATGGCAAAAAATAAAAAGAACCCAAGTGCTGCTATTAAAAACCATATAAAGCGGTTGGCAAAAATGATTCGTAAATTATACCGTATCATTTTAATTAAAATATACAGCCTGTTTTTTATATCGAATTGTCTTTCCATAATTCCTTAAACAAAGTCTTTTAACAAACACAAATAAGCATCCTCAAGGTTTGGCAATACATTAACCGCGTCGGGAGAAGGCTTTTCTTTCGCCAGGCAACGCATCTTAATATTTTCGCCATCGCGCATGTGGTGAACAATCATTTGTTTATTGGCCATATTATCAAATTCCTTAGCCGGAACCGAAAACTGCCAAACAAAGTTATTACCCATATTCACCATGTCGTTTGGTGTTCCGAAATATTTCAGGTTACCGCGGTTAATTACGGCTACCTGGTTACACGAACTTGAAATGTCCTCGATAATGTGAGTCGAGAAAATTACGATCCGCTCGCGGCTAAGCTCTACCAGCAAGTTACGGAAACGAATACGTTCACGCGGGTCGAGACCGGCGGTAGGTTCGTCAACCACCAAAATACGTGGCAGGTTCAGCAGAATTTGTGCAATACCAATACGTTGTTTCATACCGCCCGAGAATGCACCGATTTTATCTGTACGACGCTCCCACATATGAACACTTTTCAGTACATATTCCAAACGGTCTTCGCGCGTTTTGGTGTCTTTTATACCTTTCAGAATGGCTTGATAATCCAGGAATTCCCAGGCCGACATATTTTCGTAGGTACCAAAAGCCTGTGGCAAATAGCCAATCAACCCCTGCAATTCCTCACGGTATTTTTGGGTATCCATTCCGTTTATCCATATCTTTCCGTAACTCTGTTCGAGCACTCCGGTAATAATCCGCATCATAGTTGATTTACCGGCACCGTTTGGTCCAAGTAATCCAAACATACCCGTTTTAATCTCCAGCGAAACACCGTTTAATGCACGGAAAGGTTTTTTGCGTTTTCCGATAACAGGAATTTGGCGAACCATGTTAAAGTATCCACGACGCAGGGCACCAAAACGTCCTTCAATACGGGCAATATTTACGTCTTTGTTATGGATGTATTCTGCTGTTGCATAGAAAACCAACAGAACATACCAAATAATCGCAAGGAAAATCACCATGCCCAGGTTATCCCAGTCTTTGTAGAAATAGAGCAGGAAAACAAGCGGCACGATCCAGAACAATATGTTATAGATCCACTTATTCAGTTTAAGATAAAAAGCTTTACCTGTTGCTTCGTGTTTATTGATCAACACCTGGTTTAGCGGCACCCTCAATAGGAAAAGGAAGAAGAAAACACCGTGCGACAACACCCACATCCACAAATGGCTTTCGATGTAGAAAAAGGTGAAATACGCCACAAAAACAAACAGCGGTATCTGCCATACAAGGTCAGAAAAATCGCGGAGATGCTTATAATCTTTCGTTAATCCGGCACGCTCGCGAATTCTTAATCCCGATTTCCACTCGCGTACAAATCGCGAATCGCGGTCGTAGATTTTCACCAGCCTTCTAACTTTAATTCTTATCGGCTCGTTTTCGTCCACAACTTTTTCGCTGGCCTGGCGCAAACTGGTCATTGTAAAAGCTACAACACCCGGCACCAAAATAATCAACAGAATGAAATCGAGCAGCTGCCATACAAAGCTATCCACGCGTAGGTAAATAAGAACAGCACCGATGATAAACACCGTTAACATGCCGAGTTTTAAGCCAAGATGTAACGATTTAATCCAGTCTAACGCATTTTCCATTCCTGCGTATAATGTTGGAATGAAAACCAGGGTAAGCACAGTACTTAATGCCAAACCACCAATTACCGTAATGGCAAACGGCGCTCCAATAGCACCAACGTATTCGGCCTGCCCCATTGCCAGCGGGAATAATGCGACAATGGTAGTAATGGCAGTAATTAAAATCGGGCGAACACGCGAAAGACCTGCAGCCATTAAAGCGCGCGACTTCCGGAAGCCCCGTTTTCGGAGAATATTGGTATAATCAATCAGTATAATTCCGTTGTTCACCACCACCCCAATCAGGATTATAAAGCCCATTAAAGTGTTGGCGTTAAACAGGCTGTTTCCTGTAAAAATAAGTGCCAGGAATGATCCGATAGCCGCAAGCGGAATAGAGAAAATCAGCACAAACGGTGTTGATACCGATTCGAAAACCGATGCCAGAATCATTAAAATAAGAATGAATGCAGCGGCAATCAGAAACTTAAATTCGGCATATTGGTCTTCTTCGTGAATTACCTCAACGGCAACTCCCGAAGGTAGTTTATAGGCACCGATTATCTCGTCAATCTCCAACCGGTAAGCCTCCAGCAGATCTTTCGATTCGCTGGCCTCATCAACAAACCGGTAGGTTAATTCAATCTGTTTTTCCTGGTTTACACGGGTAATGCTGGCCATTCCTTCGGCATACACCATATCGGCCAGTTCATCCATATCATAGGTTGCGCCCTGATTATTGCTTACCTGCAGGCGACGAAGATCTTCAATACCTTTTTCATTATCCTCTTCTTCAACACCATCGGGTAATTTTTCTTTGATTACGATTTCATATTCTTCCGTACCCTGCTTAAAATTCACTCCCGAGGTAAACTGGCTTGTAAATGTTCCCAGCTCCGATGTTATATTCTGAAGTGTAATTCCATATTCGGTCAGCAGCATCTGGTTGAAATACATATGTACTTCGGGCCGGTTGTTCGCCACACTGATATTCGCCCGACGAATCGTTTCAAGGTCTTCGATGTAGTACAGCAAGTCTTCGGCCACACCTTTCATTACCTCAAAGTTTTCGCCTTTTATCACCACGCGTTCCTGGTTCGATCCAATTCCCATAAATTGCTGGAATCCCTGCGTACCAGAACGGCCACCGCCGCCACCACCACGGAAACGTGCACTCGACGTAGGTGCATCAAGGCCAACCTCTCCCTGCGAAACATTACGAAGACGATCTTCAATATCTTTTTTGATTTCCTCAATGCTACGGTCATCAATATCTTTGTAATCTTCACGAAGAATAAATGTCAGAATCGCCTCCTCTGCCTCGATATTGGCCGACAGGTCCTGCTTTTCAGCAACATCTTCCAGCCGGCTTTCCACATCGGCAACAACTTTGTCGGTTGCTTCCAGTGTTGTACCGGTTGGCATGGTAACGTAAATATTGAATTGCTCCTCTTCCACCTCCTGCAGGTTGGTAACACTAACTGCCAACACAATAAATACGGTTAAAAAGAAGAACACCAACGCACCGATAATCGTACGCGCAGGAACACGCATACTGGCTTTCAGCAGCAGAATATAAATTTGAATAATTCGGTTATTGGTGGTTACTTTTTCGTAAAACACATTGTGTTGGCGCTTTTTGCGCAACAGCAAGTGAGCCGCCATTGGAATGAGCAGCAAGGCCACAAATAACGAAACTATAAGCGTTGAAATAATGGAAACGCCCACGTGGTTACCCAGCAGTTTTACCATGTAATCGGCCGAGAAAACAAAGGGTAAAAATACGGTAACAGTTGTAAGTGTAGCCGCTACAATCGAACGCCAAACCTCTTTTGTTCCCTGCGTTACCGATTGCTCGGGGCTCATTTTATTCCCCGAGAGCCGGTATATATTTTCGAGCACAACAATACTATTGTCGAGCAGCATTCCGATGGCCAAAACCAGGCCAACCAGTGTTAAACTGTTCAGCGAAATATTAAAAGCGTAAAACAGGTTGAATGCGGTAAATACCGAAATTGGAATGGCCAGTGCAATAAATGAAACAATGCGCAGGTTTTTCAGGAACATCCAAAGTACAAAAATAGCCAGCAAACCTCCAACCAGTGCCAGGTCAATAATCTGATCGATGTTCTTCTCCATGGTTTCGGCCAGGTTGGTCTGAACCACGATTTGTACATCTTTGGCAGCCAATTTTCTGTTTAATTCCGCAATTTCGGCCTGTACGTTATGCGACAGTTCGATAAGGTTGGCCTGCGAATCGCTCACCAGGCTCATCGAAACCGCATCCAATCCGTTTATACGACTAATTGATGTCTCTTCTTTTACGCCAAAAAATACATCGGCTACATCTTTTAAATAGATCGGGCCATCGGCCACCACTATGTTTTCGATATCCGAAACTTTATCGTATTCAGCCGTAACATGCACAAAATACTGCTTCTGTGCATCGTGCAGATAACCGGTAAATGTTCGGTTGGTAGAATTGCCTGAAATAGCACTTCGAATTTGAGCCGGTGTAATTCCGTAAGCCTCGCAGGCACCTGCATCGTAGGTTACTTCAATTGAACGCTCTTTACCACCAAAAACCGAAACCGAAGCCACCCCGTCAATGTTCTCCATTTGGGCGGTAATTTCCTGGTCAACGATATTACGCACACGGTCAACTCCCCCGCTACCACGAATCTGCAGTTCCATAAACTGGTTGGTAAGCTGATCCAGATCAACGCGGTTAACCGTTACAGTAAAGTTATCATCGAGCTCGCCGGCAATCAAATCAATCTTCTCCTGCAATTTCAGGAAAGTGTATTTAAAATTGACGTTCTGTTTAAAATTTACCTGTATAGATGCCGATCGGTTATTTATAGACGACTCCATATCTTCAATACCTTCCATCGTCCCGATCGCTCCTTCAACCGGAATAACGGCCTGATTTTCCAAATAGCTCGGATCGACCTCAATCTGCGACCGGATCTGGACATACAGCATCGGGAGCTCGGCATTTGGCATAAGTTCCACCGGCAACTGTTTGTAAGAGATATAACCCAACATGGTTAATCCCAGAAACAGCATACTGATGAATATTTTTCTGTTGATAATGAATTTCATAATTTTCGTTTAATGGAACGCTGATGACGCAGGTTTAGCTGATATTCACAGATTTATTATTAGTAAATATTTTCCTCCGTATTTCTGGTTTCTTCCCAAAGTTTAGCAGTAAACCAATTTCTATATTCGTCGCTTTCAAATAATTTATCAGTTGAAACTCATGCGCTTCAGTCACAGTTCCGGTTGCTTTTAGCTCAAGAATTACAACATCCTCCACAATAATATCGGCATAATATTCTCCAACTACATCACCCTGATAACTAACTTTTATTGGTTTCTGCGATTCAACTTTCAACTCCTCATTTTGCAACTCAATTAAAAGTGCATTGTGATAGACTTTTTCAAGAAAACCATATCCCAATTCATTGTAAACCTTATAGAAGCATTTAATTATTGCTTCGGTTAAATCAGAATATTTGTAATCCACTTTCATCTATCAGCGAGTTTCAGTTAAATCAACGTCATCTGTGTTCTAATTCTTCTTCACAAAAACACTCCTCACCCTATCCAAAACATCGTAAACACAAGGTATTACAATAAGGGTAAGCAAAGTTGATGTTACCAAACCGCCAACCACTGCCAGCGCCATTGGCGAACGCAGCGATGCACTTTCGCCAAAACCAACGGTAAGTGGTAAAAGGGCTAATATGGTTGTTAAACTGGTCATAACAATTGGCCGAATACGTTGCTGCCCGGCTTGCAGAATGGCTTGTTTTCGTTCTACTCCCTCGCGGATGAGCTGATTGATCCGGTCGACCAGAATAATCGAGTCGTTTACGGCAATACCCACCAACATAATCACCCCGATAATGGCCATAATGTTGAATGTTTTTCCGAGAATAAAGAAGACGAGAACACTACCCACCACAGCCAGCGGAATAGTTAACAGAATGGTAAACGGGTGAATGAGCGACTCGAACTGAGAGGCCAGCACCATGTATACCAACACAATGGAAAGCAACAATGCAAAAGTAAGGTTAGTCAGCGATTCCTGACGTTTCTCCTCTTCACCGGTTACCATGATACGGTAATCGGGTAATAAATCGATGTCTGCTGTTTGCATACGAATATCGTTTGCCACATGATCCAATGGAATACCGTCTTCCAACTGTGCTGTAACTTTTCCTATGCGGTTCTGGTTCCTTCTGAAAATTTCTTTGGGCGATACGCCGTAACTGATATCGGCAATTTCGCTTAAACGGAAAACCTGATCGCCCGATGTAATAATCAGCGAACCGATTTCATCGATACCTTTCTCCGGAACTTTAATGGTAATGTCCTGCATTTCGCCACTGCGTTCCAGCGCGCCGGCATCTTTACCCTGCAACTGATCCTGCATTTGCGTAATTACATTGTTGATATCGATGTTGTACATTCCGGCACGCATGCGGTCGACATGAATTTCAACTTCAGGTGCACCATCTTCAATCGATGTTTGAATATTAAACAGGCCGTTAACACCCTGCATTTTTTCTTTTACCTGGTTAACAACACGCTCAATTTCGTCCAGTTCCTCGCCACGAACCTCAACCACAACAGGTGCTTCGTCGGTTCCAAGAATCGACTGCAGTGCACTTTCTTCCTGTGAGAAATTCACTTCCAGTCCTTCGATATTAGCCGTTAACTGATCGAGTGTTTTTACAATACTTTCGGTTGAAACGGTTGATTCAGGTTTAAGAATCACCTTCAACTCTGCCGTATTTTCGCCTTCAAAAACAGCATTCTGGTCACCCGAAATACTTGATGACGGACCGGCCTGCGAATAAATTTTATCCAGGTTATCACCCAGGTAGTCCATTAAAATACCCTCCAGGTTTCTCACTGTCGACTCTGTGCGTTCCAGTTCTGTTCCTTCCTGCAATTTCAGGTTAACAGTAAGTTCGTGCGTTTGTGTTTTTGGCATAAACTCGGTACCAATCTGCGGTATCAATAAACCGGCTCCACCAATGGCTAAAGTTGTAATGATTATTACCACCCATTTTGCATCAATTACTTTTGACAAGAAACGGCCATAACCGCCAACTTTAACTGATTTTGATTTCAGCGGCGCGGTTTGTTTACGGTAAAAACGGTGGTACATCATCGGGATTAAGAAGATAGCCACTACCAACGACGAAAGCAGTGAAAATGCTACCGTCCAGGCCTGATCTTTAAACAACTCGCCCGAAGCACCGTGTAAATAAACGATGGGCAGGAAAACGATAATGGTTGTAAGTGTTGATGCCGTAATGGCACCCCCCACCTGGGCAGTTCCGTTTATTGCTGCATCTTTTACACTCATACCGTTTTCGTGGTTTCGGAATATATTCTCCAAAACCACAATGGCATTGTCAACCAACATACCCGCACCTAAGGCGAGCCCTCCCAATGTCATAATATTTATGGTGAGGTGGTTGAAATACATCAGGTTGAAAGTGGCCACAATTGAAATCGGAATGGCAATACTTACAATCAGTGTAGTCCCGAAACGACGAAGGAAAACAAACAAAACCACCACGGCCAGCAAAATACCCAGCAAAGCAGTTTCCTGCACTTCGCCAATGGCACTGCTGATAAAACGCCCCTGGTTGGTAACGCCAATCAACTCATAACCCGGAAGTGCTTTTTCAATGTCTACCAACGCTTCGTTGATCTGCTCAACAGCATTTACCGTATTGAATTTTGTTTCTTTAAAAATGGAAAGCCCCAAACAACGTTCGCCGTTAATATGAACAATGTTTGTTGGTTCTTTATTACCGATAGAAACCGCAGCCACGTCTTTCAAATAAACCGGAGCCATTGAGCCCTGATTTTGACTGGCATTTGTTTCGGTGCTGCGAACCGCTTTGTACCCGACGATCAGGTTCTCAAAATCCTCAACAGTTTGCAACATCGATACACCCTTTACAATGTATTGCGTACCCATGTCGGTGATTTGCCCACCGGAAACGTTGCGGTTAAAATTCTGAATGCGCGATGCCACTTCATCCATGCTAAGCCCCTGCGCATCGAGCCGGTAAATATCGGTTTCAATAATAATTTCACTTTCTTCCTGGCCCGACAGCTCAACCTCGGCAACACCTTCCAAACGAACCAACTCGTTTCTCACGTAGTTTTGAGCTACTTTTCGCAGCTCGTTCATGTTGGTAATTTCGTTGTGCTTTAGCCCAATTATCATTACCGGGGTGGTGTTCGGATCGTGTTGGGTGATCTGAAGTTCGTCGATATCGGAATTCTGGGTAAGCGTATTCAAGGCCTTTTGCAGGTCGAGGAAAGCTTCGTCCATATCTTTATTCCAGGCGTATTCCACGGTTATTTGTGCCGATCCTACCCTTGATGAAGAAGTTACCTGCACCACGTCGGACTGGCGAATGGCAAGCGCTTCGATGTTTTCAACAAACTGCTGCTCCATTTCTTCCGGAGGGCGCTCGCCCGAAGTCACTTCCACAAAAATGCGGGGTGAATTCAGATCGGGAAACAGATCGACCCCCAATTTATCGTACGAAATGTAGCCCAGCAACAAAACGCCAAGCACCACCATTAAAACGGTAACCGGGTAATCGACAGAAAATTGCGTTAATTTTTTCATAACTGATTTGTCTTTGTTTTACCGGCTACTCTATAAAATCACTTTTACTTTTGAATTATCGCGGAGTGTCTCAAATCCTTTTATAATTAAACGGTCGTTCGCGTTAAGGCCTTCAACTACTTCAATTTCATCCTGGTTGGAGATACCTGTTGTGATGCGACGATCGTTGGCAGCGCTGTTACGCCCAACAATAAATACATATTTTCCGCGCGAGCCGGTCATTATCACGTCTTTCGGGATAACAACGGCACTGTCTTTTTGAGCCGTAATAATGTTGGCTTTTATAAACATTCCCGGACGTAGTTTCAACTCCGGATTATCAATTTCGAGCTTACCAGTAAATGTGCGTGTTTCGTCGCTGATAATTGGCGACAGTTCGGTAACATGCCCCACAAGCGTATCTTCAGTAAGCGTATAGTTTGTAATCATTACTTCCTGTCCGGTTGTAACTTCCGAAATGTTTTTCTCGGGCAGGTTAATCTCTACATACATTTTGTTGTAGTTCATCAGGCTAACCATACTTTCGCCGGACGATACGCGAACACCCTCGGTGTAATATGGCAACGCAACGATAATTCCTGAAAAAGGAGCAACAACCTGCATTTTTGCCAACTGTATTTCAGCACTTTCGAAGTTGTTTTTGGCTGAAATCATCGAAACTTCTGAGTTACGCATTTCGAGAAGAGTTACACCACCTTTTTCGTACAACGACTTCTGCTTTTCGTATTCCTGCTGCGAAATCTCGAGATTCAGTTTTGTCGACTCAATATTCAGCCCGTTCAGGTATTCTGCATTTTCCAGTTTTATAATAACCTGACCTTTTTCAACGCGGTCGCCCAATTGAAATTTGCGGCCCGTTCTTGGGTTGGTTTGCAAAATATAATTTCCCTGAATTTCAGAACTCAATTCGGTTTCGTACACGGCTTTTGCAGTTCCGGTAGTGCTTACAAATTGCTGAATACTTTTAAGCTTGATGTTTTCAACTGAAACAGGAACAGCTAACTCAGTTGACTCAGAACCGGTTTGGTTGTTACACGAAATGGCGGCAACAACAACACCTAACAGGATAAGTAATTTTATATGTTTCATTTTTGGTATATTTTTCATCTTATTAAAATTGTTTGTTTTCTAAGGAATAAGATGGAACTCGGCCCGATCATTCGGGACTTGTTTCAGTTTTATTCTTGATTATCGGTTACGTACAATTCCTCAGGAATAATGGCTTCGTCTTTTTCGAAATCGTACAACGATTGTATTTTTAGGTTTAATAATTCGATTTTATAATTGATAAGTGCCTGGCTCAATGCCACTTTCTGCGACGAAAGCTGGTTTTGATACAGGTTTAAATCCATACCTGTCAGGTCGCCGTTTTCGTAACGCTCCAGGTTAATTTCGTAGGTTAGCTGAGCATTGCGCTCATTTTGTTTTGCCAGTTCAATCTGGTTCAATTGGTTTAGGATGTTACGGTAAACCTGGCGAATATCAACAACAATTTGTTTCTTTTCTTCATTCAGGTTCAACTCCTGCGATTCGATAGCTGCTTCGGCCGCGGCAATTCGTGCTTTACGTTCGCCCCAGTCGAAAATCGGGATATTAAAACTGATACCTACCGACGGACTTTTTGTTGGGTTTTGGTAAATATTTCCCAACTCATTGTTATCGCCGGTAATACCAAAACGCAAATTCATATCTCCTCTGAATTCGTTCTGTGCTTTGGTTCTGATCAAATCAAACTGGCTGGTTTCCACATCGATTTCGCGCTGACGTAGCTCCATTCTTGATTCCAAACCATTTTCAATGGCTTTATCCAAATCAACCGGAACAGGGTTTACACTCACGTCGGCTAAAATCATGATATCTTCAAAAAGATCCATACCTAAATAAAGCTTCAATTGATCTTTGGCGTTTTCGAAGGTTACTTCGCTGTTTTGCAATGTTGATTTTGCCGATGCCAGGTTCAATTCTGCCTGATATTCTTCTTCTTTTGCTGCCAAACCGGCTTCAACCTTGTTTTTAATTATGTCGTAACTTTTTTGTGTATTGGCCAGCTCGTCTTTTGCAATCGACAGGTTCATTTGCGCCATATAAACATTGTAGAAAAACTCTGTCACTCTTCTTTCAAGGTTCAGGTATTGCATGGCGTAACTGATTCGGGCATTTTCAAAGTTCAGCTCCAGTTCCTTCAATTGAAGTTTTAAAGTGTTATAAGTAAATAATGGCTGATTCAGGTTCAAATACAGGTTATTAAAAAAGACCTCACTTTCGGTAAACGATGAACTTGAATTATTACTCGACCAGCCAAACTCGTTGGTTAGCGAGATGGTACCATCGGTGATTAAAATTGGCTGAGCAACTGTAAACAAGGTACTTGTTTCGAAGTTTTCGTTGGTATACCACTCGGAAACACGGTTGTCGAAACGCCGCTGTTTACTGTAATTTACAGGATTAACCTGCAACGAGAAACGTGATTTCAGAGCGGCTCGCTGGGCTTCCAGGTTTTTTTGGTAGCGCTCGAGATTTAACAACGAGAGCTTCAAATCAGGGCTTCCCGTTTCGGCAATACTCAAAGCCCTTTCCAGGGTTAAGGCCTCTTGTGCCTGAACAGCAAAAGTTGCAGCCGCCATAAGAAACAAGGCAATTGCCAGCTTTTGCATAAGTTTGATTTTTGTTTTCATCTTCTTTAAAATTTTTCTTCAATGGTTCCGTTTCGCATTCACCCTTGTTTTACAAGCACTTAGTTCGAAACGTATGCTGATTTATTTTATAATTTCACAATTTTTACTGCGTCGGCGTATATCATTCGCAGTTCAGTTTTATCCGTTAACTCAATAACCGCCTTTTCCGACGAGAAATAAAATGAGCCTAAATGTACCCACCCGGTTTCGGCACTTTGCGAATCAAGGAAAGCTTCTTCCGCTCCGTCGTCGCCATGAATAATAAAGTTTAAACTTCCCTTCTCTTCTCCACGGTTACGGCCAAATCCGCGTCCTTTATAAAAGTGGTAATAAACGTCGTAGTAACCGGCTTCTTTTACCGGAACATTCCAGCGGGCAACCTGCTCGCCATTTCCGCCTTTTATGTAGTAGGCCGAACGAACGTACTCGCCATAAAACTCATCGCTGGTTGTGGCTGTCCACGACAACGGCGGTCTCCACTGGTTTACACTCGAATATTTCTGTTTTGTCTCTTCTTCTTTTACAATTAGTTTTTCGAGCAAACTCACCTGGTGATTTTCAGTAATTTCGAAACCCGGATCTTCATTATCCACAATTTCTTCATTCGGTAGTTTTGTTTGAACCGGAGTTGAACTGATACGTTCTCCTTCCCACACCCTGGCTTTCAGGTCTTCTTCCACTTCGCGGAACATTTCCATATAAGTTTGCGGAACGTTCTTCGATGTTAAAGAATTAAAAATAACCATACGTGGTGCACCTTCAAACAGGTAGCTCAGTTCTTTCGTTTGGTGGGCTGCCAATTCAATCAGCTTGTCTATAGCATCTTCCGAGCCCATTCCCGGAGGGCCAAAACCACGGCCACCGCCTCCACCGCCAAGTCGGAACGTAAGTTTTACCAAACCATCAACATCCGAAAAGTTGGTAACCTTCAGCGAGATCATGGTTTTCATGGCATCGCCCGATTTTACTTTTACACCTTTTATGGGCGAAACCAGGTAGCCCGGCAACGTTTTGGCTTTAAACCAACCGTTCATCATTGGCTCAAGCTCAATACCAAACCTGGCTTTAATCTCTTCGTCAAATTCCTCGAACGAAATATTCTGGTACTTATATTTTTCCAATACGCCACGCAGAAAATCTTCAAAATCTTCTTCGCCGGCTTCCAGTTTTACGGTTGAGAAAAGCACATCGCCTTTCAGTTTAATCACGCTGTTAACGATATCGCTTTGATCAGGGTCGGCAAGAATTTCCTCGAACGAATAATCCTGCAAGGCAATATTGGCCATAATCTCGGGGCTTTCACCACTCATGCTACTCATAAATATCGATCGCATATCGGTAGACTGGCTTTTTAAATAAGCCTCGAAAACGCGGTTGGTAATCGGCCATTTATCCGATTGAATATTGTTTTGAAAATTGTATAACCACGGAAAAATAAAGTACGGATTTTGCGACTGATCCATGCTCATTTCACCACGCCTCCATCGGCGTTCGGTTTCATTTTCTTCGGTAAATTTCTCAAGAAACTGCCCAAGCACGCGCAACTCTTTATCTTCATCGGTCATTTCGCCACCACCTCCACGGCCTCTCCACCGGTCCATTCGTTCTTTTTGTTTTTCAAAATCGGCTTCGCGAAACATGTAGCCTTTTTCCTGAATAAGCACCTTGCCGGGCTGAATAACTTCCTGTACAGATGTCCACATACGCTCGTAGGTTTTAAACTGCGCCGGAACTTCAACCAATGCCAATTTATCGGAATTGTACTCCAGGTTATAACCACGTTGGAAATCTTCGAAACGTTCGTAAATTACGGAAGCCAGTGTGTCTTTCGACTCGGGGAAAACAGTGCTGAAATGGTCGTGACCTTCGATAAGCCAGATGCCAAATTCGAAATCGTTATGCTCCAGACTTTTATATTCGTATTTGCCAATTGCCAACGAAAGTTGTGTTAGCGGTGTTTGCGGTTCAAAATGGAACTTACCTGCCGAAATTGCTGTCATTTCACCTTCCGAAACCGCCTGCAAACCTTCTTTTGTATTCACCGTTAACGAATAATCCACAAACTCGGGTTTGTACCAACTCACATCTTCAGAGCTGTAGGTAACACCAACTTTCGGATACCAGTTGGCTTCGCGGGTAAGCAATACATAATCGGGCGTTACAAAAGCGTAACGTTTATCCACATTCAATACAAATTGTCCGTATTTTTCCTGTCGTAATTCCTCGTCGATATCGAGGTAGCAATACGCTTCGTCGATTGTTCCGTTGTAGGCAAATTCAACTTTTGTGCTGTCGCCGGGTTGTAGGCTTAGCTGATCAGAAACAATAACCAAATGATCTTCGCGTACAAATGGTGCTGTTTTTCCGTTAATTTTCAGATCGGTAATTTCCAGGCCCGCATTTAAACTAAAAATCAGTTTCGACAAAGGCCGCTGCAAATTGTTTTTTAGCATCATTGACGACTGCACATTCAACGACTCGCCATTATGATCGAGTACAATATCGTGCGAAAGCACATCGGCCAGTGGTTCTTTTACATATTGATTATTCAGCTCGATAATATCGGCTCGTAAAGCTTCGGTTTTTTTGAAACTGTTGATATGATTAAAAGCCAGATAACCGGCTCCACCAATAAATATTACACTGAATATAAGCGACACGTAAGTCATTGCTTCCGACTGTGGCAGTCGTTTCAGTAAGAAAATGGTAAGAAAAATAAAGCCTGAACCCAGTCCGAAATATATTCCACGATGAATAAGTATTACATCAAGATTGCTAAATCCAACAATATCGGAACTTAACATGGGGATGTTAAACGCCATGTAATCGAAAATGTAATAATATTTTGCCTGTAAGAGAAAGAGGGTGATACCGATATAACCAAGCACCAACACAAAAGTGATGGCCTGGTTGCGGATTACACTCATCAGCAAAAACGACAAGCCCATAATAAAAACAAGGGTTGGAATACTTATCAGCACCAGATATACGCCGTACGAAACCCAATCGATGGGAGTACCTTTTGCCAGCGCATTAAAAACAAGTGCCAAAATTACCACAGCAACGTTAAGAATCATAAACACCTGCATGTTGCCCAGTGTTTTTCCGATAACGTATTCGCCGTTGGTCATCGACCGCATGTAGATTACCTCGGTAGTATCTAATTTTTTATCGCGTTTTAAAAAGTCGGACGCCAAAAACACAGCAATTACCGCCTGGGCCACATTTAATATCAGCAAATTAAAATACGGGATAGCACTCGGAATAGCACGAATGGCCCAGCTTTCGCCACCACCGCCTTCAATCACCATTCCGAAGTTCATTCCAAACAATACGAATAATGAGAGGATACTGAATATGCGGAAAAACCAGCTGCGAAATAGTGTTTTCCGCTCGTATTTTGCTATTGAGAATATGTTATGTAACGAAATCATTTTTCCGGTTTTAAGCGTTAGACCATTGGTTTAGTTTGTTTTCCATAAAGTGCACATAAGCATGCTCCAGGTTCGGGTCCATAGGTTTTCCCTGGTAACCGTTAATTTCATTGGCAACAACCTGCACCTCCCAGCCTCCGTCGATTGGGATGGTAGAAATTACAGGGTATTTTTCGTTTATCTCCAGGTATTCCTGTTCAGTAGCTTCAATAACCCAAACATGACCCTCGGCTTCTTTTACCAGTTGCTCAGGCGATCCGGCAAATGCCAGTTTCCCCTGGTTGAGTAATGCCATATTATCGCAGGTACTCGAAATATCGCCAACAATGTGTGTCGACAGGATAATAATTACATCGCGGGTACTAATGGTTGAAAGCAGGTTACGGAAGCGGATACGTTCTTCGGGATCGAGACCGGTGGTAGGCTCATCAACAATAATAATCTGCGGATCATTTATCAGTGCCTGGGCAATTCCCAAACGGCGTTTCATACCACCCGAAAGTTTATTTGCATTTCGGTCGCGCACTTCAAACAAACCTACTTCCTCCAGCATTTGGTCAACCGCACTTCGGCGTGCTGCGCCGCTTTTCATTCCCGCCAACCGGGCTGTATAATCCAGGAACTCCGAGGTTTTCAGCTTCGAGAAGAAACTAAAATCCTGAGGTAAATAGCCCAACATCGAGCGAATTTCGCGCCGGTTTTTCGAAAGTTCGTAGTCGTTATAATATACCTTTCCGCTTGTTGGTTTCATTAAAGTTACCAAAATGCGCATAAGGGTTGATTTTCCAGCCCCGTTTGGCCCCAAAAGGCCAAACATTCCGTTTGGAATTTCAAGGTTGAGATTGTTTACAGCGTAACTACCTCCCTTGTAGATTTTGTTTAAATTTTCTATTTTAATATGCACTTTGCAATAAAATTTTTAGAGAACACTGCCTTGGACTTACAAAGCATAAAATCGTTTAATATTGTTGGTGCACTTTTATGATTTAAATTACACCCCTCAGCAGATTTCTTCCATTTTTTATGATTACAAAAAATAATTTGCTGCCGGCAGATGCATAATAATACCAATAAGCCAAACCTTATAAAAACAAAAAAGCTCTGCAAAAACTTGCAAAGCTGCTTCTTTCGTTTTATGGATTAAGAAAGTAAGGGAGTCAACAATTACAGATTAAAAACACCATTATTTATAGTTTTAGCGTATATCTATGATCTTTTACACAGTCGGTTAACACAACTTCGTAGGTACCTCTTTTTAAGTGACTAAAATCCAGGCGGGTTTGAATAGTCAGATCGCGGCCAAGGTTCGACCCGTCAATATGTTCTCCGTTTTGGTATATATTAACATACACCGGTTTATTCCGGGTATTTAAAAATGACAGATTAACCATTTTTCCATTTACCTTATAATATGGCTCGTAACAAAAGGAAGCACTACTAACGATAATTTGCTTATCCTCAACTTTCACTACACGGTTTATACTTTGGTTGCCGTAGTTGACGCTAATACAATACAGACCATCACCCAATTCTGAAAAATCGAACATTTTTTTAAACTCTGTCTGATGTTCGGTTTCCTTGTGATACAGCAACTCACCGTCGAAACTGGTAAGGCTCACCTGCAAGGGTGCTTCATGAGAAAAACTATAGGCAAGCATTGCCGTGTTTTCTTTCACCTGAACAACATTCATTTTTGGTAACTCGGTGGCACTTGCCGCTCCCGCAACAAGAAATGCCAGGACTATAACAGCCCAAACTTTTGTTTTCATGACTTTTTCATTTAATTGTTTCTTACTTAATAGACACAAAAACAGCACCTTCGTTACGCAATTTTTAAACTTGTCGACCAACAACAAGATAGCGTCGGTCAACACAAAAAAAACCGATCTCAACAACCGGCTCAATTAATCAATATTTAGGGTAAACAAAAGTAAAAGGTAAAAAAAAGGCCATCAGTTAATTTCTGACAGCCTTATCTAAAAAACCAATAACATTTTCTGACTATTTTTCTAAACTAAACGTAAATTCATTATTATAAGAACTCAGGATCACTTCGTATTTTCCAGCTCTTAGTGCTGAAAGGTCGTATCCGGAAGCTACATTAAACTCTTTACCCAAATCTGATTGGTAAACCAAACCGTTTTCGTCGTAAATGTTTAGGCTCAGTTTCTCCTCATCAAAATTCAAATAAGACATTTTCAATATACCATCAACAAAGGCGAAGAAAGGATCAATTCTTAATTTCGACTCGCCAACAAAAATACCATTTGAAGCTACTTCGATATCTTTAATTAAACGTGTGTCGTTTACACGAAGATTCATGGTATAGTTTCCGTTTTCCAGATTTTTGAAATCGTAGATCTTTTGGTAAGAAGTTAATGGCATTGTTGTTTGTTTGTAATAAACCAACTCACCATCTTCGGCATGAATGCACAACTCGAACAACGATGCATTTTCATTCATAATTGTTACTACCGCTTTGTCGGCTGACATAGGAGTTACACTCATTTTCGGTTTCTCAACGGCTGTTGCAACTGCTACAATCGCAACTGCCAATACTGTAGATAATAATTTAATTGTTTTCATAACCATTCGTTTTTTTGTTTAACATTGAATGACAGTACAAACATATATGTTTTACAGCATATATGCCAAACAACATGTTTAAAAAATTAAATAACTACATTATATTTAACATTAGACTTAACATTAAGATCGTTAACAATGCCTTAACACCTTTATTTACAAGCTTTACAGGAATTGATTTCGCCCATTACAATTTTCGTGCCATTTGTAATTTTACATGTTAAGCAAATTTTAGCATTTCTTTAGGAAACAGTTAAGTCAATCGATTAAAATACCTTACAGTCTTTATTTGCAACACATTAATCCCTGCACAACCCCAAGCCCAACAACTGCCGATCCACTACTAAAATCACCAAAATTCTGTCAATACACACAAATTACAGCCCCGGAACACCTTCAACTACAAAAACAGATATCAACACAAATCCGGCAAAAACCGGATTCCAAAACAAAAAAAAGGCCGCCGGAAAACTCCGACAGCCTTTTCAAACCAATAACATTTTCTGATCTATTTTTCTAAACTAAACGAAAAATCATTACTCATTGAAGTCAAAACCACTTCGTATTTACCCGCAGCCAAAGCTGAAAGGTCAAAGCCTGTTGCAATATTAAACTCCTGACCTAATTTCGATTCGTATACCAAACCGCTCTCATCGTAAATATTCAAACTCAACCTTTCCTGGTCGAAATTCAAATAGGTAAGTTTTAACACATTGTCTGAAAACCCAAAGTAAGGATCGATTCTCATTTTCGACTCACCCACTACAATTCCTTTTGAAGAAACATTAATGTCTCTCACCAATCGTGTATCGTTCACACGAAGATCCATTGTATAATCTCCGTCTTCAATATTTTTAAAATCAAAAATTTTCTGATAAGTAAGAGATGGGTTTGCCGCTTGCTTATAATACACCAAACCACCGTCTTTAGCACTAATACTCAACTCAAACACAGCCTCTGTACCATTAAGAATAGAAACAACTGCTCTGTCTTCAGACAAAGGCACGATATCCATTTTCGGTTTCTCTACGGCTGTTGCAACTGCTACAATTGCCAGCGCCATTACTGTTGTTAAAAATTTAATTGTTTTCATAACTATTTTCTTTAATTGTTTTCATTTTAAAATCACTCTGCAAACATACATGTTTTACAGCATGCATGCCAAATAACATATTAAAATAATTAAGTATGTTGAAATAATTTAACATTGAAGCTAACTTGCGATTTTACTCATCTCCCTAAAACCCTTATTAAAAGGCTTTATGTTGAATCGACACATTGCTATACAATTATCATGCCATGTTGCATTTTAGCATGTTAAATAATTTTTAGTAATTTGTGAATAAACAGTAAAATATGCATATAAATATCCGGCATCTCGTTGAAGGAGCCAGAGAAGCAAAAGGAACAGTTATAATTATCGATGTTTTACGGGCATTTTCCACTGCCTGTTATGCTATTAACAAAGGCATTGAAACCATTATTCCGGTGGGCGATATCGATTTAGCTTATCAGTTAAAAGAGGCTAACCCCGATTACCTTTTAACAGGCGAACGACACGAGCGAAAGCCGGAAGGTTTTGACTTTGGAAATTCGCCAACACATATTAACAATGCAGCAATTACGGCCAAAACAATGGTTCAGACCACAAGTTCGGGTACGCAGGGGATTGCAAATGCCATAAATGCCGACGAGATAATTACAGGCAGCTTTGTTAATGCAGGTGCTATTATTAATTATATACGAAAAACCAATCCTAAGGAGGTTTCGCTGGTTTGTATGGGTTTTGCCTGCAGCTACCCCACTGCCGAAGATACGCTGTGTGCCGAATACATAAAAAATGAACTGGAAGGACAACCAAACGATTTTGCCGCCATGGTTCAGCAAATTAAAGAAACCGATGGTGCCCGATTTTTTGATCCGGCCACCGAAAGCTGGTCGCCCGAAAGTGATTTTCACCTGTGCATGGCTTTAAACCGTTTTGATTTTATATTGAAAGTTGAAAAGGTTGGTGATTTAAATTATCTTCGAAAGCTCAAAATTTAACCTGTTTGTACCTAAATAATAAGGTATAACAAAAGCCTTGTAACAATGCAACAATACAATTTCGACGAAATAGTTCCGCGCAAAGGAACCAACTGTTTAAAACACGATGCCCTTGAACAATTTTTCAAATCGGCTGATGCCCTGCCACTTTGGGTAGCCGACATGGATTTTAGAACACCCGATTTTATTGTTAATGCCATAAAAGAACGAGCCGAACACGAGATTTACGGTTACACCTTCCGTTCAGATTCGTATTACGAAGCAGTTATTAACTGGATGAGCCGGCGCCATCAGTGGGATATCAAAAAAGAATGGATATCGTTTAGCCCGGGTGTTGTTGCAGGATTGACATACGCCATTGAAAGTTTTTCGAAACCGGGCGACGGTGTTATCGTTCAGCCTCCGGTGTATTTCCCGTTCTTCGACAGTGTGAAAGGCACCAACCGGAAAATGATCCAGAATCCGCTGAAAATGGAAAACGGTCGTTATACTTTCGATCTGGAAGATTTGAAATCGAAGATCGATGAAAACACCAAACTGCTGCTGCTGTGTAATCCGCAAAATCCGGGCGGTATGGTTTGGACACGCGAAGAGCTGGTTGCATTGACAGATATTTGTCTGGAGAATAATATCATGATCATTTCGGATGAAATTCATTCCGATTTAATCTACAAGGGTCATAAACACATTCCGCTTGCAACTCTTTCGGAAGAGGTAGCACAAAACTGTATGGTGAGTATGGCGCCAAGCAAAACGTTTAATGTTGCCGGGCTTACCTCATCGCTGGTTATCATTCCAAACAAACGAAAACTGGCAGCCTACGAACGCACCATTGGCGTTGGGCATTTACACATGGGTAATATTTTTGGCACGGTAGCATTGGAAGCGGCCTATACACACGGCGACGAATGGCTGGCGCAATTGCTGGATTACCTTTGGGGAAACTATCAGTTGCTTGAAAGCTTTATTCAGGAAAAGCTGCCTCGTGTTAAAGTAATGAAACCGGAAGCCACTTACCTCATCTGGATGGACTTTTCGGATTACGGCATGAAAAACGAAGAGCTGGCAAAATTCACCGTTGAAAAAGCTGGTGTGGCACTAAATGATGGCGGCCGTTTTGGTATTGGCGGCGATGGTTTCCTTCGTCTGAATATCGGGTGCCCGCGCAGTGTATTGCAGGAAGCGCTTGAGCTCCTGGAAAAAGCGTTTGCTTAAGCTATTTTTGCACCGTCTTTCAAGGCGGTGATACGGAATTCGCCATCTTAGTCAGATTTTTAATGATTTTTGTAAATTCAATTCTACAAAAATCATTAAAAATCAATTACTCTGTTATTGCCTTCATACACCGCTCTAAAGAACGGTGCAAAACAGACTATTTACAGCGATCGGATTTCGGATTAAACTCATTTAATTTTACCCGGATTCTTTTTAACAAAGTCGCCCCAGTTTTTATACTCCTTCGATTTTTGTGGCTTACTCATTTGTATAAAATGACAAATGGCAACGGCAACGGCATCGGTTTCATCAAGCAATTGATCCATGTCTTTCAGGTCGTACACTTTTTGCAGGAAATACGCTACCTGTTCTTTCGAGGCACGGCCCATTCCGGTTATGGCTTGTTTTACCAGCAAAGGAGCGTATTCATGAATCGGCACATCAAACATCAGTGCGGCAGCCATTAATACGCCCTGTCCGCGCCCCAACTTCAACATCGACTGTACGTTTTTTCCGTAAAAAGGTGCCTCAATGGCCATTACATCGGGGCGATATTCTTTTACCAGGTGCAGTGCCCGCTCGTGCAGATATTTTAGTCTCATATAATGATCAGAGTATCGTTTGGGCGTAATGTTTCCCATGTGCAAAATAACCGGTTTTTTGTTTCTAATCTCAACCAAACCATAGCCGGTTACCGTTGTTCCGGGGTCGATGCCCAATATACGAAGCGAATTATCCATTCGATGAAAATAATAATTTGTTGCTAACCTGCTGACAAAAGTACTGATATTGTTTATTTGAAACACATAGACACATACAGCAGACTAGGCTTTTTATACGCTTTTTGTATTTATTGATTGCCTACTGCAGTTTGCCAATTGCTTATTCAATCTATGATCGTTAATCGTTCTCTGTGTTACGTCGTGCCTCCTTTGTGAATCTTTGTGGTTTAAATTTTTACCCCAAAGCACTCAAAGTCCCCACTAAGTTTCACAAAGTTGTTCTGGCATCGACAATCGAAATCCATAAATCATCATTCACCGCCGTTTTCTCCGGTCGAGTTGCTGCACCAGCACACCCGAAATAATAAACAGCAAACCAACAAACGTGGTAACGTAAATGGTTTCCTTTAAAATCAGGTGAATAAATACCAGCGACAGGAACGGTGCAAAAAATACCAGATTGCCGATTTTGGCATTGCTGTTGGTTAGGTTCATGGCTTTTAACCACAACACGTAGGTAATTCCCACTTCAAAAACGCCGGAGTAAATGGTGGCGATAAATGATTCGCCCCATTGTACTTTAAACGACGAGAACAGCGCCACCACCGGAGTCAGATAGATAAGCCCGATGGCAAAGTTGAGAAAGAGTTTCACTACCTGGTCGCGCGTGTCTTTTACATTAAATATCCAGTACAACGACCACAGTATGGAGCTCCCAACCGCCAGCGCCACGCCAAACGGATTGGTGTTGCTAAACCCATTGAATCCTCCCTGCGACGAGATAAAAAACACACCAACAAAACTGATCAGCAGCGCCACAAAACTGATCCAGCTGATCTTCTGCTTAAGCATCGGCACCGAAAGCAGCGCCAGCGTTATCGGCCAGATCATATTCAGCGGTTGTGCCACCTGCGCCGGAAGCAGGGAATAAGCCTTAAACAAAACGAGGTAATAAAGCAGCGGGTTAAAAGCTCCCATCAGCAGCGAATACAACCACTCGCGTTTGGTCTGCTTAAAAATTAAATGCGTTTTTCGTTGGACTACCAAAACAAAAAACAGCAGCACCACCGTTACTGCCGACACATAAAATATTAGCTGAATAAAATCGTACTCGCGCAATCCAAGTTTAAACGATGTGGCAACGGTTGACCAGAATAACACGGCCAAGCCGGCGTATAAATAGGTTTTTGCGGTTTGCGACATAGCTGGAAAAATCAGAACGCCAAAGTACGAAAAGAAATTGAATGGTTTTTTGCCTAATGTCATACAGAAAAAGGGCAAACCAACAATCTTTTGACTGGTGTAGCGATTACATTTTACGACCAGCGACTTTTCGCCCAATGTAATACTTACATTCCGTAACTAGCATCCTTTTGAGTAATGTAATAACTACATTCTGAAACTAGCGCCCTTTTAACCAATGTAGAAACTACATTTGGAAATTAGCGACCTTTTGGCCAATGTAGAAACTACATTCGGAAACTAGCATCCTTTTGGGCAATGTAAAAACTACATTCGTCAAAGGAGATTTTTGGCGTGTAATTTTTACATTCCAAAAAACTGTTTTTTTCAATGTAATGGAAAGCGATTATATTTAATGCAGTAAAACTCAAATGCGCTGTAATTCTAAACACATATAGTAGTAACAAATCATTGAGTCAAATTATCGATGAACATAATTCTGAAAGCAACGCAACCATAACCGTCAAAAAACAATCCTAAAAGAAAACATAGATCCCAAAAAGCTATCATGAGAAAAGCACTAATCTTCTTAGTTTTCGTTTTTGCAACCACAACCTGGTCTTGTGATACACAAGACAATTGTGATGGTATTGATTGTTTTACACCTCCAGCACCCTTTGTTTTTGAGTTGGTTGATAAATCAACAGGAGAAAATCTATTTACATCAGGTGTATTTAGTCCTGAAGACATTAACATTGTAAATATCGATGACCATAGCAACGTTGAATTTCAATTTATTGATGAAAACGATTTTAATATTATTGCCATTCATTCAATAGGTTGGAAAACCCAGACTGTTACTTACTCCATTGAAATCTCATCAGAAAGTTTGTTTACCTTGTTTGTTGATGCTGAAAGGTTGAGTGAGAATTGTTGTGCTTTTACACGGTATAATGAAATAGAAATAGACGGTTCGGAATTTGAATTGAACGAACTAGATGGAGTATATAAAATATTAGTTGAATAAAGACTGATACAGTGATTACTAAAACTCCGAATTCTCAATAGCCCGCTCAAACAATCCTTCTTTATTTTCCGGCTCCTTATCCGGGTAAACTTTTCGTAGTTCCCGGTATTTCTCGCGCGATTCTTCAATAAACACACTTCCCGGATAGCTTGTCAGCATTTGTTTGTACAGCTCTTTCGCTTTTTCTGCCTGCCCAAGGTGGTAATTATTAATTTCGGCCAGCAGGTACAAGGCATCGTCGCCCAGCAAATCGTAACTAAAATCGGTAACAATAGTTTGCAAATACTCGGCAGCCATTGCGTAGTTTTGGTTGTCCATTTCAATTTTTGCTTTGCGGAAAAGGATATTATCTACCAGCGAATGATACGGAAATGATTCTGCCAAACCATCGAGGATCGTCATAGCCTCATCGCTTTTGTTTTGGAAAAAGCGCAAATCAGCTTTAGCAAACATGGTTAGCGGAACAGCAGTAGTATCGAGGTTAAGGTTATTGCCAATCAGCATCGACAGCTCCATGGCATCGTTCGCTGTAAGTTTCGACGTGCTGGCTTTTAACACGTCCAACTGTGCTTTTGCCCAGCTGAAGTTACCCATGTAATAACCCAATTTTGCTTTTTTCAGTTTCACCTCGTCGCCCAACGAATTCTTTTTGTTGGCTTCAATTACCTGCGAATAAATCAGCATGGCTTCCCACTGATCGTCGGCATACACATAAATATCCGCCATTTCCGCTTTCAGCTGCCCCAGCTCTTCGGGTTTTAGTTGAGGCACTTTCTCACCTTTCTCCAAAACAGCAATTGCTTTTTCTGTATCATTCAGGTAAAAGGCCAGCAAATGCGCATACTCGCGCACCAGATTCAAGGTAGCCGGACCGATGCCCAGGTATATCAAACCGTTTTCAAAATCGGTAGCCAAAGCTTTACCTTGCTCCGGGTCGCCATCTCCCTCGTTGGTATATTCCATGTATTTTGCATGAATATTCCGGGCATAAGCCTGCGGAAAATATGGCGTTTCTTCTCCTTTGTCCAGTATATATTCGTAGGCCTTTTGTGCCTGGGCATACTCCTTATTTCGTAAAGCCATGTCGCCCAATTGTGCAATCTGCCCGTCTTCTGCCCCGGTTCGTTTATCCAAAGCAATCGACTGGCGCAGCGCACTCGAAAATTTCTTTTCCTGCAGAAAAAACCAGATCAGCAAACGATTGTAGCCAATTACATTCGGCTCGCCCTGAATACGTTTCAGCACCTGTCCCCGAAACTGGTCGCGCAAACCATCATCAATATCCAGCCGCATGGCCGACGCCAAACTGCTTTGTACCCGCGCCAGATGTTGTTCTCCTTCGCGTAACAGGTTCAGGTATTCTTCCATCATGTTGGTGTAATCGCGCAAATACAGATACGACCGCGCCAGCTCGTAATTAAACGACTCTTCGGGCATGGCAGCTCTTCCTTTTAAATAGGTATCGCGCGCCAAACCGTATTCGCCCCAGCCCAAAAACGAATTGGCAGTGATTAAATACGCGCCCCGGTTGGCCGGCACTTTGTCGATCGCCTCACGAAACATTGCATCAGCTTCCTCCATCCGGTTTTGCTCTTTATATACCTGCCCCAAATGCACGTAATATTCAGGACGCGGTGGTTTTTGCTTTTTAATCTCGCGCTGAATTTCCGTCTCGGCCTCGCCATATTGCGCCAAACCTATCAGGCTGTTAATGTAATACCTGAAATAGGTACTGTTGCGGGTGAGCTGATACACCTCTTTCAGCAAAGGCGCTGCTTTTTCAAAGTCTTTCGCATTGTAGTAACGAATAGCCAGACTCGATTTGGTTTGAACTTCGGACTGCTGTTGTTGTGCAAAACCGGCATTCAATCCCGTTATTAAGAGGAGTAGTATAATGAAGTGTCTCATTGTTTTCAGCTTGTTGTACAAAAATAACACAGTTGTTTAAACTATACTTTTTTTAAGAACAATTTTGAGAGTTAGGAGTTTAATCAATTTTAGTTTGATTTTAAACTTTTACATTTGCAGAAATTTTTCATGAACTGTCTAAATGTTATTTGCATTTAGAAATAGTATTTGAAAAAGAAGCAGAATAGAACGATATACTAATTTTTAGGTTATGGCACATGAGTTGAATGGCAGAGAGCGCCTGCCAAAGTGGATGAAGATGAAAATGCCGAAGGGAGAAAGTTATTCGAAGGTGAAGAACCTGGTGAATAAACATGGTTTGCATACCATTTGCGCCAGTGGAAACTGCCCGAATATTGGCGAATGCTGGAACCGCGGAACAGCAACATTTATGATTTTAGGAAATATTTGTACCCGCAAATGTAAATTCTGTGCCGTACCTAATGGAATGCCGCTTGCCCCCGATTTGGAAGAGCCAAAAAAACTGGCCGAATCGGTGCGCATTATGGGCGTAAAACACTGTGTTATTACTTCGGTTGACCGTGATGATCTGGAAGATCAGGGTGCAGGAATCTGGGCTGAAACCATTCGTGAAGTAAAACGCGTGAATCCGGAAACCAAAATTGAAGTGCTGATTCCTGATTTCAGAGGAAAAATGGAATTGGTGCAACAGGTCATTGATGCCGGTCCGGATGTGATCTCGCATAACCTGGAAACCACCGAAGAGCGCACTCCGTTTATACGTTTTGCTGCAAAATACCGTCGTAGCCTGGACGTAATTAAATATGTTGCCGACAATTTCGGACGGGCAAAATCGGGTATTATGCTTGGTTTAGGTGAAACCCACGAAGATGTGCTAAAAACAATGGACGACTTGCTGGAAGCCGGTTGTAAAGTGATGACCATCGGACAGTACTTGGCGCCAACAACAAAACATATGCCTGTGGTTGAATACATTGAACCGGAGAAATTTGTGGAGTACCGCAACATCGGTATCCGTAAAGGTTTTAAGTTTGTTGAAAGCTCGCCACTGGTGCGCAGCTCATACCGGGCTGAAGAACATGTAAAAGCGTAAGGAGAGTGATCAGTATACAGTCACAGTTGGCAGTTTAACAATAGAACAGTTTAGCAATTATAAAATTTGAGTTACTGACTGAGAAAGGTTGAAAAAACTCGTATCTCGTGGCTAGTAGCTCGTAGCTAAAAAAGAAAAATGGCAGATTTTAATTACGTCGATCTTGGTTTAAAAGAATATAAAGCGTGCTGGGATTACCAGGAAGAGCGCCTTCAGGAGCTTACCACGCAAAAACGCAGCACGGGCAAACCCACTGCCGACAACCATTTTATTTTGGTTGAGCACCCACATGTTTACACCCTGGGTAAAAGTGGCGACGAAGCCAACATGATGGCTAATGCCGATTTTTTGAAAAAGATTGAAGCCACGTATTTTAAGATAAACCGTGGTGGCGATATCACCTACCACGGACCGGGCCAATTGGTTGGTTACCCGATTATCGACCTGGAACATTACAAAATTGGCGTGCGCGAATACATCGAACGAATGGAGGATGCCATTATTGCAACGGTTGCCGAATACGGACTGGAAGCCGGAAGAAAAGAAGGTGCTACCGGCGTGTGGCTGCAACCCGACCACAAAGTGCGTGCACGTAAAATCTGTGCTATAGGTGTGCGTGTGAGTCGCTATGTTACCATGCACGGTTTTGCCTTAAACGTAAACACCGACATGCGATATTACAACTACATCAATCCATGTGGTTTTGCCTCATCGGCGGTAACTTCCATTCAGCAGGAGCTGGGTAGAGAGATTTCAATGGACGAGGTGAAAGAGATTGCCAAGAAAAAATTCAACGAAGCTTATTAGTCGTCTTGTCATTGGTCAAAGCTCCTTCAACAAAAGTTGGCAGCAGACAAAATGCAGTTGGCAAAGTTTTGAGCTGCGAGCTGCGAGCCACTAGCTTCGAGATCTTTACTCTTTGCGTTCCTGTGTGCCTTCCTGGTGCAACTTTGTCCTAGAAACCTTTAAACACGAAGACTTGAACCACATTAGATACATAGGGCACAGTAGATTTATTTATTACTGCTAAATTGTTCTAATGCGAAATCGCTTAACTAAAAACCGCGATTGAAAACAGTAAGCTTTCTTAATTATTCTGCAATCTAAAATCGTTAATCTTCATTCAATTCTGAGTTTCAGAACCACCTGATTCTTTAATTCGTTTTACAATTTCAGCTTCCGCATTATCGTACACTTTACGAATTCGCGGATCGTTAAAATTCATGGTGCGCTCTTTGAAAGCCATGTCGTTTATGCGCCCAAACAGGCGTTCTTTAGCACTGCGTATATCTTTTCCGTAGATGTGGTACGAATCGGCCTGCCAGTTCATGCGCCCCAGCTTTACAGTCCTACCTGTCTTCTCCGCAATTCCGGAGGCAACCACATCTTTGCTAAATTGAATAAACCCGAACATATTCAGGAATCCGGCATTCCAGGCGTCGTTACTTCGGTAGCGGATATTGCTGTTTAGCCAATAAATACCGTCTTCGTCTTCCAAAATCCGGTACCACAACGATTGTAAACTTGGCGGATCGTCGCAGGTAAAATCGATGTTGGGCATCCAGGTAATCATTTGTGCCTGCCGTGTAAAAGGCTGTTCGGCCAGTTTATTGATCACATTTTTTATCTGGTCAACTTTAAAATCACCCACTTCTTTTGATTCTCCGTCCACCAGTTCTTTCCAAACACCATAGTTTTGCAGTCGCCCATGATAGGTATATTCCGGACGTTTATCTTCCGGATCGTTCATGTTTTTTACCAGGTGGTCTTTCAAACCTTCCAGTTCCAGCACGTATTCGCGCAAATCGTCAACCCCACCGGGAAAGGCCATGTGAATCATCGGATCGGTCTCCGGCTCCAGAATCGTTAAATTCATAGTACAGTCGATACTCAGCGGATCACCCGGCCGGTCGTACTGCGTTTTAAAACGGGTTCCTTGCCCGTACAAATAAATAAGTGCTGTTTCATAAGCTTCGGCCAACGATCTTCCTGTTACCGAAATCACCGGAATATTCTTCATTTCAATAGTTTAATCTATTCGATTGATCGAAAGGATTTAAAGATAGAAAATATGTATTCGGTAAAATAAATATTGGCAAAAAAATGCCATGGTTATCGGAATCAATACCCATAACCATATCCATAATCGGCCTCTATATAAACCTTATCATCCATTGGGTAATCACCTTCCTGTAAGGAAAAGGAAGAACAGCTTGCTGATGCCCAGATACCAACACCTCCTTTAATATTTGAAAATACCTGAACCGGTTCGGAAAAGAAATCATCATCGAGCCAAAAATGCAGATTCGCTGTATTCAGGTACTCGTAATATTCTTCAGAAAGCGAATACAGGCAAATGTCCCGGATTTTGAAACTGGCATTATTATCATAGTTGCTGTAGCCATAGGAATAAGAACTGTACCCAAGCCCGAACCTCAACTTCATTTTTTTCCCGTTAAAGCTGTCGTCGTTAAAAATGGCATATTGATTAGAGGGAGTACCGGTAATTAATTCATCCGCCTCATTTATAGCTTCGTTAAGTTGAGGATTTAGAATCTCGACCCATTCAAATTGTTGCCTTATAAGTATTGTATCCGAATGTATGATTGTTCCATCAGGCATGTACCTAAGCAATTCCTGCCCTTCAATCGATTTAGATTGCAAGCGATAAAAATTGTGCTGCTGCCCGTTATCATCAAATTCAATACTAAATTCGGTCCTCCCCGAGTAACCGTAACCATTTGTATTAAGAGCAGTTGTTGTATCCCAGGCCGATATTTCAATAGCTTCCGGCACGGTTGTTTCACAACTAACGGGGCTGAAACCATCGGCTACAATTTCAAGCCGGTAGCTTTTTCCTGCCTCCCCGATAACCGACGACTTGTATTTCCCAATCATAACAGGAATTTCCGATCCATAAACCATTTCTTTTACGGGTTTTAATGTTTCGGCAAATTCACCGTCGACATATAAATCTACTTTGGCATCTGCTACCACTACATTCGCGAAACTATCTTCAAGCTTGCTTCTGCTTTTCAACAGTTTAACAGTAACCGTATCGCCTGATACAACAAGGCCGTTAACCACCAGTATTGGTTTTATTTCATCGCCTTTAAACTCGATTTCCTTTTCGCAGGAAACAAGAAATAAGAAAAGAACAGAAAAGAGTGTTGGTATTATTTGTTTTAATTTCATGGTATTCGAAATATTTTTTGAGTTTAAGGATACATTAGAACTTAAAAGTGTAACTAACAGAAGGAATTAACGGAAACAAACTCACTTGTTTTAGCACCGGTTTCCTTTTATAATAATCTCCTTCAGGAGAGGGAACAACGATTGTTTTGCTGTCCCAATACACGAAAAAAGGATTCTGACGACTGTATGCATTATACAACCCGACTGTCCAGGTGCGAACGCCGTGCTTTTTTTGCTTATGGAAATTCATACTTAAATCGAGGCGGTGATACGCCGGCATCCGGTAACTGTTTCGGCCACCGTAATAAGTTATCATTCCATCTGACTGATACCTGCCCATCCCGGGGAGCATTGCGGCATAATCCTGAGCTCCAAGGGTGGTTGCATTTCCGGTTCCGTAAACCCAGGCTAAGCCTATATCAAATTTTTTACTGAACTCGTGATTCAGCACAAGGTTAACATCATGTCTGCGGTCGTATTTTGCCGGAAATGTTTCGCCAAAATTCAGATTGTCGAATTTGCGGTTTGACCACGACAAGGTATATCCCAGCCACCCGGTAGTTTTTCCGGTTTTCTTTTCCAGCATAAATTCGGCACCATACGACCAGCCCTTTCCGGTTTCAATTTTGCTTTCCCAGCCTTCGCTAACTCCCGAAAACGTTGCCCCGGGTTTGTACTCAATCAGGTTATCCATTTTTTTGTAAAAGGCTTCAACCGAAAATTCGTATCCCTTTTTATGATTATAAGCTGCTCCCAGCGCCCATTGCTGCGAATTCTGAGGTTTTACATTTTGGGTTGTGGGTAACCATAAATCGGTAGGAAGACTTATGGTTGAAGAGCTCAGCAAATGAATATACTGACTCATTTTGGCATAAGAAGCTTTTACCGATAAATTATCAGAAACCAGGTAACGCAAAGCCATACGAGGCTGAAACGATGTATAATTGGTATTCTGCACATTAAACCACGAAAAGTGCAACCCGATATTGGCATTCAAACGTGGAGTGATGTTCCAGCTGTCTTCCACATAGGCATCAAACTCGGTTGCAGCTATATTTTCGTTGCCATACGTTGTATCCTGATCCAATTGATACCCCTCTTCATCAATGGTAGTTTTTTCATGGTTCACCCCCGGTCTGAAAGTATGCCAGGTATTTGAGGCCCCAAATTTTAATGAATGATTTATTGCAGGGTAATAATCAAAATCTATCTTCGCAGTTACGTCATTTATCCCCGACAAATAACGAAAATAATCCCTGTCGTAATGTTCCTGTTCAGTGTATTCATAATCACTCTCAACATCAAACCTGTATTTGCTGTAGGTGAGCGTAGCATTACTAAATAACTTAGGGCTAAAAACGTGGTTCCAACGTAAGGCCGAAGTAATGTTTCCCCAACCAAGGTTATCATTATATTTATCGGAATAGTTTGTCTGAACCGAGGTAAATTCAGATTTCTCATAAGCCTTATCCTTGCCACTGTACACCGACAGGAACAAACGATCGCGATCAGAAAACCTGTGGTTTATTTTTGCATTCAGATCGTAGAAATAATACCCGGCGTTTATATCTTCATTATCGGCTTTTTTATTGGCTAATTGAATAAACGGTTGTGCCAATACGTCGATGTAAGTTCTTCGTCCGGAAACGATAAAAGCTGTTTTTCCTTTATTTATAGGCCCTTCAAACGAAAAGCGCGAAGAAATAAGGCCTACCGAAAACTCGCCTTTGTACTCCTGGTCGTTCCCTTCTTTCATTCGAATATCAACCACCGACGACAAGCGCCCGCCAAAACGTGCCGGAAAACCTCCTTTGTAAAGATTTACTGTTTTTACCGCGTTGGAATTAAACACCGAAAAGAATCCGAACAAATGACTGGCGTTGTAAACGGGAACTCCATCGAGCAAAAACAGATTCTGATCGGCACCGCCTCCCCGAACATAAATTCCGCTGGTGCCTTCTGTACCGGCCTGAACTCCCGGCAACAGCTGAATAACTTTTAAAACATCGGGCTCGCCAAGTATAACCGGTAGTTTCTCAATACGCGCAGTCGGCAGCTCAATTAAACTCATTTGGGTACGTTCAACATTCGATTTCGAGCCATGTACGGTAATTTCGTCAAGATCGGCCATTTGTTTCAGCTTCATATTGATTACCGTATCCTTTTGTAAATTTAAACCGAGGATTTGTTTGTTATAACCAACAAAAGAAAACTGCAGGCTATGCTGCCCGGCGGGTAGCGTAAGACTGTAGAAGCCGTAAACATTACTAACGGTACCTTTCTTTTCTAAGGTTTCATAAATATTTGCATTAATTAGCGATTCGCCGGTGGTTAAATCCGTAACATATCCACTAATTGTTACGTTCTGTGCAAAAACAAGATGAACACTACATAATAGTGCGAAACAGAGGTAAAATGGTTTCATTGAAAATGGGTTAAAATTTTATTTGGCCAAATATACCCTTACAATAAATTTAAAAATGATAACAAATATTAAGTAAACTAAACATAAGCTAACAAATGCAATTAAATGCTAACAGGTGTTAACAGCTGATGGCAATAAGCTAAAACCATCAGTTTTGCATTTTTTTAATAAGTCTTTGATTTCTTAGGAATTTATTTTCAAAACTTTTATACTTTTATCCGACTAAATGATTTTAAATTATAATCTATAACCAATTAACCATGAGTACTAAATCGACTTCGAGAAGAAGTTTCTTAAAAGGTGCGCTGGCTGCAGGAGCCGGCCTGGTTATCGTTCCGCGCCACGTGTTGGGCGGCAACGGATATCTCGCACCATCCGACCAGTTAACTAAAGCAATTATTGGTGTCGGCTCAATGGGCCGCGGTCATATTCCTTACGAGGGCACACGCGTTGTTGCCATTTGCGATGTGGATACCGAACACCTTAAACTGGCCAAAAACCTGATTAATCACGATGTAAAACAGTTCACCGATTTTAGGGAAGTTTGCCAGCTGCCCGAAGTTGACATTGTGCACATAGCAACGCCGCCACACTGGCACGGAATTATGGCTGTTGAAGCCGCCAAAGCCGGAAAAGACATTTGGTGCGAAAAACCAATGACACGCACCATTGGCGAAGGAAAAAGAGTGATGGAAGCCGTAAATGCGCATGGCCGTATGTTCCGTCTGAACACCTGGTTCCGTTTTAAAGACCAGTTTTACGGACTGGGAACCGATGTAAAACCGCTGAAAAAAGTGATTGACAGTGGCATTTTAGGTTGGCCGCTAAAAGTTACAGTTAGCGGAATTACCGGCTACAACTGGAAGTTCTACTGGCAGGGCAAACATAACCTTGCTCCTCAACCGGTACCGAAAAACCTTAATTACGATATGTGGTTAGGGCCTGCGCCATACAAACCATACAATGTTGAGCGTGTTCATGCCAATTTCCGCGGCTACTGGGATTACGATGGCGGCGGACTGGGCGATATGGGTCAGCACTACCTCGACCCTGTTCAATACATGCTGGGCAAAGACGATACCAGTCCGGTAAAAATTGAGGTAGACGCGCCACAGCAACATTACGATGCCGTGGGTACCTGGCGACGAGTAACTTATACTTATGCCGATGGTTGCCAGATCATTCTCGATGGCGAAAACCGCGACAAAGATGCAGCCTATATTGAAGGTCCTAACGGTAAAATTTACCAGGGATTCCGATCGGATATTCCAAACCTGCAAAGCTTTATTAAAACCTTACCTGATCCTGAACCTCAGATCGGTATCTTCTCTGAATCGGTGAAAACACGCAAGAAGTTTGCACTGAACGAGACCAACGGATTCCGCTCGGCAACGCTTGTAAACCTAGGTATTACAGCAGTCCGACTGGGACGCACATTGCATTTCGATCCTGAAAAACTGGAGTTTATTGATGATGAAGGTGCAAACCGTCTGATCAATCAGCCAATGCGCGCACCTTGGACGATCTGACCCCCATCCCCCTAAAGGGGGTTAAAACATTTGCAACGCAAATGGAACAAGTCCCCTTCTGGGGATTTAGGGGTAAAAATTAAATTATTAAGGATTATTGATAAAGGACAAACAATGAAAAAATATATAGTTCAAATTACTACGATCCTGTTGCTGGCCTGCCTGAGTATGGCCGGAATGGCACAGGATAACCGAACACTCGACACGAAAGTTGCCGATGTGCTTGCACAAATGCCAACCAAAAATCTGACTCACCGCGACAAAGCGATGAACGACATCTTTTTAATGGGTAACGAAGGATACCAGAAACTGGCCGCACAACTTGTTCCGCTGGGCACCGGCGACGACACAGCAGTGCGTTTTGCGCTGAACAGTTTTTCGCGTTATGCCAGTCAGTTTGGTAAATGTGAAGAACGTGCTTTTGCCGAAGAGAACCTTTTAAAAGCACTCAACAATGCGAATGACGTTGAAGTGAAGACTTATCTTCTCAATCAACTGAACCTGGTTGCCGGAGAGAAGACGGTTGAGCAGGTAAAGAGCTACTTAACTGATGAACAACTGGCAGAACCGGCAGCACAAACCATTCTGTCGACCGAAGATCCGAAAACAGCAGAGGTGTTTCTTGCGGCATTCCCGAAAACTGAAGGGAATACACAAATGACCATCGTTCGGGCTTTGGGTGAATTAAAATGTAAACGCGCCGTTCCAATGATTACTCCATTGGTTAGTTCAGATAGTGAGCCGATGCAAAAAACAGCTCTGGCCGCTCTGGCAAATATAGGATCTCCTGATTCGTATAAAACCTTGTTAAGTGCTGCGTCGGCTATAGACTTTAATTACGATGCCACCAATGCAGCCGAAGCATTTCTAACTTACACCAAACGTTTGGGCGAGCAAAACGAACTGGAACTAATGGAAAAAGCCTGCAAGGCTATTTTTAAAGCCAATTCGGCAAGCGACCATTTACACAATTATTCAACAGCGCTTCGTATTTATGCCAATAACCTGGGTTATGAAGCCACCCCTCTTTTATTGGAGGCTGTTGATTCGCCGGATAAAGCGTTTCGCTACTCGGCACTAAATATTGCCGAAAACCTTGGCGGTGTTGCCGATACGCGTAAATGGATTGCTAAAGCAGAGAATTCCAACGCCGAAGTAAAAGCAGAAATTATTGACATGTTGGGAAGACGTGGTTGCGCGCAGGCAAACGATTTTGTTTTGGCGAGCCTTAATTCAGCAAGTGAAGTTGTTCGCACTGAAGCAGTGACTGCTTTGGCAAACCTTCAGGGAAGTGAAGCTATTCCAACCTTAACTGCACATCTGGCGCAAGGAAAAGATATTGAAGCAACAACAAAGGTGCTGAATACGCTGCTTGACAAAGACCATTTATACCTGATTGCCGGAAACCTGGATCAATCAGCAGGAAAAACCAAAGCCGCTTTTATCGATCTTATCGGAGCCAAAGCCGGCTCGCAATATTTTGATGAAATACTGGCCGTCACTTCGTCTTCAAACGCAGATCAAAAATCAGCTGCATTTGCCGCGCTGAAACAAGTTTCTTCTTACGAAAATACCGACGCACTATTAAAACTTTTGCTTTCAATTTCTGAGCCTTCTGAAATTACTGAAACACAACTGGCGTTAATTTCGGCTGTTGACGGTATCGCCGAAGAGCAGAAACCAAACGGAAAAGTATTGAGCACATTGGAACAAACCAATAAAAAAGCCCGCCTCTTCCCTATTCTGCCAACAATTGGCGGCGAAAGAGCGCTTGAAACTGTTACCGAATATTTTAATTCATCAACCGGAGAGCAGAAACAAGCTGCATTTACCGCCTTAACCAACTGGCAGGATTATGCCGCCTCAAAACCATTATTCGAAATCTGTAAATCGGGTAACGCAACTTTCAGCCAGCCGGCATTCGAAAGTTTTGTTCGCAGGGTTACCGGTGCAGATCTTCCTGACGATCAGAAACTGCTGCAATACCGCAAGGTTATGCAATATGCTTCGTCAGCTGCCGATCAGAAAAACGTGATCGCCGCCATCGGTCGATTAAAAACATTCCTTTCGTTGGTGTACCTTGAGCAATACCTTGAAAAAGAAGGGCTGACAGCGACAACCTCGCGTGCGATTATGAATATCGCCATGCCAAACAGTGAAGGAGAAGGCGGTTTAACGGGAGACATCGTTCGTCGGATTTTGGGTAAAGCTGAACAGGCTTTATCGGGCGAAGACAGTGCATATGACAAAATAAATATTCAAAACTACCTGAAAGCGATGCCAAAGGACAAAGGTTATGTATCAATGTTCAACGGCAAAAACCTGGACGGATGGCAGGGAATGCTTTTGGATGGCAACCCGATAAAAATTGCCAAACTAAGCGATACAGAGCGCGCCAAAGAGCAGGAAGCAGCCAACATTAAAATGCTGGAAAACTGGAGCGTAAAAGATGGAATGATCATTTTTAACGGACACGGTGCGAACCTGGTTTCTAAAAAGATCTACAAAGATTTTGATATGATCGTTGACTGGCGCATTAGCAAAAAGGGCGACAGCGGCATTTACCTGCGAGGAACACCTCAAGTGCAGATCTGGGATACCTCGCGTGTTGAGGTGGGTGCCCAGGTTGGCTCAGGCGGTTTGTACAACAACAATCCTGAGAATGTGCGCAATCCCTTGCTGGTTGCCGATAACCCGATTGATGAATGGAACACTTTCCGCATAACCATGGTTGGCGAAAATGTAACCGTTTACCTGAATGGTGAGCTGGTGGTTGACAATGTAAAAATGGACAACTACTGGGACCGCAGCATTCCTATTTTCAGCGAAGGAACCATTGAACTGCAGGCACACGGCAACGAACTGGCTTTCCGCGATGTTTATGTTCGTGAGATTAATACAAAAGAGATCGGGTTAACTCAGGAAGAGATCGACGAAGGATTTGTTTCGTTGTTCAACGGTAAAAACCTTGATGGATGGCAGGGAAACAAGACCGACTATTACGCCGAAAACGGCGAATTGGTGGTAAATCCTAAAATGGGTGGACACGGCAACCTGTTCACCGAAAAAGAATACGGCGACTTTGTTTTCCGTTTTGAATTTAAACTCACTCCGGGCGCTAATAACGGACTAGGAATTCGTGCTCCGCTTGAAGGCGATGCCGCTTATGTGGGCATGGAATTGCAAATTCTGGATAACACCGCACCAATTTATGCCAACTTGCACGAGTATCAATACCACGGATCGGTTTACGGAACTATTCCTGCCAAACGTGGCTTTTTAAATCCGGTTGGCGACTGGAATACACAGGAAGTTGTGGTGAAAGGAACTAAAATTAGAATCACCCTGAACGGTGAAGTGATTTTGGATGGCGATATTGCCGATGCCCGCGAGCATGGAACAAAAGATGGTAAAGATCATCCGGGCCTGCAAAACGACAAAGGTTTTATCGGATTTCTGGGACATGGCTCAGAATTGTGGTTCCGGAATATCCGGATTAAGGATTTAAGCGAATAATCAATTCAAAGAAATAAAGTGATGGTCTCGCACAAAATGAGGCCATCACTTTACAAAACTAACTTATGAAAATCAGTACTACCATTTTTACGCTACTGCTTGCACTTTTTGTTGGTGGCTGCCAAACCAACGACGTGCCGACCAAACCCAATGTAGTATTGATTATGGCCGACGACATGGGTTACGAATGTATTGGCGCTTATGGTTCAACCTCGTATAAAACGCCAAACATTGATCGGTTAGCAGCCAAAGGATTTCTATTCTCCAATTGTGTTTCTCAGCCTTTATGCACTCCTTCGCGGGTGAAAATTATGACCGGGAAATACAATTACCGCAACTATGATTTTTTCGGTCACTTAAACCTTTCAGAGTATTCCATTGGAAACATCATGCAAGATGCCGGTTATGAAACTTGTATTGCAGGAAAATGGCAGTTAAACGGACTGGCCTACCAAGACCAGATTGCCGACTGGAATGATAACACCCGCCCCAATAAATTCGGTTTTGATGAGTATTGTTTATGGCAGCTTACCAAAGGACGTGATCAGGGAGAACGATATGCCAATCCATTAATTGAACAAAACGGCCAGGTACTGGAGAGAAACTCCAACGATTACGGCCCTGATATTTTTGCGAACTATATTCTGGATTTTATTGAACGGAATCAGGACAAGCCATTTTTTGCCTATTACCCGATGGTACTGGTTCACGATCCTTTTGTTCCAACACCCGATTCGGAAGATTGGAATAAGCCTGAATTACGTTACAAAAATGATACAGCTTATTTTAAGGACATGGTTGCCTACACCGATAAAATTGTAGGAAAGATTATCCATAAACTTCAGGAATTGGGTCTGGAAGAGAATACCATATTAATTTTTACGGGCGATAACGGCACGCACCCAACTATTTATTCTCAATTAAGTGATGAAACAATTCAGGGAGCCAAAGGAAACACCATCGATGCAGGTGTTCATGTCCCGCTCATTGTTTCGTGGCCTTCACAAATTCAAAACAATTCAGTTTTTGAACCTTTAATTGAGTTCAGCGATTTCTTTCCAACCCTGGCAGATGTTGTGGGTGCCGAACTTGAATCGGATGGCAAAAGTTTTTATCCTTTATTACGTGGAGAAAAGTACGTTCCGCGCGAAACTGCATTTGTGCATTACGATCCGCAATGGGGAGCCAATGTAAACAAATACCGAAACCAGTTTATTCGCACATTAGACTATAAACTTTATCCCGATGGACGGTTTTTTAACGTACAAACAGATAAACTGGAAAAGGTTCCGTTACCTAGTGATTCGTTGAATACGAAAGAGTTGAAAGTAAGATCGATGTTGGAAAAAGAACTGGAAAAACATCCAAAATGGCAGTAACATGCAGATAGTGTCTGCGGTAAACGTGCGAACCTCCCGAATTAAAATTAAAAAGGCCATCTTCCAGACTGTTAGATGGTTTTTCAATATAGGTTACACCGGGCAGCAATTTGAAATCTTCAGATTAAAAACGGCCGGGCTTTGTGCAAAAACCTCTTCCATTGCCTGAGATAAGGCTTGCATAATATCAGCCAGCTCGCCGCTAATTATACTGCTCATTTTGCCGGGTTCCACTTCAATGCTTGGGTTGTTTGCCAAAAGTGACAAAAACGTATCGACAGGTTTTTCAAAATCGTCACTCAAGGGGTAAAGGCTTATTTCAACAGCAACTTGCATGGTTATTTTGTTTTTTGCACCAGCGCAACTATAAAAGCCGGTTCGTGATTATCTTTCTCAGCAGTTTGGTCCATTACCCGAAAATCGGGCGCAAAACGCACTCCGTAAGTCAACTCCGGAGCTCCAAACTTCGTTAATGCTTTCAATAAACTTTCAGGAGTATAGAATGCTGCATTTTTAAATACCGGATCGTTCTCAGCATTTTTTGCCAGCTGTGAGTTTCCATTCAGGCAACCCAGCAATAAATGTCCTCCCGGCTTTAATACACGATTGATTTCATTCAACACCACATCTTTGCTGGTTACAAATTCCATCATCGTTACCGAAGCCACCACATCAAAACTTTCGTTTTTAAAAGGCAGATCTCCTGCATCAGCCTTCAAAACCTCGGCATCCAGGTTTTTCTCCATAGCCTGGCACAACATCGCATCCGAAATATCGGTGGCAATAACATCAAAACCCTTTTTTACAAACAGCCGTGTCCAGTGACCGGTTCCGCACCCCAGTTCCAGCATTTTCCCTTTCGGCACTTTCTGCAGCGCTTCAACCAGTAGCTTTTTTTCTATCGCATCAATTTCTTTCCCTGCCTGAGTTTGGTAATAGTCATCGTACGCAACTGCTATTTCTTCATTTTTAAATACGTTCATCTTTAATCTGCTTTGCTTCTTATTTTTTTTGCCGGGCTCCTTTTACCTCTTCAATACGGTCAGGCTTTAGCGGATCAAAAGTATGTATTCCCTGATTTTCATAGAAACTTATCATCCACGACAGATTGTTTTTGAAACGTGCGTAGTTTTTTTCTGCTTCCATTGTCCAGGCTGCTTCTGCTAAAGCCGATAAACGGGGAAAAACCATGAACTCAAGCCGTTGAGGCGTATGCATGGTTTCCGTCCACGCATTGGCCTGAATTCCTTTAACCAATGAACTTTTATATGATTCACCACCTGCCATCTTCGCATTTGGGAAATCATAAACATCTTCAATCGGGCAAAAACCACCCCAGCGGCGGCCCTCTTTATGCGATTCGTGTTGAACGAAATCAAAATACAGCGGTCGTCGCGGGCACAGAATTACGGCAAAACCTTTATCTACGGCATTCTTCAATAACTCAGGCTTATCGTGTCTCCACCACATCACCCAGGTGTTCGTATTATCAAGCCCCGCATTGGTAACCTCGTCCCAGCCCATAACTGTTTTACCCAATGCCCGGATTGAATCAGCCATACGCGTTAGAAAATAATGTTCAACATCTACCAGATCCTTTAGTCCATTCTGCTCCATTAAAGTACTTACTTCCTGGGATTTTGACCAGTCCTGGTTTCCAAAATGAACTTCATCGCCGCCAATATGTACAAACTGAGACGGGAAAAGTGTGGCGACCTCTCGTAATATATCGGTAAGAAAAACATAGGTTCCTTCTCTTGCAGGATGAAAAGTAAAGTTCGGATGATCTGCCGAGCCTCCACCACTAAACTCGGGATAAGCCTTCACGGCTGCAGTGGCATGACCGGGCATATCAATCTCAGGAATAATTTCGATGAACCGATCAGAAGCATATTTCACAATTTCCCTGATTTCGTCCTGCGTATAAAATGCTGCCGGGGCTTCCGGATCCCATTGGGTTCCGCGTCCACCAACAGTGGTAAGCAATGGATACTTTTTTATTTCAATCCGCCATCCAGGCTCATCGGTAAGGTGCCAGTGAAATTTATTCAGTTTGTGAAGTGCCATCATGTCCAGAATCTTCTTCACTTCGTGTTTGCCAAAAAAATGCCGCGACTCGTCCAACATAAAACCTCTCCAGGCATATCGTGGCGCATCTTCAATTAAACCACAAGAAAGAGATTCTCCATTTTGTTTTGCATTCAGGAGCAATTGCACAAGCGACTGAAGCCCGTAAAATGCACCCTCTGCACTTGCAGCCGAAACTTGTATTTGCTCCGGCGTAATCAACAATTGATAAGCTTCGTTTGAAATCTTAGGATTAGAAGTACGGATTAACTTTATCTCAGGGTTATTCTTTTGTGTACTACATTCAATTCTAGTATATTTTAATAATTGTGATGAAAAAACCGGGATTAAGTCACTAAACACAGTATCTTCAGATGAAATGCTTAAGTTATTCGTAAAATCAAATTTACCCTGGGTTACATGGTAACTATTCGGTTGCGGAATAATTTTCAGCTCTTGTGCTGTTACCGGTTCCAAAATGGCTACCGTTACTAATAGCCAAACAATTCCATTCAGTAGTTTCATGGTTTAATCAGTTTGTTGGTGAATAATACGAATAATTAATAAGAAAAATCCTGTTACTCTGTTATTCGCTAAAAAAAACAATAGCCTCACTAAAGCGACGCTATCACAGGTCTTATGTCATCTATTCTTAATTTTTCTTCACATACTGCGTAAGAATAACAATCTGCTGGCCATTCACTTTTCCCTCAATTTGTTCCGGGTTATCGTGTACCAACATGATATTTCGTACGGCAGTTCCGCGCTTGGCTGTGAAACCACCGCCTTTTACGTTCAGGTCTTTTATCAATACAACTGTATCGCCGGCCTGTAAAACAGCGCCATTACTGTCGAGGTGTTTTACCACATCATCCGGGTCAATTCCTTCGCCTGTTGCTTCGGCCCACTCTTTGGTTTCTTCGTCGAGGTAAAGCATATCAAGTAGGTCTTGCGGCCAGCCTTCAGCTTTCAGTCGGTTTAACATTCTCCAGGCCACCACCTGAACGGCAGGGACGGTACTCCACATGCTGTCGTTTAAACAACGCCAGTGGTTGGCATCCATCGTCTCCGGATCGTTGATCTGGCCTGAGCAGGTTGAGCAAATATAAATGCTGTCTTTTTCGCTTTCCTGTGTTGCAGGCGGCACGGTAAATACCCCCAGGTTATCTTCCGATCCGCATAATTCACAAACCGAAGTGCGCTTTTGTAATTCTCTTTCTACACTCATTATTCCTTATTTGCGACAAAGGATGGCATCCGTTTGTGTTTCCATTCATACGGATGCCATCCTTTTATTTCTTCAGTCTTTCGACTGTTATGGTTTTTTAAAATAACTTCTTAAATCCGATTACGTCCTTCACTTCCTGTAATGTTTTTGCAGCTGATTCCTGAGCTTTTTCAGCACCCATTTTAGCCACTTTTGCCAGGTAAGCATCGTCTTGCAGAATATCAATAATACGCTCGCGGATTGGTGCTGTGTAGGCAATAATATCTTCTGCCAGTTGCTTTTTCAGATCACCGTAACGGATTTCACACTTGTTGTACAATTCATCAAAATGTGCCACTGTATCAGGTGTAGAAACAATATCAAGCAGTGTAAATAAGTTCTGAACCGCTTCCGGCTTTTCCTGGTTCATTTCTGTTGGGCCTGAATCGGTAACCGCACGCATCACTTTCTTACGAATCGATTTTGGATCTTCGTAAAGGTTGATTGCATTACCTTCCGATTTTCCCATTTTACCGCTGCCATCCAATCCCGGAACCTTAATCATGTCGCCACCACCAAAGGTATACGGACGCGGAATTGGAAATATATCACATTTGTACATGCGATTAAAACGTTTGGCAAATTTGCGCGCCATTTCCAGGTTTTGCTCCTGATCTTTTCCAACCGGTACAAAATGTGCTTTGTGAATAATAATGTCTGAAGCCATTAAAACAGGGTAAGTCAACAATCCGGCATTTACGTTATCCGGATTCTGACGGGCTTTATCTTTAAACGATGTTGTACGCTCCAGTTCGCCCAAATAGGCATTCATGTTTAATAAAGCATACAATTCCGAAACCTCAGGAACATCGCTCTGAATAAATATCGTTGATTTTTCAGGATCGATACCACAAGCCAGATATTCGGCAAGCACCTGGCGCACTCCCGACTGCAAATTCTCAGGCGTGGGGTGCGTAGTCAGCGAGTGAATATCAGCAATAAAAAAGTAGCAGTTAAAATCGTCCTGCATTTTTAAGAAATTCTGCACGGCCCCGAAATAGTTTCCAAGGTGCAAATATCCTGTCGGTCGTATACCGCTTACAACTGTCGGTTTATTCATTTTTCTTTTTTGCTAAGCGCCATGCGCATAACGCAAAGCGTGATAATTTTTTAAGTGAGTGCAAAAATAGAGATTAGTGGGGAAAGTAAAAAAATAAAATTCGTTACGGTCTAAAAATTAATACTGAAGAGGCTGTATTGATGAAAAACGGGAGAAAATCATTAGTCAATCAGGTCGGCAACCTGAGCTCCGGTACAGGCAATCATATCTTTTGGATGGATTTTTATCTGCATACCGCGTTTTCCGGCACTCACAAAAATGTATTCGAAATTCAGGCAGGTTTCGTGAATAAAGATCGGATACGGTTTTTTCATTCCCATTGGCGAGCATGCACCACGAATATAACCGGTGAGTCCCAGTAATTCTTTCATCAGCACCATCTCCACACTTTTATTCCCGGATATTTTTGCGGCCTTTTTCAAGTTTAATTCATCAGCTCCGGGAATTACAGCTACAAACACACCGGTGTTCTTCCCTCTTAAAACAAGTGTTTTATAAACCTGTTCAACGTTCTGCCCCAGCGATTCGGCAACATGTGTGGCACTAAGGTCCGCCTCATCAACGTGGTATTCAACCAACTCGTATGCTATTTTCTTGCTGTCGAGTAAACGGGCAGCATTTGTCTTTTTCATCATGAAATAATTTGAGCACAAAAGTTGAAAATTTTGCCCGATTCCCCAAGCAAAAAGGATTTTGAGAGGCATGAAATCTGTTGCGTTTGCCAAGCGTTAAAGAATCTGAAATATTTTTTCAAAATAAAATATTAATTAGCTTTACGTACTGTTGATATAAATAGATGTACAAGAATAACATATACGGAAAAGAATGGCACTGGCGTAACGTGAAAATGGAAACACGGGATGCTGCTTATTTTTTCTGTTATAAACTGAAAAGGGATTTGTCGTATTCGTAGGGCAAATCCCTTTTTGTGTTTCTGACAGACAATTAATTATAAACCTAAAAAATAGATCATGACTAGACAAAAGAAGATTTTTCTTGATGAATCGGAAATGCCAAAACAATGGTATAACCTGGCTCCCGATCTCCCATCGCCGTTGAACCCACCACTTGGCCCTGATGGAAATCCTGTGGGTCCTGAAATGCTGGCCCCGGTTTTCCCGATGAACCTGATTGAGCAGGAAGTTAGCCAGGAGCGCTGGATTGACATTCCTGAAGGAATTCGCGAAATTCTGGTACAGTGGCGGCCAAGTCCCTTAATTCGTGCTTACGAACTGGAGGAAGCGCTGGGAACTCCGGCAAAGATCTATTACAAAAACGAAGGTGTTTCGCCGGCCGGTAGTCATAAACCCAATACGGCTGTGGCGCAAGCCTGGTACAACAAAGAGTTTGGTATTAAAAAACTAACCACTGAAACCGGTGCCGGACAGTGGGGTTCTGCCCTGTCGCATGCCTGTGCGCAAATTGGCGGTATCGAGTGTAAAGTATTTATGGTGCGCGTAAGTTTCGATCAAAAGCCTTTTCGGAAGATGATGATGGAAACCTGGGGCGGAAAATGCATTGCCAGCCCGAGTACTGAAACACAAGCCGGTCGCGATATTTTAGCACAGTTTCCTGATACACCGGGAAGTTTGGGAATTGCCATTTCAGAAGCTGTTGAGGCTGCTGTTACCGATCCAACAGGCGGTACCCGTTATTCATTGGGATCGGTGTTAAATCACGTAATGTTGCACCAAACTATAATTGGTTTGGAAGCCAAAAAACAGCTGGCAAAAGTGGGTATTAAAAACCCTGATGTTGTGATTGGCTGTTGTGGCGGCGGTAGTAACTTCGCTGGCCTTTCGTTCCCGTTTATGTACGATAAAATTCATGGTGCCGACATCCAGATTATCGGAGCCGAACCATTCAGCTGCCCGACTTTAACAAAAGCTCCGTTTATTTACGATAACGGCGATGTGGCACAAATGACACCGCTTTTGGCGATGAACAGCCTGGGACACAACTTTGTTCCGGCACCAATCCACGCAGGTGGTTTGCGTTACCACGGAATGGCTCCGCTGGTAAGTGCTGCCTTAAGAGATGGTTTAATGGATGCGGTAGCTGTTCACCAAAGCGAATGTTTCGAAGCCGGTCTATTGTTCTCGAAAACCGAAGGAATTATTCCCGCTCCGGAAACAACACACGCCATTGCTGCCACCATCCGCGAGGCTAAAAAAGCCAAGGAAGAAGGAAAAGAAAAAACCATTCTTTTCAACTTTAGCGGACATGGTTTGATGGACCTTGTTGGGTACAATAAATATTTAGGTGGCGAATTGCACGATTACGAATACCCGGAATCGGAAATTGCAGCGAACCTGAAAAAACTGGAAGGATACCCTTTGCCAAAATAGGAATATTGGAATATTAGCATATTAGAATAACGCACTGCAGTTTTGTAGTGCGCTTTTTCTTTGCTGTTTTTAGAAGAACGCATAAATCAACGCTTCGTTATCCGATTTTAAAACATCGCGAATATCCTCGTAAAAATGTTGTTTCCCCACTAGCAATGCTGATAACTCGGAGGTGTAAGGTTCAACAAAATAATTGCCTTGCAGGTTTGCGTTTTCAATCCGGCCTTTTTTTACTTCGAGATAGATTTCCAGTGTCCGGCCATCTATTTCCGCTTTATTGGTAAACGTGTATTTTGGCGAGTAGCCCCAGCGCCAGTCCCAGGTTGTAAATTTTTCGTCAACCAGTTTTTTTATGGCTTCCTCATCATCTGCAGAAATCGTATAACTTTCAGCGCCATCCTTTTTCAATTGAACACTTATCAGAAAATCGATAAATGCCTCAATATCTATTTCGTTTTTCAGGAACGGAGAAATATTGGCCACCTTACTTCGGTTCGACTGCACCGCTTTGCTCGTGTATTTCCCGGGAATAACTTTTATACTGTTCCCCAGGTTTTCCAGATCGGAGTTAAACAACAAAGTACCGTGATGCAACACACGGTTTTTAAAAACATGCTCGGCATTTCCCGAGATTTTCAGTCCCTCTATCAGCAAATCGTTTCTGCCCGATGTTGTGGCTTCAATATCCAGCTGAGCCAGCGCTTCAACCACCGGTTCGGTAAACTGCTTAAACGAAATCTCTGCCGGGCTTTTTACATTTTTAATAAAAGCAAAATTTACATTTCCGGCATCGTGGTAAACGGTTCCTCCACCCGAAATACGACGAGCAACCGTAATATCATTCTCGCGCACATAGCGGTAATTTACTTCGCCCAACGCGTTTTGGTGTTTGCCTACCACAACCGTTTTATCGCTTTGCCAAAGCATAAAAATATCGTCGTCGAAATTTTTTAGCAGGTACTCTTCGGTAGCCAGGCAGTAAAAAGGATTGTTGTTTTTAAGTACTATACAAAGCATAATCAAATTTTTACATTTTGCGATTTACAAAATGTAAGTTACAAAATGTAACATTTGAGCATAAAAAAACCACCCGCCAAAAGACGAATGGATTCTTGTGATATGGAGCATATTGCTAATTTACGGGCTTTAACATTACATACTAATTTCCTGAATATTAAAAATGTCAAAACCGCCTCTGCTCTCAGAGGCGGATTCAATCTTAAGTTACCACAACCTTTAGTTAGAAGATTGCAGCTTTATTTTAATATCGTTTTTGTTAGCATCAACATTTACAACTTCCGATTTTTTCTCGTAAGAAATATAAGTTGTAACCACCTTGTATTCTCCAGGTTTTACTCCTTCAAACGAGAAATTACCATCAAAATCGGTGTATGCTTTCCTATCGGTTCCTTCCAACTTTACTTCAACACCTACAAGCGACTCCCCTGATAATTCGTCGGCAATAGAACCTGAAATCATCATTGTAGCCTGGCTTTCGGTATCAGTACTTTTCGATTTGTTATCGTCTTCTTTTGCATTTACCGCTAAAACTGAAATAACCAGTAATGCTGCTATTAGTAATTTCTTCATAATATTCATTTTTTGTTTTGTCGATCTTGTACTACAAAAATACAGGATGACAATTACGGAGTAGTTACACTTCTATTACAGTTTAATTAAATCCGTTTTTATTTTGTGCAGCCAAACAATTAGTAATTTCGCTCACTAATCAGGTTTCCCTGCTCATCGTATTTCTTCCAGACTCCGGTTTTTTCACCATTATCATATTCCAGTTCATACAACAAATGCCCATAGTCGTTCCAAATCACCCATTTACCATGTTTTTTCCCGTTTTTGTAACGTGCAACCGACACCTTTATTCCGTGCTCGTTGTACATTACCCATTTGCCGTGCATCTGGTTGTGTTTGTACGAACGTATTTCGTTAACATGCCCGTTTTTAAAGTAAATGGTTGCTTTTCCGTATTTTTCACCATTCTTTACCTTCACTTCGCTTTGCAGCGTATTATCATCGTAATAACCCTGGTAGGTTCCGGTGTACTTTTTGGAATTTTTGTAATAAATTCCATCGATTTCTTCAATTTTTTGTGCTTTCGATGCAGTGGTTATCAAAGCCAAAAATCCAACTAAAACCAATAATTTCTTCATCTGTTTAAAATTGTTAATCTGTTATGGTAACAGATGTAACTCTCGATGAATTTTAGTCATTCTCGTTTGTGTAATTTAGAATGCTAAAATTCATGGTCGTTTCATTCTAATTTGTGTGAACTCAATAAGAGGAAAGCCCCGGAAAATCCGGAGCTTTTAAAATCGGTTTTTAGGCCGACTTTAATAAACACTGCATTATCAATGTTTTTATAACCTCTTTTTGATTGTCATTTAAATTCATTAACAAGATTTTATAACTCAGCGCTAATCCATGTCCATCCTGAAATGTCGATGGCATCTGAATCTTTACCTGAATTTAGTGTGTATTTGCTGGTTTCGCCATCCATTAAAGTAGCGTCAGGATTGGCACCATCAATTTGTACATTCGATAATGCACCTGCGTCTTTCATATCAAGATCGATAGTATAACCTTCCATGTGTAAGCCGGTAATTGTAGCTCCCGATTCTTTTTTAAACTGCAACCCTGTACCGCCAACTGTCGACATAGCAGTTACATTGGTAAATACGGGGTTATTGTTGTCTTTATCGCCTTCGAAAACAGTTGAGAAACCAGCGATAGTGTGCGATACATAAGTATTGGTAATTCCACCGCTCCAACCTTCAGTCCAGTCGATTGCATCGTCTTCGCAGTTTTCAACATAAATGTTTGTAACCGTTGCCGTACCACCAAAGAATTCGATACCGTCGTCAGATCCGTCGAAAATAGCAAGGTTTTCAAGCGTCGTTTCCGATCCCACAGCATATAATGAAACACCGTTGTATTGTGATTCTTCGTTGATTTGTGCACCTGTTCCACGAATTACAAGATTAGTTACCGAACCTGAATTATCCGAATCGTTGGTTCCACCGTAGATAAATCCACCAACTTCGGCTTCTGCATTTACACCGGCAGTAGTTGTTGCTTTTCCACAGATTGTTAAACCACCCCAGTCGCCCGGCTGGCTTAGGTCTGAAGAAATAACTACAGGATTGTTTGCTTCACCGTTAATAAAGATTTGTCCACCCATCAATACCGCAATGTAAACATCAGTTCCACCGTTATCGGCGTGAATTTTTGTTCCTGCAGGAATAGTCAGCGAAGCACCATCCTGAACGATGTACGATCCGGTTAAACGGTAAGTTTTACCGGCATCAAGAGTAACATCCGAGTCAACATTCCCACTCAATTCTACAACTTCTGCGAGTTCTGCGTCAATCCATGTCCACGCTGTTGGGTCAACAGTTGCAGGAGCATTGTATGATTTTGTAGGGTCAGCCTCTTCACCATCGATAATTACATTTGCCAACGGGCCATTGTCTTTCATATCGATAGAAACGGAATAACCGCTTAACGACAAACCGGTGATGGTCATTCCCGACTCTTTTTTGAATTGCAAAGCAGTACCACCGGTTGTAGAAACCGCTGTAAGGTTGTTAATTTTTGGATTGTTATTGTCTTTATCGCCTTCAATTACCGTTGAAAAACCTTCGATTGTGTGCTCAACGTAAGCATTATTTACTGTTCCGCTCCAACCTTCAGTCCAGTCGATAGCATCATCTTCGTTGTTTTGCAAAAAGATGTTGGTAACAGAAACAGTTCCTCCAAAAAATTCGATACCATCATCCGATCCGTTGATTACAGCAATGTTATTAAGCGTAGTTCCCGATCCAAGGGCATAACAAGAAACACCATTATATTGCGATTCTTCATTGATTTGAGCACCTGTACCTTTAATTACAAGGTAAGTAACCGATCCTGAGTTATCAGTATCATCATTACCTCCGTAGATGAATCCACCTACTTCAGCTTCTGAATTCGCTCCGGCAGTAGTGGTTGCTTTACCACAAATGGTTAATCCACCCCAGTCGCCCGGATTGGCATTTGGCGAAGACATTACAACAGGGTTGCCAGCAGTACCGTTGATTTCAATTTTACCACCCATCAGTACGGCAAGGTAAACACCTGTACCACCCGCATCGGCAATAATGTTGGTTCCGGCAGGAATGGTAAGTTTGGCACCATCGGCTACAATAAAAGAACCACTTAGGTTGTACGAAACACCTGCGCTAAGCGTGTAATTCTCTTCAAGCGTTCCTTCCATTATACCATTGTCGAGTTTTTCAACAACTGTAAGCGTTGGAGTAATCGGATCATCGTCATCGCAGCTAACAAAAACTGCTGTTGCCAATAAAGCAAGACCTAAAAATTTGATTAATTGTTTTTTCATCTTTTCTCTAATTTTAATTATACGTTTCACTAATTTTTTAATGCAGATTTATTTTGAGACTTAAACTTAGGTTGATACCTTTTTTGTAAGAGTTAACCACATCGGTGAATGCCTCACCCGACAATGGTTTAATTTCCTGTGTTTGTTCGATTTCAGGATTGAGCAGGTTTTTTGCCGAAAACTTAACAGCAAAGGTTTTATTGATCACTTTGCTCATTACCAGGTCAACCGTAGTAAATCCTTTCTCCATAATTTCGTTATTGAATAAGGTTGCGCTGTTGGCAAAGTCTTCGGGTGCACCTAGCGCCAGAATTTTATCCGATGAATAGTTCCCCGTTAAAGTGGCCTGAAACTCATTATCGGTATTGGTTGAATAACTTAAAGCACCGTTAAAAATAAACCCGGCAGCTCCCTGTAATTCGGTTTCGGTTTTGTTGTTGTATTGGAAAATATCGTACAAATCCTGACTGTGCCACATTTTTGTAGCGTTCAGTGTCATGTTCAAATCCGGTGTTCCGGAAGTTTCGGCTTTAATGATACCAAAGCGAGCTTCAGCTTCCACTCCGTAAACGTCGGCACGCTCGCCGGTGTTGGCAAAGTAAAAGTTACCCGACGAACCACGTGTTTGTGCCATGTTAATCGGGTCGTTGATCATTTTGTAGAATCCGGTTACCGAGAACAACTCGCCACGATCAGGGAAAAATTCCCATTTCAGATCGAAATTATAGTTGTCGGATTTTACCAGCTCGGGATTACCTTTTGTTACACGGCCGGTTGGGGAAACATATTCAAAGGGCGCTAATTCCTTAAACTCAGGAAGCGTAATTGTTTTACTTGCTACAAAACGTAACGATTGTTTTTCGGTAGCCTGGTATTTTAACATCAGGGAAGGCAGAATATTATCGTACGACTCATCGAGGCTGCCAACTCTTCCTACATAGTTGGTTACATTCCAGTTCACCTCCAGTTCATCGCGTTCGTAACGTACGCCAACATTACCGCTCAATTTCTCTTTTCCGAAATCAACGTTAAGATAGCCGGCGTATACATTTAATGTAGCATCGTAAAAATCCGGATCTACTTCACGAATTCTCAGGTCTCCGCTTTCGTACAAGTCAAGATTCAGAAATGCCTCATCCAAATTATCGATTGACTGTACGGTTACATTTTTAGCCCGAACTCCGTAGGGAAGTGAATAAAAGTCTCTTCCTTTCATTCTGAAGTTTCCACCGAGATTCAACCTTAAGGTCTTATCATCTTCATCGATAAAAGTGATGTTATCTTTCAGGTAAGCATTCAGTTCATCGTCGCTAATGGTTTGCATCGACTTCTTTTGCTGGAAGTCGCCTACATAAGCAAAACCAACCGTATTTTCGTCGAGCATATTCACTTCGTTGTGAATACGGTTTGGCTCGTCGGCATTAACAATATTGTATCCAACTGCCCACTCCAGGCGGTTGTTTTCGGTAATATTGTGTGTTCCGAGTAACTGGTTAATTATGAGCTGTGTTTCTTTTAAGTTCTGATCCCTCGTAAATGCTGCCTCCTGTTGCGGCAACTGGTCGTAAGCATATCCTTCACCGTTTCTTCCTTGCTCGTACAACTCATCAACCGTTTTGAAAATGACCATACTATTGAAATTCAAGGTGTGATCGTTGCTAAAATCGTATGCCAGGTTCAGCAAACCGGTGGTATTGAATTCTGTTTGAAAGGTTTCGGCATCGGTATACGAGTTATCCAGCACATTCGACCGGTATTTTTTGTAGGTACCAGTGCGGTATTCAAAATCGTTTGAATGAGAAAGCGTAGCAAATACAGAGAACTCGTTATCAAATAGTTCAAACTTTTTACCTCCCGTCAACGACAAACCACGGTTTAACGGAAATTTCTGATCCTCAGTGTTCCAGCTTTGGTATTTTAAAGCGTCGCCGGTTGTGTAAGTGCGACTATACGCACCAAAAACATTTACATCGTTGATGTTTTGCGTGGCTTTGAAATTGCCAAAAGTTCCATCTTTTACAATATTGGTTGAGGTTCCGGTCGAAACTTCCAGTTCCAAATCTTCAGAATAGGTTTTCGACCCGATATTTACAGCTCCCGAAGCCTGGTCGCCATAGGTTTCAACGGCAAAGGTTTTGTTGATTCCCACATTGCCGATTATATCTGTTGAGAACAGGTTCAGATCTATATTTTTCTTTTCCACATCATCCGACGGAATTGGCAAACCATTCATCGTAGTAGTTAAATACCTGTCGCCCAAACCACGAATGTAAATATCGCCGCTGCCCTCGTTTTTGGTCACGCCGGTAATTTTTGATGTTGCCGTGGCCGCATCAGAAACACCCATGCTCGACATTCGTTGCGATCCGATACTCTCTTTAATTCCCGAGGCATTTTTCTGATCGATAAGTAACATCGCCTCCGACTCGCGTTTGGCTTTTGCCACCACCTGAACACCTTCAATTTCCAAAGTCGCCGGTAATAACGCTACATTTAATTCTACGTTATTATCCGGTTTAACTTCCACCTGAAATTCCTGTGTATCGTACGAAATAAAAGAAACAGCAATGATATGGCTACCAACTGCTACATTGGGTATTACGTAATTTCCATCGAAATCGGTAATTGTTCCTTGTGTTGTTCCTTTGATTAATACGGTGGTCCCGATCAGGGCCTCTTTTGTTTTGGCGTCGGTTACAGTTCCTTTAATTGTACCTGTTTGAGCCGTAACTACCATTACCTGAATTAGCAACAGAATGCTAATAAAAAAACGTTTCATATATTTTAAAAGTTGCAGTGTTTATTTATAAACTCATAGAATTTATACAGGCAAAGCAACCCGATATATATTACAGGCGAATTAAAGACTATTTAAACTTGTATTACATTGTTTTAACGGTTTTGTAATTATCGGGGGAAAGGTGAAATGTTATTGCAATAAGTGATTTCAAATCTTAATTATTGCGATGATTTACCCTTTCTGCACAAGTTCTGGTTCATTTTCGTCCGGAACAACTTTCAGCTTCGATCGTCTTCCATCGCCGGACGAGATCAACTTCATCCACTAACCCGGCGTTTCCTGACTGCCGTCAGTCACACCGGGTTATTGCCTGTCGCCCCGTTGGGGCTCTTAATAAAAAACATGAAAGTGTGTTCCACAATAGCCCGGGGTTTCAATAAAAAAGGCCTCCGGAAACTACCGGAAGCCTTCAACTTATCAATTTTGGCGTTTATATATTCTCTCGAATTTACTGTTTTGCCAGCGAGAACAGGAACTCAATACCACCTTCGGGTTTATTGCGGGCCGAGATATTTCCTTTATGCAGCTGGATCGCATTTCTAACAATCGACAGTCCCAGTCCTGTTCCGCCCAATTCGCGGGTACGACCGGAATCGATACGGTAGAAACGTTCAAAAATACGGTTAAGGTGTTCTTCCGGAATTCCTCTACCGGTATCCGAATAACTGAAATAGTGGAATTTGGTATCTTCCAGGTAATTCCGAATTTCAATTTTCACATTCTCTCCGGCATAATTGATGGAGTTTTCCAAAAGGTTCTGGAATACCGATGAAAGCAGCGAATCGTTTCCGTTTACCACCACATCTTTGTCAATATCCAGTTTACACTTCATGTTTTTGGCCGCCATTCTGCTCTCGAGGTTCTCCACCACATCCGAAACAATGTTTTTGATATAAACCGGTTTAATCTCGAACAATTCGCCGGCATCCTCAATATTATTCAACAACGAGATATCGTTTAACAGCAGATGTAATCTTTCGGCCTGTTTACTGGCTCTTTCGATAAAGTACTGCTGTTTCTCCTTGTCGATATTCGGATTCGACATCAATGTTTCGATGTATCCTTTTATTGAAGCCAGCGGTGTTTTTAACTCGTGTGCAATGTTCGAAGTTAACTGCTGTTTTAGCAGGCGACGTTTTTCGGGCCGGGTAATATCAGTGATCAGAATCTCGAAACTCTTATCGGCAAACACAATACACATCAGTTTAAAATAACTGTCGTCTTTGTGAATCGTAAACTCGATTTGCGGCAACTCGTTACTTTGGAACTCAGTGTCTTTGTGCAGGTTCTTTTCCAAAAATTTGTTGATCTTTTCAAACTCCGGAATGGTAAAAAAGTTTTCTGCCGAAATGGTCATCGTATCAGAAATGATACTTACAAACTGAATGAAGTTACTGTTCACCAGCATCTTCTTCTTTTGCGGTGTAAAAAATCCTATCCCTTCATTCAGAATGTTCATATGATTGGCCAGGCGGTCTTTTTCCAAGGCTATAGAATTGTTAGCTTCGTGCAGGTTATTGTAGATTTTTACAATCTGCGAACCAATTTCACCCAACTCGTTATCAGGGAATTTGCCTTCTTCTTCATTAATCGGCTCATTCTTCCCGGCTTTTATCGCAAAATCCTTCAGTTTGGTAATTGATATGGAAAGACGTTTTGTAAGCTCATTAATCACCAGCCAGATGACCAGGAAAATGGCGATAATGAAAAAGATGAACAAACGCTCGGCTTTCAGGAAATTCTCCACATTTACGTCGTACACCATGGCAGCCCGCACAAAATAGTTATCGTAACTTCGGGCGTAGTAATAAAAGTCGGTTCCGGTGGTTGCCGAGTGACGAATATTGGCTCCCTCGCCACCGAACAATGCTTTTTGCACTTCGGGACGCTCGAAATGGTTTTCCATTTTTTTGTATTCGTACACAAAACTGTCGTACAAAACAATCCCTCTCCTGTCGATAATGGTCAGGCGAATGTTGTCTTGCGGTATTAGAACTTTTAAAGTATCTGCACTGCTAAAGTTTTGCGTTTCCATTAAGTTGTAATGTTCGATGTAGTTGTGGGCTACCTCGGTAACATTACGCAATGTATTTTCAAGCTGCGACGTTTTGTAATTTTTCTCGCGCTGCAACTGAAACAACATTATGGCTACTGTAAACAGTAAAAATACTGCTATAAAGTAGTAAAAGATTTTCCGTCTGAATGTCTGCTGAATCGGCACCTTGTATTGTTTTAATTATTTTTATTCTGATCTGTTTACTATCGGATCTATGGCTGCTTAAACGCATAACCATAACCTGATTTTCCTTTTATGTATTGACCGTATTTGCCAATCTTTTTCCGGAGTCGTGCAATGTTTACATCCACGTTTCGCTCGGTAACAATCACATCGTCGTTCCAGACCCGGTCGAGTATTTCATTTCGGCCAATGTATTGCCCCTGATGTTTTAGCAAGAGAGTGATTATTTCAAATTCTTTGCGGGTAAGACTAACAGGCTCGTCGTCAATCTGCACCGTTTTACTGTTTGCATCTACCTCAAGACCTTCAACTTTGTACACCTTGGTTTGCTTCAAATTTGGTTGGCCACGCTTCAGCACGGCTTTAATCCGTGCCACCATTTCTTTTATCGAAAATGGTTTTGATATGTAATCGTCGCCTCCAACGTTAAACCCGGTGAGAATATCGTTTTCGGCCGTTTTGGCGGTCATAAAAATTATAGGCAAAGTAAGCTGCATTTCCCTTCTTATCTTATCAGCCATTTTGTACCCCGACATTTCTCCCATCATCACATCAAGCAAAATCAGGTCGAATTCCTCCAGTGGCAGTTTAAGTGCCTGCTCGGCTGAGTGTGCCACTGACGTTTCGAAACCTTCGCTTGACAAGTTGAACTCTAAAATTTCACATAAATCTTTTTCGTCGTCAACAACTAATATTTTCGGATTTGATCCCATGATAATTAATTTTCACTCTAACATTCAGGATACTAAAAATACATTATCCTTCATAAAAACAAGCTTACTTCAGGTCTTTATGTCGTATATCCTTGCCTTCGATGGAATAAATAGCCGCCTCTGCGATGTTTGTGGCCTGATCAGCAATACGTTCGATGGTACTAACCATACTGTTCATATTAATAAAACTCATCAGTAGTTCTTTATCTTCGTTTGAGGACACACTTTTTTTAATGGCCTTTTTCAACATTTTTTTATTGAGCTCATCAACAACAGCATCGTTTTTTATCGTCCAGATGGCATAATCCTTATCATCGTTGGTAAATGCCAGCAACGATTTGTTAACCATATTGGAACTTTGAATAAGCATGTTTGAAACCACTTCAGAAAGTTTGGTGTACACTTCGGGGGTTTTAATGCTTTCAACAAAATTCAGTACATTAATTACCATATCCCCAACGCGCTCGAGGCTCATAATAATACGATAACAAGCCATAATTTTCCGGATATCGGAAGCCACCGGCTGGTATAAAGTGATGGTATTAATGATCTTGTCGCTGATTTTAACTTCCATCTTATCCAGCGTATTCTCGTTGTCGTACAACTCTTTGCTTTTTTCCTTCGGAAATTTTGTTTCGCCGGTTGAGATGAGCGTCTCCAACAAATCGAGCTGGTGAAGCACCAGGTTGGCAAACTCTTCAAAATCGCTCATTATCGCTTTTATGGCATCATCCTTCTTTAAAGTCATAACTGTAGAATTTTAATGAAGTTAAAAATTAACCGAATTTCCCGGTCAGGTATTCTTCTGTACGACGGTCTTTTGGATTGGTAAACATATCTTTTGTTTTACCATATTCTACCAATTCGCCGAGGTACATAAACATTGAATAATCAGAGATTCGCGCTGCCTGCGACATGTTGTGTGTCACCATCAGTATCGAATAATTCTCTTTTAACTTTACCAGCAAGTCTTCAATTTTTGAAGTTGCCACAGGATCGAGTGCCGAGGTTGGTTCGTCGAGCAAAATCACTTCCGGATCGAACGCCAGCGCCCTGGCAATACAAAGCCGTTGTTGCTGACCACCCGATAGGAATGTACCTTTTTTATGCAAGGTATCTTTTACCTCGTCCCAAAGGGTAACATCGCGCAACGAGCGTTCAACCACCTCATCGCGTTCTTTTTTCTTTAAACGAATGCCGTTTAATTTATAGCCGGCAATTACGTTGTCGTAAATACTCAGTGTCGGGAACGGATTCGGACGTTGAAATACCATTCCCGCCATACGACGCAATTGAATGGTTGGCATATCAGTAATATCCTTGCCGTTTAATACAAGCGATCCTTTTGTTTCGATGTTTTCGTACAACTCGTGCATGCGGTTAATGGCACGCAACATGGTACTTTTTCCACATCCCGACGGGCCCATAATTGCTGTTACCGCGTTTCGTTTAATATCGGCCGAAACGTCCTTTACAGCATAATTCCCCTTATCGTACGCAACCGATAGATTGCGGATAGAAAGTACAGGATCTTTGATATTTACATTATCTTCTTTCATCTATTTCTTCTCTATTTCGTTCGGGCAGCTATTCGTTTCGATACCAGATTCAGGGTCAGTACCATTCCCATCAGTAATAAGGATGAGCTCCAAATCAGGTCTACCATATTCGGGTCGTTGTAAAACTCCCAGATTAACAATGGAATTGCACTTGTTGGTTTGGTAATGTCCAAATTAATGACTGAGCTTCCCAGTGCTGTAAGCATTAATGGTGCTGTTTCTCCAAGAATACGCGAAATACCCAACAGAATACCTGTTAGCAAACCGCTAAATCCGGTTGGAATAAGCACGCGCAGAATTACTTTGTAATACGGCACCCCCAATGCAACAGCAGCTTCTTTAATCGATTGAGGAATCATTTTCAGTGTTTCCTCGGTTGAGCGCACAATCATTGGCAACATCATAATCGACAAGGACACACTTCCTGCCAGTGCTGAAAAACCGCTGGTAATGGGTTTTACGATCCACATGTAAGCAATAAGCCCTAACACGATTGAAGGAACACCCTGCAAAATATCCGAAATACTTCGGGTAAGATTTGCCAGTGGTTTCCCCGGATTCTCGTACAGGTAAATGCCTGTAATTACACCAACCGGAATGGCAATAACCGAAGCCAGAACCACCATTAACAAGGTTCCGGTAATTCCGTTTGCAATACCTCCGGGAATTAACTCGCCATTGCTTAGTGCAGTCATTGCCTCAAAAGTGTTTGGTGGCGTTTTGATAATAAAATCAAGGCTGATCTGACGATAACCCTTTGCCACTAATTTGTAGATAATCAATACAATCGGCGAAATGGTTATCAGCGATAAAAAGAGCACCAGTCCTTTGAAAAGCTTGTCTTTCAAAGTTCTTCGGCTAAGGTTGGCCGCTGTTATTTTTGCTGCTGCATTCATGTTATCCCATTCGTTTTATAATGAACTTACCAATGGCATTGATTATTCCGGTCATCAGGAACAACAATAAACCAATAGCAATCAGAGAGCTGAGTTTCAATCCATCGGCTTCGCCAAACTGGTTGGCAATTACCGAGGCCATTGTGTTTCCGGTGCTGAAAAATCCATCGGGGACAATATTGGCGTTACCAATTAACATGGTTACTGCCATAGTTTCGCCCAATGCACGTCCGAAAGACAGAATGTAACCGGCAATAATACCCGATCGGGCCGATGGTACAACCACATTAAAGATCACTTCCGAGCGGGTAGCTCCAAGCGAATAGGCTGCTTCTTTCAGCTCATTTGGTACCATGGTAATAATCTCGTTACTCAGCGATGTGGCGTAAGGAATGATCATGATTGCCAGAATAATGCTGGCGGTGAAAATTCCAAATCCCTGGTTGGGTAATCCCAAATCGATAAGCAGCGGACGAAGCACATAAAACCCCCACAAACCGTAAACAATTGAAGGAATTCCGGCAAGCAGATCAACCATGGTCCCCAGTATTTTTGCAATTCGGGTTCCGCGGTAATACTCACCCAGAAACAATGAAACCGAAAATGACAAGGGTAAACTGATCAGCAGCGCTGCTACCGACGTAATGATTGTTCCGGCAATAAAAGGAAGCGCTCCGTAGTTCTCTTTCCCTTCGGTTGGATTCCAGTTGTTCGACCAAATAAAACTCAGCCCAAAACTTTTCAGTGCCGGAATGGCACCTTCAACCAACGAAAAGATCATTCCTCCGGCTACAAAAAGTATAACGAACGATGAGAGCAGGAGAACGCCTTTTGTTATTTTATCGCTGTTCATTTGGTGGACTTTAAGAAGCTGAGAAAACTGCTTTGCCGGCAGCTTTCCCAGTTTCATTAAATCTGTTTTCTATAACTAAACCTTACTATTTCAACAATGGTTGCCCATCGAAAGTAACCGAGCGTAAAATCGCTTTGGCTTTTTCGGCAGCTGCATCCGGAAGCGGTGCGTAGTGTACCTTTTCGGCCTGACCTTGCGCATCGGCGCTTACCAACCAATCAAGGAAAGTAACTGTTGCCAGCGCCTGATCTTTTGAGCGACCATCGTAGCTTTGCTCTTTGTAAAGAATGATCCAGGTAAATCCGCTGATCGGGTATGATTCCGGATCAACAGAGTTGGTCAACATGATACGTGTATCAGCAGGAATTTCTCCTTTTGCAGCAGCACTAACCGAAGCAATTGATGGCTCGATGTAGTTACCGGCGCTGTTTTGCACCAATGCAGTTTGAATTTTCTGTGCAAAAGCATATTCCGATCCGATGTAACCAATGGCTCCTTCGGTTTGGCTAATGGTACCGGCTACTCCGGGATTTCCTTTAGCACCCATACCAACCGGCCATTGTAACGATTTCCCTGTTCCTACAACATCTGCCCATTTTGTACTAATCTTAGTCATGTAGTCGCTAAAAATGTAGGTTGTTCCGCTACCATCCGAACGGTGTACAAAAGTGATTTCCATATCAGGAAGGGCTAAACCTTCGTTGTTTGCTTTAATTGCCGGATCGTTCCAGTTGGTAATTTCACCCATGAAAATTTTCTCCAGCAATTCATTCGACAGTTTGAGGTCATCAACACCAGGAAGGTTATAAGCAATAACAACAGCACCCAATACAGTTGGAATGTGAACTACTTCAGCAGGCATTTCTGCCAACTTGTCGTCGCTTAAATAAGCATCGGTTGCTCCAAAGTCAACCACTTTATCGGTTAAACTGCGGATACCTCCGCCTGAACCGATTCCGCCATAAGTAAGCAGTGTCCCAAATTCTGAAGTATAGTTCTTAAACACCATATTGTAGTATGGCATCGGGAAAGTAGCTCCCGCAGCTGTTAAAGTCACTTTCGAAGTTCCGGCTTTTTCTCCACCTTGTTTGTTTGACGAGTTAGAGCAAGCTCCCAGAATAAATACTGTTAAAACCAGTAAGGCTAAATTCTTCATCTTTATTTATTTAAAATTTCCAGTTTTCTGTTTTCTGTTTTCTTTGGCTGATTAAAATTTAAACTCAGCACTTAAATACAGGTAGGTGATATTCTCTGCATCTACCTTGTCGGGGTTAAAGAAGCGTACGTTTGGCGTAAATTTCACACCTTTTACAGGAGCGTACTCCACACCTGCGATCATTAACTGGCCATCTTTGTTAATGTTCCATGCTTCAGCCTCGCCTTCCAGTTCATCCGAGTTCAGATCATCGTAACGGGCAAACAGTTTCCAGTTGCTGTTTGGTTTGTACCAGCTATAGAACGATGTTCCGTAATGATTCTGACCGTCTACCATTTTGTAGTTCGACTGGTAGTTATACTCTCCGGCCAATGTAAATTTACCGTTGGTGTAAGCCAGCAGCGTAGCCAGCGACTTTTGTTTTACATCATCACCGGTTTGGTCAACAAACACTCGTGCCAATACATTTTTAACCGGCTTAATAGTTGCTCCAGCTCCGTAGCGCAACAAGTCGTCGCCCTGAACTTTTTTGTAACCTTCGCCATTGATCACCGAAAAATCGGCACTGATAAAATCGGCAAATTTGTAATCGATATTAAAACCAAGGTCGGCACTTGAGTTGAATTTATACTCATCCTGGTACGATTTCATCATGTAACGGTTTCCCCAAAGTTTTTCAGAAACTTTAAATTGGGTAGTTGAAATCATTCCGAACGACGCTTTCAGATTATCTTTTGAATATTGCACGTAGGCATTTTTAAGAAATGCCGACAACTGGTGGCCACCTCCATCGTTCGGATCGCCCACATCAAAAACAACTTTAGCATAAAACTCTTCGCTAAAATTGTACTCGTAACCTAAATAAGCACGGGTGTTTTCAAACTCCGAAGCAGATTCTCCATCGGAAAATGCAGTATGAAAATTGGTGAAAATCAAAGCGAGTGGTTTTCCATTTGGTTTAAACTCTTCGGTTTTTTCCTGACTAAATCCTGTTATTACGATTCCTTGAATCAACAATAACAGCAATGACATTTTTTTCATTTTATAACTTAAGATTGAATTTTGTCTGTTATTTTACGAAGGCAAAAGTGTAGCAACGCTATTACACCCGAATTACAATAATATTACAAAACGATTAATTTATTTTGCGCAACACAGCGTAAACAGCTGTATTTCAACACCTGCTTTATTGCAATACTAAAATTACAAAAATGTAACACGCCATTTTTTAATTGAGGGAATAGAAATTTTTGGATGGGATAGTTTGTTTTTGGCAGGCAAGGGAGCTTAGCGCTGAAAAAAAAGTCCGGGTCTGTATACAAGACATTTATACAGCCCCGGACCTTTACTTTGATGTTACTTAACCGCACGCAGTACAATACCGCATTATCAGGGCCTTGGTTATTTTGGGTTATTCCATCCGGTTAAAATTTCGCCCAAAGCATAATCAAGAAATACAACTACAATAATTACGATTGCAATAATTCCAATAATCTTTACTATTTTCTTATTCATTGCTAATTAATTTAGGTTGATATACTGTGAGTGATAACGCTGAAGAACCGCTGAAACCTTTACACCTTAAACTACTGTATCTTAATGCATTTATTCCTTACTGTCATATCTATCCCAGCGTTGTTTCCAATCCTTCAAAAAATCGTATCTCCATTTACCAATAGTCCATTGACATTCATAGGCAGGTAAATCAAGGTCGACATAATAATTGGGGAATTTACCTTCATCGTAATGTCTGAACTGACCACCCCAGCTTTCTTTTGTAGGGTCATCAACATCCCCGACATTTCCGATAACCGAAGATGTTAAATATAAAATGGAAGGACTATCGCCCTCCTTTAAACTGTTCTTTGGCCAGTTGGCAACCGGAAATACATCTCCACATTTTTCGGCAAATAAACCGCTATGATCCGACCCATGATTTCTGATGTTGTGATCAACAAAAGAGGTATAAGCCCACTCTCCTTCCTGCAGTCCCGACTGGTAAACGCCTCTGAATGTTTCATAAGTTCCCCGGGGAAGAATGCCATTCTCTATCCACCATAATTCAGCATATTTATTCTGCATGAAATCAAAAATGAAGTCTCGGCTGGCGGTATCGTGTAGAGTGTTTGAGGAACTAATGTAGTAGATTCTAATTTTATCAGCTATATCAGGTGCATCATACAGCGCTTGTGCAGTTGTTGTTATACTTCCCCATACAAGAATCCATAGTGGGTTTTCCTTCGTGTAGTTCCGCGCGGTTTTTATAATCCATTGCGATCCTTCAGAGGATTTTTCGGGAGTAGGCAAACCGGGATGTTCCGAGCCAAGAGTAACCAAACCCAAAAGTGTTTTTTCATCCATCAGATCGTTATACCCCTTTTGACGCAGATGATCAACATCTATCCGTTTTATCCAGGATGAGATCAATTCTACGTGGGGAATCGTGTCCCAGGGGTGGGCGTCTATCTGCGTACAGGGGGTGGAAACAATTCCTTTAATTTTCAATATATCGCTATAATGAACTGCTCTGAACAATGATTGTATATCATCAGGGTCGCCTCCTAAATCGGTGTCGATTATTACATCGAATGTTGTGTTTAATTCTGACTTCGATTTGCAGCTCGTTACTGCTAAAACGACCAGAACTAAAAATAGTATTGCCAGGTTCCGATATAAACACCTCATAATTTAATTCTTTTGTATTAATGCCCCCTTTATTATGACAGTATAGCGTTGAGTATAAGAAACGTAAGTGATTTCGAAGCTCAGACCTGTCAATTTGCACTGAGCCAAATTTGCGTTTTGACACAAATTTAAAAGATTTAACAAACCCGTCAAATCGCAGATTTGGCGGAGCTGATTAAATGCTCTAAAGCTTCGTAAACCACTGAGCCACTTATGTTTTTTATACATTGTTGTATGCTGGCTTTTATTCATTAAAGTTCTTACAGTTAAATACTTTCGTCGTAATCGACTTGTTTGATAACCAATCTAAATCGAAAATATTTGCTTGTGTGTCAAAGGTCAATTCTTTTAGATATTTCATTTCATTAAGAATCATCAAGTGTTCTTTTGTCAATTGTCTAACTCTTGTAAATGACATCTTTTCTATCACACCAATTTCTGGTAGTTTTCCGTAATCAGACGCACTACCTAACATAAAATTAAGCTCAATCAATTGATTTAATGTAGTCAAAAAGTCAAGGTCTTTGAGCGTCAATTTTGAAACAGTCAGTTTTCTTAAATTAGTCAGCTCTCCAATCGTTTCAATATCTTTCAATTTGTCAAAAACAAACAAACTAATCAATTCACTTTGCTCCGAAATTGGTTTAATAGACAATCCTTGTCCTCCAATTCCAAGATGCTCAAGTCGTAAGTATTTATTTATATTTTCAATCTGCTTATTCTTAAACATATCTACCGTAAGTGATTTTGTATTAGTCAAGAATTTCAAGCAATCCAAATTATCAACAAATCCGAATCCGTTCAGTACTAACCTTAAAGTTGGTTTGTCACTATCTGTCAATAATCTATGGTTGATTAAATCATAAGACTTTTCGGTTACTTTGAATTTATCAGCAAACTGAATTTGTTTAATCTTCTTAGTATTTAGAATTAAGTCACAGTCAGAGTCAATCAGATTTTCATAAATATTTACAACTCCACCAGTTGTCATTATGAAATTATCAGAATGAGCAATCGTAGTCGATTTAATTGCTGGACTTCCTTCTATTATATCTTTAGTTTTCATATTGCACTGTCGTTTCCTAAGCTTGCATAACGGTTGGTACATGTTGTCGGGGCGGATTTCGGAGAGCGTTCCTGTCCGGAGGACACGGAACTGCGAAACGAGAATCCAGCGTACAACACACCACGAACCCCGCAATGCAATTTACAATTTGTTATGCCCTGTTGTTATTTTTTCCTCTCTTTCATTCATGTCATTTATTGTCTCTACCATGAAATCTTCTCCTGAATTGTTTCGATAATTCCAGAACCATTCAGATACTAATTTTGCTTTTTTATAATCTTTGTTCATCAATTGAAAGTCAATCATCATTGGAGCTTTAAAGTATCTTTTGTTAGTCATCAAATACTCTGTCATTGAGTTAACATCGCAAAGAGTATCCAAGTATTTTAACCCACAATCTTTTATGCCCTTTAGAATTAAATCAATTAATATTTGATTGTCATGTTTTGCAAAATCATATTTGTAACCATCCAATGAATCTAAATCCCAACCATCAATATATTTTGCAGAATCTGCTAGTATGATATTTGTTTTTAAGTCTTTTTGATAGTAGTTTTTATACCACTTTTTATAGTTTTTATTTGTAACTGAAAAATGCGGTTCAATTTCACATATTTCATTCCCAGTATTCCATTTGCTTTTTGAAAACCAAATCTCTTGAACAAATCCATCTTTATCCCTTTTAATCGAAAGTCCAGATTTCAACAGTTTAAAACCCAGGTTCTCCAATTCTGGGAAAATAAATTCTTTAATAATTTTTTGTATCCTTTCAGACGGTGCTAAATCGGAATAATATTGTTTCTTCTTTTTAACCATTCATTTTGTGTTGAAATGTCGTTTTTTCAATTGTGCCTAACGGTCACTTGTATGTGGTCGGGCGGGATTTCTGGAAGAAATCTTGTCAGACCCGCAGGAAAGTGGGCGCAAGGTCTGACCTGTCAGACCGCTAAGACCCCCGCCTGCCATATACAATTTGTTGTGTTTTCGGTTTTTATTATTCAATTTTCAGATTCATTATTGGTTTAAAATCGGTCAACTAATCGTAATAGGGAACATGTTTTCTGAATCCAATTAGCAATTTATTATTTCTAAGTCTAACGATAATCTGATTCATTTTTTCAATATTAAATGCCGCTTCTTTTCCGTTATTTATTGAAATACTTATTGATTGAATTGTCTCAATTTTAGGGATTTTTATCACATCTGCTAATGCAGTGCTCCATTCAGTTGTCAAGGCATATTTCCCGTAAAACTTTCCATTGATTTTAATCTCTGCAGAATCATTCTCAAAGGCAGTTTGAAAATGAATATATAAGTTTCCATCATTTAAGTATTTATTGTCAAAATAATCTCTTGCAATTATTGGTTCTGTTTTCCAAAGTTCCTTATTTATTTCAATCTTGTACTTATTAGAATTTTGAGAATAGGAGTTACTTAAACAAATAATTGTCAGTCCGATTATTAATAAATATTTCTTCATAGCTTTCTATTTTTCTAAACAATTATCAGCTTAGCTTTTGGTCTTTTCAAACTGAAGCACAACGTATGTGTATATTACACTGTAACATACATCTTATTATCTGTCAATCTTGCAAACTACTGGCGTAAAGCATTTTATCTGTCGATTTTCTGCTGATTTGGCGATAGTAATTTGCAAGAGATATTTTCAATGTATCGGGTATTTTGTTGTTTAGTGCACTAAATGTAATCAAAACTTATGTTATACCAATTATTTTTAAAACTGAGCCTTAAGCGAAGTTTTAAAATTATAATGGTTAATGCCGATAGACAATTGAAAAGCATTAAAGAGTATAACGATTTTAAGGCTCAATTCAATTGCTAATCGGTATAAATAGTTGTTGGCAGGGTGAAAAACAGGTTCCGCTGTTGGTGGTAAGCTTTCCGCTACTGCTTATTAGCCGTTCTCCCACAAAAAAAGTCAGTTCTCCCACGGGTGCAAGCACTTCTCCCATATAAAAAGGGCGTTCTCCCATGGTTTTAAGCCGTTCTCCCACACTTCCGGGCGGTTCTCCCATGATTTTGGAGTGTTCTCCCTTACATTTTTCCGGTTCTCCCGCGGGAGAATTTACAAAATGTCAGGGATAAGTGGTTTTTATGTGTACAAATTGACTTTTTGCCAGGGGATAAAGCAAAAAAAACCGGGGCGGTCTCCTCTCCACCCCGGTAAAACTCACAAATACCAAAAATTAATCGCTAAGATCACCGTTGTTGCTTCCCGGACTTCGATGTTTGTTTTTATAAATATTGCGGTAGCCTTTCAGTCGTGCTTCGTTTTTCCAGAAAACATAGCGGCCGCAGTTTTTAATTTCGTCGGCAGCTTGTTGCATATAAGTGTAGGCACGGTCGCGGACGATTTTTACCTGGTGATCGATTTCCTTTTCGCCATTGGCTTGTGCCAGCACTATGGCCAGTTCGTCGGCAGTAGTATCCGCCAGCGGAAGTAAAGTAACATCAAAGTTAATTGATGCTAATGGCTCGGGGTTGGCCTCGCCCAGGGCAACCAGGTTGCTTAAATCCTGAATCATATCGGCATCGCCGGTTCCGTCGGCAATGTCGCTCACTTTTTTTAACAGGCGCGGGTCGTTACGGAAAGCATACCGGAAGTCGTGCAGCAAGCGGCCGTGCAGTTCGTAAGCAGCCGGTGCCCGCTCTTCCCATTCTTTTTGGGCATCCTGTGGCGTATGTTGTTCGCGTTTCCACATCGCCTCGGCTGTGCGGCAGGCACCGTTGCGCACCGTTAACGAATCGATGGTGGTTTCGGGCAGGCCTGCGCCCATTAACTCAGCCTTGTCGTCGAGGCTCCACAAATAAAGGTTTTCATTCTCCTGAATTGCACTTTCTACAGGAATTCCAGGTGCTTTTACTTCTTCGGCCGGAATGGCCATAAATGCATCGTAACATGCATCGTAATCTTGTCGGTCTGACATGGTTTTTTTGATTTTATTCGTATCGGGGATACGAGGTTTAACATATAATTCACTTCAAGTTATGGCTTATAGTAAACATATGCAAAATTTGTTTTTATGTTTTGTAGCAGGGTGCTGGAGATGTAATGCACACAACCTAATCTCTTACAAGTCTTATTAAAGGCCCATCTACCCATGGCCTGTCGGCGATAATTAAATCACTATTCTCAAACCAATATTCATAATCAATCGAAAGAATCTCGATTCTCGAATCTACCTGATTAATTGTAATATTATATTCTCCTGATTCCATTCCATTTACATCTTCTGTGAGGTGATTCACAACTGTCAGCTTACTTTTTACGGTGTCGATGTACCAAATAAGTTGTCCCTTTTCCAAATTCACGGGTTCGCATTCACAACTTACAGATATCAAATTCCATTTGCCATTTAATCCTTTATTTTCCAAAGAACCTAATTCATCTTTATCGCATGCCAATAAGCTGGTTAAAGCCAGGATCATTATCAGTTTAATTGAAATCTTCATAATTCTGTTAATTTCATTTTTATAAAGATGCGAAATTCATAGAAATGGTTGCTTTAACAAATTCAGCAGGTGACTTGAAGTCACCTGCTGAATCGCGGAGAGGGTTGTCGTCAAACAATAAACAAAAAAAAGAGGAGACTTACGATCTCCTCTTTCCTTATATCTGTTTTGAAATTTCTAATTTCTTGTATTGGTAATAAAATCGCGCTCCGATTTAACCAGGTTGATCGAATGCAGCAAGAGGTTTTCCAATTCGGTATGTATTTTAAAGTACAACTGCGAATTGCGTGTGTTTACCAATTGCTGTTTCACACGTTTGAATTGCTGTTTCTCGTTTTTGCGCAACAACTCAACCACAAGGTCTATTTCTTTAATCAGCTCATCAATACCATCGAAGCTCTGATTTTTCACCATTTTCGTTACCTTTTTCAGAATTGCAGTTACCTTATCGATGGTTGCGGTTAATTCTGCCGCCTGCTCTTCGGTAAATGGTTTGTGGTTGTTTTCAACATGGGCAATCATCGGGCTTAGCATATAATGCACTGCGTGTGCCATTTCGCGTTTGTGCTCGATCATTTGCACATAGTAGTGTGTTGTTTCTGCCGAGCTATCCATCAGTTTCTCAGCAATCCTAAACACCTTATCCTTGTTCTTTTTCGCTTTTTTCGACAATACTTTGCAGGCTTCTTCGGCTTTGCGCAGGCCGCCTCTGTCTTCGTTTAAAAAGCTTTGCATACCCACCTCAAGTATATCGGTAGTGTTAGACAGGCCTTTTAAAATTTGTTTGGCGCTTTTGGCAATAATATCTTCTGTTGCATCCTCGTCCTTAATATTATCTTCTTCCTCGGCTACTTTTGCCTGAGCACGTTTACGGAAAAGAATCTGAGTTCGTACCACCATAAAAATGGCCACTGCAATAAATACGAAGATCATAAACTTACCGCTAAGCGAGATAATCAGGGCAATTAATCCTGCCACCGAAAAAGCAATTAAAGCCGTTAAAAACCAACCGCCAATTACGGCAAACACACCCGAAATACGGTATACGGCACTGTCGCGATCCCATGCGCGGTCGGACAATGAAGTACCCATTGCCACCATAAAGGTTACGTAGGTAGTTGAAAGTGGTAATTTTAACGAAGTACCAATTGCAATAAGAATACTGGCCACTACCAGGTTTACCGATGCACGAATTTTATCGAATGCCGGTGCTTCTGCGTCGTCGTTATAATACGAATGTTTTTCGAACCTTGATTTTAACGTATTGCCAACTGCCGCCGGCATCGTCTTTTGTACTTTTTTGTTGAAATTGGTAAAACCGCGCACCATAACACGTGCAGCCAGTGACGAACCAAAACGCTCGTCGCCTGCATCCTGACGGCTAAGGTTAATTTCTGTTTCGGTAACGGCACGTGCCTTTTTCGACATGATTAAGGTAATAACCATTACCAAACCTGAAACTATAAGCATGTAAAGCGGAGTACTGCTCTTTCCGGCCAGATTTGCCATCGAGAACTGGTCGGCAGGCATTCCGGATGCCATCCAGTCCTGGAACGATTTAAATCCGGCTACCGGCACTCCAATAAAGTTTACAAGGTCGTTTCCGGCAAAGGCCATGGCCAGCGCAAATGTACCAACCATTACAACAACCTTAAGAATTTTAATATTGAATATCCATTTCAGCAATTGAATAAATACCACCCAAAAACCAAAACTTACCAGTAATATAAATCCAACATTATGCTTGAAATAATCCTGCAAAGTCTCTCCCGATGCCAGTTCGATTCCTGCATACGACGAGCCTTTCATTCCTTTAATAAAAATAAAGTAGGTTATTGCGGTAATAGCAAGCCCTCCGAATAAGGATCCAAGATATTTCATTGGCCCGCGATAGCGGAATGAAAAGATAAAACGCGTAATGTACATTACCAACGCACCAACCGTAAAGGCAATGAAAACAGACAGAAGTATACCCGTTATAATTGCCAGCGCTTTACTGGAGTTAATGTAATTCGACAATTCGGCTGCTACCGAAAGTCCCATCCCCTTGATTTTAACGGCAGCAACTGCCACGGCAGATCCAAGCAACTCAAAAACGATACTTACCGTAGTTGATGTTGGCATACCAAAAGTGTTAAACAAATCGAGAAGAATTACATCGGTGATCATTACGGCCAGAAATATGACCATGATCTCGGCAAAATAAAACTGATCGGGATGAAAAATCCCTTTTCGGGCTACTTCCATCATTCCATTCGAGAAAGTGGCTCCAACCAGTACACCAATACTGGCCATCAGAAAGATAACCCACTTAGGTGCAGCTTTCGATCCAATTGCAGAATTTAAAAAGTTAACTGCATCGTTACTTACTCCAACAATTAAATCAGAAATTGCCAAAGCAAAAAGAACGACCACCAGAATTAAATAAAAATTTTCCATTTATTCATTTTTAATTATGCTGTCAGATATTTCAATTTAAACTTTAATCATTTTGTAATCGTCGGCAAAGGTGTTCCAAAAACAGAATATTAATGTTACAAAACGATTACATTTTGATTACATTTTCACCTCTCAGGTGCAATATATGAATAAACAATAATCGATTTCAAATTACGCAAAATAAAAAACATTCAGTATCCACGGGAATCATAAACAGAGATGAAAGTGAGGCCTGTCTGTAGCATTTCATGGAAATAGTCTGATTACCAGGCGCATAAAACGACTGTGCAATGAACAGCTTATTGATTGCGCCCGCTATTTACTTACATGATTAACCACGGGTTTCACCCGAGGTTAATCATATTTTATCCCTTCGGGATATGCAGCAGAATTACAAAGTTAAGCCGAGTTACATGAACAGCGATATTAGAATTCAACGCTTTTATGGCGCTGAAAGCGTCGAAGGTTATTAACCCGGTGTGTAGCGCCGGGATATAATGACCGAAGGGGAATCGTCCGGTGAAATAAGCCGATCGAAGCCAGATGGTTCTCCCGGACGAAATCTAAATGGCAATACATATAGGAATAAGGGGGACTTACAAAAAAAGCCGGAAAGTTATTCCGGCTTTTAAAAATACTATGTATTGATTTTTAATTCTTTTGAACTGTATTAGTGATAAAATCGCGGTACGCTTTCATCAGGTTTATAGTGTGTAATAACAAATACTCCATCTCCGAAATCAGTTTAAAGAACAACTGAGAGTTTCGCGTATTAACCATTTTATTTTTAATACGTTTAATCTGGTTTTTCTCCATCTTGTATATTTGTTCCAGAATCTTGTCGCGCTCTTCAATAATTTGATCGATGTCGTCAAATGTCTTTCCTTCAATATCTTTCAATACCGATTTAAAGAACTGATCAATATTACCCGCAACATCTTTTAATTCCGTATGCTGTTCTTCAATAAACGGTTTATGGTTGTTCTCTATGTGTTTAATCATAGGCTCCAACATAAAATGCACGGCGTGTGCCATTTCGCGTTTATGCTCCATCATTTGCACATAGAAATGACTGGCATCAAACGGGCCTTCAGCTAGTTTTGTAATCGTTGAATAAACCTTGTCACGATTTCGTTTCGACCGTTTCGAGAATTTTTTGGACGTTTCCTGTACCTTTTTCAAGCCGGCCCGGTCTTCTTTTAAGAAGTATTTAATACCTTCTTTAACCACCTCATCGCTCGATTTTACAGCTTTTATCATTTGTCTCGAACTCTTGTCAATTATCTCTTCCTGTGCGTCAGCATCTTCAATAAGTTCGTCCTCTTCCGCCTGCAGCTGGTCGCGTTTTTTAATTAAGGTGTGCGTACGGATAACCATAATTATCGCAACCACAACAAAAACGAAGATCATGAACTTTCCGCTAACTGCAATGAGTAAGGCCACAAGTCCTGAAACTGAAAAAGCAATTAATGCGGTTAAAAACCAGCCACCGATTACGGCAAAAACTCCAGAGATACGGTATACCGCACTTTCGCGATCCCATGCACGATCGGATAACGAGGTACCCATTGCAACCATAAAGGTTACGTATGTGGTTGATAACGGAAGTTTAAGCGATGTACCAATGGCGATTAAAATACTTGCCACCACCAGGTTTACCGATGCCCGCACCTTATCAAACGATGGCGGATCCTGATCGTCTTCGTCAACGTACGAATGTGGTTCGAAACGAGAGCTTATGCCCCCGGTTAATGCAGATGGAAGGATATTGGATACGCGGTTATTAAATTTTGTTGCTCCACGAACGATTACCCTGGCTGCAAACGACGAACCAAAACGCTCATCGCCTTCATTTTGTCTTGACAGGTCGAGCGAAGTTGCAATAACCGACTTTGCCTTTTTCGACATGATCAGCGTTACAATCATCACCAGTCCGGCAATCAGTAACATATAGGTTGGCGTTCCAACTTTTCCGGCAAGCATTGCCATCGAAAAGGTATCAGGATCAGTAGCTCCTTGTGCAACCCAGGCCTGGAACGAATTGAAACCGGCCAGCGGTACACCAATAAAGTTTACCAGGTCGTTTCCGGCAAAGGCCATAGCCAGCGCAAATGTACCGGCCAGCACCACAACCTTTAATATTTTTATATTGAAAATCCATTTCAACAACTGAATAAATACAACCCAAAAGCCAAAGCTATAGATCAGCATTAATCCTGTATGGTGTTTTACCCACTCCTGAATTGTTTCGCCACTGCTTAACTCAACACCCGCGAATGTTGATCCTTTCATCCCTTTTATCACAATAAAATAGGTAATTACGGTAATGGCCAAACCTCCAAAAGCTGAACCAAAATACTTCATTGGCCCGCGATATTTAAAGGTAAACAACATACGTGTTAAATACTGCACAAGAGCTCCTACGGTAAAGGCCACAAATACGGAGAGCAATATTCCGGTAATAATGGCCAGTGCCTTACTCGAATTAATGTATTGCGACAGCTCCATCAATACCGAGCCTCCCGCTGCTTTAATTTTTACAACCGATACTGCAACGGCAGCTCCGAGTAATTCAAAAACTATGGAAACGGTTGTAGACGTCGGCATTCCGAATGTGTTAAACATATCAAGCAGAATAACATCGGTTATCATTACTGCCAGAAAAATGATCATGATTTCGGAAAAGACAAACATCTCGGGATGAAAAATACCCTTTCGGGCTACTTCCATCATTCCACTTGAAAATGTAGCCCCAATCAGCACCCCTAAACTGGCCATTAGAAATATCACCCATTTTGGAGCTGCTTTCGAACCCACAGCCGAATTGAGGAAGTTTACTGCATCGTTACTTACACCTACAATCAGGTCGGAAATAGCTAATGCAAAAAGTACAATTACAAGAATCAGGTAAAAGTTTTCCATTAAATTTGGTTTTAAATAAAGGTCGGCAAATATAAAGCAAGTAAAAAGTTTAATCGTTTTGTAATATTAATAAAATATTAACTAACCATGAAATTACCATTAACCAATTAATAACCACTTTTTTATACGGCATTTGAAACCTTAATTTGTAACGTTCGATTTTCGAACAACAGACAGAACATAACATAATATTATTAAATGAGAACATATTCTTCGAAATTCCTTGCCTCACTGGTTGCCTTTATTTTAACCTTGCTGGCCTTTGGAATCGCTTTGCTGGCACACTACTTTGGCGAGAATATTTTGGTTATAACCATTTCTACACTAGCCTTTTCGGTAGCCGCCTACTTTTCCATTTTATACATTATTAAGAAATACATTATCGATCGTATTCGCCCCTTGTATAATACCATTCGCGATTTGCCACTGAGCGGAAAGAAAATGGAGGAAAAAATCGACTCGAACAGTTTGCTGTTAAACGTAAAAAACGAGGTTGAAGAATGGGCCAAAACGCAATTGAAAGAAATTGAACGACTTAAAGAGCTGGAGAAATACCGCAAAGATTTTGTAGGAAACGTATCGCACGAATTAAAAACACCAATTTTTAATATACAGGGTTATGTTCTTACGCTTTTGGAAGGCGGCCTGGAAGACCCCAAAATAAATAAACTGTATCTGAAACGCACAGAAAAGAGTATCGACCGTATGGTATCGATTGTTGAAGACCTGGAATCGATCACCAAACTGGAATCGGGAGAGTTGCAGCTAAACATGACCCGTTTTGATATTGTAAAAACCGTTGAGGAAGTTATTGAAATGGAACACTGGCAAGCTTCGGAAAGCCAAATCACAGTGCAGATCATTAACAAACCCGACAGGCCCATTTATGTGCGTGCCGACAAAAAGCGTATTCTCGAAGTAATTACCAACCTTATTGTTAACGGCGTAAAATACGGCAAGCAAAACGGTTACGTAAACATTTCATTCCACGATTTAGAGGACAATATAATTGTTGAGGTTGCCGATAACGGCATTGGTATCGAGAAAAAAGACCTTCGACGTATTTTTGAGCGCTTCTTCCGTGTCGACAAGTCGCGTTCGCGCGAGCAAGGAGGCACCGGACTTGGCCTTTCCATTGTAAAACACATTATCGAAGCTCATAATCAATCTATTAACGTACGAAGCGTGCTCGATCAGGGAACCACATTCAATTTTACACTCGAAAAGCAAAAGTAGCCCAATCAAAACTTTCCGTAAAAAAAAACGTAAGAGTGGCTATTAATTTGTATTTTGGTTCAATTAAGCACTATTTTAGATTCGTGTTTATTTTTTGTTTAAAGGAAAGTTAATTGTTCTGTAATAAGCAGCATTTACTTTTGTCAAGAATTTTATGTTATGAGTGAAAATCAATTTAAAGTTTTACTGGTTGATGACGAGTTGGATATCCTCGAATTTCTGAGTTACAACCTTGAAAAAGAAGGATACGAGGTATTTACTGCCCGAAATGGCGCGGAAGCAATAAAGGTTGCAGAAAAACAGTTACCCCACCTCATTATACTCGACGTAATGATGCCGGAAATGGATGGAATTGCCGCGTGCGAAGAGCTTCGGAAAATTCCGGCACTGAGCAGCACCGTGATTGCCTTTTTAACTGCACGTGGCGAAGACTATTCGCAAATTGCAGGTTTTGAGGCCGGAGCCGACGATTACATCACCAAACCGGTTCGCCCAAAAGTTTTGGTTAGCCGCGTAAAAGCACTGCTAAAACGTACCGGCGAAGCTACACAACCTGTTGAAGTGGTTGACACCAACACCGTAACAATTGGCAACCTTCTTATTGACAAAGAACGCTACCTGATTCGTATTGGCGACAACGAAATGATACTGCCAAGAAAAGAATTTGAACTGCTGTCGCTATTGGTTTCGAAACCCGGAAAAGTATTTACCCGCGAGGAAATTTACTATTCGGTTTGGGGCGAAAACGTTGTGGTTGGCGACAGAACAATCGATGTTCATATTCGTAAACTACGCGAAAAAATCGGCAATGAGCACATTAAAACGCTCAAAGGAATTGGTTACAAATTTGTTGAATAACAAAAGAAGATATTATAACGAAAGGGGCTTTTTAAAGTCCCTTTTTTTGTCTCTACACACTGGAAGTCCTTTTTCGGCTATAGGAAAAAGGATTAAAAAATGCCACCACTGACGATAAGAAACTAAAAATATAGATGATGAGTTAATGAGAAATCGTTTGATCACACAAAATAAAGCACCAAATAAAGTACAATAAAACCAAGCCCGTAACCGGCCACCAACTGTTTCAGATCGTGTTTACCAAGAATAAGCCGAGCAGTTCCGATTAATCCCGATAGCAAAACAACAATTAAAACCGAATAAACCGGGTTCACGCCGTTTCGGAACGACAGTGCAAACATGGTTCCACTTAAACCTCCAATGGCTGCCATGTGGTTACTGATTTTCCATTTTAGCGAAACAACAAGCAACACAACAAGCACCAGCACCGATGCCAGCATAAACAATCTAAACTCGGGAACTGCCTGTACCTTTCGTAATAAAATAAAACCGAGGTAGTAAAAAACCGATGCGCTTAATAGCGGAATTAAACGGTCGCGGTTGCCGGGCATATTAATATCAAAACGCGGATTTAGCGATAGAACTGCCACTGAAAGCATCGGCAAAATGCAGGTAGTAAAAAACACTACCAACAGCACAAAACGTTTGGCTTCCCACAAAAGTAAATCGAAATAAAATCCGGAATTCAAGAGCAGAAACATGCCAATGGTCGGAATCAATACCGGGTGAAATATTACAGATATAATTCGTGCTATTCTCTCCGACATCTTATAATTCTTTTCGTAAACGCGCTACCGGTACTCCCAGCTGCTCGCGATATTTTGCAACAGTTCTTCGCGCAATATTGTATGATTTTTCTTTAAGGATTTTGGCCAGTTTCTCATCGGTAAGAGGCTTACGTTTATCCTCTCCTTCGATACACTCCTGCAGAATCTTTTTAATCTCACGTGTTGAAACCTCTTCACCGTCGTCTTTTGCCAAACCTTCGGAAAAGAAATATTTCAACGGGTAAATTCCAAAATGCGTTTGTATGTATTTACTGTTCGAAACCCTTGATATGGTTGAAATATCAAGCCCGGTTCTTTCGGCAATGTCTTTTAAAATCATCGGACGAAGTTTTGTTTCGTCGCCTTCCTGGAAATACTCTTTCTGAAAGCTGATAATCTCCGACATGGTAAGCAACAGAGTCGTTTGCCGCTGGTGTATGGCATCGATAAACCATTTTGCCGAATCCAGTTTTTGTTTCACAAAAGTTACCGCTTCTTTGTCGGTTTTTTGTGCCTTCTGGTTCTGGCTCATGGTTCTCAGCATCTCGGTATAGGTGTCGTTGATTTTAAGCTCCGGAACATTACGCTGATTTAACGAAAGACTCAATTCCCCGTCAACCAGCTCCAGAATAAAATCAGGCACGATATGCTGATTTGATTTATTTAAAGGATTACTATACGAACTGCCCGGTTTTGGATTTAATTTAAGTACCTCGTCGATACCTTTTTTTAGCTCCTCATCCGAAAGCTCCAGTTTTGTTCTGATTTTATCGTAATGCTTTTTTGTAAACTCCGGGAAATAGTCCTTTACAATGGTTTTAGCCAATTGAAATCCCTTGTCCTCCTTCCGCTCGAGTTGCAGTAATAAACATTCGCGTAAATCGCGTGCTGCAATTCCGGGAGGATCAAAATCCTGAATAGCCAATAAAATTTTCTCCAGTTTTTCCTCCGGAACATCGAGGTTCATATTAAAGGCCAAATCATCGCTGATGGCCATTAAATCACGTCGGAGGTATCCATCGTCATCAATGTTCCCGATAATATATTCGGCAAGTTGCTGCTCCTCATCATCCAAATCGGCCAGCCCCAGTTGTTCATGCAAAAATTCATGGAAACTTGTACCTACCGAAAACGGTACATCGATGTATTTATCGTCTTTTGAATAGTTATTTACGTTTAACTTGTAGGTTGGAATTTCTTCGTCTTCGTAATAATCGTCCATCGAAAACTCTTCGTTGTCAACATCCGTATTATTATCCTGGCCATCATCCATTTGGTCGACATCCGACGAGGGATTATCCGATTCCAGTTCCAGAACCGGATTTTCTTCCAGCTCTTTTTTAATCCGCTGCTCGAGTTGCATAGTTGGGATTTCCAAAAGTTTGATCACCTGAATTTGCTGAGGTGATAACTTTTGGAGCAGCTTCTGTTGTAGTGATAGTTTTTGCTCCATAATCCCAATTGTTACCTCCGTAAAAATAACATTTTTTTCGGAGTAGCTTTTCTAAATTACACCATCAAAATTCAGCATTTTTAGGTGCACGCGGAAAGGCGATTACATCGCGGATGTTGCCCATTCCGGTAACAAAAAGCATAAGACGCTCGAAGCCAAGGCCAAAGCCACTGTGCACTACCGAACCAAAACGACGTGTATCAAGGTACCACCACATTTCGTCCGTAGGGATATCCATTTCCTCCATACGTCTGGTCAGCTTTTCAAGGTCTTCCTCACGTTGCGAACCACCAATAATTTCGCCAATACCCGGGAACAATACATCCATTGCACCAACAGTTTTACCATCCTCGTTCTGTTTCATATAGAACGCTTTAATGTCTTTCGGGTAATCGATAAGAATTACCGGACACTTAAAGTGTTTCTCTACCAGGTAACGTTCGTGCTCGCTTTGCAGGTCAACGCCCCAGTCAACCGGGAACTGGAATTTTTTCTTTTTATAAGGTTTCGAGTTTTTCAGAATATCAATTGCCTCGGTGTATGACAAACGTATAAAATCGTTTTTCAGAACAAACTCCAGCTTTTCGATCAAATCCATCGAGCGCTGGTCCTGTGGTTTGTTTTTCTCCTCTTCTTTCAGTCGCTGAGCCAAAAACTGCAGATCGTCCATACAATTATCAAGCGCATACTGAATACAGTATTTCAGGAATTCTTCGGCCAGATCCATATTGTCTTTCAGATCGTAAAAAGCCATCTCAGGCTCGATCATCCAGAATTCTGCCAGGTGACGCGTTGTATTCGAATTCTCGGCACGGAATGTTGGGCCGAAAGTATAAATCTCGCCAAGCGCCAACGCACCCAACTCACCTTCCAACTGACCGGAAACCGTTAAGTTGGTAGCTTTTCCGAAAAAGTCCTGGCTGTAATCCACCTCGCCATCTTCGGTTAACGGTGGATTTTTTGCATCCAATGTTGACACACGGAACATCTGTCCGGCTCCCTCGGCATCACTGGCCGTTACAATTGGCGTGTGCAGGTAGTTAAATCCTTTTTCGTTAAAATATTTATGAATGGCAAAAGCCATAGCGTGACGAATACGAAAAACCGCACTAAACGTATTGGTACGGAAACGCAGGTGTGCATTTTCGCGCAAGAATTCCAGCGAGTGTTTCTTTGGCTGGATCGGATATTTTTCAGGATCAGCTTTTCCGAGCAAATCAATTGATTTTGCGTTCAGCTCAACATTTTGACCACTTCCGGCTGATTCTACCAATTCTCCGGTAACTGCAATTGCAGCTCCGGTTGTTATATCGCGTAATAGTGCTTCGTCGAAACTTTCAACATCAACCACCACCTGAAGATTATGAATGGTAGATCCGTCATTCAACGCAATAAAATTTACATTTTTACTTCCGCGTTTTGTCCTCACCCAACCTTTGGCAACAACTTCGCTGCCTGTTTCTCCATTCTTCAGAATCTCTTTAATTTTCAAACGTGCCATGATGTTTATTTTTTCTGCCTTTAATTTGTCTGTTCAGCTTTTTACAGCCTTTTAACTTTTCGAATTTTGAGCTTACAAATTTATACTTTATTAGCAATTATGTAGCTGTAAGAAACATTTTCGTCCTATTTTTAATACTTACGTGAAATAAACTGACCCTACGAATCAACTTCTTTATGCTGAATTAACAGGAAGCCCTTCAATTCCTGAAAAATGTGCCTTCGGATAAAATTTTATTATCCACGCAAGTTTTTAAGTCCAATGGTGTCATACCAGTGATATAATTTAATTCAAACGGTAAAATGAAAATCACAGAGGATATAAAAATAAGCGACAACGGATTTGTTTTCAACTCACGAACCGGCGATTCATTCAACCTGAATCCTTTCGCATTGGAACTCATGAAAAATATTGAAGCTGAAAAAAGCTTTGATCAGATTAAAACGGAAGTTATGGAGAAATACGACATTGATGACCTTTCGTTTGAAAAGGATTTTTACGAATTCTGCGCGTTGTTAAAGCATCACCAAATTGTTTTACAAGACAATCCGCTCGATTTCAAATAATAGTCATGAACAAGCAGAAGATAACACTTGCTGTAACCGGATTGAACAACACTGATAATCCGGGGCCCGGTGTACCATTTATTCGTGGCATTAAAGAATCGGAAGCGTTTGATGCCCGCATTATCGGGCTGGTCTACGAAAACCTGGAACCGGGAATTTACATGGAAAACCTGTGCGACCGAATTTTCCAGATACCTTATCCCTCATCCGGTTCGGATGAATTGATTGAGCGAATCGAAAATATTCATCAACAGGAACAAATCGATGTTCTTATTCCAAATCTGGATGCCGAACTTTTTTCTTTTATGAAAAATGAAGGGCGATTGCGAAGCCGTGGAATTCAGACTTTTCTACCCAACCTGAAACAGTTTCAGGAACGTGAAAAAGACAAACTTCCGGAATTTGGCAAGAAATACGACATTAAGGTGCCGGGAAGTATCAACATGAGTACTCTGGGGCAGATCAAGGACCTTGAAGACAAATATGATTACCCGGTGATGATAAAAGGCCAGTTTTACGACGCCTATGTAGCTCACAACGAAGAACAGGCAAAACAGGCTTTTCATACGATCGCATCGAAATGGGGATTTCCGGTAATTGCGCAGGAATTTGTGAAAGGAACCGAGGTAAACGTAATTGCACTGGGCGATGGAAAAGGAAATACCATTGCCGCTGTTCCTATGCGTAAACAGTACATTACCGATAAAGGTAAAGCCTGGGGCGGCATCACACTTGCCGACGAAAAGATGATGGAACTTACCCGTTCCATTATTTCAAAAACAAAATGGAAAGGCGGAATGGAACTCGAATTGATAAAAACCAATGGAGGCGAATATTACCTCATCGAGATTAATCCACGCGTTCCGGCCTGGGTTTACCTGGCAGTTGGTGCCGGTCAAAATATTCCCGAGGCACTTGTAAAACTTGCTCTCGGAATGGACGTACAAGCGATGACAAAATATAAAATCGGGAAAATGTTCGTCCGCTATTCGTACGATGCCATTGTTGACCTCGAAAAATTTGCGGCCATATCAATGAATAAGGAAATATAAAACTCAGAAATCATGACAAAATTCGCATACGAAAAACCTGTAATCAGCAAAATTACGGCTGGCATCCCCTCCAAATTTGGATTGCCTACCAGGCAAAAGTTTATTCCTGATATCGACGGGATTCCGGTTGAGAAGATCATGGAAGAGTACGGTTCTCCGGTATTTGTTCTTTCAGAAAAAACGATGCGCAATACCTTTGCCCAAGCCAAACAGGCTTTTGAAACCCGCTACCCGAAAGTACAGTTTGCATGGTCGTATAAAACAAATTATCTCGATGCTGTTTGCAGCATTTTTCACGACCAAAGTGCCTGGGCAGAAGTTGTTTCTGCTTTCGAATTTCAGAAAGCACTTTCGCTGGGCGTCAACGGTTCAAATATCCTTTTTAATGGCCCCGAAAAATCGGAAGAAGATTTAAAACTGGCCATCCAACACAATGCCTGTATCCATATCGATCATTTTGATGAGCTGTATTTGCTGATAAAAGTTACCCGCGAACTGGATAAAAAAGCACGGGTGGCCATACGTATTAACCTCGATGCAGGAATTTACCCCATTTGGGACCGTTTTGGTTTTAACTATGAAAACGGAGAAGCCTGGAATGCCATTAACCGGATTATGCTGGCTGAAAAACTTGATTTGATTGGTCTGCATACACATATCGGCACTTACATTATGTCGGCAAATGCCTATGCAGTTGCTGCATCGAAACTGGCCAACCTTTACATGGCAACGCATCGTAAGTTCGATTACTGGCTGAAATACATCGATTTGGGTGGAGGGTTTGCATCGAAAAACACATTAAAAGGTGCTTACATGCCGGGAACAGAAACCTGCCCGTCGTTTGATGAATATGCCGAAGCCATTTCAAATGCATTGATTTCCTCGGAAATCCCGCATGAAAATCTTCCGGTGCTGTTTTTGGAAACCGGCCGGGCACTGATCGACGATGCCGGCTACCTGCTGACAACTGTTTTGGCCAATAAACGATCAACCAACGGGCGGCGAACCATGGTAATCGATGCCGGAGTAAACCTGCTTTTTACCTCTTTCTGGTATAACCTGGGGGTTTATCCAACACGCCAACTATCCAGTCACCTGGAAGAAAGCACCATTTACGGACCACTTTGTATGAACATCGATGTAATCCGCGATGCCATTAACTTTCCGCAGGTAAAAACCGGCGAGAAACTGGTTATCGAACGGGTTGGCGCCTACAACATGACACAGTGGATGCAGTTCATTACTTTCAGGCCCAATGTGGTGATGATCGATTTGGAGGGAAAAATGCACATTGTTCGCAAAAAAGAGAATCTTGACACGCTTACAAGTCTGGAACAAAATCCGAAAAGATAAATGATTACATTTCCATCCATAAAACGAAAAGAAATTGTTCAGTCGGTACTCAACAGCTACTCGCAGGTATTTTTTTCGAGTTCGAATTTTCTGGCCGTTCTTTTAATCATTATCAGCTTTTTTGATTACGGTGCCGGGATAGGTGGCCTTTTGGCGGTGCTTGTAGCAAACCTGCTGGCTTATGGCCTGGGCTATAACAAATACCTGATCAGTTCCGGCATTTATGGATATAATACTTTGCTCGTTGGCCTGGGAGTTGGGCTGTTTTATCAGCCATCTTTTGAAGTTTATGCGCTTATCGTTATTGCTGCCGTGGTCACTTTTTTTATTACCATTGTTTTTCAGGGTGTACTCGGAAAATACGGATTACCTTTTCTGAGCATTCCCTTTTTGTTTGGAATATGGATCGTAGCCTTGTCGGGTGGCGACCTTACAGCACTGAATATTAGCGAACGGGGCATTTTTACCTACAACGAACTGTATGCTTTGGGCGGACAATATTTTGTTGATTTTTACGACTTTCTGGAAAAACACATTTCCAATTCATTTGTAAAGATCTACTTTCACTCGCTGGGAGCAATTTTCTTCCAAAGTCACTTGCTTGCAGGTATTATCATTGCCATCGGATTGCTTATTTATTCACGAATTACCTTCGTGCTTTCCATTCTTGGTTTTTCGGTGGCCTTTCTTTTTTACCGATTGGTGGGCATCGAGTTTAGTTCTCTGGGTTATACGTTTATTGGCTTTAATTATATTCTTACTGCCATTGCACTGGGTGGCTACTACCTTGTTCCGGGGCGCATAAGTTTTGGCTGGATTATCCTGCTGTTACCGGCAGTGGTTTTAATTACCACCAGTACGCAACAAATTTTTATTCTTTTGCGTGTATCGGCCTATTCGTTACCCTTCAATATTGTGGTTTTAATGTTTTTATTTGCTTTGAAACTACGTGAAAAACGACCACGAAAATTATTGGAGACTCCGGTACAATTAGGCAAACCCGAAAAAAACCTTTACCTCTATTCGGGCAACTTAAAACGGTTTCCGGCTGCGTATCCGGTGTCGGCAACTTTGCCGTTTTTAGGCGAGTGGACCGTTAGCCAGGGACATAGCGGCGAATACACACACAAAGATGCCTGGCGTCATGCCTGGGATTTTGTGATAACCGATCGGAACGGAGAACAATACAACGGCTCGGGCGATTTTCACGAAGATTATTTATGTTTCGGGAAGGCAGTGCTGGCTCCGTTCGATGGAACCGTGGTTGAGGCGGTAAATCACATTAAAGACAACACCATTGGCGATGTAAACACCAAAGAAAACTGGGGAAATACAGTCATCATAAAACACAACGATTACCTGTATGCCAAACTCAGCCACTTAAAATATCACTCGGTGGAGGTTAAAGCAGGCGACCAGGTAAAAAAAGGACAGTTGCTGGGCCGCTGCGGAAATTCAGGCCGCTCGCCCTACCCGCATTTGCACTTTCAGTTCCAGGTTACGCCTTATATTGGTTCCGTAACGCTCGATTATCCTTTTGGCAATTATCTGCTGAAAGAAAACAATGGCTATACACAGAAGAATTTTGAGTTTCCGAAGAAAGATGACATTGTAGTTAATCCGGTAAAAAACGAGTTGCTATCCAAGGCGCTGCATTTTATTCCCGGGCAACGCATGAATATTAGCGTTGAAGTTAATTCGCCAAAAGAAAAGTGGCAAAAAATGGCCGGCGATTTCTCGTGGCTGGTTCAAACCGATGTGTACAACAGCACTTTTATTAAATGCGAAAAAGACCAGAGTCTGGCTTACCTCCACAACACCGACGAGCAGCATTATTTCACCAATTTTACCGGAACCAAATATTCGCCACTCTACTGGTTTTTTGTGGCGCTTTTTAATGTTCCAATCGGGTTCCTTGCCAATAGCCGAATTAATGATTCCATCCCGATTAACCTGATGTTTACAGGGGCACTAAAGTTCTTTCAGGATTTTATAGCACCGATTTATCTCTTTCTGAATATCGATTATAAACTTGTCATCAAAGATGCCGGAGATATTCTCTCATCGGGCGATGTGCAAATGAAGGCCGAAATCAACAAGAAGATACTTGGGAAAACGGTGAATACGTATGAGATAGAAATCAAAATTTCGCAGGAGAATGTGATTCAGATTTCAGTGAATTTTAACGAAGCAAAGATCAATATAACATGTCAAAACGAATTGTAACAGTACTACTATTCATGGCTGTTTTTTCGGTATTAAATGCACAAACAAACTGGAATTATACCGAAGTAGACAAAAAGTCGTACGAACTTTTTCAGCAAAAAAAATGGAAAGAGTTGATTGAATTCAACAATGAGGCCTGCGAAAAAGGCATTGAATATTTCTATTTGCAGGCCCGCACCGGAATTGCCTGGTATAACCTGGGAAAATACCGGAAAGCCAGTGAGTGGTTTTTTAAAGCCTGGGAAAACGACCAGCATTTTGAGTGGCTGCAGGAGTACCTGTACTATAGTTTGGCGTATACGGGCAGATATGTGGAAGCCAGCAAACTGGCAGTGGATTTTAGCAACGAATTACAACAAAAAATCAATTTCCAAAAAATGAAACCTCTGCAGATTGCAATTGAAGGAGGCTACAGCTGGAACCCCGATTTTGAACAACTGCTGGGAAGCAACATGCATAACGATTTGGAAGTTGGCCCGGACTACGGAGAAGCTTTCTTTTTTAAGAACTACCATTTTGAATCGTTGGATTACAGCCATCAAATTGCACCGGGGGTAATTCTGAATCATAATCTAACGCATGTTGGAACTGACAAGATGGAGCAACTTTTCTGGGGCTCGCGTTATAATTTCCAGATCGATGTAAAACAGAATCAGTATTTCCTGAATCCGGTTTTTGCACTTGGAAAATTGTATTTTTCCCCGTCAATGAACATTACCTGGGGTAAATCGGCATTACTTCTGGGCAATTACGATCCAAATACCTTTTATACTTCAAGCTATAAATTTTCCGATTACATTTTTACAACGTCTGTCTGGACCAACTGGGGTAATTTTTCGCCCGGCGCCGAAATTAACCTTGCCAATATTGCCAACGAGGGATTTAAACAAGCTTCGGCCTGGTTAACCATATACCCGCTTTCAAACAGCAATCTGTATTTAACTCCGCGTGTTTACTTTAGAAGCGACAACGACAACAGTTTTGGCTACAATACTTTTGGCCTGTCGGGCGGATTCCAGCTGGGGCAGTTTCACTTTTACGGCAATTACCTGAACGGAGAAATGGAAAACTTTATCGAGACGGGGGGTTATGTTATTGCCAACTTTCCGGGCCGTTCCACCCGAAAATACATGGGAAGTATTTATTTCCCTTTTGCTAAACGATACCAGTTTGTGGTGCGCTATCTTAATCAGGATGTAAGCGAACGGTACAGGGTTTACCAAAACGCCACCCTTTTTAACGAGAAAGCGTACAACTACATAAAACATACAATTACAGCAGGAATATCATGGAAATTTTAAGAAATAAATTACTGGCCCTATTGCTTTTTGCGGCAACGGCAACAAACGTTTTTGCACAGGCAAACCAGGAAGCTCTGGAAAGCGCTTTCGGAAGAAGTTACGAGTTTGAAAAAAACGGCGACTTTTCGGCGGCAATGGATCCGTTAAAGAAAGTTTACGATGAATCGTCGTATGAAATAAATCTGCGTTTAGGGTGGCTGAATTACAATGCCGGGCTTTTTGATGAGTCGGTTATTTTTTACAGCAATGCACAAAAACTAAAACCTTATGCCGAGGAATCACGGTTTGGTCTGATTCTTCCGCTGGCTGCACTGGGCAAATGGAATGAGGTTATCGATCTTTACAATAAAATACTGGAAATCAACCCGAACAATACGGTGGCCATGTACCGGCTGGGCCTGGTTTACTACGGCAGAAAGGATTACGACAAAGCTTATCCTTTGTTTAAAAAGGTGGTCGACCTTTATCCGTTTGGCTACGATGGACTGTTGATGCTGGGATGGACCTCTTATTTTCTCGGAAACTACAACCAGGCAAAAGTACTTTTCAACAAGGTTAAACTCAATAATCCCAACGACGCTTCGGCAAACGAGGGATTAATGCTAATCAAGTAAAAACAGGATTGTTAAAGTAAAAAGTTCAGCCTGAAAACCGGTAGCCGGATAAAACCAACCGCTGCCGGTTTTCTATTCGCTGTTTACCTGTTCCTGCATTTGGCTCCACCCTGGTTGCACACGCCACAAGCTTGCTGGCCCATTCTTTTTCCATTTTGGCCGTGTTGTTGATTAGCTCCAACAATTTCAGTGTAAGTTGTTTCCGATAAAACTTTAGGAGTGTACTCCTGATCGCGAACCGATAAGTTGCGGGTAAATGCCCGAATATGATTTTCTGATCCCCACAACAGGTTTTCGTAAACTGTTGCAATCTGAGCATCGGGTTTTGCTTCAAGCAGCTCCTGCAAATCTTTAATATCCACCTCTTCGATAAAAGCACCAACCTCAAGTGCTGCCACCAACGATTCTGATCCTTTTGCAACGAGCGAATCATATAGTGCGGCCAGCTCCTTATTTCTGAATTTTCCGGGTTCTTCATGAGCCGGATCCTCCAGTTTATAAGTTTCAAGCAGAAAACCTATTGCCTCAAAATGGCGGGTTTCGCTGCGGGTAATATTACTAAAAGGCATTAATTGCCATTTTTCGTAAAGTACGGTGTAAACATCGTGGGCGAGCTTTTCTTCTTCACGCATTAACTGTAAACCTGCCTTTTCTTTTTCGTTTAAAGAATTGGCAAACGTGGAGCCAAGGCCTACAAAAAACGTAAGCAATAACAATGCAGAATAAAACTTTAATGTTTTCATTTCTAAGTATTTTATTTACCAGTTAGACACCGGAAACACAAAAAACTTGTGCAAAAAAAAGCCCCGGAATAAAATCCGGAGCTCGCCCAATTTCATAATAATTATTTATGAAATTTTCATCGTCCCTGAGTCAGAAATTCGGCCCGGTTCCGTCGCAAATTCCGGTTCCGGGAACAAATGTGCTGCTGCTGTCGCTATTATCGCCGTCCGAATTACCACTTAGAATTTCTTCATATTCTTCCTGCGAGATAACTGTTGGCGTATAACTCTCGCCCATTGCGTTTAAAACAGCCGAAAAAGCTTTCAGGTGAAATGTCGATCCACGCAAAAGATTACCATAAACCCGTTTCAGCGTTTCATTTTCTGTAGCATCAATCCGGTTCTTCAAATCAGCAATATCATATTCTTCGATAAATGCGCCCACTTTCAGCGCTTCTGCCACACTTGTTTTTCCCTGTTCGCTTAGTTGAGCATAAAACACTGTAAATGTTTCATTTGAATAATTGCCTACACCTTCAAGATAAGGATCCTCCAGCCCGAAACCGTTAATTAAATACAAAATTGCCGATGTATGTGCTGTTTCGCTTTTCGAGATATTATTGAAAACCGGAAGACCATGAGTTGCATAAAGCGTTACATAAACATCGTGCGCAAACTTCTCCTCTTCGCGCATTAACAATAGTCCATCTATGTCTGCATCGTTTATGTCTGCCGAGAAATTACAGCTGTCGCCCAATAAAGCTGCTATTTCCGAACTTTTTACTTCTTCGCTGGCCATAATTTCTTCATCTGCAACACCGGTTGCCGACTCTGAACAGGCATTAAAAAGCATAGCCATTACTACCACTAATCCAAATACTCTGATTGTTTTCATCTTTCAAAGTTTTTAAAGTTTATTAATCATCGTCCATTCGGCAGAATGCGATTAGTTATTCAACCTGATACAATTACCACGTCGTCCCTGGTTCCCGTTCTTATTGCCGCGGCCGTTACCCTGCCCCCGGGCATAAACCTGGTTTCCACACCGGTTACCCTGTGCACGAAAACCGGCATTACCGTTACCACGGCCCTGACGGTTGAATTGTCCATTTCCCCGACCTTGCCCCGCACCTGCTGTAGCCTTAAGCTGCTTGTATTGAGCCTGCTGCTCTTCGGTTAAAAGCGATTTCACCTCGTTGCGGTGTGCCTCCACATTCTTCAGCATTTCAGTTCTGATCTCGCTTTTCTCAATAGCATTTACTGTTGAGCGTCTTTGTTCACGTAGTTCAGCCATCGTTTTTTGGTGACTGGCTTCGAGTTCCTGAATACTTGTTTTCTGTTCCTCGGTCAGGTCAGAAATTTGAGCCAGACACGGAAGATTCGGATTGTTTTGTACCTGATTTGCATTTCTTCCGCGTTGAGCAAATACAGTTGTTGTGGTTAACACCAGGGCAAAGAACACCCAGGCAACGTTAATTAACTTGCTTGTTTTCATCGTATTAAAATTTATTAGTTTTTTTAAGGTATAAGATGTAACTCCCGATGAATTCTAATTATTCTTGCCTGCAGATTTTAGAAAGCTAAAATTCATGCCTGTTTCATCTTATCAAAAATTTAAGTTGTTACTTACTCTCTGTTTTGCCGCCCGAAGCGACGGCCGCCACGTTGAGGTAAAGAAACGTCTTCTTTCAATTTTGTCATCGACAGGAAAATTTCTTTTAGTTTCTCCTGTTGGTTCTCGTCGCAAACTGCTTTCATATCGAGATAATAATCTATCGTCAAATCCTTTAAGGTTTTGTGCCTCTCGCCAATTTCGCTTGAAATAGCGTGTAGTTTCGTGGTGTTAGTCTCAGCTTTCCCCATTTCCTCCACCATTTCAACACGAAGAAGTGAAAGTTGATCCGATATCCGGCGTGCACTCCGGTTATAGTTTCTGTTCAATTCCCTAAAATAGTCGACCTGATCGGGTTGCAAGTTCAGCTGCTCGCGGAAAAAACGCGTCCGTTGCTCCGAGGGCATTTCAACTTGCTGTTGCGCTCCGGCTGCTTTTTTATCCTGTTGTTTGTGGTACCAAAACGAAATTCCCATCGACAGGTTTGTGGCTGCCAGAATTACAATTACCCAGATTAATATGCGATATTTATTTTTTGTTGCCATTTGTTATTCCATTAAAAATGCTTCGATTGGTTCGGCTTCCAGTTCGTTCCAGTAAGGAATCACTTCCTGTTCGGTCATATTGGTGTCGGCAGTAGTTATCTTAGGCACTTGTCCTAATTTAAAACCACCGTAAATACCCAATAACAAAAGCATTGAAAATGCCACCGGCTGTAAAATACGAACCAAAAACGGACGTACCGCTGGCTGTTCTTCGGCCTGTTTCGATAGCCGCTCTTTTACCCGGGTATAAAAGAATGGATTTTCATCGTTTACCTTATCATTATCCAGAAATTGGAGTGTATTTTTCATTTCCGTTGCAAAACGAGCACACTCTGAACATTCGCCCAGGTGTTTCTGAACCTGTTCCATTTCGGATACCGGCAGCTCCTTTTCCAGGAAAAAAATCAACTTGTTATGTACGGTATTACACTTCATCTTCAGTATTGTTATTTGTATGACACGTTCATTTTTAAAAACTTGCGCTTACAGGCACTTTTTTTTGTAGCACTTGTATAATTTTTTCTGCAGGCCTTTTTTGGCCCTGAACAACAGCGACTCAACCGACGAAACCGAGAGATCCATAACCTCTGCAATTTCCTGGTACGACAGTTCCTCGTATTTACTCAGGGTAAAAGCCACTTTTTGGTTTTGTGGCAAACTGTTAATGGCTTCTCGTAAAATTATTGCCCGCTGTTGGTTCTCGAGTTCGTATTCCGGCTCGTCGGTATTCGAGGTACTTACCTGCATCGCTTCCCGGCGTTTGTTTGCCACCTCATCTTCGAACGAATGAAACCACTTGCGCTTTTTGTTGTCGCGAATGTGGTTGAGTGAGCGGTTAACCGCAATTCGGTACAACCAGGTAGAGAGTTTTGCATCGGCCCTGAATTTATCGATGTTCCGGTACACCTCAACAAAAACGTCCTGCGCAATATCTTCAGCATCTTCGCGGTTCTGCACCAAACCATAGCAGGTATTCACCACCAGTTTTTGATGCGTGTCGACCAGCGTTTTAAAAGCCGCTTCACTTCCCTGTTTTAATTGTTCAATTATATCGGTGTCGGACATTCTGATTCGAAAAAAACCACTATGTAAATGTACTTGTAATTATTCAGAAAGTAGTTTGTAAATATCGCGGGGTGTAATGTCATTATTCTCGCCGATAGCACGCAGGGTTTCTGTTGGTTTTGCCGCTATATTGTTCTTTTCCAGAATTTGCATTAACTCATCGGTGCTTTTATTCAGTTCTTTTGAGAAATCGTCAAGGGTTTTGCGCCCAACACCCATTCCCTGTCCAGCATTGCCCGGTTGTTTAACAATTATCTCGTAAATCTCCAGTGGAGTAGAATTATTTGCTTCGGCAATTTGCTGCAAACTTTGGGTATGAATATCGTTGTAGGCGATTTTATGCGTGTCCAGTTTCCGGGTTATGGCGTCAACCGATTCCAAATCCAACTGCTGCGCCAGTTCGGTTAGCGTTAACAGCTCGGCATGAGGTACGGGTGCCCGCTCTTCGGTTTTCTCCCAGGAGTTGGTGGCCGTTTCGCTTAAATCCATAACCGTTTGAAAAGGAGGAATGGAAAATACAGTGCCAAAAAAGAATACCAGCACTACCACAATGGAAAAAATAAGTTCCTTTTTCTTGTTGAATCCTTTTGTGCTTTTCGATTTTAGGTAGGAGACAAAAGATTTCCAGTTTACCGAAAACAGGTGAAATATGGAAAGCACAATAAACGCCAGCGAAAAAAGGGTATGAACGGCCTGCCAGCCTTCTTTTGATAAACCTGCCAGTTCCCAGTTTACCCAATGAGCGTAGCGTCCCGGGGGAGCTACATACAAAATTACACCCGAAACCAGGATCACTAAAATTCCCCAGGTTAACCCAAAACTGATAAAGGCTCGCCAGCTAAACTTCGTTTTCATATCTTTTTAATTTATGTCTTTGTTTAAAATTTAAGGTATGACACAGAAGCTTTGGAAAACTTGCGCGGGTGTTTTAGAAAATTATGAATTTCTATTTTTGCCACCTTAATCCCCAAAAGGGGGAAAATTCCTCTCCGCCAGCGGGCGGAAGGTTAGGAGGGGTCAATGAAAGCGAAACAATATTTTCTAATTCGATTCTGGAATACTCTCTTTCTCCGGAGACTTTTTCCGTTCAATCCAATAATAGGCAATGGGCAACACCAAAAGTGTTAAAAATGTGGAGGTTACTAAACCACCAATTACCACTGTTGCCAGCGGGCGTTGTACCTCGGAACCCGGGCCGGTATTAAAGGCCATTGGAATAAAACCCAAACTCGCTACCAAAGCCGTCATTAACACCGGGCGCAAACGATCGACCGACCCTTCGATTACCAGCTTTTTGAGGTCGCCTTTTTTCTCCTTCCGTAACATGTTTATATGATCGACCAGTACAATACCGTTGAGCACCGCAACCCCGAACAGAGCTACAAATCCAATGCTTGCCGTTACCGACAAATACATTCCCCGGAGCCAGAGCAGGAACACTCCTCCCGACAAAGCGAAAGGTAGGTTCAGTAAAATCAGGATTGCGTAACGCATTTTTCCGAAGTTCAGGTACATTAAACCGATAATGATAAATATGGAAAGCGGCACTACAAGCATTAAGTGGCGCATGGCTCGGCGCTGATTTTCGAAAGTTCCGCCGTAATCAATAAAATATCCTGATGGGATGCTGGCACTTTTATCAATCTGTTCCTGCAGCTGCGAAACGTAGGTTCCCAGATCAATGTCTTTTATGTTGATACCAACAATTAATCTTCGCCAGCCATTTTCGCGTTGAATCTCACGCGGACCTTCCTGCAATTCGATATTTGCCACACGTTTTAGCGGAATATAACCGCCGCCCGGCAGATGCACCGGAGCTTCCGCAATTTTTGGTAATTGGTCGCGAATATTCTCAGGATAACGCACCACGATTCCGAAATGCCGTTGTCCTTCGTACAATTGCCCCGCTTCCTGTCCACCAATACCGGCTTCAACTACTTTCTGCACATCGTCCACATTTAAACCGAATGAGGCTACCGCTTCACGATCGATATTTACGGTTAAGTAAGGTTGCCCCGCTGACTGCTCCACATAATAATTGTCAGTACCCGGCAAACCGGTCAGCAGTGCGGAAATATTCTCACCAATTTCATCAAGCACATCTAAATCTTCGCCGTAAATTTTAACTGCCAAATCGGATTTTACACCACTGGTTAACTCATCAACACGCATGGCAATTGGCTGAGTGAAGTTATACGCCAAACCGGGTTCAGTTTGCAAATACGGTTCTATCCTGTTTATAATATCTTCTTTTGTTACACCTTTCGACCACTCTTCTATTGGTTTTAGCACCACCCACACATCGGTTTGATGCACGCCCATCCAGTCGTTGGCCAAATCCGACCGACCTGTTTTGGGTACTACTGTTTTGACTTCAGGAATATTTTCCATGATCTTACCTGCCAGCCAATCGGCATTTTCCATCGATTCTTCCAACGTTACCGACGGCATACGCACCTGCTCGATCAGGATGGAACCTTCATCGAGTTCGGGTAAGAATTCCGTTCCCAAACGTGTCATTAAAAAAATCGATACCAAAAAGATGGCCAAAGCTGAAGATCCCACAAACCATATCTTGTTCATGTTCTTTTCCAGTCCTTTTTGGTAGCGCGGGCGCATCCATTCTATCAGGTAATTCCGGCGAACTTTTACCTTTTTACGAAATACAACGGCCGACATAGCCGGAACAAAAATAAGTGCCAGCAGCAACGAACCAAACACGGCAGCTGCCACCGTTATCGCCATCGGACGAAACAAAATACCTTCCATTCCCTTGAAGGTCATAATCGGAACATAAACCATCAGAATAATGAGTACACCAAAAAAGATGGGGCGAACCACATGATTGGCCGCCTTCCGAATTATCTCTTCTTTCGACTCTTTTTTGTTCTTTTGCAGATCGTGAACAATGTTTTCAACCATTACCACCGAACCGTCAACCACCATTCCAAAGTCAATTGCTCCCAAACTCATGAGGTTAGCAGCCAGCCCAAATTCGCGCATTCCGATAAAAGCAAACAACATTGAAAACGGGATTACCATGGCCACAATCAGCGCTCCTGATATTTCACCCAAAAGCAAAAGCAAAACCACAATTACCAAAAAACCACCTTCCAAAAGGTTGGTAGAAATGGTTGATGTGGTACGTTTTATCAGATCCGACTGATCGTAAAATTTTTCAACGCTAACACCTTCCGGCAGACTCCGGTTTATTTCTTCAATTTTATCTTCGATCTCCGAAATTACTTCGCGGCCATTTCCACCACGCAACATCATCACAATTCCGGTAATAACCTCCCCTTTTCCATCTTTGGTAACACCACCCTGCCTGATCTGCTTGCCTTCAACAACGCTTGCAATATCTTTTATAAAAATGGGCTTATTATCAATGTTTTTTACGATGATATTCCGCACATCATCCATACTGGTAATTTGTCCAACACCACGAATAATGTATTGCTCGCCATTGTGCTGGATATAATTTCCGCCCGACACACTGTTATTTTGTGCAATGGCATCCATAACTTCAGAGATACCGATACTATAGGTGCGCAACAAACCCGGCTGAATAATAACATTGTACTGCTTTACAAAGCCGCCAAACGAGTTGATCTCGGTTACCCCACGTACAATTTTTAATTGCGGGGCAATTAACCAGTCCTGAATTTCGCGCAGTTCCGACAGTGAATAATTTTCACCTTTAACTACATACTGGTAAATTTCGCCAAGTGCTGTTGAAATTGGCCCCAGCGAAGGACTTGAAACACCCGGAGGCAACTCATCAACAATGGATTGCAGCCGCTGACTAACGATCTGCCGGGCAAAATAAATATCTGTTCCCTCATCGAACTCAACGGTAACTGCCGAAAGTCCGAATTGCGAAATCGACCGAACTTCAGCCACATCGGGCAAGCCGTTCATGGCCGTCTCTATCGGGTAACTCACCAGCTTCTCCACATCGAAAGGAGAATACCGACCTGCCTTTGTAATCACCAAAACCTGCACCGGCGTAACATCCGGCTGCGAGTTAATGGGCAGGTTTATCAACGAAAAGTAGCCGGCAACAGCCATTAATACCACCAGGGATAAGGCTACGTATTTTTGACGAACACTGAAAGAAATTATATTTTGAAGCATCAGCCGAGGATTTTTAAGGTTTTATTCTTCAGAAATAATATCGAAACGAGACAGCGCTTTCAGGCTAAAAACTTTTGTAACTGCCACTTCTTCGCCGGCACTAAGCCCTGAGGCAACAAATACAAAATCGCCTTTTATTTGATCCACTTCAATGGGCCGGCGCTCAAAAGTATTCGCATCCTTTTTCACAAAAACAATTGGCTGATCGCCATCGTAAGTAAGGGCCTGCAACTGAATAGCCACTGTTTCCTTTTGCGATCCGGACGTGATTGCCAATCGCAGGTTCTCCCCCGGTTTTGGCCAGCCATCTTCAGATGGAATGATAATATTCACCACCACCGAGCGGCTGGTTTCGTCAAGCCCCGGATTTACCGAGGTAATTTTTCCTTTTATCGTAACATCTTCCTGCTCGCGTTTCGAAATATCAACCGCATTACCCGGTTCCACCAATACCGCATCGCCCGGCGAAACATAACCGCGAACAAGTACCTCGTGAGTATCAAGCACACGGGAGAGGTTTTCCAAGGCATTTACCGATTGCCCCAGTTCCACAAAGTTCTTCTCGATTACACCGTTTATTGGCGCAACAATTTTTAATGTTGGTTCAAAATTTCCGGAGTCAGAGAACTTTGCGATCTCCGAATCGGGAACACCAACCGCCCGCAACTTGGCATAGGCCGATTTTAACGATGCCGAAGCTCGTTGGTATTCTGCAGTAGCCTGCTCCAATTCACTGGTAGAACTAATTCGCTCTTCAACCAGTTGCTCTAAACGCGCCAGGCGACTTTTCTGAAACGCTTCCTGCGCATAAGCCTGCAAATATTCCGAAATCAGGTTCCCGTATTCCAGACTTTGTATACGATACAGTTCCTGGCCTTTATTCACCCTATCGCCTTCGTAAACCTTAATGGCAGTAACCTGCCCGTTAATTGGCGTACTGATAATACTGGAATGCCCCGGCGACGGGAAAACAACGCCCGGCGCCAAAATCTGATGATCGACAAATTCGCTTTTTATCGCTTCCGTTTTTATCGAAAGTTCGTTGCGCTCTTTATCCGACAACTTAATCAGCATTGTTTTTTCCGCATCATCCTTTAACGATGGCGGAACATCGGTTTCAACAACTACTTCCTTTTTCGGCTCATTTCCTGAATTACAGGCGGCAAATGCGAAAAGGATCATTACAATTCCGAAGTGAATAAATTTGGATTTCATATCGTATATTGAGTATGTTTAATAGATTAATTCCTGATTAAGATACTGCTCCAATGCAGCCAGTTGCATATAATAATCGCGGAGGGCAGTTAAATAACGCTGCTCACTTTTTAAGTAAATCTGTTGCGCATTTAATAGTTCGAGAAGGTCGATTTCGCCCAGTTGGTAGGCTCGTAACGACATGCTCTGGAGTTTCGATGAACGTTCCTGCATCGAATCGTGGTAACGATTTACGATCGACCGGCTCACTGAATAATTGTGCCAGGCATATTCAATTTCCTTTTTCATGTTCAGCCGGATTTCCTTTTGGTTCCAGAGCAATTCCTCCTTTCGGGCGGTGGCCATTTGTATCTTTCCCTTCTGATCGAACGGATACCAGATAGGAATGCTCAGCCCTACTTCGAAACCGTTAAAATCGTAGCCGGTTCCGTAATCCTGTTTGTAGATGCTAAACCGAACATCGGGCAGAATGTTGCTTTTGGCTTCTTTCAGAAAATAATCGGAGGCGTTCAGCAAATTCATCGAAGCGCGGTAAGCCGGCTGCTCTTCCTGAACTGCCAGTGCCTGAATTTGCGAGATATCGATGTCGGTGGCATAAAGCGTGTCGGCAAACTGAATACTGTACTTCTGCTCTTCAACAGGCAAGCCCATCACATTAAAAAGTCCGTAGCGTGCCTGGTGCAAAATCCACTCACTCTGGTCGAGATCATTGCGGGCTTCATCCAGCTGGATTTCGGCATTTGCCAAATCGATGCCGTTTCCCAAACCCGTTTCAAACTTTGTATAAACTGCATTATACAGGTCTTGTGCAAGCTTTAACTGGTTTTCGCGTGAGCGCTGCAGATAAAGCGCATACACCACCTCGATGTATTTACTTTTTACCTGCGAACTGATTTCCTTCTCTTTAGCAACAATAACATTTTGTTGCGCCTCCACTTCCTGCTTCAAAGCTTTTACACGATAAACCGACGTTAACGGAAAATCCACTTCCTGTGTAATGGCCACACGCTTTTCGGCAAACGGCGCCGTTGGATCATCGCTGATACCTTCCTTAAAATAACTGATTTCGGGAGCTGAAACGCCCGTGTTGGTTCGCCACTCGTTTTCTTTCTGAACCAGACGCGCCCGCATCTGGTTGAGCCCGGCATTGTTAGAGATAGCCTGTTCTACGGCCTGTTGAATAGTTAACAACTCGTCTTGTGCGTAAACGTTACCAGCCAGAAATAACAAGAAAACCAAACTGAATTTTGTTAGTCTTATCATGGTTTTTTGAATTTACAATCAAGTTCTTGTGTATTAAATTACAAAGACTTTCGCATTTTGTTTAACAAATGGCAGTAAAATTATTTATGAGCCATAGTTAATAATTATAAAAACCGTTATAAACATTTGACACATTAAATAGAAAAAACCGGCACAGCTGTTGCCTGAAACTTTACAGAGGGTAATTATTCTTGGTTGTTATCCCGGGAGTTTGCCCTTTTATTCCTGCCCCGGTTCAACCGGACCACTGTAAGGCGACACCAGTTTTCGCCCACGATATGAAAATCGTTTCGACATGTACGACAAAATTTCGTTGGCCGTACTTTCAATAGGTTTGTTGGAAACGTTGATGACCGTAAATCCTCCCCGATCGAAAATAAACATGGCTTTCCGAATCTCTTCGCGCACGGCACGCTGATCTACGTATGATTCAACATGGTGATTATCCCAACTTGCAATTCTTTTCTGACGATGTGCAATTAACTGGTTGGCACCAATATGTAATCCAAACACACGGTTAGGATCCACCTCAAACAGCTCATCAGGTGGTTGAACTCCCGGCACCAGGGGTACGTTGGCCACTTTCCAACCGTACATGGCCAGGTACACACTAAGCGGAGTTTTTCCGGCACGCGAAACACCGGTTAAAATAATTTCGGCATTACGTAAACGGGCAGGGCTCATCCCGTCGTCTTGCGACAGCGTAAATTCTATTGAATCGATCCGATCGAAATACTGGTGATTAATTTCGCGGTATAAGCCCGGATGTACCATTGGCTCTACATCAAGCGTATCGTCCAAATAGTTGGCCAGTTCACCCATTAAATCAATCACGCGCACCTTAAACTCTGCTCCCAGCTCATTGATTTTGTGTCGCAGTTCAGGGTTAACCATCGTATGAGCAATCAGTCCGTTATCGGCCTTCGCTTTCATGATAATATCGAAAACTTCGTCTTCGGTGGTCACTCTTCCGATAATCTCAACCGGAATTTTGTTTTCAGGATACTGAATCAATAAGGCCTGAACCAGGTTGTTACCGGCGATTCCTGTTCCGCCAGATACAACATAAATTGGTGCCGGTGAAGTTTTGCTCATAACGCTGCGCTTATCTTTTAAAGGGAACAAACAGAATAAGAACTTAGTTTATCACAAAAAGCAAATTATCTTAAATAGTGATGAAACAATTAATTATTCCGGTTTTAATTGCATTTCAAAACGGGCTTTATTTCCCACATTTTGTTTTGAAAACAGATCCGGATGATAGTCGTTATCGAGATACTTCGCGGTTTGATCGAGGTAGAAATCGCTGGCCGGAATACCACTTGTGCCTGTTGGAATAATTGTCTCCGAATCGTCCCAGTTTGCCGTGCTGAAAATATGTCGGTGTGATGCGCCGTGCACGCTTTCATACAAATTTTTGTACGAATACGAATACGGGCATACCGTATGAAAACTTCCGGGAACTTCAAAAGGCCCGCGGTTAAGTTTTAGCGCTCTATCCAAAACCGAAACAACACCAAGCGGATGTTTTAAGGTGATTGTATGAACGCTGCCCCACTTCCATTGTTCAACATCCGTTCCCAATTGGGTGGTCAGCTCGGTAACAGTTTCCCTGAACGATTGGAGAATAATATCATCAAAAGTTTCTTTTTTATCGGTCATAACATTGTCGGTCCATTGCGATTGTCCTTCAGCCAGCAGGTTTATCATCAGGTTTTCCATTAACATTTTCTGTCCTAACATTCCCTGGAATAACTCAGGCGACAGTTCATCTTTAACCAGATTCTCCATCGATTTTCGGTACAGAATTTCAAAAATGGAGGCTGCCTGACTTTCGCGTGTAAGGTTATAATCCCAACTTTTTAATTTGCTGAAAGCCGCTTGTTCTGTTTCATTAAAATCCGGTTGCTTTTGTAACGACTCAACAAAAACCTTTGTCATCTGCTCTGCCGTTTTCGATTTCCAGTCGCTATGCATGGCTTTAAAATCATCGATACCCAGCTTTTCCTTTTCTTCCAGCATTTCCCTGATACGGTCGATACGACTGGGTGTTGCAAACCAGTGACTGATGTAATACGGATAATCGTCGGGCGCCGTTTTGTTGTTGGCCGACGACACATAGCCTCTTTCCGGATTAAACTCATAAGGCAGTTCCTCGAATGGAACCAGTCCCTGCCAGTCGTATTTACTGCTGTCGCCCGGATAGATTTGAATACCCGAACCGGCGCGAATGGGCACTCCGGCGCTGCATTGTAAACCAATATTTCCTTTCACATCGGCATAAACCACATTTTGGCTCACCGATTTAAACGTGCTTACAGCACTGCGGAAATCGCTCCAGTTATTGGCACGGTTCAACAGAAAAACGGTGCGGATTTCATTGCTCATTTCATTGCCCAGCCAGCGAATAGAAAGTGGCGTTTCCTTTTCCTTTTTAAAACGATTCACCATGGGGCCGCGGTGGGTAAACTTCAGCTCCTCTTCAAACTCCTCGCCCACTTTGGTTTTAATGGTTTCCTTCTTAATGTTGAGATCGTGCCAGGCTCCGTCGAACCAGTATTTTGTTGAATCTTCATTTAATTTTTCGGCATAAAAATCAAGGTCGTCCACCATAACGTTGGTCATTCCCCAGGCAATGCTGTCGTTATGGCCACAAATCACAAAAGGCTGACCAGGAACCACAAGGCCGGTTACATTCATTTTCCCCTCAACAACCTGGTGCATCTGGTACCAGATTCCCGGAGCAAACAAACCCAAATGCATGTCGTTAGCTAGAAGTGGCATGCCGGTTTGGCTTTTTGTTCCACTAACCGCCCAGTTGTTACTACCGTTAAAAATCTCCGCGCCTAATTCCGTTAAATTTTCGGTGGCGGATAGTAAAGTTTCAGCTGCCTCTATCTCAATATTCCCAAACTCATGGTAAATCGCTGTTTTATGATTTCTAAGATCGGGAATCAGCTCAGCAATTTTCTCATCCGAAACTTCTGCACGCAACTGGTGCAAATAGTATTCGGTCCCCCATCCCATGGATAAATCCCACGACATGTAACCAATCAGATTTATACAATGCACCGGTTCCCAAGGCTCCGGTTTATACTGCAATACTTTAAACTCGGGAGGAAGCGGATATTTTCGGATGTACTGGTTTATACCATCGGAATATGCTTCGAGCGCAGCCACAATTTCAGGCGATGAACTTGCCAGTATCTTTTCCGATTTCTGCTGAATACGAAGTGCACGCATCAGCAGGTCGGTTTCCAGCTGGTCCTTTCCCAAAATTTCTGATAGTCGTCCCTGTGTTACGCGGCGCAATAAATCCATTTGCCACAGCCGGTCCTGTGCCATCGCAAAACCCACAGCACGGTACAAATCGGCTTCATTCTCGGCGTAAATATGCGGAATGGCGTGCTCATCGCGAAATATGGAAACCGGCTCACTGAGTCCTTCCAGTTTCAGGCTTTCGTTATAATCGGGCACTGCCGAAGTTTTAACATTCTGCAACACCGCAAAGCCAACAACAACAGCAAGAACAAGGAAGCCAAGCACTCCTAATAATACACGTTTTAAAGTATTCATTTTGAAATTGATTTTTTGGGACAATGGATTACTCTCCGAATTTTCTATATTTAATCCTTAAAAATAATTCAAAATCAGACATTATGAAGAAGCTTGTAATTCTTTTTTTCCTTGGAATTTATGCACTGGCCGGTTTTGCACAGGAAGCCGATAAGATTGTTGGTGTGTGGTGGAATGACGAAAAAACCACTAAGATTGAAGTAGAGAAAAAAGATGGGAAATACATTGGTACCATTGTGTACATGATTCCTGAGAAATACGAAAACGGAGCACCACCAAAAGATGATGAAAACCCTGATCCGGCATTACGCGACCGCTCGGTGGTGGGAATACAAATTCTTAAAGGCTTTGAATACGATGCCAAAAAAGAAGAATGGATAAATGGTACAATTTACGATCCGAAATCGGGAAAAACCTACGATTGCTACAGCTGGATGGAAGGCGAAGATTTGCTGAAACTAAAAGGTTTTGTTGCCGGAATACGTATGCTGGGCCGTAGTTCGGAGTGGTATCGAACAACATTATAAAAGTAAGACTGAACTTCGTGCTTTGAAGCAATTAGGAAAAAGAAATTGTTTCAGTTCACGGGATACTTTTTCAAAGAAAGAGGGTACTTGGGAGTAAAACTGCCCGGGCACCCTCTTTTTTTATACCTGATTTGTTTAAGCAATCGTATTTAAAATCACTATCTCCCCCACCTCATCAATCTCTAATATCCTGGCAGCGACAATTCATCCCACAAATTCCACAGTTCGGTAAAGCAAATTTCATGAGTTGATGTTTTCGGCGGAATTTTGAAGCAGAAAACAAAACAACAAGTCATGAAATCAATTCTTACATTCTTCTTCATCTATTTTTCTGTTATTGCTTCAGCGCAGGTAACTATTTCAGGAAAAGTGTTGTCCAAAAACGGCGAGCCCATTCCGGGAGTGAACATTTACCTTGAAAACACTTACGACGGTGCCAGTTCTGATGGGGAAGGAAATTTCAGTTTCGAAACAACAGAAACCGGAGAACAAACCCTGGTAGCATCTTTTATTGGCTACAAAACCTGGAGCCAAACTATCGATCTGCAAAACAACATCGTTGTGCAAATAGAATTACAGGAAAGTGTAAACAGCATTGATGCGGTTACCATAACTGCCGGGAGTTTTGCTGCCGATGATGAATCGCGGGCTTCGGTAATGAAGTCGCTGGATGTGTATACTACGCCGAGTGCCAACGGCGATGTAATGGCTGCCATTCGCACTATGCCCGGCACACAGGCTTCTGCCGACGACGGACGTTTACTGGTGCGTGGCGGCGATGCTTATGAAACATCAACCTACATCGACGGGCTGGTTGCAACAAAACCTTACTACTCTAAAACTCCCGATGTGGCTACCCGCGGACGATTTGCGCCATCATTATTTAGCGGGGTCCAATTTAATACAGGAGGTTACTCCGCCGAATACGGGCAAGCGCTGTCTTCTGTTTTGGTATTGAAATCTACCGATCTTCCGGAAAGCGATAACACCGGAATTTCGTTAATGACCATTGGAGCAGAAGCAAACCACACCGAACGATGGGAAAATACATCGTTGAATGTTTCGGGTGGATATACCAACCTTAGTTTATACGACAAGGTTTTTAAAAGTAATGTTGACTGGGAAAAACCTGTTGAATCGGTGAACGGAACCGCAGTTTTTCGGCACAAAACAAGCTCATCCGGCATGTTTAAAGCTTATGTTACTACTGATTATGGCGACCTCGCTTACCTTGTTCCGGCCGGTAACGACGGAGAAAAAATGAAGATTAGCAGCAAAGGAGGAACAGTTTATTCCAATCTTTCGTACCGCGACTGTTTATCAGAAAAATCGTGCTATCGTATCGGTGTTTCGTCCACCTACCAGGACAATCGTTTGGGTTTGGGAGCTGACGATGTGAATACAAAAGAACTCAACATTGAATCGCGCTTTGCCCTTGTGCACGATCTTTCCGAAGGTGTGAAACTAACGTGGGGAGCCAACGAAACTTACAATAAATACGATCAGGACTACATTGAGAATGAGGGTGCTGTATACAATGGCTCTTTCGACGACCATTTGCTGGGAGCTTTTATCGAGCCGGAGATCAAATTCACAAAAAACTTTGGTATACGTCCGGGATTACGCACCGAATACTCGTCGGTAATTAATAAATTGAACGTAGCACCACGCTTTGCTTTGGCTTTAAAAACGGGAGAAAAAGCACAACTGTCAGGAGCCTGGGGATTTTATTACCAAACACCACAAGCCGACTACCTGAAAATAAACACCGATCTGGATTTTGAACAGGCGATGCATTATATTCTCAGCTACCAGTTTGGTGATAACTCGGAGCGTTTGTTCCGCACCGAAGCGTATTACAAAAAGTACAGCGACCTTATCACTTATTCGGTGGGCGAAAACGGATTGCCGGAAAATCTGCTGAACGATGGAAGCGGTTATGCTGCAGGTTTCGATATTTTTTGGCGTGATCAGCTGAGTATAAAAGGATTCGACTACTGGGTTACCTACTCTTACATCGATACCAAACGAAAATACCAGTATTACCCTGAAAAAGCTACGCCTTATTTTATCTCCGACCACAATTTTTCGGTAGTGGGAAAATATTGGGTGAATAAAATAAACACCCAGTTTGGTGCTTCGTTTACAGCTGCCAGCGGACGTCCGTTTAATGATCCAAATTCACCGGAGTTTAACGGCGAACGAACCAAAATGTATTCCGACCTGAGCCTGAATATGAGCCATGTGTTTTACATTGGCAATCAATATTCGGTGTTGTACTGCTCGGTAAACAATGTTTTGGGAAATAACAATGTACTGAGCTACCGCCCTACAAATGTTGCGGATGCCCAGGGTAACTACTCGCTTGTTCCGGTAAAACGCGATTTAAAACGTTTTGTGTTTATTGGTTTGTTCCTGAATTTTTAGAAAAAGTTTTAATCGTGTTTATTAACCACCTTCCATCGATCAACTATAGCCATTAGCTGAATTGCCACGAAGTGGCAAAAGCTGAATAACCGCGGATGCAATCCGTGGTTAGATGATCTACACCACAACAGCCACGAAGTGGTTGAATGTTATTAGATCAACTGTTATATAATAATTCACCCCTTGCAGGGATGTATTGGAATTGTCTCCAAATACCACGGACTGCGGACTGTCGTCCTTATCCGCGGTTATTCATATTTAATCCCTTCGGGATACCTTTATACAAGCCTGGAGTACGAATTTCCCCTCCTATTCTTATGAAACAGACAAGGGATTAATGTAATTTTGTATATACATTTTTTCATTTTTTATCACTGC